>Ga0181523_10000721_pt1 | contig 37275 bp, 35 predicted proteins | sample PEATcosm2014_Bin_43_FD_119752 | JGI IMG/M metagenome (GOLD analysis project Ga0181523, IMG submission 119752) | Peatland microbial communities from MTU Mesocosm Facility, Houghton, MI, USA - PEATcosm2014_Bin05_30_metaG | ecosystem: Environmental > Terrestrial > Soil > Wetlands > Peat | place... | reverse complement strand
TTGGTCGTCGGTCTTGGGTGCACCCGACAGCACAGTCGGGACAAGACAACGACCGGTGGATGGTCACCTAGCTTCGAAGGAAGAAGTTCCTGTTCAAAGCATCACTCACCTATCCGCGCGGCCCCTTATTGTCCGGATCGCCGGCTCCTGGGCGATTCGCGGACCGTTTTGCGGCCTTCCGCGGCTTCCGGCAAGCCGCTGGTTCAACAAGGCACCCCTGTTCAGCAGCCGATTCTAAGGTGTCTGGAGGGTTTGAAAGCCGTCCCCAAAGGTCCACCGAGTTGTGAGAATTACAACGTCTTCCCTGGTAGACAGGGGATTTTCCGGCCTCCATTTGCCGACCGAGGAAGACGGCGATGCTCGAACCCCTTGAAGGACGTCACTCGATTGAACCCGTCACGCGCTCGCACCTTGTGCCCGTCGTGCGGGTCAATCGCAGCTCGTAGTCAGGACCCGAAGGCGCAGCGCGGCCGGAACAGATTCGAACCGAAGCGGTGGATCAAGCACGCATGACTCCCCATCGAGCGCAACGTCAACGGGCGTCCCTGCCTCCACCGTGAAGGCCGCGGCCGTGAAGTCGAGCCACCCTGGAAACCGTGGAGTTGCTCCTGTCGATTCCGTCGCAATGAGGGCAAGGAGTTCTCTTGGACTCACTGCGCGCGCGGCAATGACACCGAGCACACCCCGATCGACACCCCGTCGGGTGCCCGATACTCCCAGACGAGGCACGCTGTAGGGGTTGTTCGACACCAGCATCAGCTGCGGTCCCTGCCACCGCGTCCCGTCGGGTGCATCGAAGCCGAAATCGAACGGATCGGCTCGCGGCGGAAGCAGATCCGGCAGCATCCGGGCGACCGTCTCCAGTTGGGCGTTCCGGTAATCCTCCGACTGTACGATCTTCGCGTAGGCACCCAAGGACGCGTTGTTGATGAACAGGCGTCCGTTCACGCGAGCAAGATCAATTCGACGCTCCGCACCCTGAGCGAACGCATCCAGGGCACCGACGACATCGGCGCGATCGACACCAATATCGAACGCAAAGTGGTTGCGGGTCCCAGCCGGAACACAGACGAACGGAAGGTCGTGCTGGTACGCCACTGTCGCAACGAGAGCCTGCGAACCGTCGCCACCTGCGACACCGATCGCGTCCGCACCCCGGGTGACGACAGCCTCTGCGATTCCGAGCAGATCGTCGTCGCGCTGGAGTATGACCGGCTCGATGCCACGAGCGCTACATTCGCGGGCGAGACCGAGGCGTTCGGCTTTGCCGCCACCGGATCGCGGGTTGACAATCAGGACAGGATGCTTCGGCCGCCACATTGGCCCCATCAGAGCCGACCGGACGGCTCGCACGCAACTATCGCATGAAGGGCCGCCGAGCACTGGAGAAGACTCCACGAAGGCTGACCACACGTCGGATGCCGAACGGTGCGGACGCGAGCCGAGACCGTCCGCCGGCCTGTCCGCATGTAGTTGACCTGACTCTCTGAATGGCTCCGGGCGACGCGGACTTCAAGCATCCGTAGCGGGTACCGGAATCGGGGCCAGGTCAAGAGCAGCATCGCGAGGGCCATCGAGCCGTGCCGGGCGCGCCCCGGCCTCGACCATCCGAAGGACAGTCGCACGGCCTGCATCGAACTGCAAGGCCACGTCACCGCTTTCCACGAGGGCCCCGGCGCCGACCCGGCCAGGGAAGGAATGCGAGACCCGGTCCCCGTCAAGATCACTTCCGTCGTCATGGATCCTTCCGCACCTACTGGGGCGTGTCGTCCGCACCAGGGCCGAAGAGGAGGGTCGTGACCACATCCGCATGCACCTCCACGGCATCGCGTTCGAGTGGGTCGAACCCGGCGAGCCGCCGGCACTCGGGTGCGAGGACGAACATGGTCGCAGCCGCGCCGGTGATCACGTAGTACAGATGGGTGGCCGGCAGGGCGGGCATGTCGCCACGTTCGACGAGCCGTGAGAACAGCGACACGGTCTGATCGTAGAGGGGGCGGATGTGATGGTCGACGAGCCAGTCGATGCGTGCACCATCCACCTTGCACTCCTGCATGATGATGCGGTGCAGCTGCGGGTGGGCAGCGGAGAAGTAGATGAACTCCCGGACGATGAGCTTGGCCACCGACAGCTCGTCCACCCCGCGCAGCCCCTCGATCCGCGCGGTCAGCGCCTCATTGAGTTCGCCGAAGAGGCCGTCCACGGCTGCGTGCCAGAGGTACTCCTTGGAGCGGAAGTGGTAGTTGAGCAGCGGCTGGGTGACGTTGGCGCGCGCGGCGATCTCCCGGGTGGTCGCGCCTTCGAACGACCGTTCGGAGAACAGGTCGAGGGCAGCGGCGAGGATCCGGTCCCGGGTGCTGTCGGCCGAGGGCCGGGTCGTCCGGACCGCTGTCGGGGAAGCCTGGGACGCCATGGCACCATCCTAATCATATGATCTGGTTATTGACAATATACTGATCATGTGATCAGATACCCTCGGTGCCGGAAGGGGCGCCATGGGGAGTTGGGAGGGAGCCATGACCGGCACAAAGACCTACGACGTCGCGATCATCGGGTTGGGCCCCGTCGGCGGTGTGCTGGCTTGCCTGCTCGGGCGCCGGGGGCACAGCGTCGTGGTGATCGAGCGCCATGCCTCCCCGTACCCACTTCCCCGTGCCGTTCACTTCGACCACGAGGTGGCGCGAATCCTGCAGGCTTGTGGCTTGGGGCCCGAGCTCGGCGCCATCACGGAACCGGCCGACGTCTACGAGTGGCGCAACGGCAGCGGCCAGGTGCTGCTCCGCTTCGCCACCCAGGAAGCGGGAGGGTCGGGATGGCCCTCCTCCAATATGTTCTCCCAGCCCGCACTCGAGGCCGTGATCGAGCGAGCCGTTACCACGCTGCCGTCTGTGTCCGTGCGCCGGGGGTGGCAGCTCGAGGGCATGGAGGAGACGGCAGAGTCGGTGGCACTCACCATCCGGCGCACCATGGTCGTCCACGAGGCCGACGGCCGACGCGACGCGGAGCCCACGGGCGACACCGAGACGATCGACGCCCGCTACGTCGTCGGATGCGACGGAGCCAACAGCAACGTGCGCGAGCTCCTCGGGATCGAGATGACCGACCTCGGCTTCTACTACGACTGGCTGATTGTCGACGTGGCCCTCCGCGAGGCCCGGATCTTCGATCCCTCGAACGTGCAGATCTGTGACCCGGCGCGTCCTACCACGGTGGTCTCGGGCGGTCCGGGCCGGCGGCGCTGGGAGTTCATGCGACTCCCGCACGAGTCGATCGACGAACTCAACGACGCCGGAAGGTCCTGGGAGCTCTTGGCGCCGTGGGACGTGACGCCGCGCAATGCCACGCTCGAACGGCACGCGGTCTACACCTTCCAGGCCAAGTGGGCCGAGAATTGGCGCGTGGGGCGGGTCTTCCTGGCCGGTGACGCCGCCCATCTGACGCCGCCCTTCGCCGGGCAAGGGTTGTGCGCCGGGCTGCGCGATGCCGCCAACCTGGACTGGAAGCTCGACCTGGTCCTGTCGGGCAAGGCCACGGACGCCATCCTCGACGCGTACAGCACCGAGCGCGCCGCGAACGCCCGAGCATTGATCGAGTTCGCGGTGGAGCTTGGCAAGGTCATCTGCGTCGCCGACCCGGATGAGGCGACCAAGCGGGACGCTGCGATGGTGTCGGCCATGGCCGGCGTGGACAGCCAGCCGATCCCCGACATGCCGGGCGTGAGCTGCGGGATCATCTCGCCAGGGGACCCCGTCGCCGGTTCGCTCTTCATCCAGGGCCGCGTCCGGATCCGCGACCGGACGGCCCGGTTTGACGACCTGCTCGGTCCGGGTTGGAGGATGATCACCCTTGACCGGGAGTTGCCGACGACCCTGCCCGCCGAAGACGCGGCGTGGTTCTCCGAGCTCGGCGGCCGGATCGTCGCCATCGGCACGGAGGTCGAGGACGTCGACGGCACCTACAAGGCCTGGTTCGCCGACCACGGCGTGACCACGGTGCTCCAGCGTCCCGACTTCTACGTGTTCGGCGCCGCGGGGGACGCCGCCGACGCGGCCGCACTGGTGAGTTCGCTGCGGACGATGGTCAGCTCGGCTTGCGAGCCGGCCGAAGGAGGGAGAACTCGATGAAGCTTGGCAACGACAGCGGGCGGGCGGTGCTGATCTCGGGATCGGTGGCCACCGACATCGCGAGCGCAACGAAGGGAGCATTCGGCCCTTCGTTGGCCTCGATCTTCGAGTGCTGGGACGACTTCCTGATTGCGGCGAAGGAGATCGACACGACCGGAGGTCGGGACTTCTCGCCGGAGGAACTCGGATCTCCCGCTCCGATGCCCCGGCAGGTGTTCGCCATCGGACTGAACTACCGCTCGCACGCGGCGGAGACCGGCATAGCCATCCCTACCGTCCCCGCAGCCTTCACGAAGTTTCCCGCATCACTCTCCGACCCGTTCGATGACATCGAGCTGTCGAGCGAGACCGTCGACTGGGAGGTCGAGCTCGTCGTTGTCATCGGTCGTCGAGCAGATCGGGTGCCGATCGAATCGGCGTGGGAGCACGTGGCAGGCCTTTCGGTCGGTCAGGACATCTCGGATCGGACGCTCCAATTCGCCGCGGCCGGCCAGTTCTCACTCGGCAAGTCCTACCGGGGCTATGGCCCGATCGGGCCGTGGCTCGTCACGCCCGACGAGTTCGACGACCCGGACGACCTCGAGATGAGCTGCTCGGTCAACGGCAACGTGGTCCAGAGCGACCGTACGAGCGACATGGTCTTCAGCGTCCCTCAGTTGATCACTGAGCTCTCGGAGATCCTTTCGCTGCTGCCGGGTGACGTGATCTTCACCGGCACTCCTGCAGGCGTGGGTCTCGTTCGCCAACCCTCCATGTTCCTGACACCCGGGGACGTCATCGAGAGTTGGATCGAGGGCATCGGGACCATCCGCAACACGTGTAGGGCCCCGGGCCACTGAGATAGGAGCGCCAATGAATCACCAGCTTGAGTTCGCATACATCGGCCTTGAGGTCACTGACCCGGGAGCGTTCGGGGCTCTGCTGACCAACGTCGTCGGCCTCGTGCCTGGAGAGACCGCCACCGACGGATCGTCAACCTTTCGCAACGATGGCCGGACCAGGAGGGTCATCGTCCAAGAGGGTCCACGGGACGATTGCTCGGTGCTCGCCTTCGAAGCAGTGGATGACGAGGCGTTCGAGGAGGTTGCGGGGCGTCTCGAAGCCGCTGGCTTCCCCCTGACCGAGGGCGACAAAGAGGAAGCTGTTGCGCGAGGGGTGGACCGTCTCGTGCACACGGAATCACCATGGCGTCTTCGCTTCGAGCTCGTGCAAGGACTCGCGGCGGCCGAGAGGCCATTCGACTCGAATTTGGTCAAGGGCGGCTTCCAGACCGACGGCGTCGGTGCCGGCCACACCGCCATCGCGGTGACCTCGTTCGAATACTCCGAGCGACTCCTTCTCGACGGGCTTGGCATGGTCCAGTCGGACTGGATCGAGACCGAGATCATGGACGGGATCGAGCTCGAGGTCCGGTTCTACCACTGCAACGAGCGCCACCATTCGATAGCTCTTGCCAAGTTGCCCTTCGACCTTGGCAAGTCCCTCCATCACTTCCAGGTGGAGACCAACGATCGGGACGATGTGGGCTTCGCGTTCGACCGTGCGTGGTCCGCGGGGCTTGAGTTCGCCAACGGACTCGGCCTGCACGACAACGAGGGAGCGTTCAGCTTCTACGTCACGAGTCCGGCGGGATTCCTCGTCGAAGTCGGGTACGGCACGAAGAAGGTGTATACGCCGTGGGACGGGAATCGCCGATACGACAGCATCAGCCGCTGGGGTCACCAGCCGATCCCCCGGTCGTGACGGGTCCGACGGCGTCCCGCCCCGATCAGCACGTCGTGGACCGGGTGAGCCCGTGACGAACGACCCACGCTTCGAGGGTCAGGTGGTGATCGTCACCGGTTCGTCCAGTGGGATCGGCGAGGCCACAGCGCGTCTCTTCGACGAGCTTGGCGCACACGTGGTGGTCAATTCGTCATCGTCTCGCCAGGCCGGCATCGACGTCGCCTCGTCCCTGTCCGGCGGACTCTATGTCCAAGCCGACGTGAGCGATGCCACGCAATCTGCAGCGCTTGTCGAGGAGACGATCGAGCGATTCGGTCGACTGGTCGTCCTCGTAAACAACGCCGGCTTCACCCAGGTGATTCCCCATCACGATCTCGACGCCGTCAGCGATGATCTCTTCAGGAAGATCCTGGAGGTCAACGTCATCGGCCCCTTTCGGCTGACGAAGCTGGCACTGCCCCATCTGCGTCGTGATGGCGGTGGAAGCGTCGTGAACGTGAGCTCCATCGCAGGGGTCCGACCTACGGGAAGCTGCATCCCCTACGCCACGTCGAAGGCAGCCCTCAACCACCTGACGCAGCTTCTTGCAAATGTCTCCGGGCCCGAGGTGCGGGTCAGTGCTGTCGCCCCAGGGCTGGTGAGGAATCCGTGGACCGACGATTGGGGCCCGATTCATGATGCGATGGAGACCTTGGCGCCACTCGGGAGGTCAGGGACGCCGGCTGAGATCGCCTCGGTCATCGTCGATCTCAGCGAATCGAGCTACCTCACTGGGCAGGTCGTGCTCGTCGACGGCGGCATGTCCCTGCGATGATCAGCGGTGCTTCGGATTAGCGGGTCAGGCTCCCGCATCTGATGGGTGCTCAGTCAGGTCGGAGGTGCAGCACTGGGAGCCGATCAGGGGGTTCCTCCACCGGCCAGGCGACGAGGCAACGAGGGCAGCAGGTCGAGCCGCGGTCCCCCGTTCCACCCGGGCCCGGGCGGCATCGGTCAGCGGATAGTCGGTCAGCCCGTCGACGGTCATCTGGGTGGCCGGCTCGGGGGCGAAGGGGTAGTCGCTGCCGAAGAGGACGTGGTCGGCGCCCACCAGCTCGGTGAGCGAGGAAAGGGCACGGGGGTTGGCCGAGAGGGCGGTGTCGTAGTACATCGACCTCATGTAGGCGCTACCGCCCTTCGGGGCCCGTTCGACCAGGGCGTCGTCGGTGAACCAGAGCAGGTCGAACCGGCCGACAAGATAGGGGACCGTCCCTCCGGCGTGGGACAGCACGAACCGGATGTCCGGATAGCGCTCGAGCGCGCCGGTGTGGGCCAGGTTGAAGGCAGCCCGTGTCGTGTCGAACGTGAACTCCATGGCGAACGCCGGGACACCGATGTCGATCCGATCGAAGAAAGCCGGTGCCACCGGATGGACGAACGCCACCGCCGATCGCCGGTCGAGCTCGGCGAGCACCGCGTCGAACCGGGGGTCGCCGAGGTAGGAGCCGTCGTGGTGCGACGACAGGAGGACCACGCCGTCGGCACCGAGCTCGTCGAGGGCGTAGGCGGCCTCTGTCGCCGATCCGTCGGCGTCGGGCATGGGCAGGACCGCGAAGAATCCGAACCGGGTCGGGTGGCTGGTCACCAGCTCTGCTGATGCCTCGTTGCAACGTCGGGCCAGATCCCGAGCTTCGGCGTCGTCGCCGAAGTGGACGCCGGGGGCGGACACCGACAGGACGGCGCTGGCGATGCCGTTGCGGTCCATGACCCCGAGCGACAGGTCGGAGCTCCAGTCCGGCAGGTCTCGGCCGCCTGATTCGGCGATTCCGCGGATCGACAGCACCTCGCGGTAGACGGGCGGGATGGCGTGATGATGAACGTCGATACGGCGGGCTTCAGTCGGCACGCGGGCTCCTATCGGTCGATAGGTGCGGGCTAGGACTGGTCGGCGGGCTACCGGGCCCGCCGGTGAGGCGGGCCTTGTTCAAGAGTTGGATCAGCTCGCGCAGTTCGTCCTTGTCGAGCGCGCCCCACTGGCGGCGGTGCAGTGCCTTGATCTCCGCGGTCAGGCGGTCGAAGAGCTGGAGCCCCTGCTCGGTCGGCGAGACGAGAACGACACGTCGATCACCCGGTGACGGGTCGCGGACCACGTGACCGGCCGCCACGAGCCGGTCGATCAGACGGGTAGCGTCGGCCGATCGGGTCAACAGGCCGTCGGCGAGGGCGCCCATCGGCAGCCCGCCGGGCGCATCGGCCAGGCACAGCACCCACAGCACCGTGTACTGCGGGTGCGAGATCCCCTCGGCCCGACACAATTGGTCGATCTGCTCATCGAACTGGTTGCTCGCCAGGAACAGCGAGATGAACGCCTCGCGCTCCAGCCGGTCTCGTGACGATTCCCGCTCCATGGAGATCATCATCCCTCCACCGGCGCTGCCCGGGTTCGGCCGGGGGTCAGTCATCCACGGACTTCGCGGCAAAGTACCTGTTCGAAGGCCCGGCCCAGCTCGCCTCGCGGGTCAGCGGCACGCCCGAGATGACGCCACGCCACGAACCGGTCCGGACGTATCAGGATCGCGCCCTCCGGGCCGAAGCCACGGACAGTCAGCCACCGGCACTGGGGATCGAGGTAGTCACCCTCGAGGTGGCCGATGCGCACGGCATCGAGCGGCAGTCCGTTCACCGCGCCCAGGTCCGAGGCGGCCTCGATCCAGGGATCACCCGCTTCGCCGGCAATCAGGAGGAACCGATCGGGACGAACCAGATCGATGGTCGAACAACGTTCGCCGTCGACCGCCTCCAGCCATGCGTGCGGGAGTGGGCTTCCGGGACGGGTCGACGGCCGGTAGGTCCGGACGGGGTCGGGGGACGGCTCGGGCGGGGTGCCATCGGGCACAACTGCAGCGGAGTCGTAGGAGTAGCCGTACTCGACGTTCAGCTTGCGGAATTCCATCGACTGCCTGGCGATCGCCTGACGGACCTGAAGGCGGAATGCATCGTCGTCAGGATTCCCGCTCCAGAGGCGGCTGATGCTGGCCCAGCCCTCGTCGGGGGTGAGCGCTGGATCGCTCAGTCCGAGGGCTCCACCGATCATCAGGTGGTTGAGCGCGCTTTCGACCGAGTTGTCGACGTTCCACTGGACCGACGACCGTCGCTCGGGCTCGTAGGTGTCGAGGAGGGCGTCGGAGGCAACGCCGTTGAGCACCGCGGCAACCTTCCAGCACAGGTTGTGGACGTCCTGGGTGGCGCTCGTGAGACCGAGCCCGCCAGTCGGGGGATGCCGGTGAGCGGCATCGCCCAGCATGAACGTCCGGCCGACCCGCAGCGTCGACGCGACTACGCCCATCAGCTCCCACCTCGTCATGAGGTGGATCTCTACGGGATGGTCACCGATCCCCAGGGCTTCGCGCATGTCCGCCTCGACCTTCGCGTCCTCGAGGGCACGGGGGTCCTCGAACCCATAGATCATGTGGAAGACCCACTCCTCCGAGTCCGGGCCCCACCGGGTCGGCCCCATGGGCACCAACGTGGCCAGACAGGCCATGTGGGGAACCCAGATCCACCGGATCAGCACCTCGGGATCCGTGGCCCACTCGGAGAGATCCGCCGTCAGGTGGATCGACACTACGTTTCCGAGGTCTCGCAGGCCGACCATTTCGACGCCGAGTTGCGGGCCGATCGTCCGTCCTGCGTCACAGGCGAACAGGTAGGACGACCGGACGGCGAACTCGGCGCCGCTCGCCCGTTCACGGATGACCGAGGTGACGCCGTCGTCGTCCTGCTCGAAGGAGACCAACTCGTGGCCGAATCGCACCATTCCGGGCGCGAGCTGCTCGGCATGCCGGCGCATAATGGGCTCGAGGCGGATCTGGGGGAGGTTGGTCGACGCCCGAGGGCTCGCTGCCTCCCAATCCAGGTCAGCACCCCCACCCCCCCAGGACTCGAGCCGCCCGATCCTCCGCCCGGCCTCCGGCCACCCGGCGAAGCCCGCGTAGAACGCCGTGTGGGACATGTTGGCGCGCGGGGTGGCCTGGGCGTAGATCGCATCGGCCGCTCCGGCGTCAGCCAGGATCTCCATCGTTCGCTGGTTGAGTACGTGAGCTTTCGGGAGAACCGAGGTCGTCGCAAGGGCGCTCACCAGGAGCGATGGGATTTCCAACTTGGACAACAGCATCGACGCCGTGAGTCCTGCGCCGCCTCCACCGACGATGAGGACCGGTATCTCGAGATCAGTCATCTGAAACCCCCTAATTCCTATGGTCCACCACCATACCTTGCTCCGATTATTGTTGCAAGGTATAATATCCCCATGACGAAAGGGATGGCAGATCGATGAACGTCGCACTGTGGATTGCCGCCGGACTGCTCGCCGCGGTCAATCTGGCGGCCGGGCTGACGAAACTCCTGAAGCCGAAGGAGGCACTCGTCCAGCAGATGAAGTGGGCGTCGGACTTCTCGGCGCGCAGCGTGCACGGCATCGGCCTGCTCGAAGTCCTCGGAGCCATCGGCATCGTCGTGCCTGGCGCGGTCGGGGTGGCGACGGTCCTCGTTCCGGTGGCCGCTGTCGGACTCGCGCTGCTCCAAGTGGGTGCCGCCATCACCAACGTGCGTTACGGGGAGGCAAATCGGCTTCCAATAAACGTTGTCCTTATCGCACTGGCGGTATTCGTCGCCTGGGGGCGCTTCGGTCCGTATCCCTTTTGACCGCTCGCGTCTGCACCGGAACGCCAGCCCACGCCAAGAGGGGCGGCGTAGATGCTCGCCTCCGGCATCGATCCCCGGAACGCCGCCGAGATCCTCGGGCATGCAAACCCGTCGCTCACCCTCGGGGTCTGCGGGCACGCCACGTCGGAGCGGCAACGCCAGGCGGCAGCGGTCCTGGGCCGGGTGTTGGAGACGGAGCCGAAATCGAAGGGGAAGGGATCTGCCAGTACCGCTCATCGGGGGACAGAGCGCCGACCAGCTGTGCGGCCAACTTCCGGACGTGCACATACGACCGGCCGCCGACCTTGATGCCCGGCAACGTGCCCGCCCGGCACTGTCGGACCACCCCGAGCGAACTCATTCCCAGCAGAGGAGCGACCTCATCGGGAGAGGCGAGCTGAGGCAGCACCTCGGACATGTGCGGGTAACCGGCCATCAGCGTCGTTCTTCTCCAGCATCCGACGCTGCGGTCCCGACACGGTGATCGGTGGCCCGCGCTCGGGCGTGCCTTCTCACCATGGCCCGCTCGGCGCGATGACGGATCTGTCGCACCGTGGCCTCGCCCCTGTTGAGGCGGCACGCCTCCGAGCGAATCGATCGCTCCCCGACCCGGGTGGCGTGGATGATCTGGGCCGCCTCGGGGCTGATCCACCCGCTCACCACCGCTTCGACGAGCGTTCCTTGCAGACCCGGGCACCGGGCCCCGGGCCTCGGGGAGCACGGACGCCGCAAGCTCACCGGCCGCCCTTGTCGGAGACCGACACGAGATGCTTCGCTGCTCGGCCCTCGATGCAGGCTCAGTGGATCCTTGGTTGCGTCAACCACCTGATTGGCCCTCCTCTGAAGGCTGGTCCTCACTGGTCTATCCAGAGGCGGTATTGGTCTGGGTGCTACTCAGTCGTGCTCCCCATTTCGGTGATGTCGACCTCACGATGCTCAGCGGCGGACAGCTGCGCCGCTAGAGCGAAGGCAAGTGTCTGTCGGCCCTCGGCGGCGTCGAGCCGGGGAGGGCGATGCTCGAGGATGGCGTCGATGAAGTCGAACAATGAGGGCGCTCACCTATCGCTTTGAAGTGGACAAGCGGACAACGGGAGGAGTTCGTCCGGGAAGACGTGGAGTAGCCAGGGGGTCGGACTGCCCCCTGTCGGGAAGATGACAGTATGCGTTCGTTCCGCTTCGACGCCTTCGTCAGTCAGGTCAGTTGTCTGGATCAGGAGCTACGAGAGACGAGGTACGTCGACATTCACATTGTCCTCCCCGGGCGAAGGCGCTCAACTCAAGCCTCCAGTATCGGCAGGTCACGATCGACGGTGGCCTGCACGATGGCGTGGGATGTATCGAAATAGCGGTGCGCAAGCCGGTCCCGCACGTCGGAGATGTCTCCCGAGGGATGTCGGGCCCTGCAGCCATCACCTCGGGACTGACCCGCTTGACCGGCTCGCCGATCTCGATGAGACGGAGGCGGACTGCGTCGAACACGAGACCATCGCTGAGCGTTCCGCTCTACAGGTGGTTCCCAACTGCCTCGATGGCATCGAGAATGTCGGCCAACCACGATCATCGTGTCTGGTCACAGGGGAATCGCTTCAGCCTCGGCTTCCGCCCTGACCATCGGTCGCAGGCTGTCGGAGGGGGCGAGGTCGACGTTGGCACCGAGGACCTCGGAGAGGTCACGCTCGAGGGCGCCCAACGAGAACAGCCCCGCACCCGGGGCCAGGTCGACGAGCAGGTCGATGTCCCTTTCGGATGTGTGCTCCCCGCGAGCGACGCTGCCGAACACCCGAACATTTGACGCACCATGGCGACGGACGGTCGCGAGCACCGCTGCCCGCCGCTGACGAAGCCTCCGCCCGAGCGGCGTGTCCGGCAACCCGGGCCGTGCCTCATGGTCGGCTTCGAGCCCGAGGACCAGACGGTGCCCCGTTGCAGCGACCAATCGCTCCAGCGTGCTCAGGGCAGGCTCACGCCGACCGGATTCGTACGCACTGACCACACTCTGCGCAACGTGCGCACGCTTCGCCACGTCCGTCTGAGACAGCGAGGCGCTCCTGCGGGCCTGCCGGAGCAATGCGGCTGACGTTCGGGGCTCTTCCTCCATGGACATCAACCCTATAGCGGATCGTCTATTGGCAAAAGGCCCGTGAGGACCGCCCCAAATAGCGCGCCATATCCTTCGATCCCCTTATTCCCGCAAGCGTAGGATCGTGCCTCTCAAGGGCTTTGACTGTCCGCCACTTCACGCCTGGGTCCGGTCCTCAGCGGATGAGCAGTGAGTCCGATCCGGCCGCCCTCGCACCTCTCCGGGCGACTCGTGGACACCAATTCCAGGATGGTGGCCGTGAGTCGTCGGGAAGGCGTACCCGGCCGGTGACCACCAGTTCCTTCGACCGACTCGAGGTGGCCCGCCACCGGCCACGGGCGTTGGTGGTCGAGTCGGCCCACGCCGAGCGTAGGGACGTCACGGGGATCGGCACTGGGCTCTCGGCACTCGGCACTCGGCACTCGGCACTCGGCACTGGGCTCTCGGCACGCAGGGGACGGCTGATGGCAACCTTGCTCGGGATCGCGTTGTGGGTGGTGGTGGTCCTGTCCGTCGTCGGCGGCGAGGAGCACCTGACCTCGGTCCGGCCCAGGAGCTACTTCGGCGAGCTCGGGCCCTTGTTGATGATGCCGAGGAGAGCGATGGTCGGGGCCGCGGGCGACACGACCCTGACCGGGTACAGCGGGCGCCTCTTCTGCAGCCTGCACCCCACGGCGACGTCGGCAGGCGCCTGACCCTCCTCCCCGAGGCGCATAGAACGCTCCAACCCGGGGCGGTAGGGTTCACGAGGTGAGCGGCACGGACGACTCCTTCGATCTCGAATTGGCCGCCGCGTCGCTCCGGGCCGACCAGGCGGACGTACGCATCCTGGTCAAAGTCCTGGCCGACCAGCTGGGAGATGCGCTCGGCCCGCGTCTCGTCGTGCAGCGGTCCGGCGGGCTCTTCAAGAAGTCGGACGAGATTCGCTCGATCAGGATCACCCTGGAGGATGACCAGTTCGACGCCGATGTCGACGGTACGACCCTCCGGTGCACCATCGGCCACTCGTCGGGCGGCATCCGGATCCGCAGTGAGAAGGTGGGCACCGACGAGTGGCTGGAACGGCTGCTCGCCGCGCTCAAGGCCGAGGCTGCCAACAGCCAGGCGGTCCGCCAGGCGCTCGAGAACATCGTCATCGGAGGTAGCTCATGACCGACACCCCACAGGACCTTCCCGAAGGGGCGAGCAAGCGGCTCGCCGAGCTCGAGCACGGCCTGTTCACCTCGGACCTGTCGGTCAACGAGTTCCTGCTGATCAAGGAGGTGGGATTCCATCCACTCGGGTTCGTGATGGGCTCCTCGATCTACCACACCGGCATCCAGACCCGGAAGTGGGGGCAGAGCCAGGAGCTCACCAAGCTGACCGAAGCCATGTACAACGCACGTGAACTGGCCATGACCCGCATGGAGGAAGAGGCCGCCGAGCTCGGTGCCGACGGCGTCGTCGGCGTGCGGCTCGACGTCAACTACTACGAATGGGGAAAGGATGCCGCCGAGTTCATCGCCGTCGGCACCGCCGTCAAGGCGGACAACGGTGTCTCCCATCGCAACAAACTGGGCAAGCCCTTCACGTCCGACCTCTCGGGCCAGGATTTCTGGACGCTGATGCAGACCGGTCACATCCCCCAGGGCCTGGTCATGGGGACCTGCGTCTACCACATCGCCCATCGGGGAATCGGGCAGACGCTCGGTTCGGCCGGGCAGAACGTGGAGCTACCCAACTTCACCCAGGCGCTGTACGAGGCCCGCGAGCTCGCCATGACCCGGATGCAGGACGAGGCCAACCAGCTCGGTGCCTCGGGCATCGTGGGCGTGCGGCTCGAGGAGAAGTCCCACCAGTGGGGCAGCCACACCATCGAGTTCCTCTCCCTCGGGACCGCGGTGGTGAAGACATCGGGCGAGGTGACGTTGCCGGCACCCACCACCATCATCTCGTTGGACAACTGATGGACGACGTCCCGGGCGACCTGCCCGAGGCGGCCGCCCGCCGGTTCTCCGAAGGGGCGTTCACCTCGGGGCTGACCGTGCCCGACTTCGCCGCCTGCCTGCAGATGGGCCTGGAGCCGGCAGGCTACGTCCAGGGCTTCTGCGTCATGAAGTGGGGAAGCTGGCAGTTCTACCCGGGGGCCGGGGCGTACGGCGGCTACGGACCCAGCGTCGGCAGCACCCACGGCGGGTACTCGGAGAGCTGGCAGTGCCCTCACGGATTCGTCTCCGCCGAGCACCGGGTGTGGGGACAGAACTATGAGCAGCCCTGGGTCGAGGAAGCCTGGGCCAACGGGTTCACCTCGGCATACGAGCGGCTGATCGAGGAGGCCTCGGCGCTCGGTGCCCACGGCATCGTCGGTCTGGTGGACACGTCGGCACCGCTGGGCGACCTCGGCGTGCTCGAATTCCGAGTGCAGGGAACGGCCGTGAAGGTGAGAGACGGGCCTCCGCCCGCCGACGGGCGGCCGTGGACCACCTATCTGGCCGGCCAGCGTCTGGCCAAGCTCATCGAGGCCGGGTACATGCCGGTGTCGATTGCCGCCACCGTCGCCTCGGTTCGGGTCTGGGCCTCCTGCATCACCGCCTACCTGACCGAAGGCACCAATCCCGGCTGGACGAGTCAGGCCGTCGGAGCCGAGATCGAGCAGACGGCCAGAGCCCAGATGGCGGTGCGCCGTATCGCCCGCGAGCGCGTCCGGTCCCAGCTGGGGGGTGACTCCTTGCACGGGGCATCCATGGGCACCAGGGAGCGGGAGCTCGGTGAAGGTGACGCCGACCTCGAGTGCATCCTCAGGGGCAACCGTGTCCGCCGCTTCAAGGAGTTCGACCCGATGCCGGCTCCCCGACCGACGGTGAGGTTGTCGTGACCGGGCCCGCCCCTCTCGCCGCCGACCGGCCGGACGGCAGTGCCGGCGACGCCACCCATGGCGACATCAGGAAGGAGATGCTCGCCGCCGCTCGGTCGCTCGCCCGATCAGCGCCATCTCCTGCTGCTGCGATGACCTCGGATCTCTCGATCGACGAAGAGCTCACGCTGCACTCCATCGGCTGGGAGCCGATCGAGCTGGTCTACGGGGTATCCCTGCACTCGATCCCGATGGGCGTCTGGAACTGGGGCCAAGGGGAGATCACCTACGCGTCGAGCGCCTTCGCCCGCTCGTTCGCAGCGGCCACCGATCGCATCCATCACGAATGCGCCAGATCGGGCGGTCACGGCGTGGTCGGGGTGCACGTCGAGCGGACCGTCGACAGGCATCACATCGGTGTCGCCCTGACCGGCACCGCGGTGCGACCGGTCGGAGCGAAGAAGCTTCCCACCGCCGATTCGGTGTTCGTCTCGGATCTGTCCGGCCGTGACTTCACCCTTCTGCAAGGGTCCGGATGGGCGCCGTTGGGCCTGGCCGCCGGGGCCAGTTTCGTCTATGCCCCCCGTCGGTCGATGGGCATGGCCATGAAGCAGACGTCCCAGAACGTCGAACTGACCAACTTCACCGAGGCCATGTACACCGCACGCGAATCGGCGATGGAGCGGATGCAGCGCTCAGCCCTGGCCATGCGGGGCACCGGAGTGGTGGAGGTCAAAGTGACCGAGGGGCCTATGGAATTCGCCCACCATGCCGTCGGCTTCTCCGCTTACGGAACGGTGATCCGCCTGGTGGCCGGGCAGCACCGCAACCTGGCGCCGCGCATGGTCCTGTCGCTGGACGACCCGGTGAGGGGTGTCGAGGCAACCGCCCTGCGCGGGACTTGACGGCGTTCCCGGCGGGGCATCGATGACCGTCCACGTGGCATTCCTCGACCACAGCCGCTCGGACACCCCCGGCGTGCTCGGCGACCGGGCCCGCGAGCTCGGGTTCGCCACCTCCGCCTACCGGGCCGACCACGGTCCATCGGCGCTCCCGCACACCGACTCCTTCGACCTCCTGGTCATCATGGGGTCGGTGCGGTCGACCACCGATACGACCATCGAGTGGATCGACCACGAGCGACGCCTGGTCGGCTCGGCAGTGGATGCCGGTGTCCCGGTACTCGGGGTGTGCTTCGGCGGCCAACTCCTCGCCCAGGTGCTCGGAGGAGAGGTGCGGCGGGCCGCCCGACCCGAGATCGGTTGGCTCCGGATCGAGACCGTCGACCCGGACCGGATCCCTGGCGGCCCGTGGATGGTCTGGCACGAGGACGAATTCAGCACCCCACCCGGGTCCGAGCCACTGGCCCGCTCCGAGGTGTCCCTGCACGCATTCATCCAGGGAGTCCACACCGGGGTGCAATTCCACCCCGAAGCGACCGAGGTCATCGTCCACCGTTGGATGGACGAAGCCCGCGACGGCGAGCACCTCGGCCCTGCGGATGCCGAGGCGCTCCTGTCGGGGTTCGACGCCGAGGGGAGGGGCCCCGAGGACCAGACCCGCCTGCTCTTCGACCGCTTCGTGGAGCGGGCCGGGTACACGCTCTGAGGACCCGGTCCGCACTCCGGCCGGCAGGGACAAGGAGCCCCCACCCGGTGCCCGACCGCAAAAACCCAGCGTGCGGGCCCTGCGGTTGCGCAAGAGCCGTCCACGTGGTTTGCTGTTAGCACTCGACACTGCAGAGTGCTAACGACCACGGAGGAACACCAGATGGCCAAGTTGATCACGTTCGACGAGGAGGCCCGTCGGTCCCTTGAGAACGGCATGAACAAGCTCGCCGACGCCGTACGCGTCACCCTCGGCCCCAAAGGCCGCAACGTCGTCCTCGACAAGAAGTGGGGGGCGCCCACCATCACCAACGACGGCGTCTCCATCGCCAAGGAGATCGATCTCGAGGACCCGTTCGAGCGCATCGGCGCCGAACTGGTGAAGGAAGTCGCCAAGAAGACCGACGACGTGGCCGGTGACGGAACCACCACCGCCACCGTGTTGGCCTGGGCCATGGTCCACGAGGGCCTGCGCAACGTCGCTGCCGGCGCCAACCCCATGTCACTCAAGAAAGGCATCGAGGCCGGCGTCGAATCCGCCGTCACCTCCCTGCGCGGCATCGCCCGGGACACGGACTCCAAGAGCCAGATCGCCCAGGTGGCGTCCATCTCCGCCGCGGACACCGAGATCGGCGAGATGATCTCCGAGGCCATCGACAAGGTGGGCAAGGACGGCGTGATCACCGTCGAGGAGTCCCAGACGTTCGGCATGGACATGGACCTGGTCGAGGGCATGCGCTTCGACAAGGGCTACATCTCCCCCTACTTCGTCACCGATCCGGAGCGGATGGAGGCGGTCCTCGAGGACACCTACGTCCTGCTGGTCGGATCGAAGATCACCGCCGTCCGTGACCTGCTGCCCCTGTTGGAGAAGGTCATGCAGTCCGGCAAGCCGCTGGTCATCATCGCCGAAGACCTCGAGGGCGAGGCCCTGGCCACCATTGTGGTGAACAAGATCCGTGGGACCTTCCGGAGCGTGGCGGTCAAGGCCCCGGGATTCGGTGAGCGCCGCAAGGCCATGCTGCAGGACATCGCCATCCTGACCGGCGGCCAGGTGGTGACCGAGGAAGTCGGTCTCAAGCTGGAGAATGTGGGGCTCGACCTGCTCGGCACCGCCCGCAAGGTCGTGGTGACCAAGGACGAGACGACGGTGGTCGAGGGCGGTGGCTCCGAGGACGAGATCAAGGGCCGCATCAGCCAGATCAAGGCCGAGATCGAGAACACCGACTCCGACTACGACCGCGAGAAGCTCCAGGAGCGTCTGGCCAAGCTGTCCGGGGGCGTCGCGGTGATCAAGGTCGGGGCTGCCACCGAGGTGGAGCTCAAGGAGAAGAAGCACCGCATCGAGGACGCTGTCTCCACCACCAAGGCTGCCATCGAGGAGGGCGTGGTGCCCGGCGGTGGCGTCGCCCTGCTGCGGGCCCAGGTTGCGGTGCTCGAGACTGCGGACAAGCTCGAGGGCGACGAGGCCGTCGGTGCCCGCATCGTGGCCCGGGCCGTCGAGGAGCCGCTGAAGCAGATCGCCGTCAACGCCGGCCTCGAGGGTGGGGTCATCGTCGACAAGGTGCGCAACCTGAAGAAGCCCACCGAGGGACTCGACGCCGCCACCGGCGAGTACGTCGACCTGTTCGAGGCCGGTGTGATCGACGCGGTGAAGGTGACCCGTTCGGCGTTGCAGAACGCCGCATCGATCGCCGCACTCTTCCTGACCACAGAGGCCGTCATCGTGGACAAGCCCGAGGACTCAGCGGGCGGCGGCATGCCCGGCGGGGGCATGGACGACTTCTAGGTCGGCAGTGGATCCTCCCGGCCTCCTGGTCGGCTGGACCGCCCCGATCGACCGAGAGGCCGGCTGGGGACACAGCGTTGGAACGAAGGGCGCCCCGGTGGGGCGCCCTTCGTTCTTTCCCTAGACTGTGCACCGTGACCGAACCGCTCGTTCCCTCCATCGGCTGGGGCGTGCTCCACCTGTTCTGCAAAGTGGGGGACGCCACGTCCCGGGTAGGCCGGGCACGCTCCGACGCCCAGGCGGTCACCCAGGCGGTCAAGGGAGCCGAGGCCGACGGCGTCCAGGTGGTGACGGTCGCCATGCTGGGGCACAAGGCCGACCTCGGCTTCATGGCCCTCGGTGCCGACCTGTGGCGCCTTCGCCGCCTCCAGTCCGACCTGCAGGCCGCAGGACTGGAGGTGGTCGGTTCCTACGTCTCCCTGACCGAGGTCTCCGAGTACGCCGAAGGCGTCCCCGACGAGATGAAGCAGACCCGTCTCTACCCCTCACTCCCCCCCGAGGGGAAGACCGCGTTCTGCTTCTACCCGATGTCCAAGCGACGCGGGGACGGCGAAGGGTCCAACTGGTTCTCGCTGCCGTTCGAGGAGCGCAAGACCTTGATGTACGGGCACGGTTCCGCCGGCCGGAAGTTCGCCGGCCGGATCGTGCAGGTGATCACGGGCTCTACCGGCATCGACGACTGGGAGTGGGGCGTGACCCTCTTCGGCGTGCACCCCGACGACCTCAAGGAGTGCGTCTACACCATGCGCTTCGACGAAGGCTCGGCCCGGTATGCCGAGTTCGGCCCGTTCCTGACCGGGATCGTCGCCTCCGTCGAGACCGTTCTCGCACAGGTGGCTCCCGATGAGTGAGCACGACGGGTGACGACGGCGCGTGGGACCACGGCGAGCGGCGATCTCGACGGACTGCGCCGAGAGCTCGCCGGCATCGGCCCGCTGGTGGTCGCCTTCAGTGGTGGGGCGGACTCGTCCTTCGTCGCCTGGGTGGCCACGGAGACCCTGGGCGCGGACCAGGTGCACTGCGTGACCGCGGTCTCCCCGTCGCTGGCGCCCGAGGAGCTGGCCGACTGCCGGGCCCTCGCCGCGGAATGGGGGCTCCGATTCACCGAGGTGCACACCGGCGAGCTGGCCGACCCGGCCTACTCCGCCAACGACGGGTCGCGCTGCTACCACTGCAAGATGTCGCTGCTGGATGCGCTGGTGCCGATCTCCGAGCAGGAGAACGGCAGCGAGGGGTCGTCCGTGGTCCTCGGTGTGAACCTCGACGACCTGGGTGACCACAGGCCGGGGCAGCAGGCGGCGTCGGAGCGCGGAGCCCTCTTCCCCCTGGTGAGTGCCGGTTTCACCAAGGCGGACGTCCGGGCATGGTCCAAACGGCTCGGCCTCCGGACGTGGGACAAGCCTGCGGCGGCCTGCCTGGCCTCCCGGATCCCCTACGGCACGCCGGTGACCCTGGGAACGCTGCGCTCGGTGGCCGAGGCCGAGTCGGGTCTTCGATCGCTCGGCTTCCGTCAATTGCGGGTGCGCCACTACGGGGACACCGCCCGCATCGAGGTCCCGGCGGAGGACCTGGCCATGGTGGTGGCCCGCAGGGACGAGGTCGCCGACACCGTGCACCGAGCCGGCTACCGGTATGTCACCCTCGACCTCGACGGGTTCCGTTCGGGGAACCTCAATGCCGCACTCGTGGCGGCGTCAGGAGCAGGCCAGTGATCGGTGTCAGAGTGAAGTTGATCTTCCCCGAGGAATTGGTGCGGGAGCCGATCATCGCCCGCATGGTCAAGGAGTTCGACATCGTGCCGAACATCCGACGAGCCGATGTCGGTGAGCGTAACGGCTGGATCATCTGCGAGCTCGATGGCGACGCTGCCACCATCGACGAGGCGGTCGAATGGCTTCGGAGCGAGGGAGTCCAGGTCGACCTGCTCGGAGATGTCGTCGAGAGCTGACGGCGTCCCCGATCGCTACTCCCGGCGGGGGGACGCTCCGTCGGCAGAGGACAGGGGCGTCGGCCGAGGCTCAGGTGGAGGACGGGCAGGGTGACCCGTGGCGGATGATCCGGCGTTTGAGCACCTGGCTGTCGACCGCCGCAACTGGGACGAGCGGGTGCCGGTCCACCTGGCCTCCCGCTTCTACGACGTTGCACCAGCGGTTCCCCTGGCTCGTCGGATCGGCCCCCGGACACTGGACGACGCCGGAGGACCGACCCCGCATGCCGCTCACCTACACCCTGGTCGCCACCCGGTCGCCCTGAACCTCGGAGCGTGTCGACCCTGAGGCGTGGAGACCAGCCACGCTGTCAGGTGGCCGGGGGGTCCTCGGAGGACCGGATCGTCCATCCCGCGCCCGACACCTTGCGGGGCTCGAAGAAGAGGCAGCCGTCTGGGCAGGCGAAGGGCAGCTGCTGGTTGGCTCCCATCCGGCACCGCTCGAGCTTCTCCTCGTGAGCGGTGGTCTGCATGATGTAATGACGGCAATCCTCGAAAACGGCCACGCTCCATTGTGCCCGAACTCGGCCGGTCCGCGGTGGCGGTGCGGTAGCGTCGGGTCCGTGGACACCGTACCCTCCACCAAACAGCTCCTGCGGTGGAGCGAGGCGCTGGCCGGCATCGCCCGGACCGGCCTCGGATTCACCGAGTCCCTCTACGAGCAGGAGCGCTTCGAAGAGATCCTGCGTGTTGCCGCCGACATCCGGACCGTGGCGGAAGAGGGCACCGAAGGGGACCGGGATGTGGAGGGCCTGGTCGAGGAGTGGCTGGGGTCGGTCGGCAAGGGCGTGCCGGGCTACGTGACCCCGAAGGTGGCGGTGGGCGCCGCGGTGGGCAACGACAGGGGCGAGATCCTCCTGATAAAGCGGGCCGACTCCGGCGTCTGGCTCTACCCCACCGGCTGGGCGGACGTCGGCTACTCCGCGTCCGAGGTGGTGGTCAAGGAGGTGGAGGAGGAGACCGGCATCGAAGTGGAGGTGGTCCGGCTGATCGCCGTGCTCGACGGCCTCCGGATCGGCATGAGCCGCATCCCTCTCTACAGCCTGGTCTTCCAGTGCAGGCCGGTCGGCGGCGAGCTCAAGGCCCATCCCCTCGAGTGCTCCGATGTGGGGTGGTTTCCGATAAACGACCTGCCGTTCCCGTTGGCCGGTGCCGAGCGATGGGGCGAACATGTCTTCTCCGCCCTGCGCGGCGATCCCATCGAGGTGCTCTACGACACCGTCCGGTCGCCGGTCTGGCGTGGCGATCCCCGGCGGACCTGAGCCCGTCGGGCGCTGTGGCCCCATGACCCGGGCTTCTCGCTCCTTCTCCGTCGGCCGGCTGACCCCGGAGAGGATCGACCAGGCCGGGGCTGGCTACACTCGCCACCTGTGACCTCTGAGCAAACGGAATCCGGGACGGACACCGGCGGCGCGGCGGGCGGTCCAGCAGCCTCCGGTATCACGGTGAGCGAGGTCGCCGAAGTGACCTCCGAGCTGGTCGCGGCCTTCACCCGACTGATGCCCCAGCTCTCGTCGTCCTCCCCGCCGCCCAGCCGGGTCGAGCTGGCCCAGATCGCGACCTCCGAGGCGTCGGTGCTCTTCGTGGCCCGTGACACCGCTGGTGCGATCGTGGGCTCACTGACTCTGGCGCTCTTCAGGGTGCCGACCGGCGTCAGGGCCTGGATCGAGGATGTGGTGGTCGACGAGACGGCACGGGGTGCCGGTGCCGGTGGGGCGCTGGTGATGGCCGCCGTCGACCGGGCGTGTGCCGGAGGGGCCAAGTCGATCGACCTCACCTCACGCCCCAGCCGAGAGTCGGCGAATCGTCTCTACCAGCGCCTGGGCTTCGACGAGCGCACGACCAACGTGTACCGCCTGACGCCAGAACCACCAGCTAGCGGGCACCGCCAGTGACCCTTTCGGTGCGTGTGAGACTCCGTCCGCTGCCCGTGTGGTAGCCATCAGTGTCAGCCTGACATCCCGATTTTCACTCCCCTCAGCGGCGATGATCGAGGACTTCCGGATTGACCACGTTGATGGGCGACCCGGCGGCGAACGCATTGATCTGGTCGAAGATGTCGCTGAATTGGATCTCCCACTCATCACGGGAGACATAACCGATATGAGGCGTGCACACCACGTTGTCCATGTGGAGCAGAGGATCGTCGGTGTCCACAAGGGGCTCGGTGTCGTACACGTCGACGGCAGCCATTGCTGGCCTCCCGGACAGCAACGCATCGACAAGAGCACCGGGCTCGATCAGCCCGGCCCGACTCGTGTTGACGAACAGAGCCGAAGCCTTCATGCGGGCGAGGTCTTCCGCAGTCACGATGCCCCGTGTGGCCTCGACCAGGCGCATGTGCAAGGAGAGGACGTCGCACTGTTCGAAGAACGCCTCTTTGCTCGTAGCGACCACGAGGCCGTCGGCTTCTGCTCGTGCCCGTGACGCCTCACTCGCCCAGAAGACGACGTTCATGCCGAAGGCCCGCCCGTACTCGGCCACCACCTTGCCGATCCGTCCGTATCCGTAGATGCCGAGGGTCTTGAACAGCAGCGAGTGCCCGACGCCGTCCTGCCAGTGGCCCGCCTTCATGGATGCGACCTGCTGGGGGATGCGGCGCATGGCGGCGATCACCAGTCCCCAGGTCAGCTCCGCCGTCGCATAGGAAGGAGATCCCTGGTGCAGGTCGGAGGACACGACGATGCCTAGCCGGGTGCACGTGTCGATATCGATATGCGGATACACGCTTCGCTGGCTGATCAGCTTCAGTTCGGGTAGACGTTCGAGCAAGGGTGTCCGTATCTGGGTGCGTTCACGGATCAGGACCAGTGCCTCAGTGTCATGAAGGCGACCGGTGAGCTCTTCCACGTCCGGGACGTGATCGTTGCTAACGGTGACCTCGTGATCAGCCAGTCTGTTGAAGCAGTCGAGCGTCCTGATCGTGTCGAAGTAGTCGTCGAGGATCGAGACCTTCATCGTTGGGAAACCTCCTCGGGCGATGTGATCGCGGTCGTCCGCAATCAGCGGGGTCATTCTGCCCCAGGCGGTCACGGATCACCCCTGGAGGTTGGGTACTGTCCCCTGTCGGAACGGCCCACCAACTTCTACCGGATCACACCTGGCATCCGAGACCCGGCACCCGGTAGCGCCCGCACCGAGTCGGCGGGTTCGGAGCCCGGCGCGCAGACCGTTCAGGGTTGAAGGCGCGCATCGGGCGACTGTCCGTCCCTCTCCTGGCGCAGGGCTTCTTGCGCATCGAGCTCGGCGTCGATCTGCCGGGTGAGCACTTCCTCGGACCGGACCCACTGGATGACGACGGGGATCATGGCCAGCGCCATCAGGCTGTCTCCGAACACCCACATGATGGCACCGCCGGCGTGCAGGTCGCCGACGAGCGACGGGCCCCAGGCCCGGTGCATGGTCGTGTAGGCGGAGAACATCTCGTGGTTGGTGGAAAGCAGGACGAGCCCGCAGAACGTGTCCACAGGGACAGCCAGCATCAGGTAGATGAGCCTGAGTCCGGGGCTGAGGGGGTGGCGACTCGGCTCGATGGCCACCACCGGTCGCCAGAAGAGATAGCCGATGATGAGGAACGCCAGGTGCTCGTTGTCGTGGGCCAGGTCGTTGGTCAGCATCACGTTGTACAGGCTCGTGAGGTGGGCCACCGGGATGAACACGGTGTAGAGCACGAACCCGGTGATCGGGTGGCCGACCACTTCGGCCACCCGCGAGTCGAGCACCCTGGTCACCACGCGGTGGGTGCCACCGGCCGTCGACCGGACCAGCAGCTCGACGGGGGCGCCCATCGCGATCAAGGGAGCGGCCACCATGATCAGAAGGATGTGCTGGATCATGTGGTCGTAGAAGAGCGTGTCGTCGTAGACGCCGATCACCGTCTCGATGGCCACGAACACGAGCACCATGGCTCCGACAAACGCGATCGTGCGCTTGACGGACCACGGGTTCTCCGGGTCGGCCATTCCGACTCGCCATGCTCCCAAGAGGTACAGGGCGGTGGCTCCGCCGATGAGCACACTTGGCGTGAATGCGATGGCGGTCGCTCCAAGGTTGCTCGAGATGTTGGGCAGCGCGACGTCGGCCAACAAGGAGAGCAGCATGCCGATCACGGCGTCCCGTTCGTGCCGGCCCGCAAGGAGGATCGCATCCTACGACCCGGACGGCTCGAGCCTGTTCGGCTCCGTGGCGCCCTCGGCGGGCGAGGGCGGTAGGGCCAGGTTGGCGAGAAGGCCGATGAGGAAGAACGCTGCGGCTGAGAACGCGACCGCGTGGGTGGCATCGCCTTCCGGATTCGAGGCCGCCTGTACGATCTGCGTCCCGCCGGGGAGGGTGTGCAGCAACCCGATGGCGGCCCCGCCCCAGGCGCGCACCAGAGGGCGGACGCGGTAGTCCGATCCTTGCCTTCGAACATGGCGTTGACGGTCGACAGGGTGGCCGGCAGGATGATGGCACCCCCGATCCCCTGGAGGAGCTGCCCCAGGGTGAGCACGCTGCCGTTCGGCGCCGTGGCTGCCACGAGGCCGGCCGCGACGAAGACGAGCGTTCCGGTGAGGAACAGCCGGCGCCGTCCCCGTACGTCTCCGGTGTGGCCCAGGGTGATGAGCAGCGAGGCGGGGACGAGCGAGTAGATCGAGATGCACCATTCCGCCGTGTTGGCGGTCACGTGCGACTCTCGGATGATCGTCGGCACCGCGTCGCTCACGATCGGGCGTCCACGATGATCGTCGACGCCCCGACGGCGAAGAGGGGCATCGCCAACCATCGCCGTCGCCCGAACCCGAGGCTGCGGACTGTCGGCCGGATGAATCAGGAGCTGTCGGGGGACGACCGCCGTTCCATGGCATCGCTGCGAGAGCCTAGTGGCGCGGCCTCAGGCCCCCGGGCCGGCTACAGGTGAGCGCTCAGGTCTCCGAGCCCGCCGCCTCCTGGAGGACGATGCCGTTCCCGTCGGGGTCGTCGAACGTCACAAACCGACCCCAGGGCGCCTCCTGGATGTCACCACCGATGTCGACCCCTCGCTCCTTGAACACGGCGATGTCGGCATCGAGGTCGCTCGACTCCAGCACGGTGCCCTTGCTCGTGCCCGGTGCCATCGACCCGAACCAGGTCACCAGGGTGATCGACGTCTCCGAGCCGCGCGGCCTGACCTGCACCCAGCGCCGGGTGGGACCCATGTCGGTGTCAGCCACCAGTTCGAATCCGAGCTTGTCCACGTAGAAGGCGCGGGACCTGCTCTGGTCGGAGACCGGCAACGAGAACAGCTGGACCTTGGAGACGGGCATGACTCTCAACGTAGGGAGTGGGCAGCCCTGCGGTCAACCACCCGGACCGATCCCCGTCAGTTGATCTTCACGTCAGTTGATCTTCAACAGGTCCACGATGAAGATCAGGGTGTCGTTGGGTGCGATGCCTGCGCCCGGCGAGTTCGCCCCGTAGGCCTGGTTCGGCGGGATGATCAGCTCGCGCCGCCCACCCACCTGCATTCCGACCACCCCTTCGTCCCAGCCTTTGATTACCTGGCCCTCGCCCAGCACGAACTGCAACGGTTGGCCTCGGTCCCACGATGCGTCGAACTGCTGCTTGGACGAGTAGGCCACCCCCACGTACTGCACGGTGACCTCGTCGCCCGGCTTCGCCGCTGGCCCCGTGCCGACGATGAGGTCCTTCGATTCGAGCTGGGTTGGAGGCGCCCCGGGGGGTACCACCACCGTCGGCTTCGTGCCGAAGGTCCCGGCCGGTGACGGGTCCTGAACCGTAGCGGTGGCCGCCGACGTCGAGGAGGGTGCACTGGCGGCGCCGGTGGTCGACGGACTGGTCGACGAGCTGCTGCACCCGGCCAGTCCGAGTGTGGAGGCCGCCAACACGACCAAGGACCAGTTGCGAAGGCGGGACATGAGGTGCGTTCCTTTCCGATGGCGAGAGTCGAGGGGGCCGAAGAGCATGCGGCCTTTCGTGCAGGGCAGACGGTAGTCGCGGGTGGAGCCGCGCAAAAGGCGGGGTCCTCCGGGGTTCCCCGGGGCCCTCCTCCGCCGTCATACTCCCGGGAGGCTCCTCCGGGGACCCCGCTCCCCACTCCGCTGATACACCCACCTGGGACCATGGGCCCATGTTGTCGGACAGGCTGCTGCAGGTGACCGAAATCCTCCGTTCCGCCCTCGCCGACTTCGAACCGGAACGGCTCAGCGGACCGGACGCGGCACGGTTGCTCGAGATCTTCGCTGAGATCGAGAAGCTGGCCTCCGGAGGGAAGCTCCTCTCGGCTCGACGGGTGGAGTCCTCCAACGTCTGGCGACACACGGGCCACCGTTCGGCGGCCGCCCACATCGCCCAGGCGACGGGTACGGGGCTTGGCCCGGCCATCACCACCCTGGAGGCCGCCCGCCAACTGGGTTCCCTCCCGGCCACCGACGAAGCGGTGCGCAGCGGTCGCCTCTCGGAGGCTCAGGTCAAGGAGATCGCCGGTGCCGCCATCGTCCAGCCCGAGGCCGAGCAGGCGCTGGTCGACGCCGCAGGCAACCAGCCACTCAGCGTGTTGAAGCTTCGCTGCCGCCGCGTGAAGGCGGCCGGTCGCGATCAGCGCGCCGCCTACGACGCGATCCGACGGGAACGCTACCTGCGCAACTGGGTCGATGATGAGGGCGCAGTCAGATTCGATGCCCGGTTGACCCCAGACGAGGGGGCCCGCCTGGTGGCCGCAGTCCGGGCGCAGACCGACCGACTGGCCGGGGAGGCCAGGCGTGCCGGAGTGGACGAGCCTCGCAGGGCACTCGCAGCTGACGCCCTCATCCAACTGGCGTGCGGCCACGCTTCCGGCGCTTCCGGTGTTCCACATGCGACCGACGCGGACGAGCGCAGGGATCCCGGCCACGGGAAGGACGGGAACGGCCGGACCGGCCGCAAGGGCTCAGCCGTTGCCACGGACGGCAGTCGCACCGGCAGGTCGGCCGGCCCTTCGCAAGGTGGGCCGGCCACCATGGTCCACGTCCGGGTCGACCACGACGCGTTGGTACGCGGGCACCTCGAGGCGGGTGAAGTCTGCGAGATCCCGGGTATCGGACCGATCCCGGTGGAGGTCGCCCGCCGCCTGGCCGTCGACTCGATCCTGAGTGTCCTGGTCACCGACGGCGTCGACGTGACCTCGGTGGCTCACGCGGGACGGACCATCCCGGCCTCGATCCGGACCGCGCTCATCGAGCGCGACCCGATGTGCGTGGTGCCGGGCTGCGGTCTCCGCGAGGGATTGGAGATCGACCACGTCGAGCCGTTCGCCCAAGGTGGTGCCACCAGCCTGGGGAACCTGGTGCGCCTGTGCCACTGGCACCATTACCTCAAGACGCACCAACGGCACCGGCTGGAGCGCTCGGGGGAAGGTTGGGTCTGGCTCGGTCCCGGCGAATCCACTGCTGCCCTAGCCCTGCCATCGGGATAGGCCGCCCTACCGACTACGGGGCGCGCCGACGCGCCCCTGTCTAGTCGGGGATTTGGGACGTCAGGCAGAACGGGTGCCCGGCCGGGTCGAGCAGGACCCTCCACCGGTCCGGGGCCGGCTGTTGGTCGGCACGGCGGGCACCGACTCGGAGTGCCGCCGCCTCTGCCTCGTCCAGATCGTCCACAGCCACATCGAGGTGCATCTGCTTGGGGCTCTCCCCATCGGGCCAGGATGGCGCCCGGTAGTCCGGCACCCGCGTGGTTGCCAGCCACATCCCCTCCAGCCTCACCGCCACGAAGTCGTCGCTGGAGAACGCCACCTCGCCGCCGAGCAGTGCAGCCCAGAATGCCGCCAGAGCAGCGGGGTCGGCACAGTCCAGTGCGATCGATCCCAAACGAGGAGTCGCCATGGGTCCGATGGTATCGATCCGTCGGTCTGCGGTCGAGGGGAGCCTCAGGTCGACCGGCCGGAACCGGCTGCAACGTCGGACACCGGGTCGTGCCCGGTCTCGCTACCGAGCCACTCAGGCCGATTCGCTCTCGCCCCCGCTGTCGTCTCCGTCCTCTCCGTCCTCTCCGTCGTCTCCGTCGTCCAACGACCCGACCGCCAGCTCGGAGGATTAGACGGCGCCCTTCGGGGCGGGACCGCCTCCGGCCGGTGAACCGTACTCGTGCAGGCCTCCCCTGGCCCGACCGACTTCCACTCCCTGCTCGGTGTGCCACTGCATCTCCGCACGAACGGCGATGTCCCGGAGCGGCTTCCCGGTCCGCCGAGCGGCCAGGGCCACGTCATCGTGCTCGGCCTTGACCCGCGACGCGCTGACCTTGACCCGGATCAGCTGTCCGTCGACAACCACCGACTCGATCGAGCGGGCTGCCGGCCACCGCTCGCCGACCACCATCCGGACACCCAGAGACCCGGTCGACTCCCGGAGGATGCCCCGGAGTCGGGCCACCTGAGACGGGTCGCACAGCACCTGCACGACGAAGCCCGGTCGGCCCTTCTTCATCACCACCGGGTTGAGCCACGCGTCGTGAGCGCCCGCATCCAGCAGCACGCCGATGGCATCGGCCAGTTGCTCGCCGGTGGCGTCGTCCACGGTCACCTCGAGGAGCGACACGGGCTGCCCGACGTCTGCGTCGGCATCAGCATCGGTGCCCGCAGCGACAGTGACAGCAGTTCGGGGTAGCCCGCCGTCGCCGGCCACATGGGGAGGGCCGAACGAGCCGGCGCCAACCACCGCCCCGGTGCGCAGATCAGCCTGCACGCCGGTGACCACCTGGGTGCAGTTGGGGAGCTCGTCGAGCTCGCGGGCCCCGGCGCCGAACCCCTGTCCGGTGACCCTCATCGGAGGCATCGGGCCGTAGCCGGCCGACAGGGCAGCGAGCAGCGCGGCCCCGGTCGGAGTGGTCAGTTCCACCGAGACGTTCCGTCCCCAGGTCGGGACGCCCTCCAACAGCCCCACCACGGCGGGTGCCGGATTGGGCAGCATGCCGTGAGCCGTCCTGACCATGCCGAGGCCGGTGGCCACGGGACTGGCCCTCACCTCGTCGATGCCGAGCACTTCGAGAGCGGCCGCCGTGCCAACCACGTCGATGATCGTGTCGTGCCCCCCCACCTCATGGAAGTGGACCTGGTCCACCGGGCGCCGGTGCAGGCCGGCCTCCACCTCCGCCAGCGCGGCGAACGTGGCGAGGGCCCGGCCGGCCACCCGCTCGGGGAGCCGCGCCTCTTCGACCAACCCGACGATGTGTGCGTAGGTGCGTACCACCACGTGGTCGTGCACGGTCACGATGGCGCGGGTCGCGGCGATGCCACCCCGCAACACCGGCTCCACATCGAGTGCCCATCCACCGATGGGAAGGCGCTCGAGGAGGGCCAGTACCTCGTCGATGTGGGCTCCCGCATCCACCAGACTCCCCAGTGCCATGTCCCCGGCGATGCCGGCGAAGCAGTGGAACCAGGCGATGCGCCGAGCACCGTCCGGTGCTCCGACGGCGCTCACGGCAGCATCCGCGCGACGGCACAGGCCGCTCCGAACCCGTTGTCGATGCCGACCACGGTGACCCCGGCGGCACAGGACGCATGCATGGCCAGCAGCGCGGTGACCCCCTCGAGAGCGGCGCCGTACCCGGTGCTGGTGGGGACGGCGACCACCGGCGCCGGCGTGATGCCCCCGATCAGGCTGGCCAGGGCCCCTTCCATCCCGGCCACCACCACCACTGCGTCGGCGTCGGCGAGTTCGTCGGCCGACGCCAGCAGGCGGTGCACACCGGCGACGCCGCAGTCGGCCAGCACCGTCGGGCGCAGCCCCAGGGCGGTGAGCGTCGCCTCGCACTCGCGCGCCACCGGAAGGTCGGAGGTTCCGGCGGTCACCACCAGCGTGCGTGCCGACCGGGGAGGCGCCGGTCGCCAGACCACTGCCGAGAGCTCCCCCCGGACCTGGTCTCCACCGGTGGCCGCCCCGGTCACCGTGCGCGCTCCCCCGGGGTGTTCGACCATGACCAACGCCACCTGGGCGCCGTCGGCCCTGGTAAGGATCACCGGGCCGCTCCCGCCGGCCCCGGCGCTGTCGGTCCGACCCCCCTCGGCGAGAAGTTCGCCCACGATCGCCGCGCACTGCTCGGGCGTCTTCCCCTGCCCGTAGACCGCCTCCGGAAGCCCTTGGCGTAGCCACCGGTGGTGGTCGACCTTGGCAAACCCCAGCTCGGCAAAGGGAAGCCGCCGCAGCCGCAGGACGGCCTCGTCGGCGGACAATGCCCCGGAGCGCACGTCGGCCAACAATCCCTGCAGCATGAGTTCGTCCATGATGTTCACTATCCTGCCTGGGTATGGCCGCCGACGCATCCCCGGGCACTCCCTCGGCGTCCCCCCTCCGGATCGGGTTCCTCGGCCCCGAGGGCACCTTCACCGAAGAGGCGCTCCTCAGCGAGGCTGACTACGCCTCCGGCGAGATCGTTCCCCTCGGATCGTTGACCGATGTCCTCGAGTCCGTCCAGGAGGGCCAGGTGGACCTGGCGTTCGTCCCCCTCGAAAACGCCATCGAGGGCACGGTGCGGGACATCATCGACAGCCTGGTCTTCGAGTTCGACCTGCGCATCCAGCGGGAGGTGGTGCTGGACATCCACCTCCACCTCATGGCACGCCCCGGAACCGACCTCGGTGCCATCGAACGGGTGGCGTCCATACCGGTGGCCACCGCCCAGTGCCGCCGCTTCCTGGCCGGACGCCTCCCGTCCGCGGAGACCCTGGCCACCAACTCCACTGCCGATGCAGCGCGGCTGCTGGGCGAGCGGGACCCTGCGCTCACCTCGCGGCCCACTGCGGCCATCGCCCCTCGGTTGGCAGCCAAGCTCTACGACCTCGACATCCTGGCGGAGGACATCGAGGACCATCCTGACAACCAGACCCGCTTCGTCTCACTGGCCAGGTCGGGCATCCCGGCGCCGACCGGGCACGACCGGACCAGCATCGCCTGCTTCCAGAATGCCGACCATCCCGGCAGCCTCTACGCCATCCTCGGTCAGTTCGCCGCCCGCAACATCAACCTGAGCAAGCTCGAATCGCGACCGACCAAACAGGCGCTCGGCGACTACTGCTTCATCATCGACTTCGAGGGCCACATCGCTGATGCGGTGGTGAGCGACTGCCTTCGCGATCTCCATGCCGAACTGGCTGGAGTGAAGTTCCTGGGCTCCTACCCCGTGGCGGGGCCCGCCGGCCCGGCCATACGCCGCGAGGTCGACTCCGCCAACCGCAGGGCCGCCGAGTGGGTGGACGGGCTGAGGGCCGAAGTGGGACCGGGGGGAATCTCCGCGATCCTTCCGAACAGTCCTTGACGGCGGCTACCCTGGCAGACGCTCGGAGGGATGGCAGAGCGGACAAATGCGCGGCTCTTGAAAAGCCGTGAGGTGCGAGCCTCCGTGGGTTCGAATCCCACTCCCTCCGCTGGTCAGAGGCAGTTTTTGGTTCCGGTCGACTGAGTCAGAATCGCTGCGGGCCATAATCTTGGCCATAATTGCCAAAGCCGGGTTAGGCCGATCTCGTGTCCGGGAGCATTCGCGAGAAGGGGCCGAATCGGTGGCAGATCAGGGTGTCGGCTGGCCGCGACCCGGGAACTGGCCGCTATCGCTACGCCCACAAGACGGTCGAGGGGAGCAAGCGGGTCGCCCAGCGAGCCGCTGACGAGTTGGCCGCTGAGGTCCAGCACGGCATGCACCTGGCTGCCCGAGGGACGGTGGCCGCTCTCCTCGAAAAATGGATGCTTCACCTGGAGACCCAGGACAGGGCTCCATCGACCATGATCCGCTACCGCTCGGCCATCGATGTTCGCATCGTGCCAGCGCTGGGTTCGATCGAACTGACCAAGCTGACAGCCGCCGATCTCGACGCCTTCTACGGTGCGCTTCTCAAGCAGGGTCTTCATCCCTTCTCAGTCCGGAAGTGCCACGCCGTTCTATCGGCGGCCCTTCACCAGGCGGAGGAGTGGGGTCTCATCGATCGAAACCCGATTGTCCGCTCCTCTCCGCCGCCGGCTCGTCAGCGTGAGATCGTGCCCCCGACGATCAACGAGGTTCGCCAATTGATCGTTGAATGTGAACGCTTCAACCCCGATCTAGCACGACTCTTCATGGTGGCCGCGACTACGGGGTGCCGGAGGGGTGAGCTCTGTGGGCTCCAGTGGGGCGACATCGACTTCGAGAAGGCCACGATGGTCGTAGCCAGGTCGATCTCGGACACTCCGGGCAACGTAGTGGTTAAGGATACGAAGACCCATGCAGCTCGGCGCATGGCACTCGATCCGATGACAGTTGAGCTTCTCCGAAGACACAAGGAGACTGTCGACCGACGAGCCAAAGCTGCAGGAGTCACCATCAAATCGACTGGATTCATCTGGTCTCAACTGGTGGATGCCAGCGAGCCCTATCGACCGATTCGAGTTAGCGGAACGTTTCGAGGTGTTCGCGACAAGCTTGGGCTGACGAATGTCACGTTTCACGGGCTGCGGCATTTCTCCGCCACTGCTCTGGCGGGTCAAGGGGTTGGCATCAGGACCATCGCAGGCAGACTCGGACATGCCAATCCGAACCTCGCTCTTCGAACGTATGCCCACCTTCTGGACGTCGCCGATCGTCGGGAAGCTACCGCAATGGGACTGCTGGCCGTTGACTTCAGTCCTTCCCAAAGTCGAACAGGTCTGATCCCGAGCTCACCGAGCTAGGCCCTCGACGCAAAGTCCGAGACGAGCTGGTCGACATCGAAGCGTTTGAGACCCTGCTTGCAAAGCTGATCCTTGTGCTCGCCTGCAGTGGCTGCGAGTGGATAACAGTGTCCTTATCCCAAGTGAGACTTGGCTCCCAGGCGGACCCCGGAAACGACCGTCGACGGGCGACGACGTCTGGCGACAGGTTTGTAGGGACAGGAGTAGGGACAGGAGTAGGGACAGGAGTAGGGACAGGAGTAGGGACAGGAGTAGGGACAGGAACTGGTCCCCGGAAGGCACTTTCCTGATAACGCGATTTCACTGGTGAAAGCCCGAGTCCGACGACGTGCCCCGCGACCGGGACCAACGAGGGCGCCGGGCAGATTCTCCGGACGACCGACGGTGACACGACGTGGTCGGGCCAGGTCGGTCCCGGCCAAATGGTCCCCACCGGGACAGCCTGTTGGAGCGACGCGGACTGCGTCGTCATGGGCGTGGCGTCCCACGTGTGTCCTGCCAATGGAACGATCGACTGCGCACACGCCGGTGCGGCGTACTCGACGGACGGTGGAAGCTCGTGGACGCCCTCGACCGCCGGGAGTTCGGCGTCGGGCACATCAGGGGTCGCCTGTCCGGCGGCTGGCGAGTGCTTTGCGGCGGTGGGGAGTGGCATCGAAGCATCGGCTTATAGCGGGCGCACATGGCGTCCCCAGACGATCCCGTCCGGTTCCGGCGGGCTCAGCCTCGATCCACTGCCTCAACCCAGTTGAGCGAGGTTCAAAGGAGCAGCTTCGGGCGATTGACGAGTCGAAGGCCAAGGCACAGCGCTACCTCGATCGCATCGCTCCCAAGTCACCGCAACACCTGGCACTACCGAGCGCTCACTGGCATGAGACTGGCACCAAGCTTTCCGTTGCTGAACCAGGTCAGCCACGTTGCGGAGCGAAGGCGATTGACTACGCTCAGCCGGTAATGTCGTACGGCCTTTCCCTGGTGCCGAGGAACCCTGCCTCTTGTATTCGCCCCCGTGGACATGACGGCCAGCACGCATCAGAGGTAATCCAGCATGTCTACAGAAAATCACTTTGGAAGGCCATGGCCTGGGACTGACTGGTTGACCTCGACCGCCGAGTGGGTGGGACGCCGGACTCATTGAACTGACCGACCTCACTCGCTCTGCCCCCTATCAACCAGGGCCGAGAAGCGCCACGGACCGGACGGTTAATACCAAGGCCAACGGCCGGCGACTCGCCACGGCTGGCCGCTGGCGCCGAGCCTGACCTCGGGTGTCCGCCATCGCGGGGCAGGCGCTGGTCGCCGCTGGGGGTGAGCAGCCGCAGGCTCGCGCCGGATGGAGAAAACGTCTCCATGTGAGTACTTGGTCACGGACGATCCTATAGGCAGGGTTGGTGAGGCCCTATAGGCAGGGTTGGTGAGGCCAAAGTGTGGGGTAGTGCTCGGGACGGGGGCCTCGTACCGTCATCAATGACCTGGGCTCGCGAGCAGCGCGGATCGGGACGGCAAGCGAAAAGGGCGATGAAGGACATGACCACTTCAAGTGGACCGCCGCGGCGTCGCCGGGACGGGCGGGTCGTCGCAGTTATCGGCGGCCTGCTCGGCTTAGTGGTGACCATGCTGGTCACCATCACCGCGGTCACTGCCCTACCGGCGTCGGCGGCGACAGCGACCGGGGCGTGGGCCGCGACGGGGAACATGGTCGCCGCACGCGAGGGAGCCACCGCCACGTTACTGCCCAACGGTGAAGTCCTCGTCGCTGGCGGGGTCAATGCTGGTGCCACCTTCTTGGCGAGCGCCGAGTTGTACAACCCGAATACGGGGACCTGGCAGGCGACAGGATCGATGAGCACGGCTCGATCGGGAGCAGCGGCCACGCTGCTGCCCGATGGCCAAGTCCTCGTCGTCGCTGGCTCGAATACCTACGGCTACTTGGCGAGCGCTGAGCTCTACAACCCGGCCACCGGGACCTGGCAGGCGACAGGATCTCTAGCTACCCCTGAAGCTGGTGCCACCGCTACGCTGCTGCCGGACGGCGACGTACTCGTTGCCGGCGGGGCCACGGAAGCCTCACTTGCGGGCGGCGACTTCATCTTCACAAGCCTGGCCAATGCCGAGTTGTACAACCCGGCAACCGGAACCTGGCAGGCCACGACGAGCATGAACATTCCGCGGTTCGGCGCAACGGCAACGCTGCTTGCGAACGGGACTGTCCTGGTGGCGGGCGGCTCCGACACCCGCTCAGGCCAGACCGTGAACAACAGCGACGCGGTGCCCCAAGCCTCAGCGGAGATCTACACGCCGGCGACGCAACAGTGGCAGATGACCGGGGCGATGGCTTACTCGCACTCCGGCGCCACAGCAAGCCTGCTGCCGAACGGGGATGTGCTCGTCGCCGGGGGGGAAATCCCCCTCGATTTGCCGATGACGCCAGCGAGCGAGCAGGTCGAAGGCCAGCAGAACACAGATCTCTACAATCCGACGACGAACACCTGGCAGGCGGTTGCTCCCCTCCTCGCTCCCAGCGGTTTCGGGGTTGCAGCCACACTGGGAAACGGGACCGTGCTCGAGACTGGCGGAGTCGGCCAACCCGGCGATCTCCCGGTGTCGACAGAGATCTATGACCCGAACTCGAACACTTGGACGGCGGGACCGGTGGGCGGCGGGGGGCAGACGGCGACTGTTCTCGCCAATGGGTCGGTCTTGGTTACCGGCTACGGTACGGCTGAGATCTACAACCCTCAGTCAGCACCGCTGGCGACGTTGTCGACCCTGAGCCTTACGTTTCCCCCCCAGGCGGTCGGCACCACGTCTTCCCCCCAAAACATCACCGTGACGAATACGGGAACAGCTCCCCTCACGTTGAATGCGGCAGCCAGCGTCTCGACGTCGAGCGCCTTCACCGCGAACTTCAGCGCCTGCGGCACGCTGGTGCCTGGTGGCAGCTGCACTGTCCAGGTGTCGTTCACGCCAACGACGAGCGGGACGAGTTCCGCCGTGCTGTACATCCAAGACAGCGCTGATTTTTCCCCTCAGATCGTTGTGCTCACCGGGTACAGCGGAGCCCAACCGTTCATCGCCGGGATCACGCCAATGAGCGGACCCGACGTCGGGGGCACCACAGTCACGATCAACGGGTTCAACCTCTCAGGAGCGGTCATCTACTTCGGTAGCACCGCAGCCAGCGGCGTCGTTTGTTCTGCGGATACCTGCACCGCGACGACGCCAGGTGGCTCGGGCACCGTAGCCGTCCAGGCGAACACGGCTTCTGGATGGGGTGGCGCCACCCTCTCCGACATGTTCACCTATCCCGTTCCATCCCCTCCAGCCCGGCCAGTCGTGACCGCAATCAGCCCGAGCAGCGGCCTGACCACTGGAGGAACCACGGTCACCGTAACGGGATCGAACCTCTCGGGTGGCAACGTCGTCTTCACCACTACGGCTGGCACGACGGCCGCCACCAACGTCAGCTGCACTGCGAGCTCGTGCACTGCGACATCGCCAGCTGGCACCGGGACCGTCGATGTCATCGTCGAGACGCCAGGCGGCACGAGCCTCACGAGCACCGCGGATCAATTCACTTATAAGGCTCCACCAGCACCGAAGGTCACCAAGATCAGCCCGACGAGCGGTCCGACCTCGGGCGGAACGGTCGTCACGATCACCGGCTCCAACTTGTCGGGGGGCACGGCCGGGTTCGGGACGGCCGCGGCCACAGTCACGAGCTGCACCGCTAGCTCTTGCACCGCTACTTCGCCGGCTGGCACCGGGACGGTCGACGTCTTGGTGAGCACACCCGGAGG
>Ga0181523_10000719_pt1 | contig 37381 bp, 25 predicted proteins | sample PEATcosm2014_Bin_43_FD_119752 | JGI IMG/M metagenome (GOLD analysis project Ga0181523, IMG submission 119752) | Peatland microbial communities from MTU Mesocosm Facility, Houghton, MI, USA - PEATcosm2014_Bin05_30_metaG | ecosystem: Environmental > Terrestrial > Soil > Wetlands > Peat | place... | reverse complement strand
CTTGCAGAGGAGCAGGCCGGATCTCTGGTGAATCCTATTTAGTATGCTGCATGGACTGCCGCGTTCAGGAGCCGCTCCAGATCAGCTATGGGTGAGGATGCGGTGGACGATTTCGGCGTTTTCCCGTACTTCATCCTTGGCGAGGGGGAACATGCCAACGTAGACGCCGTCGATGGGTTTGATGCTCTCGTAGGCTGTGCGGAAGGCTTGTTCCACTCCTTCATCGGAAACTCGCCCAGCGGCCAAAACCTTGAAGGCAAAGCAGGGTTTGCTGGTCTGGCGCATTACCTTGTACATGCGCGGGGGATCGCTTTGCAAGTAGATATCATGGGGCATTTCCATGATTTCGCCGTTGAGCACCTGCTTCCATTCGTCGATGGTGCGCGTGCGGTTGTAGACGCAGCCGGCGTAGAAGTCGACGTCCCAGCCTTTCTCTTCCACGTAGGCGATCACTTCCGGCTTGTGAGTGCCGACGCCAACCAGGATGCCTAAGTCGCGGACTTTCTTGCACCACTCCTTGACGGTGTCCATCTTGCCTTCGCGGAAGGCCATGTCGATCACTTCGCCCTGCCTTTGCATGGCCAACGGCTTGAGACTTTTCGCCAGCGCAACGACATCGTCGCCGGCGATGACCTGCATGATCAGGTGCATCTTGCCGCCTTCGGTTTGAAAGCGTGCCCAGTCCTTGGGAGCGGGCGAGAGATTGACATAGTTAAATGCGTTGATGCCGTAACGGTTGCAATCGTGCAAAACCTTGCAGACGCGATCCGGCGTGTACCAATCCTTCATGGCAGCGCCGAAATTGTTGTTGTAGTGGGCAAAGCCGCAGATGGGGTTGACGCCCAGAATCAAGCGGCTGATGTCCACGCCGAAGAACTTCATCTTTGGTACCTGGATGTCAGAGCTTGGCTTTGGCGGAATCGTTTTTGAAGGGGATTGCGACTGAGGAAGTTCCGTTGCGTGTGCGTGCAGGGCAGACGCTGCGCCGGAGAGAGTGGCTGCCAGAGCCGCGCTGGTGCGAAGGAAATCTCTTCTAGTGGTGTTTGACATGGGAGTGTGCGCTCCGATCCAAAGTTAAGCTGGAAGAATGGGGCACAGTCACAAGACACTATGAGCAAGAGCCGTGTGTGGGCCCAGCCTTCCATTCATTGGCTCTAGCAGCGGAGAACGGAAGCGTCTGTAACCGGTATCACCTGGGTGTGTGACAGGATGGGCAAGCGTAAGGTTCTGTGCTGATTAGAGGAGGAAACTGATTGGAATCTTTGGCGGCTGGTGATGCTGTTCTCGTCAGGTGGAGGGCGTAGCCGCTTTCGCGACGAGATAGCGGTCCAGCGCTTCGAGAATGAGCTTTCGCATCTCCGGCAGTTCCTGATGGGCGGCATCAAACATCTCGATGCGGCAATCCGATTCGTGGCCATATTTGCGATAAAGGGGAAGCAGGTGATCGCGAATCTTCTCGACGCCCGGAACGGGAGTTAACGGGTCGCGCCGCCCATTCACACTCAGGCGAGCGCGGGGGACGATCAGTTCATTGATGTCTGCCGACTGGAAGTGTTTCAGGAGAGAAGGCACGTAGTAAAAAATCCCGTGCAGGCTGAGAGAGTGGGCCTTAATCAATTCTTCGTAATCCGTGAGGCAGCAGATGTCCACGCACAGACGAACACGCGGATCGAGAGCCGCGAGCCACCAGGCTTTGGTTGAGCCCATGGACATTCCGAGAACGCCGATGCGGTGAGGATCGACTCCGCAATGATTGGCGAGGTAGGTGAGGGCGCGGAGTTCGTCAAGCATCATCATGCCGAAAAGCACCTGCCCCTGCCAAAGCATGAGCTTGAAGGCATCTTCTTCGCCACGTTTTCCGTCTTGATCGTGCTGGCGCTCGCCGAAACACCAGCTATCGATGGCCAGCGTCACAATGCCTTTTTCAGCGCAGACGGCAGCGTAGGCGGGCTGAACATCCACGCCGCGGAGAAGCTGTTCTTTGCCGAGGGCGTACATTCCGGCGTGCCAGTGGATGTAGAGAAGACCGGGAGGTGGGGACTGGTGCTTGTCGGGGATTAAAAGGATGGCTGGAACCTGCTCAATGCCGTTGAGGTTGAGACGAAGGCGTTTCAGCGTGTAGCCATCGTGTTTTTCGATGCTTGTTTGCACTGGCGCAAAGTCGTCTGCTCTGTGCTGCCATGGCAGATCACCCAGAAGTTTCCAGAGTTCTTTGCGGCGGCGCTCCTGATAGGAAGAAAATGACTCGCCGGACTGGGAGCGAGATGGTCCAGACAAAACAACATTCCCGGTTACTGGCAAAGCTGCGGCGGCAGCGCCAGTGTGCATGAAATCGCGTCTAGTGATTGGCGCCATGATTGCTCCTGGAGGAATTCAGAATGGGCTGGGAGCGCGGCCCATCGGAAGCCATCAGGTTCTTCATATCATAAGTATGGGGGGTGAAGATGGATTATCTCGCATGCGCCGGAGCGAGTTTCGGCAACCCGAGCCCTGACGAACGCATACACCGAAGGGTTCGAACCTGTTCTAGAGATCGAACAGCAGTTGGTGCACACCGAAGCCATTTACCTGCAAGACCGCGTAGAGGGAATGTTCCACTGTCTCTGTGGAAGCCTCCACAGGCTGCCCATCCAGTGTTGCCCTTGTCAGGCTGCGTTCCTTCGGGAGCAGGACGCGCAACGCAAATTCTCTTCCTGTGCCGGTAAATTCGAGAGTGATGCGGTTGAGGGAAAGGTCTTTGTTGTAGCGATAGCGGCAATAGCCGTCTGAGGCTGGGTATTTCACCGTGACTTCCGCGGTGCGGACTCCCGCCGAATCCCACCGAGGCGCGATGCGAGTGCGGCTGAAAGCGGTGCCGGTGTCTTCCACTCCTGCTAATCCTTCCAGAAGCGCGTACGCCACGGCGGCATTCCAGCCATCGGGGATTCCGGTGGAAAGGTCATCGTAAGGAGCGAAGAAGACCGGGGCGCTGCATAGTGTCGCCGCGAGGACCATCCATTTCACGCCTCCCACCGCTGCGGAAAACTCGAGTGAGGCAATTTCCTTTTCCGGATGGGGATTCTCAAACCCGACGGCATAAACACCGATCGCAGGCAGACCATGACTCGACTGCTGCCAGGCGAGGCGCAAGCGATCGCGGACCCGGGGGCCCTCGCGGGCGTACTTGCTATCACTCGGCTCCCACCAGGAGCCGATGTTCTTGCGACCTTCGATGGATTCGGAATGCGAAGTGCCGTCCGCATAGCGCATTGTTAATGTCCCAAAGGTTCCGCCAGCGCCGGACGCGGCATGCAGCAAATAAACCGAAGCGGCATTGGCGTGCACCGGCAGGGAAGCTTTCTGGGTGTAGCCGTTGCTTTCGGACAGGCCAAGGCAGGCGCGGTGGTTGTTCTCAAAGGGCGAAATCACGTCGAAGGGAATGCCCTGAAGTTGCTGAGCTCTCGTAGGCAAATCTCGGAGGTCGTGGCCGTCGTCTCCCACCCAACTTGGGATTCCGGGAGCGCCCGCAGCGATGTCCGCGTTGGCTATAGTCCGCAGGTCGAGCTTCTGAAATGTCCTCTTTGGCGCTTCGACAGTGCTGCCGCGCAGCGTGACCGGCAAATAACCGCGGTAGCGATCGGCGATGGCTTTCTGACGCCGCAGAATATCGGCACCGTACTCCTCGAAGCCGTGCTCGAAAGCACCGCGAGCCAGCTCTCCGGCCACGCAGGAAAGGACTCCGCCATTTACATATTCCCAAACCAGTCCCGGCTCATTGCGCGTGAAATCCTTTAGGAAAGGAGGATAGATTCCGTAAAACTCACCCGGTGAACCTGCGGGCATTTCACGCCGGATACGCTGGTAGGTTTTCAGGATGGCCACGCACTTTTCATGGGAGATGCCGCGATTGAGAGAGTAGGCGTTTGACAAGGAGACCTGTTTGGCCATGTCCACGCCGACGTCCGGTTTGTAGTCGGGATTCTCCGCGATCCAATGCGTGTAGAACTCGCCGTTCCAAGCCAACTTGTCCAGGCGATGTTGGATGATATCGGCCAGTACGACGAACTCGTTGGCTTCCGCTGAGCGGCCCGCATGGGTGAGCATCTCGGCCAGACGGCGGCCGGCAGCAACGAGGTTTGTATTGTCACCATAGAAAACGCCAAATTCGCTTTTTCCGAGGTAGACCACGAAGACACAATCCGAGCCAATTTTCTGCTGATCGTCTGAAGTGTAATCCCAAGTGTCGATGGTGAAACCGCGGTGCATGAGCTGATATTTCTGCGACCAACGGTACGGATCTTTTGTTACGAAGCGCAGCGCCTTGATTGCGCCATCGAGCTTCGCTTTCATCCATTCATCGTCGCCCGTGGCTTTCCAGGTGTAATACAGCGCTTCGATGAAATACTGCTCGACGTGGCTTTCCACCGGCGCGCGGCGCAACTGCCGGAAACCTCCCGCAATTTTCCTGACGAAATCGTCGTAACCGAACTTCCAGTCGAAATAGTTGGCCTCGGGTGTACAGGGGTAGCAGTTTTCCCAGATCATGCCGTCTTCGCGCTGCGTCTCGGCGAAGAAGTCCACGGCGTCCTTTATATCCGGCCAGTAATACTTCATGCCCTTCAAGATGAGTGTGTGGTCGAAAACCCAATTGGCGAAGAATTGGTACACGCGGTCTTTGTAACGGATAACGTTCACGGGAGCTTCCTGATTCCAATCCGTCATCGTCCATAGGATATCGGTGAGCAGTCCTTGGTAGATGCCGGTGTCCTCGCAGATTTCGGTTTGGCAATCCACAAGGAAAGAGAGGGAAGCGAGCACCGTTCCGTTTGCGTCCTGCACGTTTGCCGTGTGTGTACCCAGCGCGCCAGCCACATGGAATACGAAGGGGTCGCGGGCACTTTCGCGGACGTAGGCATGGCCCGCAGCATCTTGCACGACGATGGTACCGGTGTCGGCGCCGTGCAATTGGATTTCGTCCAGCGGACAAAAAGGAGTTTTCCGGGATGAAGAAAGCTGCAAATTCGGCGCGACGCCGAACGTCAAGTGTGGGCTTGCCAGCGCACTACCCGCCACCGCGGGAATGGCCTTTAAAACACTGCGACGATCCATTTTCATCTGGGCCTCGATTTTTCTTGTTTCTGAAGGATTGCATTTATCCTGGAACTGGTTCGCGCTTTACTGTATGAGCTGGCGTAACCTTGGATCCTTGCGACCCATGGTACTCCCAGTTGTGGAAGCCCGTGGGCGCGCTTAGGGATTCAAGGAATGCAGGATAAAATATATGTAACGCAAAGTCCGCAAAGGTGCGTCTAAGGAATGAGTCTCGCTCCAGCGCACCGCTTAACGTGTGCCTGCGACTTTGCCTGTTGCTCCCGCCACCGAAGGGAACTTGAGGAGAGTTCGATGGGAACAGAAGATGTGAGCCGGGTCTGTCCAAAAACTTTGCGTTTAGGCTTTATGGTGTTGGGACTTTGCTGCTTGCTCGGTATCGCGCCGTACTCCGTTCGCGGGGGACAGGGAACGCCGGCAAGCCCGGTGCCAAAGACACCTCCGGTCATGGGTACGATTAAAGGTATAACGGCAAACAGCATCACGTTGACCACGGATGCTGGCGCAGAGATCAAAGTGCTCGTGCCGGCAGAAGCAAGACTTCTTCGCGTGCCGCCGGGATCCAAAGATTTGAAGGAAGCCGCTCCGCTGCAATTCTCCGATTTGCAGTCCGGGGATCGCATTATGGTTCGCGGCAAGCCCGGGGATGAGGCGAACTCGCTGGTCGCCACCGCCGTGGTGGCCATGAAGAAAACCGACATTGCCGAGAAACAGGCTCACGAGCGGGAAGAGTGGCAGCGGCATGGGATTGGCGGACTAGTCCGCTCAGTGGACGCCTCGAGCGGAGTGATTACGATCGGAACTACGACGGCGGCGGGCAACAAGGACGTTGCGATTCAGACCAATACGACGACCATTCTGCGCCGCTATGCGCCGGGCTCGATCAAATTCGATGATGCCAAGCCCAGCACTCTTGGCGAAGTCCAAGTCGGAGATCAATTGCGGGCGCGTGGCTCGCGGAGCGCCGATGGCGGCGCGTTCACGGCAGAAGAAATTGTTACCGGGTCGTTCCGGAATATCGCAGGAACGATCGTGTCCATTGATGCGGGGGCAGGTTTCCTGACGGTGAGCGATGTCTTCACAAAGAAGAACGTCGAGGTAAAGCTCATCGCGGATTCGCAGTTGCGCAAGTTACCGCAAGAAATGGCGCAACGGATCGCTATGCGTTTGAAAGGCGCATCCGCGGGGACTGCTGCAACTGGCGGTGCGGCGAAGCCGACGGCCGCGCCCGCAGCGCCTTCGACAGCGCCCGCCTCACCGCTGCAGCAGGGGACGGGCGGTGGCGCAAACGCGGGCTATGGTGGGGGAATGAACGGGGGAGCACGCACGGGTGGCGGCGATCTGCAGCAGATGCTGAGTCGTTTGCCGGCAAACTCGTTGACGGATTTTCAAAAAGGCGATGCGGTGATGATTGTGGCGACTCCGGATCATGACGCGTCCAAGACGACGGCGGTCACGGTTCTGGGAGGTGTTGAGCCCATTTTGCAAGCGTCGCCGCAAGGGCAGGCTGCCTCCATACTCACGCCGTGGAGCTTGAATAGCGGCGGCGCCGCTGATGCCGGCACCCCGTGATAGCCAGTAAGCACCATCAATTATCAGAAAGGGAAAGACACCGCGGATGATTTCTCGAATGTATAAAATAATTGGAGTTTTCGCCTGCCTTGCGGGCCTTCTGTTTTTCTGCGTCGCCAGTGTACTGGCCGCGCAAGCCCCCACCGCTGGCGCAATCCGCGGCCAGGTGACGGATCCTTCCGGCGGATCCGTTGCTGGAGCCACGGTGCTGTTGACCACGCCAACCGGCGCTTCCATGGATACGGTGACGAACAAGGATGGTTTTTACGAATTCAAGGACCTTGCGCCGGGCACGTATGAGATCAAGGCGGTCTCCAAGAACTTTGCGCTATTCGACAAGAGCGGCATCACACTGACCGCGGGCCAGGCGCTCCGGTTGAATATTCCACTGGCCCTGGAAGTACAGACGGAAAAGGTGGTCGTGAACGACACGACCGCACAACTGGACGTGAATCCCTCCAACAACGCCAATGTCGTGGTGCTTCAGGGGAAGGACCTCGACGCGCTTTCGGACGATCCGGACGAATTGGAGTCGCAACTCCAGGCTCTTGCGGGTCCCTCAGCTGGGCCCAACGGCGGCCAGATGTACATTGACGGATTCACCGCCGGGCAACTTCCCCCAAAGGCTTCCATCCGTGAAATTCGCATCAACCAGAACCCGTTTTCCTCGGAATACGACAGGCTGGGATACGGACGCGTGGAGATTTTCACCAAGCCCGGAACGGACACGCTGCACGGGCAGTTCATGGTCAACGGGAATGATTCCGCGTTCAATGCGCGCAATCCGTTCGAGATATTGCCGGCAGGGACCGCGGCGCCCGCCTATCATTCCGAGCAATTCAGCGGGAATATCGGTGGCGCCATCAACAAGAAGACATCCTTCTTCTTCAATGTGGAACAGCGGGACATCGAGGGATTGAACATCGTCAGTTCGACAGTCGTTTGCGGGGATACGTATCTGGCAATTCCATGCCCTTCTTCGGAACCCCAGTTCAGCATCATTCCGTACAGCGCCGCCGTGGACAATCCCCAAACACGGACAAATATAAGTCCGCGAATCGACTACCAAGTCACGCCGAACAATACGTTGACAGCGCGCTATCAATTCTGGCGCGACTCGGAAACCAACGACAACGTTGGACAATTCAGCTTGGCCGAACTCGGCGTCAACGAACTGAGTACCGAGCACACCTTTCAGATCAGCGATACGCAGGTCATCGGCGCGCATGTCATCAACGAGACGCGCTTCCAGTATGTCCACGACAACTCTCTGACCACTCCCGTGAATCAATCAGCGACGATTTCGGTTGGGGGAGCGTTCACCGGGTATGGCAGCGGCGGCGGCGCCGACTCTGATATTCAGAACCGCTACGAAGTGCAGAACATCACGTACATGAACTACGGCAAGCACTCCTGGAAATTCGGGGGCAGGCTGCGTGCGACCAACGACGATAATTCCGCGCAGGGCAATTTCTTTGGACAATACATTTTCGGATCGCGCCCAAATCCCGACCCTTCTTGCGTGCCTTCCGCCGCGGACAACAACTGCATCATCACGCCGATCGAAGCCTACCAGATTACGGAAACGCTGCTCGCGCAAGGCCAGACTATTCCTTACATTCAGACACAAGGCGGCGGCGCGAGCTTTTATACGCAGACCTCCGGCTTACCTGGCGCAACGGTTACGCTGGTGGATGCGGGCCTGTTTGTTCAGGACGACTGGAAAGTGCGGAAGAATATAACCATCAGCTACGGTGGGCGCTTCGAAACGCAAAACCATTTCAGCGACACGCATGATTTTGCGCCGCGCCTCGGCTTTGCCTGGGGCATCGGCGGCAACGCCAAGAATCCTCCCAAGACCGTCCTGCGCGGTGGCTTTGGAATGTTCTACGACCGCTTTTCGTACGGCCTGGTACAGGAGCAACTCCGATATAACGTCAATGACCCTTTGCAGACTCAATATCAGTTGGCGAATCCGGCGTTCTTCACCCCTCAGATGCTGCAGACCCCCGCGGGGAGCTCCGAAACAAACGTCTACCAGGACAATGGAAAATTGCACGCTCCCTACACGATGCAGACGGGCGTGACGCTGGAGCGGCAACTCACCAAGTCCGCCAATGTGGCCGTTACCTATCTGAATTCGCGCGGGGTGCACCAGTTTTATGCCGACAACCTGAACCCCGTCGATCCCACGACGGGGCAGCGCGTGCTTTATGGGACTGATCCGGCAGCGGGCAACATTTTTCAGTACCAGTCCGAGGGGATTTTCAAGCAGAACCAACTCATTGTGAACGGCAGCATCCGGTTGGGCACCAAGCTCTCTCTGTTCGGATACTACACGCTGGGCTATGCTGACAGTGACACCTCCGGCTCAGGGAGCTTCCCTTCCATTCCGGGGGATGTACAAGGAGATTACGGGCGATCGAGCTACGATGTTCGCAATCGCCTTTTCCTGGGTGGCACCATCGGTCTGCCGCGCGCCTTCCGTTTGAGTCCATTCATGATCGCGCAATCCGGTATTCCGTTCAACATCACCGCCGGCACCGATCCTTATCAGAGCAATGCCTACAATGTGCGGCCGGAATTCGCCACGTGTACGGCGGCAATTCAGACGAAATTCGGCTGTTTCGTGATACCGGCAATAGCGGATTTTCCCACACCGACGGAAGGGCAGTCTTCGACTTACACGCCGATCCCGGTCAATTACGGCGAAGGCCCCGGCCGATTCTCTTTGAATCTGCGGCTGAGCAAGAGTTTCGGATTTGGCCCGGTCCTGGAAGGAGCGTCCAGCGGCCCAGGTGGTGGTCCCGGTGGGGGTACGTTCGGGCGGCCCGGAGGCGGGCCTAGAGGCGGCCCAGGCGGGCGTGGCGGACCGGATGCGGGAGCGACGAATCGGCGCTATTCGCTAACATTCAGCGTGAGCGCGCGCAATATTTTTAACAACGTGAACCTGGCAACGCCCATCGGCAATCTGGGCTCGCCGCTGTTCGGAGAATCCAACGGTCTTACCGGAAGACCGTACAGCGACCCCACATCCAATCGTCGCCTTGATCTGCAAGTGAGCTTCAACTTCTGAGTAGGAATTTAGGCCGCGCCGGGGCTGATCATGAAGCGGAAACGCAAACAAATATTGGACAAAGGCGTGGAAGCGCGACGCCTGGCGCGCAAATCGGGACTGGCGCCCGCGGTCACACGGGTAATTGCCGACAAACGGCAGAAGCCGCCTAAACACAAGAAAGCGATACTTCAAGAAGAAACCTGAAGAGTATTTGAGCGCTTCAACTCGTTCTGTTCAGGTGTGCAGGTCCGACCGGACCTAGTTTTTACTGCCTCAACCTGGTTTGTAGGCGGGAACGACTTCGTCCTTACGGAAGAACGGCGCTGCTTGCATCTTTTTGTGCTGTGAAAGTTCGACGGCGATCTTCTCCAGATCGTTCTTGCTGAAACCCAAACAGCTCACTTTTACTTTGCCATCCGGCGCGACCAGGAAAATCGTGGGCACGTTCGTCAGGCCATAAGCATTCGACGCTGGATAGCCTTCGGAATCCACCAGGGTGGGAAACGTCACGCCGTATTCGTGATTGAATTTTTTTGTGCTGTTCACGTCATCCTGGGAAACGCCGAGCACCGTAACGCCATTGCCGGCGAAGCGCTCGTGCAATCTTTGCAGAAATGGAAACGTGAACTGGCAAACGGGGCAGGAGATCTTGAAGAAGGCCACAACCGCGGGGCCCTGCTCCAGCAATTGTTCGAGTGAATATTCCTTGCCATCCAGCGACCTTAGGGAAAAACCCGGTGCCGTGTGACCAGCTTCAATATGCGTCAAAGGAACCTCCAAGCCAAGTAAGCGCGAAAGCCACTTCCGTATGGACATGAGAATATTTTAGCGCACTGTGGCGGGGGTGCTGCAAATCTGGTGGCAGGGCGAAGGCGCCCAACTCCTTGCCGAAGGTGCAGAAAGGAATCGGGCGCCCGCTATTTCAGGATTGTTATGTGAGCAGGTTGTAGCTCACTTTGCATTAGTTACTGGCGGATTCCTTCGGTGCGAGTTGCAAGGCAAACTTCTTGCCTCCCGGATAGAAGGCTTCCAGCGATTGGCTGCCATCTGCTGCCTTGCGAGTGCCATAGGCGTCGGCAACGTTGGAATCCTTCTCAGTGACGACGGTGGCAGGGACGGTCGCGATGGTGTCGCGGCCCTGGATGATGCTGACCTGGACGATGGGTCCGGTGCCCTCCCATTCCAGTTTGTAATTACCGGGCTTCAGGGTTTTGCCCTGAACGGTAACGTTTTCGGTCAAGCTGAGCTTGCCTTTTTCCTGGGCGAATGCGCCTGCGGATAGGAACAACATTCCTGCAACTGCGGTCAGAACGATCTTCGATAGTTTCATGTAAAGCTCCTTTTTTTCTTCCGGGCGGTGGCTCGCAGGACACCGCGCGCCGCTCGGCCACGGAGTATTTGTTTTTGTGTCCTTGGTAAATTGGACGAAGATACTTTCGTGGACGTTCCAACCAATCGGGGCTTTATCGCGTGTTAATTTCGATGCAGGCGTTTCATTCTTTTAATGCAACCATCTGCAACATCCGTCCACGAAAGCGCTGCGTGCGTGCTTCTCTCATTTCATTCGCGGAATTTACGGAAAAGTAATGCGCGGGAGATATTCTCAATCGGAAGAGAAGGTCGTCTGACGGGCAATGCAAACGCAGAAGGAAACGCGCTGTCCGGTAATTTCTAATGGATGGTCTTGGTTTTTCGCTGCATGTAATCCATTAGCAGGTACTGCCCGAGGTTGTAAGGCGTGGTGAAATACGCTTTGCCTTTGCACATTTCGGTGATTTTCTGGACGAAGTGAACCAGGCTGTAATCCGTTGCAAGCATGAAGGTGTTGATCATAATGCCGGCACGCTTGCACTTGTTCGCTTCTTCGAGCGTCTCGCTGACGACAAACGGGTCCAGCCCGAAGGCATTTTTGTAAATCCTACCGTCATCCAGCGTGAGAGCAGATGGCTTGCCATCGGTGATCATCACGATCTGGCGCATATCCTTGCGTTGCCGCAGCAGAATCCGCTGCGCCATGCGCAGTCCTTCGCGCGTGTTGGTGTAATATGGGCCCACTTGCACGCGCGCCAGTTCGTTCAGTGGAACCTCCTCCGCCGAATCATGGAAGAGCACCAGGCTCAACGTATCGCCGGGATATTGCGTGCGGATGAGGTGAGAGAGCGCCAAGGCCACGCGCTTGGCCGGGGTGAAGCGATCTTCGCCATAGAGAATCATACTGTGGCTGCAATCGAGCAATAAGATCGTGGCGCAGGAACTCTGATATTCGCACTGATGCACCATCAGGTCTTTGTACTGCATGTCGATGGGAACTTTGGCGCCTTCGCGGCGAATGGCGTTGGAGAGCGTTTCGCTGATGTCAAGGTTCATCACGTCGCCGAACTCATAAGGCCGAGAAACCCCGCCTGATTCGACGCCGGTGGACAAATCGCGTGTGTCGTGACGGCCGAAACTGCTGCGGCCCAGCGAGCCCAGCAGATCCTGCAGCGTTTTGAATCCGAGAAAATCGATGGTTTTGTCCGTGATTTCAAACCGTGCTTCGGTATTGCGCTCCTGTGGCTGGCCCACTTGTCCGAGCGCGGAGGTTTGCGGTGGCGGCGTGACTTGGGGAGGCTGTTGCGGGTTGATGAAGCCCTCACCGGCGAGGCGTTCCATCAACTTGTCGATCAGATCGCGAATCTCCTCGTTGTTCATTGCTCCGGGATCGCGCAGCATCTCGCGCAATTCTTCACTCATCTGATCCTCGGGCAGAAGGTCGCCTTCCTGGAGCGCGCGCAAAATGGCCTCGCGCAGGGCTTCCATGGAGCGATCATTGTCAAATTCCTTGACTCCGTAGTATTGGCTCTCGAAGCCGCTCTGCAGGAAAAAATCGCCCAGGCGTTTCAGCAGCTCGTTGAGGTCCACGGCATCTGCCGGTTCGCCGGTATATTTTCCGTACCTGATGACTTTCATCTTGCGGCCTCGATCCTCAGTTGTAGCCTCGGCGTGGCGGACGATTGGGCGATTCGCGCTGCTCCGGCGCGCGCTGCGGCTTCTCTGCGTAGAAGCCGCGTTCTTCACTGCGGCCAATGCGGCGGTGCGCCCACAAGCCCTCGAGGATCATTTCGGCGGCCGCAGCCGCGGCTGCTTCGTTCTTGCGGCTGGTCACGCCGAGCTTGTCCGTGTGACTCAGCAAGTCTGGAACTTTAGCGAGTTGCTGGTAGCGTTGATTGGTTGTAGTGACGTCTGGAATTTTCAGCTCGCCGCCCGCTTCAAACCACTGAATCACCGGCTGAAAATTGACGTTGGTGAAATGCTTGCTGAACACGCGGCCAATGGCGGTGCGAATCAATTCGCGCGCGATGGTCTCCGCGCCTTTCAACTCACCCTCGTATTCGAGTTCCAGTTTACCCGTGATGGCCGGAAGGGCGGCGTACACATCCGCAACGCGAGCCACGCCGCGCATTTCGCCGGTGCGGGCCGCGCGCTGCTCGGAATTGCTCACCACACATTCCAGCGCGGTAATCGGAAGCCGCTGGCTGACGCCGGAGCGCCGGTCCACGCGCTTGTCTTCGCGCGCTTGAAAGGCAATTTCCTCAATGAGCTCCCGTAAATACCCGGGCACTTCCACATTTATTTCCTCGCCGCGCTCGAGCCAGGCTTCCTGCCCGGTGATGCGCATGCCTTCATCCACGGTCGCGGGATAGTGGGTGCGGATTTCCGCGCCGATACGGTCTTTTAATGGAGTAATAATTTTTCCGCGCGCGGTGTAATCCTCGGGATTAGCGGTGAAGACGAGCAGCACATCGAGGGGCAGGCGCAAAGGGTAACCCTTAATTTGGATATCGCCTTCCTGCATGATGTTGAAGAGGCCGACCTGGATTTTGCCGGCAAGATCGGGCAATTCGTTGATGGCGAAGATTCCGCGGTTGGCGCGCGGCAGCAATCCATAGTGGATGGTGAGTTCGTCGGAAAGGTCGCGGCCGCCGCGAGCGGCGCGAATGGGGTCAACATCGCCAATGATGTCGGCGATGGTCACGTCGGGCGTGGCGAGTTTTTCGACGTAGCGCTGGTCGCGGGGCAGCCAGGCGATGGGAGTGTTATCGCCCTCTGCGGCCACTTTCTCTCGGCAGGAACGGCAGATGGGGCGCAGCGGGTGATCGTTGATTTCGCAACCTGCAATCACGGGAATTTCCATGTCTAACAGTTGAATCAGGCCACGGAGAATGCGGCTCTTGGCCTGGCCGCGCAGCCCCAGCAAGATAAAATTGTGACGAGAGAGCAACGCGTTCACGATCTGAGGAATCACGCTGTCTTCGTAACCGTGCACACCGGGGAAGAGGGGTTCATTGCGCTCAATGGCGCGCAGCAGATTGCGGCGCATTTCGTTCTTCACAGACAGAGAAGTGGCGCGCGCGTCGAAATCGGGAATGCGCTTCCATTCGCCGATTGTGCGCGGCATGGAACGCCCCGCGGGATGCAGGGAAGTGCTTGCTGTCATAGGGCCCCCAGCCCAGGCCATAAAATGGCCCGCCACTCATTAATTTAGTCCGTGACCGTTGCCACCGGCGCGCTGCCGCAAGGTCTCTGCTTTCTGTAGATGCGGCGCCCACTCGCGAAGGTACGCCAGCAGGCGTTCTTGCCTCTCTGCCTCCGAGCGCAACTCCAGAATCTGCTGCTTCCACATCAAATCCAGTGGCAGAGTTGCGGCGATGGCATAGGCCAGTTGTTCGGCGGGAATCTCCTGGAAATCCCGCGGGAGCTCTGTAAAAAGCAACGTGTGGCAGGTTTCGTAGGCTTCGATCAAGCGCTTCTGGCGGGTGGGATCGGGCAAGGAATCTTCGTCTTCCAGATAATCGACCTGTCCGTGGAGCAATGGGTCGTCGCTAAAAAGATCGAGGACGCGGAAAGGTTCTCGCCCCACGGTCAAGATGTCCATGCGCCCGTCCTCATACCGTTTGATGATGTCCACGATTTCCGCGCTGCATCCCACCCGCACGACTCCGTTGGGCAAGGCCAGGAGCATCCCGAACGGCGATTTGGCCTCCAGACATTCACGAACCATACGGCGATACCGAGGCTCGAAGATGTGCAAGGGAAGTTGTTCGCCGGGGAAGAGGACGACGTTGAGTGGAAAAAGCGGAATGCGTTCCGGCCGCATAGTTCGCAGGGCAGAAGGATACCAGAAGGCACGGCAGAAAGCTGCATGCTGATGTGGGATTAGAATTGCGCGAGAGGCGCGTCCAAAATGCAAAAGTGTATCGCCTTGGGACACAACTCCGCTTCTTTCTTCCATGGTGCTCCTTCGATTGCGCGCAACTACCTCTAGATACAGCTTTTGATCACGACTTGTTTCTGGAAGGCTTGGCCCCAGTCTTGCACCCATTTCAAGCGGAGAGTTGCCCTTGCGTGGCAGGTGTGCGCAAGCGTGTACAGGGATTCGAGATAGCTCATGCCCGTACACTTGGAACTCACGACTGGCGAATGTGGGCGGGAACTTTGATGGACATGATTCTCAAGCGCTGGAAACTGGCAAGGTAACGGCAATGTCCAACGAATCCAGTTGGTATGTGACGGCGCGGGTAACCCTCGCCGGGATGCTCCTCGTGTTTCTCTTTGAGTCGGGCAAAGAACTTTTTTTTGGCAACTTGACAAAATGGCAGTCACACACTGCCACCATTATCTTTGCCGGAGCCTTGCTTTTTCTTGCTACTTTTGTCCTGCATCTGCGAAAAAAAGCCACACACGATAAGCTTCGCGAGGCCCTGTCGCTCTCTGAGGCATTGAATGTGAGCCTGCCGGGGGTGGTGGCCATCTTCGATGCTTCCGGCACAATACGGCGATGGAACGTGAATTTTCTTGGCTATTCGGCTGCCGAAATGGTGGGCACAAAGATTGTGTGCACGGTAGCGCCCGAAAGCCTGAGTGACGTGCAGCGGACAATGAGCGGTGCGTTCGAAACGGGGAAGGCCGAAGGGGAAGCCTGGCTGATCGCGAAAAACGGGGAGAAAATCTACTGCTATTTGAAGGGGGTGCGTTTTCTTTTTGAAGGTGCACCAAGCATCCTTGGTGTGGCCATTGATATCAGCAAGATGAGGAGAGCGGAAGAACAAATCCGGCTGCAGTCCGGGGCGCTGGAAAGCACGGCAAATGCGATTGTCATAACCGATACAAGCGGGACGATTCAATGGGCCAATCCGGCGTTTACGCGGCTCACGGGCTACTCTCGGGAAGAGGCCGTCGGGCAGACCCCGAGGATATTGAAATCCGGGAAGCAGGATGAACTGTTCTACCGGAATCTCTGGCAAACGATTCTCGCGGGGAATGTGTGGACAGGGGAACTCCAGAATCTGAGGAAGGATGGGCAGCTCTACATTGAAGAGATGATCATCTCACCTATACGTTCCGCAAGTGGCGAGATTACCAACTTTGTCGCCATCAAACAGGATGTGACGGAGCGCAAGCGAGTCGAGGAGATACTGCAAAATAGCGAGAACAAGCATCGAGTGTTGTTCGAAGAATCGGCTGATGCGAACCTTTTGATGGGCGAAAACGGATTTCTGGATTGCAATGCGGCCGCGCTGCAGATGTTTGGATATCCAACCAAGGCTGAATTCCTGGCGCTTCACCCGTCGGATTTCTCTCCCCCGTGCCAACCGGACGGCACGACTTCCCGGGTGCAGTCCGAACGGAAGATTACCAACGCGTTTCTGAAGGGCGAAGAACATTTTGAGTGGTGGCACCAACGCAAAAATGGGGAATACTTTCCGGCCGAGGTGAGCCTGACGAGATTGACGCTGAGCGGCGAGCCGGCACTGGTGGCTATTGTGCGCGACATCACCGCACGGAAGAGGATCGAAGCGGATCTGGTGAAAGCCAAGGTGCTTGCGGAAGCCGCCAATCGCGCGAAGAGCGAGTTTCTGGCGAACATGAGCCACGAAATCCGCACACCGATGAATGGCATCATCGGGATGACGGAGTTGGCGTTGGACACGAGTTTGACGGAGGAGCAGAGGGAATACCTGGGGACCGTGAAGCAATCGGCGGAGGCGCTGCTAAACGTGCTCAACGACGTTTTGGATTTCTCCAAAATCGAAGCCGGAAGGCTGGATCTGGAAGAGACCGTGTTCAGCCTGGAAGAACTTCTGAGCGAAACGCTGAAGCCCCTGGGGCTCCGGGCTCGGCAAAAAGGCCTGGAGCTGCAATACGAAATGGCGGATGAAATACCTACTCTGCTTGCCGGCGACCCGCTGCGATTGCGTCAAGTCCTGACCAACCTGGTCAGTAACGCGCTCAAGTTCACGGAACGAGGGAAGGTCAGCGTAAGCGCTGAGCTGGAAAGCGCCGGCCCTCAGAGTTGCTTGTTGCATTTTCAAATTCAGGACACCGGCGCGGGTATTGCCGAAGACAAGCTGGTGCATATTTTTGAGCCCTTTTGCCAGGGCGACAGCTCAACAACGCGCAAACATGGCGGAACGGGACTCGGGCTCACTATATCTGCCCGTATCGTCGAAATGATGCACGGGCGGATGTGGGTGGACAGTATGCCCGGAACTGGCAGTACATTCCATTTCACCGCGCAGTTCGCGGCCGCTGATGCGAGTGGCGGTGACGCCGACATAAATGCGGAGCGATTGAAGGGCATGGCCGCGCTTATCGTTGACGATGATGCCACCAATCGCAAGGTTCTCGAAGGCCTGCTGCGCAAGTGGGGCATGGAGCCAAAACTTGCAGTGAACGGACCGCAGGGACTTTGGGAAATTGAGGCCGCTTGCCGGCGCGGCCATCCCTTTCCTCTGTTCCTGGTCGATGCACACATGCCGGAGATGGATGGGTTCGATTTTGTCGAACATATCCGGAGCAATCCGGAATTCACCGGGTACACCGTGATGCTGCTGACGTCAGGCGAACGAGGGGAAGACCTTAACCGATGCGAGCGATTGGGAATCGCAGCTTACTTGGTCAAGCCCATTCGCGGTTCGGAACTGCTGAAAGCGATCTTACGGGCTTTGGCTGTTGGTACGAAGCCGCCGCCGCTTTTGCCCCTGCGGTACGAACCGCAACCCAACAAAAGTTCGTTGCGGATCCTCCTGGTGGAAGACAATGCGGTTAACCGCCAACTGGCGCTGCGACTTTTGGAGAAGTCGGGGCACGAAGTTCGTGTCGCGGAGAACGGTTTGCGCGCTTTGGACATGTTTCAGACGCACGAATTCGATCTCATCCTCATGGATGTGCAGATGCCCGAGATGGATGGATTCGAGGCCACCGCAGCGATCCGGGCCATCGAACAGAACAAGCACACACATATTCCCATCGTCGCCATGACGGCACACGCGATGAAAGGCGACCGGGAACGCTGCCTGGAAGCAGGGATGGATGGATACATCGCCAAGCCCATCAATCGCGAAGAATTGCGCGCTGTTCTTTCAGAACATGCGCCGCGGATTGCCCTACTCAACTAAATTTTTCCAAGCACCGCAGATCTTCACCGCTGGTGTTCTTTCCCAGTGCGAGCCTCCGATCGCCGGCTCCTTAGGCCGTGTGAGCGGGAGTTCGCAAGTAGGCGAGGACAAACAGGAGACCGAGGAGCAAGTCCGTGGCCGCAAAAAGCAGGTCAAATGGGCTCGTCCTTGCTTGCAGCACCAACACGACCACGGCGATACCGTAGCTGAATTTCTCGAACATCGAAGGGATCATCAGCGGGCGGAAACGCACGGGGTCTCTGCTGATGAAGATAAAGGCGATTTGCCAGGCCAGACCTAGTCCGACGAATCCATAGAAAAATCCAGGATGAGTGATGGCTGGCGGGTCCTTTCGGGGAATCACATCAAACATGAAATAGAGCGGCGCGATGACCAGCACGCCCCAAATTCCCGCAACTAGGAATACAATTTTCGCGAATTTCATCCTGCCTCCAGATCTCCAAGCAATCCTTCCATTTCTGAGCGCGCGTGGGCGTTGCCTGTGCGCGTGGCCGCGGCGATTCCGGACGTCAAAATGGACCTGGCTTCCTCACGCCGCTCTTCTTGCACCAGCATCTGCGCGTACATCTGGAACGCGGGCACGTAATCGGCGTTACTTTCAATCAGGGTGCGAAACTGCGCTTCCGCGCCGGTTTTGTCCCCTTCTCTGAGTGATTCCAGGGCCAGGCCGTAGCGCGAAAATGCATCGTTGGGATTCTGTGCGACATACTCTTCCAGTTTTTGGCGGCGGGTTTTCTTTTGGTCAGTCATGGCGACGTCCCGTATTATACGTGGAGGGGCGGCAGAGCCAAACACCGTCGGCTGGCATTTGGGCGACTCAAGGGTAGTTGGTCAAATGACGTGGAAAATTCAGAGCAAATGGCGGCGATATGCCAGTGAGGAAAATCATGAAGGGTAGAGGCAATAAGAAACAGTTGGCCGGTGGGGATGCAGCGAGGAAAGGGAAACCGGTGAGCGCCTCGGCCTCGCAAATGGCGGAGGTGGTGTTACCCGCGCAGACCAACGCGCTCGGAAAGCTGCTGGGCGGCCACGTAATGCATCTGGTGGATATCGTTGCGGCCATGGCTGCGAGCCGCCACGCCAACAGTTACATGGTGACCGCGTCGGTGGACTACATCGATTTCCAGAATCCCGTGAATCTTGGAGAAATCGTGATCCTGAAGTCGCATGTCAACCGGGTGTTCCACACCTCATTGGAAGTCGGCGTGGAGGTTTATTCGGAGGATATTCTTACCGGGGAACGCAAGCAAACGACCACGGCGTATGTCACGTTCGTGGCGATTGATGAGCATACGCGGCAGCCCCAGCCCGTTCCGCCGCTGATTGTGCGCACCGCTGAGGAGCGTCACCGATGGCGAGCCGCCGCCAAGCGCCGGATTATTCGCCTGGCCCACCGGCACGCAAGGAAACACTAATCAATCGTTCAACCTGAAGCGAGAAGCCTACCCAATTCGCGAAACTCACGCATAGCGCAGTGCCACTAGGCGTTGCGCGACGCTGTGTTGCACAGAATTAGTGCGGTTCGGATGTATGAGAGATTGCGGCCAGAGCTGCTTCCATCTTCTTGAGGCGTTCCTGGAGATCGCCGATCTCGGCCTGTTGGCGTTGAACTTCATTAAGCAGCATGGGATCGAGCAACTGATACTTCACGGTTTCGATTTGGCCATCTGCCGAATGGGCCACCAGGTTCGGGTTGACCTCAGCCACTTCTTCGGCAATCAGGCCGTACTGGATGGGCCGGGAACCATCGGCAAACGGCTTCTCATAGCGAAAAGTAACCGGGCGAAGACGCATGAGATCCCGGCTGACTTCTCCCATGTCCTGGATGTCGATCTTATAGCGGCGCGAGGAACTGATGGTGCCCAACTGGCCGTTGGTATCGATTAGGACGGGGACGGCGTCTGGGTCGCCCGTGGTAACACCGCTCACGCCTGCCGCGAAGAACGAGGTCTGTTTCCCGCTGGTTCCGATGCGGATAGTACCGCTGTCACCTGAATCTCCTGGATTTCCAATTTCAATATTGTAGCTGTTCCCGCCGGAAACAAAGCTCCCGGCGTCCAGCCCTATGGCGATATTAAGATAGCCTGTGGTGTTACCGTTGAGAGCGCCGTAGCCGATGCCAGTATTAGCGTAACCAGTGGTGTTGGAGTAGAGCGACTCAAAACCGGCGGCCGTGTTTTCTTGTCCGCCGCTGATGTCGGAGTAGAGCGCATAATCGCCGAGAGCGGTGTTCTGGTAAACGGTGGTGCTGGTAGGGAGCGCTTGGTTTCCCAAAGCGACGTTGCCACCGTCGGTGCCACCGGGGTGGGCAAGCACGGTTAAGTCTCCAATCTTGTAGGCATCACTGGTGTTGATGCGGCCAGATACGTCTAGTGCCCATGCGGGGGAAGTCGTCTTAATACCTACGTTGCCGCCCGACTGGTACAGTTCGGAGTTCCCAATGGTCGTAGTGGCAGTCCAAAGGGGAATGTAGTCGACAGTGCCGCTACCCTTCACCTGGGCCAAGGTGGGCAAAACAATCGAAAAGAGTACAAGGATCAAACCGGCAAAACGAAGTTTCACGGGAGTTCCTCCTATGCGCGAGAATTGTTAGATTGGCGAGAGTTCCTTCGAGAGTCTTAGATTGGTGACCTGGGGGCCAAGACCGGAAATTCCTAGTTGGACCTCGGGTTTGCGCATCATACGCTTCCCCTGCCCTCGACACAACGAATTTGCCAACCGAAAAAGCGCTGGCAGATCAAGTTGTGACTGACACTTAGCCTCAGCAGTGCGACGAGACCGTTGCGATGAAGGTCGCGGGACACAAAGGCCCTTTGATGTTCCGCGGGTACAATGTCGTTGCTACCGACGACGTGGGCGCTGCATAGCGTCAAGCAGCACCGTGATGTGCAGGGGGAAGTTGTTCGGTTGCTGGCTAAAAGTAGCTGTAAAAATCGCTACACTTTTCGTCGGTAACGCAGAAGCATCTCGTAAGAATGAGGATTAGGGAATCTCAATTCGCGAAGCTGACGCGGATTTCGTCTGCCACTTTCAAGGCCTGTTCGACACAAGTGCCAATCGCAGGCCCGTTGAGGTAATTGCCGGCAAAATAGAGGCCGGGAAACTTTGAGCGCAACTTTTCAAGGACTGCGAGCCTTGCCGTGTGGCCCAGATTGTATTGCGGCAAAGCGCGAGGCCAGATGGTCACGTTGGAAAACACAGGGTCCTTTTGTATTCCCAACAGAGGCGTGAGTTCCTTGTGAATTGTTTCGGCTACCACAGTTTCCGATTGCTGAAGTGCGGCTGGATTGGTTGCGCCGCCAGCAAAGCTCGTCATCAGCGCCTCACCGTCTGGGGCGCGGCCCGGGAACAACGAAGAGTTCCACACGGTGCCGAGATTGCTTAGTCCCGAAGAACGCGGAACCAGGAACCCAAATCCATCGAGGGAATGGCTTACATCTTTCTTGCGATAGCCGAGCGAGACCACGGCGACTCCAGCGTAGTCCACACCGCTTAGCTGTTTCTCAAAGTCACCATGCAGCCCTTCGAGCAGAGTGCCGGCAATTCCTGGCGGCACCGCCAGCACCAACCGCTCCGCCTCCACACGTTCTTCGCCTTGCGGAGTCTGCACGGCAACACGAAACCGTGGCGCCTTGGCATCGTGGCCCCATTCGAGATGTTCGATTCCCAAGGCTTCGACACCGCACTGCAAACGCTCGCCCAGATTCAGAGCCAGCGCTTTAATCAGCATTTCGTTGCCTTCGGCGAACGTTTGCAGGGTTGGTCGCTCGCGCGGTCCCTTCGGTCCTTTGGGACGCTTCGCGGAGCGCGACTTGATCACACCGAGAATTCCCCGCAAGACGCTGCCGGAAGCTTTCTCGGCTTCGTACAGAATGGGAAACGCGGCGCGTAAGCTAAGTTTTTCCGGGTCGCCCGCATAAATGCCCGAAACAAAGGGGCCAACCAGGCGCTCCAGCAAGCGCTCTGAATATTTTCGGCGGATGAAATCGGCCACCGATTCGTCGGGTTCCGGAGCGGTACTTTTGCCAAGCAAATCGCGCAAGATCGCCCGTTTCGTTCCACCGCTTAAGAGCGGGGAAGCAAGAAGACCCAGCGGATTCATCGGAACGGGCTGCAACTTTCCGTTGATAAGGACAAATCGCGGCGCCTTGGGATCGGCGAGCACGCGTTCTTCCAGGAGATCGAGTTCCTCGCAGATCGCGGTGATGGCACGATTGCCGCTGAAGCTTTGCGGGCCGCACTCCAACAGGTAGCCGTCGCGTTGCACGGATTTGATGACGCCGCCCGGCCGGGGCGCCGCCTCCAAAAGCAACGTGGCGACTTGCGATTTTTGCAGCGCATACGCGGTGGCTAGGCCGGAAATTCCCGCGCCAATCACCAGAGCCTGGACCTGCGTGGACATAAAGTTTGCCCCTCGGCAAATTCGCGGCCCCAGCGCGGAAACGGCGGAGCCGCAAGAATCAGTGTGACAGAACTCTTACAGAGTTTTCGAGAATAACGGACGGGACGCCAGTTGCTGTTTCTCCAGGTACGGGTCAAACACCATCGCCAGGTTGCGAATGAAGATGCGCCCCAGCCACGCGGTGCGAATTTCCTTATCGTTGACCACGACCAAGCCGTCTTGCCGCGGCATTTTCAGGCGTTCCAGTTCGGGAGCGAAGTATTCGTCAAAATTAATTGCAAACTGTTTGGAAATTTCGTCCTTCACGATTACGGTGTGGCATAGCAGACGGCTGATTACCTCGCGGCGCAGGATGTCGTCCTGCGACAGGCGGTAGCCGCGCATGGTGGCGATGCCGCGTTCGTTCACGGCTTTTTCCCACGAGGGGATATCGCGGAAATTCTGGGCGTAACAATCCTGAATGCCACTGATTGCAGTGATGCCCATGCCGTAAAGGTCGGCGCCTGCTTTTGTGGTGTAGCCCTGGAAATTGCGGTGCAGCGTGCGGTTGCGCTGCGAAACGGCGAGTTCGTCGTTGTCTTTTGCGAAATGATCCATGCCGATGTAAAGGTATCCAGCTTCCACAAAGGCGAGCAATCCGTTGCGGAAAATCTCAAATTTCTGCATGCCTTCCGGAAGGTGCGCAACGAAGGAGCCTTGCTGTTTTTTCAGCCAGGGCACATGGGCGTAGCTGAACATGGCGATGCGGTCAGGGGAGAGGCCGACGATTTGCTCGACCGTGTGCGTGAAACTTTCCGCGGTCTGGTAGGGCAAGCCGTAGATCAGGTCCACGTTGATGCTGTCGAAGCCGAGTTCGCGGGCATTGGCGATCAGGTCGCGAGTCTGTTCGTACGGCTGAATGCGGTGCACAGCTTTTTGCACTTCGGGCTTGAAGTCCTGAATCCCCATGCTCAGACGGTTGAAGCCCATCTTGCGCACCGTTTCCAGGTGCTCGCGCGAGGTTACCCGCGGATCCACTTCAATGCCGATTTCCGCATCGGGAGCGAACGTGAAGCGCTCCCGCGTGTAGCTGAAGAGGTCCTCGATTTGTTCGGGTGAGAGATACGTGGGCGTTCCGCCTCCCCAGTGAAACTGGGCCACTTTGCGCTCGCGGGAAACACTGTGGCTGATGCGATCGGTTTCCTTTTTCAAAATATCCAAATACGGCGGCGCAACGCCCTTATTCTTTGTTATGACCACATTGCACGCACAAAAGAGGCAGAGGCTTTCGCAGAAGGGAAGATGCATGTAGAGCGAAACGGGGCTGCGCTTCGTTTCCGCTGTGGCCATCGCGTCTTCGAAATCCTTTGGCCCGAAGGAGTCGGTCCACACGGGCGCGGTGGGATAGCTGGTGTAGCGCGGTCCCGGTTTGTTGTAGCGGTTTACAAATTCTTCGCCGACGGAGAGTGCATCGCGCATCTCCCGCAAGCTTGGGTTGATCAGTGCCACGGTGCCTCCCTCCCGCGCGATCAGGCGCGCGACTTCCCGGCGGGTTGCGCTTCCGCCAATGTTGCCTGCTGCCCGGTGTGGATGAAGAGTTGCGCATTTTCCACGGGCGTGTTTTGCAGGATGCCATGCCCTAAATTCAAGATGTGGCCATGCCCGCCCAGTTCCGCAGCGATGCCCAAAGTGCTTTGTCGAATTTTTTCCGTCGGAGCAAAGAGCACGGCGGGATCGAGATTGCCTTGCACGGCCACGCGCGGCCCGGCCAGTTTGCGAACTGTCGTCAGCGGGATGCGCCAGTCCACACTCAAAACACTTGCGCCCGCTTGCACAATCGCGGGCATCAGGTGGTACGAAGCCTTGGTGTAGTAAATTACCGGCACCGTTCCCCCCAGCCCGGCGATGATTTCCTTCACTGCTGGGAGCACGAATTCCGTGTAGTCGTGTAAATCCAGTTCGCCGCACCAGGTATCGAAGAGTTGCACGGCGCAAACTCCCGCCGCAATCTGCGCTTTCAAATACAGGATGGTTGCGCGCGCGATCTTGTGCAGCAGTTCGCGAAAAATTTTTGGCTCACGGTAGAGGAATTCCTTTACCGTAGCGAAGCCTTCTTTCGTGCGGCCCTCCACCATGTAGCAGGCCAGCGTCCAAGGTGAAGCGGCAAAGCCCAGCACCGGGACGTCTGGCCCCGCCTCCTTGACAGTGCGACGCAGCGCTTCCATAAGGAAGCCGGTTTCGATTTCCGGGTCGAACAGATGTAACTTCCGGACGTCGGCTTCGGTGCGGACCGGCTCCGGAAGGTTTGGCCCGGCGTCGCCCAGTTCCAGAGGCAAGCCCATCGCTTCCGCGGGGATCAGGATGTCTGAAAAAATGATGATGGCGTCCACGCCCAGCCGCCGAAAAGGTTGCAGGGAAACCTCGACGGCCAGGTCCGGTGTCTTGCAGACCTCCAGAAAGGAATGTTTGGCGCGAATTTCACGATATTCCGGCAGATAGCGGCCCGCCTGGCGCATCATCCACACGGGAAGGCGCGGCACCGGTTCGCAGCGCGCCGCTCGTAGGAAGAGTTCTTTGCGGGTCAATGCAGGGGCCTGAATGGTCATAAGGTTATCCACCAAGAATAACAAATCCGGGAAAATCCTGCCTTCTTAGGACGCGATGGTCAATCTCTGATTGCGCGGCTTTCGCGGCCTTGTGTGGTCATCGCACTTCGGGCTGCGTTCCGATACAATCTTCTGTAACCGCGGTCGTTATGTTTTCGTCATATTAATGAGAGACTATCGGCGCGCCCATCCTCGCTCCTGGGTGATTTCTGGCAACGGCCCTGGACTTGATTTTCGTCCGGAACCGCAAGTAGAAGGGGGCAGGAATCATGGGGACCATGCCACTGGGCCGGCCTTCGAGCAGTTTTCCAAGAATCCTCTGGTTCACGTTGATCGGTGCGATTTGTTTCTTCGCCAAATTGCCGGGCGCTCGCGCTCAGAAGCCTTCCCCGGCTTCGCAAGTTTCTCAGGCTAGACAAGCAGACGCATCTCAAAACACGCCAAAAGCGGATGTGAAGACGCCCAACGGCGAAAGCGTCTCAAAAGACACGCCTTCGAAAATCAACGTGAGCGTCAACCTAGTGCTCGTGCGGGTGGTCGTCCGCAACGCCGATGGCAAAGTGATCCCGAATCTGAAGAAGGAAGATTTTCAAGTCGCTGACAACCATATACCACAGGTTATTTCCAGCTTCTCCGTGGAAACGCCCGCGTCCCCTGCGGCTGACGTGAAGATGCGCACGTCGGAAGCAAGCTCCGCTGGGACACCAATAAAAGAGCCGGATTTGCCGCAAAGGTTTGTCGCGGTGTTGTTCGACGATCTTTTTCTTTCAACGGGGGATGCGACGTATTCACGGCGGGCTGCCACGAAGCTGCTGGAGTCCATGCAGACAGGCGACCGCTTTGCGCTGTTCACCACTTCCGCCTTGGTGGAGCAGGATTTCACGGCGGACCGGGCGAAACTGGAGGAGGCGCTCAAGAAAACATCGGTACAGCAGCCAGAGCTTGCGATGGCGAATGACCCGGACCGACTACGCAAACTCTTTGGAAATCTTGATGCATTGAGTCGCCGGATGACCGCGCTGCCCGGGCCGCGCGCCATCGTATTGGTGTCCCCGGGATTCTTCGAGACCCTCTCGGTTCACCAGTCCGGAGACATCATTGATCAGGCCATCAAGGCAGACATAGTGATCAATGCGATGGATGGGCGCGGCTTGTATGGTCCCCCTGGCAATGACGACGCCAATCATCCATCGCCAGGTCCTGGACAGATGGAGTCTGGCAGGATGGGAGAATGGCTTCAGAATGACGTGCTTGGGGTATTGGCCGATGGAACCGGCGGAGTTTTTCTTCGCGACCAGAATGACATTGCTCAGGGTTTACCGAAGGCCGTGGTGGCTGTGCCGGAAGTTTCTTATGTATTGGGATTCATCCCGCAAGACTTGAAGCCCGATGGAAAGTACCACCATCTGAAAGTGACACTGAAGGACAATTCAGAATGGAGGCTGCAGGCCCGGCGCGGGTATTTTGCTCCGCAAGGTGAATCGGGCATCGAGGCCAGCGCGGAAAAGAAGCCCTCTGGAACACCTGGCAACAGCGGTTTGTTTCCCTTCGCCAATTTGCACGCTCCTCAGGCTCCCCAGGCAGGTACACCGCAAAACGTCCCAAAACCGGATGCCACGGCCCCGAACATCGATCTCGCCACGTTGGATTCTCCCACTACGTTCAAGGTGCGCGTTAACGTGGTTTTGGTGCACGTGGTGGTGCGCGACAACGACGGCAAAGCCATCAGGGACCTGAAGAAAGAAGATTTTCGGCTGGAGGATAACGGGAAGCCCCAGATGATTTCGAGCTTTTCGATGGAAACGCCGGATTCCCAGGTATCTACCATCAAAATGGACACCGTTGGGGCGAGCACGGAAGAAACCGCGGCAAAAGCGGCAAATATGCCGAAGAGGTTTGTCGCTCTGCTCTTCGACGATACCTTTGGTTCGTCACCCGATGCCAGGCGCGCCGCCCCGAAGTTATTGCAGGCCATGCAGCCTGGCGACCGTTTTGGCGTTTTTACGACTTCGGGCAGTTCAGAGCTGGGGTTTACGACCGACCGGGAAAAACTGCTGGAGGCGATTAGTAAGACGGCGGTGCCAAGGCCAGAACTTCTGCATGGAAAGGATTACGAATACCTGCTGCGCCAATTAAATCGAAATTTCAGGGCGTTGATCCGCAAGATGAGCACGTTGCCCGGGCCCCGGACCATCGTGTTGGTATCGCAGGGATACCACGAGACCGAGTCGGTTCATGAATCCGGTGACATGATTGACCTTGCGAACAAGGCAAAGATAGCGATCAACGCGATTGATGCGCGCGGTTTGTACGGTTCCGCCGCCTATGACGTATCTTCTAATGGTCCGCTCACCCCGAAACAGGCGCAGTCCATCCGGATGCGAGAATGGACGCAGAATGATGTGCTCGAACAACTGGCTGATGGCACCGGAGGAACTTTTTTCCACGATCGGAATGATCTCGATCAGGGCTTGCTGAACGCCGGCGCCATGCCGGAATTTTCTTACGTATTGGGATTTACGCCAGAAAGCTTGAAGCTCGACGGAAAGTACCATCAACTCAAGGTGACGTTGACGACCAAGAAAAAATGGGCGGTCCAAGCCCGTCACGGGTATTTTGCTCCACTCGGAGGACCGAACCGTGTGGCAACGGCGAGGGAGGAGACCGCCGGATTGCCAAGCGGACTAGAGCAGACGCCGCCCGCGCCAGCACCAGTTCCTCAAGCACCGCAGGCAGACGCATCCCAAAACGCCGCAAAACAGGAAGCGAAGACGCCCACCGAAGTAGTCGACTCGCGGGAGACGCCGCACGAAGAAGTCTCGTCTCACGATACTCCCGCGACGTTCAAGCTGCACGTGAACCTGGTGCTCGTACGAGTCGTGGTGCGCGACAACAACGGCAAAGTAATCACAGGCCTGAAAAAGGAGGATTTCCAAGTTGCGGACAACCGTAAGCCCCAAATGATTTCGAGTTTTTCGGTGGAAACTCCCGCTTCGCACGTGCCTTCCGTGAAGATGGAGGCATCCGAGGCAAGCTCCGAAGGGAAGCCGGTAAAAGCGCTGGAGCTGCCACAAAGATTCGTTACGCTGTTCTTTGACGATGTGCATCTTTCGATTGCGGATTCCATGTATTCCCAACGGGCCGCGGCGAAGGTGTTGGAGTCCATGCAGGAGGGGGACCGCTTCGCCATCTTCACCACCTCCGGCGCGGTGATGCAGGATTTCACGGCGGACCGGGCGAAGTTGGACGAGGCAATCAAGCGAATCATAGCGCGAGGCCAGGACACTACAACGGATTGTCCGCCGATGTCCTTTTACGAGGCGTATCAAATCATAGAGATTAACGATCCCTTCGCTTTGCAAGTGGCGGTCGAGGACGTTGTCCAGTGCATGAACGGTGCGCGTGGGCCTGAACTTATTGCGAAGATGGCGGCCCAGCGAGAGCTAGGAATCGGTGAATACCAGGTACGCCAGGCGTTTGGAGCTCTTGACGGTGTGATTCGAAGGATGAGCGCGCTGCCCGGACAACGCGCCATCGTATTGGTGTCGCCCGGATTCTTTGTAAGCCCTTCGGTTCATGAGTCCGGCGATGTCATTGACCGGGCCACCAAGGCAAATGTGGTGATCAACGCGATTGATGCGCGCGGCTTGTATGTCTACTCCTACAACGATGCATCCAATCGGTTCACTCCCAGCAACAACAAAATGCAATTCGTCATGGCGGAAGAATCGATCCAGAATGCAGTGCTTGAGGAAGTGGCCGACGGTACGGGTGGTCTGTTCTTTCACAACCGGAATGATATTGAACAGGGTATACGGCAGGCCGCGGCGGCGCCGGAAGTTTCCTATCTATTGGGATTCACGCCGCAAAACCTGAAACTCGACGGGAAATATCACCAGTTGAAAGTGACGCTGGCGAACAAGCAGAAATGGGCACTGCAGGCCCGCCACGGGTATTTCGCCCCGCAAGGCGAAGCCGCCCCAGACAAAGTGGCGAAACAAGAGATCGAGGAAGCGGTGTTTTCACAGGCGGAAATGCAGGACTTGCCGATGCAGTGCCAGACACAATTCTTCAGCGGCGCGGACGGCGCACACTTGACGGTGTTGGCGCGCATCGCGACGAATACGCTGGGCTTTCGCAGAGTCGAGGATCGCAACAATGACAGCCTGACGCTGGTGACGGCCATTTTTGACGACAATGGAAACATGCTGAAGGGCGAGCAGAAGGTTATCGAACTAAGGTTGAGGGACTCGACGCGAGAGCGCTTCAACAAAGAAGGGTTAAAGTTCAAGTCCAGCTTCGATTTGAAACCGGGAACGTATCTGGTTCGTATTGTGGTGCGCGATTCGGAAGGGGCACAAATGGCGGCGCTGAATCGCGGAGTGGTAATCCCTTAGGGGTATTGAGAGACCTTGGTGAACTGGCGGTCACGGCCTACAGACCTGCTGTTGGAATTTAGGGCAACGCAAGAGTTACCTTCTCCTCTTCAATCATGTATTCGAGGGTGAGCTTGGCGTCTTTCTTTTTCTTGGGAATGGGGAAATAGAGGTAGCCGGCAACGGGAAGGGACGCGCTGCCTTCTACCAAGCCCTTTGCCTTAAACTCCGCCTGCATTGCTTCCTGCTCATGATCGGCTGCGGCCGATGGGCTACCGGTCGGATCAACGCCAGCGCCCATACTTCCGGTGGTGTAAACACCATGCACGTGCTGCGGTTGGCCGGTGACAGGATTAGTAGCAGTGCCGGTTTCATACCCGACGCCCACAGAGGACTCCGTGGAAACGTCGTGCTGCATGTCACTCTTCTTCGGAATCGCATTGGCGACCTGCCACGCGGTCTGCGGTTGCACAGTGGTATCCGTTCCCACGACGCGCAACTTGAAATCGTCAAAGTTAACATCCAGAGGCTTGTCCCCCTGGGGATACAGGCCGACTTCCACCACGAGGCAGCAGTTATTCACATTGGCCACAAAGGCCTTATGTGCCTCCTCGGCGGTAAGGAGTCTTACGCCGATGGCGACTGTTTCGCGTTGCGCATGCGCCGGATACTGGTCGGAGGCGGCGCGCGGGGCGATGCCCTTGGCCTGCGTGGATTGGCCAACCGCCGCGGCATCGCCGAGCAGACAGGCTGCGGAAATTGCCAGGCCCATTAGTACTTTGCGCATAAAAGCCCTTCCTTGGGAGGATTGCCTGACCGCTCCAGACCACCGGCCTCTTTTCCTAAACGGGAAATCCGGGCTACGACAATAAGCGTGCTCCGGGGAATTGATGGCGTCAAGAGGGCAGCGGCGGAGTGTACCCAAGAGCGAGCCTGAAGCGCGTTTGCTGCGCCAAATCGGGACCATGGTGTGCCATTCGCGGTTGCCAGAGTGGGCCGCCGCGTCGCGAAACGGACGGTGTTGCAAAAAGCGATATGCTCACGCTGGTTAATCGGTTCGACTGGCGATGGACGTGCTGAGTATTAGGTGCCGGTATCCCCTTCCGTAGGTGCGCCTAACCTAGCGGCTGCAGTGTGTCCGCCGGGGGGAAAGCAAGAATTCATGAAGAAGAAGCGGTTAGGGGAAGTCCTCTGCGAGCGCGGGCATCTTTCCGCGAGCGACCTGAAAAAAGCTCTTCAGGAGCAGCAGGGGAAGCTCGTCCACTTGGGGGAACTCCTGCTGGAGCGGAAGCTCGTCTCCAAGAAGGAGCTCACGTCAGCAGTCAGCGAAGTTTCCGGGGTGGAATACCTGGATTGCCAGAAAGTAGATCCCCCTGCTGAATTAATCAAACTGATTCCGGCCGCGTTGGCGCGCCGTTGCTTGACGATTCCAGTGAAGTCCGTAGACAAAAAGCTCATCGTGGTCATGGCCACCCCGCAGAACGTGCAACTGCTGGACGAACTGCAATTCAAAACAGGAATGACGATCGCGCCGCGCTTCGGCTTCCAGAGCGAGGTGCTGACAGCGATACAGCGATTGTACGGCGTTGCGCAGCGCCCGGTGGAAACGGTGCAGGTTGCGGACGATATGACGGGAATGGAGTTCATCTCGACGAGTTCACAGCAACGCAATATCGAAGCCATGCGGGAGATGCAACAAGAACTGCAGCAGAAATCAAGGGCCACACCGGCCGTCAACCTGGTTGCGGGAATGATCAAAGCGGCCGCGGCCAAAATGGCCAGCGACATTCACATCGAACCGCAGCAATTGGAGACGGCGGTACGATTCCGGATCGACGGTATCCTACGTGATTACCAGCGAATTCCACGGGTGCTGCAGAACCAAGTGGCCTCTCGCGTGAAGATTCTTTCGGATATGGACATCGCCGAGCGCCGTACGCCGCAGGACGGCCGGTTTGTGGTCAAAGTGGGCGGGCGGCGAATCGACCTGCGGGTGTCCACGCTACCCACGCAGTATGGAGAGAAAGTGGTGATGCGGCTGTTGGAGAGCGAGGCGGCCACAAAGGACTTCGCTGGACTGGGGATCCCTCCCGAAATTGCGTCAGGGCTCAGCGATATTCTGCGCATGCCGCAAGGGTTGCTGCTGGTTACAGGGCCAACGGGATCGGGGAAGAGCACGACGCTGTACTCCTGCTTGCAGATGATCCGGCGGCCCGCGGTCAACATCGTGACGGTCGAGGACCCCATCGAATACACGTTGCCGGGGCTGAATCAAGTGCAGGTAAACACCAAAGCAGGGCTGACGTTCGCGGGTTCGCTGCGCTCGGTTTTGCGCCAGGACCCGGACGTGGTGATGGTGGGGGAGATCCGCGACGTGGAAACGGCGGAGATTGCCATTAAAGCGGCACAGACGGGGCACCTGGTGCTCTCCACGCTGCACACCAACGACAGCATTTCAGCCGTCACGCGGTTGATGGACCTGGGCGTCCCGGGTTTTCAGATAGCGAGTGCGCTGACAGCGATTATCGCGCAACGCCTGCTGCGCCGCTTGTGTGACTGCCACTACTCTTCAGCGCCGACCCAGGAATACATCGAAGCGGTATTGGCCGCTGGAATGATGGATCTTCCGGAGACAAACAACGTGGCGAACGGGTGCGAGAACTGCGATTTCAGCGGCTACCGCGGGCGGGTGGGCATCTACGAGATATTGTTGTTCAACGATGCGATCCGCCAGGCGACACGCTCCGGCGATCGCAACGATGAAATGAGGACGCTGGCGCGCCACAACGGGATCAAGTTCATGCAGGAGTATGCACTGGACCTGGTGCACGATGGCGTAACCACTTTGGAGGAGGTGCAACGCGTCGTGCCGTTCGGGCAGGTCAGCCATGTGGCCTGTGGCTCCTGTGGGCGGGAGCTTTCCGCGAGCTTCGCGTTTTGCCCGTTTTGCGGAACGAAGCGGGAGAATTGGCGTGGAAAACCTTTGAATCAGCGCGATGTCGCGCGGGAAACGGTCGTGAGATGAGTGGAAAAGAAAAGTCGATTGAAAAAATTGCGGGGGTGCGCCGCAGTTCACGAGTGCACTGCCTGCGCGAAATCACGGTGACTTACGAAGGGCAAAATGAACACACGGTGGTGAAAGCGCCGGACCTGAGCGCCAGCGGCATGTTCATCAACACCATCAGGGCCTTCCCGGAAGGGGCGGTATTGAATCTACGATTTCGGCTGGCCGTCACGAATGCCCTGGTGGAAACGCGGGGTGAGGTGCGCCACTGCCTGCCAGGTGTAGGCGTGGGAGTAGAGTTCGTGGGGCTCGCGCCCGAAGCAAGGAAGGCCATCGAACGCGAACTGGCGAAGAATGGTGAAGCTGGCGTTAACGCGAAAAAACGCGCCGCGCGAGTGCGTAACCGTGGGCGAAAACGAGGCACAAGGTAGAATTCGCCTGCAGCGGATGAGTGGAAGCGTTGCTAGGTCACAAGGGGCGCATCGGCGACGCCGGCCAGGCCAAACACTCGTTGATAGCGCGCAACCTCTTCGCGTGGTCCCAAAGCTTTATGGAAGTTGTCGGAGAGCTTTACTGCCGGCTTGCCATTAACTTCGTGGAGCTTGCATACCAGGCTCAGGGGATCAAAATCGCGGTCGCGCTCAGAATCGCAATCGCGAAAATCGTTGGTCAGCAAGGTGCCCCAGCCAGCGCTGAAGCGGATGCGTTTTTGCGGCAGCCATTTTCGTTCATCGAGAAAGTCACTGGCCTGACGAAAATCCGCGGGGGTAGCGCCGTTGCGAATCGTCCCGGAAAAATAGGCGTGTAAACCCAGAATCGTGTTCACGTCGAGGGAGTCCGAGGCAATAAAAAGTTTTTGCAGCGGGTCGCGCCCCCTCTGCTGCAGCCAGGCAATGTACTCGTCGCCTGCGAGGAAGGGATCTTTGCTGTCGGCGCGCTGCCCGGTCCAGTCCGCCACCCAATCGGGAGCGTTGCCAAGAAACGCAGTTGTGCCAAAGGTGTCTGGCAGCAGGATGAGCAACTCGCCCTGGTAGGTTTCCTGCCAGAGCTCAAGCAAGCGATAGGGTGATGCCTTGAGTTCTTCGTCATTCCGGGCCATTGCCGCCAAGGCCATGGGCAATTCATGCGCATTTGTACCGATGGCTTCCAAGTCGTGTTTATAAGCCAGATAAGCGTTGGAAGTTCCGGTAAAGTTGTTGCCGAGCATGTCGCTCATGGCCTTCACGACATATTCCTGCCAGAGGAAGCTGTGGCGCCGCCGTGTCCCGAAATCGCTCACGCGCAAACCCGGGACGCCGCGCAACTTTTCCATCTTGTCCCAGAGCTTCGTTTTTGCGCGAGCGTAAAGAACATCGAGTTCGAGTTCGCTCAGAGACTTCAGGTTTGCACGTGTCTTCAGCTCGCTGATTGCCGAAAGCGCGTAAATTTCCCACATCGTCGTTTGCGTCCAGAGGCCGCGAAACACTAGGGAGATCTGGCCATCATGAACGGACAACTCATAATCGGAGAGGCGGAAGTCGCGCTCGAGCCAGTCGAGAAACGCCGGCTCGAAGATACCGCGCAGGCCATAAAAGGTGTTTCCTGCCAGCCAGATCAGTTCGGATTTGTGGAACCGCAGCTTTTTTGTTTCCTCCAACTGTTCCCGGAGTTCATCGATTTCGAGCAAATCGCCAAGACGGACCTCGACGGTGCGATTGATAAATGAAAAGGAGGTTTCCACCTTTGGAAAGCGCTTCCAGATGAACTGGAGCATGAGAAGTTTGTAGAAGTCGGTGTCGAGCAGGGACCGTGTAATCGGATCGAGTTCCCAATTATGGTCATGGGCGCGCCGCGCAAGGTTGATGATCACGATGTCCCCAGTTTACTTCAATTTGGATGCGCGAGTCAGCCTTGTGATATTCCCCGAGAGCAGGCCCACAATGCGACCCAAGGGGGAGTGCGCTATACTCAAAATATCTCTTGTTACGCGCCAATCCAGGAACTTCGCGCTCCCGAATGAGTCCTGATGTGCGTGGACTAGGCCGATGAATCATACGTTCGTCATTCTAACTTTTCTGGCGTACCTGCTCAGCTTGAGCTTGTACGTGCAATTCTTGTACACCGGCAAAGAGCTGACCGGGCGCCTTGCTACCTTGCTGATGTTCCTGGGGTTAGGCACGCACTACCTCGCCCTGCTGATCAGCGCCCGGGCCAGCCACACCGTCCCTTACCATGACCTGCAGGGGGCGATGTCCCTGTTTGGCTGGCTGCTGGCGGTGACCTATCTTTGCCTGGAGATCTACCACCGACAGCGGACCGTGGGCGCGTTTGTGATGCCGGTCATCCTTATTTTCTTCTTTACCGCGAACTTGATGCCGGCGCGGCCGCACACGCCTTCGCCCGTGCACGGCGTGGTGTTTGCGCTCCATGTTACGTTAAGCATCCTGGCGTATGCGGCTTTCGCCCTTTCCTGCGTGCTCAGCCTGATCTATCTGGGCGAGGAACGACTCCTGCGCATACGGCGCCTCGGCGAGGTGGTCTGGCGGTTGCCCCCGCTGGAGCTTCTGGAGCGCATGAGCCATACCAGCGTGATGGTCGGTCTGATCACCATCCTGATCGGCACGTCGCTCGGATTTATCGCTGTGGACCGCAACCTTGCGGAGCACTACTCGTATTTCGATCCGAAGTACATCTTTACGGTATTCGTGCTTTTGCTGTACATCGTTTATTTTCGGCTGGCGCGCACGGCGGCGTGGCGCGGGGCACGTGCGTCGAAATTGTGCGTCTTCAACTTTGTTCTCGTGGTAGTGAACTTCTGGGTGGTGAATCTGTTTTTTTCGCAGCATCACCGGTACTTTTAGGAGCGCGCGGAACACGGCATGGAGATCGTTCTCGTCGGCCTGAACTTCCGAACGGCGCCTGTAGAGGTGCGGGAGAAGGTGTCTTTCTCCGCCGAGCAGGCACAACGTGCCGCCGAGGAGTTGCGCGCGCAGGGGATTCTCGAGGAAACGCTGGTCCTTTCCACATGCAATCGCAGCGAAGTTTACGGTGTTCACCCCACTGCAAAGCGCGCTTCGGCTGCCGCGCTCTCCAATTTTCTCAGCGCATTTCATTCGATACAGCCCGAAGTTCTCAGCGCTTCCCTGTATCACCACTACGATCATGACGCCGTACGGCATCTCTTTCGCGTTTCTGCCGGGCTGGAATCCATGCTCCTGGGGGAAGCGGAGATTCTCGGCCAGGTCCGCGAAGCATATCTTCGCGCTCACGCCACGCACGTTACCGGCCCGGTGCTGAACCGCCTGTTTCAAGGTGCGCTGGAAATTGGCAAGCGTGTTCGCGCGGAAACCGAACTTGGCACGCGGCCCATGGGCGTGGCTTCCGCTGGCATGAAGCTAGCCGAGCGCATTTTTGGCAAACTTAACGACCGCACCGCGCTGGTCCTTGGCGCAGGAACCATTAGCGAACAGGTTGTTTCACAATTGCGAGACCGCAATATCGGGCGCCTGCTTCTTTCCAACCGCTCGCGCGAAAAGGCCGAGGAGTTCGCCAAGCAGTACAAGGGGGAAGTGCTCGATTGGGGCGCTTGGGATTCCACGCTGAAGCTGCCCGACGTCATCGTCTCCGCTGTCGGCGTTCAGGAAGCGTTGCTCACCAAAGCGCTCATCGAACATTCCATGGCAGCTCGCGGGAATCGAGCGCTGTTCCTGATGGACCTGGGAATGCCCCGTAACATCGATCCGGCCGTCAGCGAACTGTACAACTGCTATCTCTATTCGATGGAGGATTTGAGCGAAATCGTGCAGCAAAACCGCAGCGCCCGCCAGAATGAGGTGCCCAAGGCTGAAGCGCTGGTGGAAGAGCATGTGGGCAAGTTCATTTCCTGGCAGGCCAGTGTGGAGCTTATCGGCGTGCTGGATACCTTGCGCGGTAGCTTGAAAGAACGACGCGCCGCCTTTCTTCATGAGAAACTCTCCGGCATGAATCATTTCACTAACGAAGACCGCGAACACATCGGTGTGCTCATGGATGAACTGATCGAGAAACTGCTGATTGCGCCAGCCGAGCGCCTGCGCGCGGAAAAAGAGCTGCGCAAAAAGATTCAGAATGTCGAAGCGATTAGGGAACTTTATCTATCGGACCGGGAGAAACCGTGAGGCCCTTGCGCATTGGCAGTCGAGGAAGCATCCTGGCGCGCTGGCAGGCGGAGTTTGTCCGCAAGCAGCTCTTCCAGTTGACTGGCGTCGAGGCCGAAATCATCATTATCAAGACAGCCGGGGACAAAATGCAGCAGGCGCCGTTGACACAGATTGGCGGCAAGGGAATTTTCATCAAGGAACTCGAAGAAGCGCTGCTGGAAGAAACCGTGGACCTGGCCGTGCACAGCGTGAAAGATATCCCCACGGAAACACCCAGCCGATTGCATTTCCCCGCAGTGTGCCGGCGGGATGATGTGCGCGATTGTCTGGTTTCCCACAAAGGCGAGACGCTCGCCACTCTGAAGCAGGGTGCGCGCGTCGGAACCAGCAGCCTGCGGCGGCAGGCACAACTACGGCACCAGCGTCCGGACCTGGATATTCGTGAATTGCGCGGCAACGTGGACACGCGACTGCGCAAAGTGGAAAGCGGCGAATACGACGCCATTGTGCTTTCCAAGGCAGGCCTCGATCGCCTTGGATGGAGCCAGAAAATCACGGAGCCTCTTTCCCCGGAGATTTCGTTGCCTGCCGTGGGGCAGGGTGCCATCGCCATCGAATCGCGTTTGAAAGATACGGAAGCCACGGAGATTCTCGGCAAGCTCGATGACGAAGAATCACGCACCGCCATCATCGCGGAACGCGCTTTGTTGGCCGCGCTG
>Ga0181523_10000717_pt1 | contig 37401 bp, 24 predicted proteins | sample PEATcosm2014_Bin_43_FD_119752 | JGI IMG/M metagenome (GOLD analysis project Ga0181523, IMG submission 119752) | Peatland microbial communities from MTU Mesocosm Facility, Houghton, MI, USA - PEATcosm2014_Bin05_30_metaG | ecosystem: Environmental > Terrestrial > Soil > Wetlands > Peat | place... | reverse complement strand
TAGGCATATCCGTGAGGCCAGCGGTTGACCGTGATTGCCTGAATGTCGCGCGCCGGATCGAAGCCGCCGTCTGACAATGTGCGGCCGAGCTGATCTCGTATATTGCGCTCGAAGGTTTCGAATTTCGTGTTGATGAGTTCGAACCGTCCCGCCCGGTACTGGTCCTTGCAATCCAGGCCCGGCTCGCAGGGCGTGCGCAGAAGGTGAAGCAGGCAGGATTCGTCCGGCGAACTGGGGTAGTGATAGTCGCCCATCGAGACCGGGAAATCCAACGTGACGTTGGTGAAGTACGCTCCCGGAGCGTAGACCGCGCTAATCCCGAGCTTCTGAAACGCCTTCCAGTTGGCGATTTGCACGTTCGTGTAGACGAGAGGCATCTTCACGCCGTAGGCCAGGGCTTCCTTTTGTTTGTCCGGCATCTCCGGACACAAATAGGGAATGACCATGTTGTAACAGGCGAGAATGCAATTCGCGCCGTGGATGCGGTGAGCCTGCCCGCCGCGAACGTAAGTTACTTCGACTTCTTTCGCGGCCGAGGGATTTGGATTTGGATCTCCGATGTGCCGGACTTTCACCGCGGTGCTGTTCAGGCGGATGCGAACCGGGGAGGAAGCATCGTCCAGACGAGCATAGTTGGCGCGGGCAGTGACGATGTCCTCCATAGTATGGCCGGGGAAAGTATGGCCGGGAAGAGCTTGGCCGGAGAAAGTGCCGGGCACGAGCGACCGCACCAGCATTCTGGCAAGAGAGGCGTTGCCGTCCGGAAAATGGAAAATGTAGGGCTCATCCAGTTCGGCATTCGGCTCATGGCTCCTGGGGAGACGCATTCCCTTGAAGCCTGGAAACCCTTCCCCGGCGCAGTTATATGCAGAAACCGCATCGATCCCGACGGCATATAAATCGTGGGTCGAGCTCTGCAACACTTTGACCACGTCGGGGTGAACCTTGACGTATTGCAGCAGGAAATCCTTGTAGCTGGTTTTGATCAGCTTCGATTTTTTCCGCTCCGGCGTTAGGTCGGGCAGGTAATCGACGCGCGCGTGCTGCAGGCGGAGAAGATCCTTGCGCGCGGCTTCTGCGATGGGAATCTGGGAGACATCCTCCATTGCGAAGTCGAGGCCGAAGTAGTGGAGACCTTTCTGGGGCACCAGGCGATCCGCGCCGAAGGTTTCCTTATCGAAGAACACGGCTTCGATCAGGTGCATCGAGTCGAACAGCTTCTGGTCGTAGTACTTGTAAAAGCGCCTTACGTCGATTCCCAGTTCTTTCAACAACCCAATCGACTCCTTGCTGTAATTGCCCGGCGCCTCGATCGATTGGGTCCCACCGTATCCGAGGAGTGTTCGCTTGCCGGCCTGGAATTCATTGCGCTTGGCGTGCCCGCCGAAATCGTCGTGGTTATCGAGGACCAGGATCCTGGATTGTGGTCCGGCAAACTTGCGGTAGAAGTATGCCGCCGCCAGGCCGCTTAAACCAGCGCCGACAACGATCAGATCGTACGACTCACCGTCGTCGACGGACTCGGCCCAGGCTTTGTTGTTGCCATCACGCAGATCGTGCGCAACTTCCCAGGAACCGTCGTGGCTGCCGCGAAGGCCGGTTCTAGCCGGCGGGTAGTAACTGGGATCTTTCTCCAGAGCCAACGGGGATTGTGGCACTCCAAAGGCTTCGAGCCAGGTGGAATTTGCCACCAGGGACGTTCCCACGGCGATGCTGATTCCATTCAGGAAATCGCGACGGGTAATCTCACGCTTCATACCCAGTTCACGATCTCGATCCTTCTCGCTCACTCGCTCTCAATTCTCTTCCTGCGGACGCATCTTTCCAGTCCGCAGATAACGGCTGTGCCAGCTCAGCGATTCGGTCAGCAGGTGTGGCGTATGTTTGCCGTACGACAGCCGCTCCGCCCGATTGAGATAGTCGAGGAGCAGCGGCTTGTAGTCTGGACTGGAGCAGTTCTCGATGATGACGTGGGCCCGCTGACGCGGCGACAGTCCGCGTAAATCGGCCAGTCCGTTCTCGGTGACAATGACCTGCACGTCATGCTCGGTGTGGTCCACATGCGAAACCATGGGAACGATGGTCGAGATGGTTCCCTTCTGCGCCGTCGACGGGGCCATGAAAATCGAGACATATCCATTGCGGGCGAAGTCGCCGGACCCGCCAATGCCGTTCTGGATGCGCGATCCCATGACATGGGTCGAGTTGACGTTGCCGTAAATGTCGGCCTCGATCATGCCGTTCATGGCAATCACGCCGAGCCGCCGAATGATCCCGGGATTATTGGAGATCTGCTGCGAGCGCAGAACGATAGTTTCGCGGTAGCGGTCCATGTTGGCATTCACTTCGTTCGTCATCTCCGGGCCCAGTGAGAATGCCGTGGCCGAGGCCGCGGTTAACTTGCCCGACTTCAGCAGGCGAATCATGCCGTCCTGAATGACCTCAGTGTAGGAGGTCAGCCCTTCAAAGGGGCCTTCCTCCAGCCCAAACAGAACCGCGTTGGCAATGTTGCCGACGCCGGATTGCAGCGGCAGCAGATTCGCCGGCATCCGGCCCTTCTTCACTTCCCAGCCGAGGAATTCGAGGATGTGGCCGGCGATGCGCTTGGAAGCTGCATCCGGCGCTTTGAAAGCGGTATTGCGGTCGGGAGAATCGGTGAGCACGATGGCAACGACTTTCTCCGCGGGAACTTCGAAATACGGCGTGCCGATGCGCTGGCCAGTTCGCAGGAGTGGAATCGGTTTGCGATTCGGCGGCGGCTCGAGACCGTAGTAGATGTCGTGCATGCCCTCCAACGCCATCGGCTGCCACGAGTTGACCTCGAGGATCACGCGCTCCGCCTGATCGAGCCAGGTCTTGTTGTTGCCGACCGATGAACTCGGCACCAGCCGCCCGTCCTCCAGCACAGCCGTGACTTCGATGAGCGCGACATCGAGCTTGCCGAGAAAGCCATATTCGACGAACTGCGCGACATGGCTGAGGTGAATGTCCATGTACTCCATCTCGCCCGCGTTGATGCGCTTGCGGGTTTCCGGATCGGACTGATAAGGAAGGCGCAGGTGGATGCCTCCCGCCATGGCCAGCGCTCCATCCAGTTCAGGGCCAGTGGAAGCGCCGGTAAAGACGCTGACCTGAAACTTCTGCCCGCGGAAATTCGCTTCCGCAATGCGGCGCGCCAGCTCAATCGGAACCGCCTTCGGATAACCGGACCCGGTGAATCCGCTCATGCCGATCTGGTCGCCGGACTTAATCAGAGCCGCCGCTTCTTCGGCGCTCATGATCCTCTGCGCCAGACTGGAATTCAAAACTCGCGTAGTGGTCGGAGAAATAATAGCCATGCACCAAACCTTTCCATAGACATAGACAATGAATGATTTATTTTAACTGTACCGGCGCGGCTTTCGCCCGTCTGTGAGCGTGATCACGGTGGCAGGGATGTCTCTAAAAGGCGGGCGCAGAGCGGGATGCGTTCATTTATGGTGTTCCCTCGCGGCTCGACCGTAGAGCCATCTCCCAGGCGGCACGCAGTTTCAGGACAGGATCGGCGGTCGGAATAAACTCCATGGCAGCGACGCCGTCGTATTTCAATTCGCCCAGCTTGCGGAATATGCTCTGGTAGTTGATTTCGCCGGTGCCCGGTTCGTGCCGGCCGGGGACATCCGCAATATGCACCACGCCCACGTGCTGGATATTCTTTTCCAGCTTTTCAATCAAGTTGCCTTCCGCAATCTGCTCGTGAAAAAAATCATAGAGAAACTTGACCTGTGGATGGTCCACCGCTTTGACCACTTCGAATGCCTCGGTTGCCGAAGTCAGGTAGTACTTGGGATTCTCCTCGGGATCGATGGTTTCAAGCAGAATCTGCACTGGCTTTCCGGCGATTTTCTTTCCTTCTACGAGCCTAGCCGCCGCTTTCAGGCCGTCGACACAGCTCTGGTGCTGGGCCTCGCGAGTCATGCCCGGCACCACGTTGCCCGACAGCAGAATAATGCTGGGGCAGTCGATCTTCTCCATCGCATCGAGTGCTTCGCGGAGGTCCGCCAGCAGCGCTCCGCGGTCGGCCGGATTGCTTACGCCGTGCTTCAATCCAGCCGTGGTATCGAAGCTGATGCCCAGCTCCTTGCGTTTTGCGTTCGCCCGGTTGAAGTCGTCCGCGGACCACTTCTCGTACTCTCCGACCAGTTCCACATACTTGTAGCCAGCTTCCGCAACTTTCTCCAGGCGCTGCTCAAAGGGCAAATCTCTGAAAACCGTCCAGAGCATGACGGAAAGCCTGAAGGGCGCATCTGGCAGCGCTGCTTCGTGAGCCGTTTCGTTCTCTCCAAGGTTCGACGGGAACCCGCGTCCCAAAGCGGCAGAACCCATCGCCACTGCGGCAAAACTCTGGGCAAACGTGCGTCGATTCATCTGGTCTCAACCTCCTTGCGCAGCTCCCGCGACAACTCGGCCGAATCGGAAGCATAACGCGGTCGTACGAGATAACGCCCTCGATCATTCGAGAGACGCCTGGTTTTCGGGCGCCTTCATCTTACGAACGCGGCATCGGCGCGTCAACGAATGGTGGGGGTATACAGACTGAGGACAAAATGCCACACGCCGCTGCCGGGGATGGTACTGGGCTGTGCGGGCAAGCGGTGGCGCGGAGCGGGATCGCCGGAATCGCGCAGCCCTATTTTTTCGTGGCAACCGACATGGGTCGATTTTGCAGGAAACTGGTGATCAGTGCGCTATCTATCTGCAAGCCGCCGTTGTAGCGGACGAAGCCCTTCTTCTTGAACTCATTCATAAATTTACTAACCCTGGCGCGGGTCGTACCAACCATCTCCGCCAGGGTTGACTGGCTCACCGTGAGGGGGCGCTCCGCCTTTGATTCCTCGTTTATGTGTCCCAGCAGCAATAGAACCCGAGCCAGCCGCCTTTCGCTGAAATTGAAGAACTGATCCACCAGGTCTTCCTCGATTCGAATAATCCGGGAAAGCAGATAGCCATTAAACAGCGCTGCAAATTTCGGGTCTCGCTTCAGCGTGCGAATCGTGCTCCCCTTCCGCAGCCGAGTGATGTTGGACGGCCCAATTGACCTCGCGGTGCAAATCCGCAGAGATTGCCCTCCCAGGCAGCCCTCGCCAAAAAAGCTGCCTCGCCGCAGGAAAGCGATTACAGCTTTTTTGTGACGCGCGGAGACCACCGTGAGCTTTACCGTGCCGCTCTGGATGTAGAAGACGGCGTCCGCTGCGTCTCCTTGCGAAAAAACGATCTCTTTGTCTCGGTAGTTCCGGACAGTCATCCCCGCCCGGAACTTCCTGCGAAAAACTGCAGGACTGAAACCGAGAGTACGCTTACTCGCCATTCGACCTAACCCCCAATCAAATCAAGAAATTAGCCAGCGATGGCAATCGTACGCACCAGCGACCAACTCGTCTAGATGTGCAAAATTGAACACCACCGGGACGATGCTGGACGGGCGGTCGGCAACTCGAAGCTGCATGCATCCAAGTTGTGCACCAGCGGGTGTTGCATTCTGTCCTTAATGCGCAATACCCCATCAACGAACGATGGCCTCTGGCGCGGGCTCGCAGCTCGCAGTATTTGACTCCTGAGAAGCGCGCCATCCGTCCCTGAACGACGCTGGCCGCCGTTCGCACGGCTCCTCGTCTGTGTCATCTGTGCCTATGTGATCACCATCACGCTCTCCAGTGATCTACAATGCTGCCCTGATTTTTCCTCACCTTTAAGGTAGATTGGCAGAGTCGAACGGCGGTAAAGCCCCGCTCACTCTGCAAGGAACGCGCTCGTCCAGTCTCGATGCCCAGGCAAAGCTGAGCTTCAAGCGCAATAAAGATCCAGGAGAAAATAGGTGCATGGCGAATGAACCAACCACGCAACCAACTGCAGGATCAGCCTGGCAAGCCAAGCAGGTCTACGCGATGGCGGTAATCAGCCTGGTGGTTGGGCTGGCCATTGGATACCTGTTTCGCGGATCGCAATCGCCCGCAGTGCCGGCGCAACCTGTGGCCAACACCCAGCCCGCTGCCCCAGCAGGTGGTACGGGCGAACACATGCCCAGCCTCGAAGAAATGAAACAGATGGCCGACAAGAAGGCGGCGCCGCTCACAGAAAAGCTCAAGGGCGATCCGAACAACAGCGATCTGCTTATCCAGGCCGGAAATCTCTACAAGGCTGCCCACCAGTTCAAGGAAGCGGCTGGCTACTACGACAGGGCATTGCAGCTCGATCCCAAAAACGTTGCCATTCGTACCGAAATGGCCTCGTGCCTGTACTACAACGGCGATGTGGACGGTGCCATCAGCCAGCTTCAGCAGGCGCTGCACTACGACCCCAAGGATGCCAACGCGCTGTTCAACCTCGGCATGATCAAGTGGCAGGGAAAACAGGACACCAAGGGAGCGCTGGCAGCTTGGCAGCAGTTGCTGAAGTCGAATCCGCAATTGAGCGCGGAGCGCAAAGCCACGGTGCAGAAACTGATGGCCGACGTCCAGATGAGCCATTGAATCATTTAGTCATTGAGCCATTGAATCATTGGGGTAATGATTCAATGGCTCAATGACTAAATGATTCAATGATGCAAAGGAGCGCTGAGTAATGACCGATACAAATCGAGGAGCTTCTAATTCCATCGAGCAATGGACGAGCGTGCAGGCTTACGTGTTGGCGGTCATCTGCCTGCTGGTCGGAATCGCGGGAGGCTGGTTCATCCGCGGATCGCAGAGTCCAGCAGCCGCGCCGGCTGAGACCGCAAGCACGTCCGCCCCGGCTGCCGCGGGTGCAAACGCCGGCGCTCAAACTCCGACTCCGGCTCAGATGCAGAAAATGGCCGATACCCAAGCCGGGCCGTTAATCGAGAAACTCAAGACAGATCCCGCCAACGCCGGGCTTCTGCAGAACATCGGGAACATCTATTACGACGCGCAGCAGTTCCCCACCGCCATCGATTATTATCAGCGCGCCCTGAAAGTGCAGCCGGCCAACACGGGCGCTCGTACCGACATGGCGACCGCCTACTGGTATACCGGCGATGCCGATACCGCCATCGCGGAATTTCAGAAATCGCTCTCTTACGAACCGACCAAGGCCAACACGCTGTTCAACCTGGGCATCGTCGAGTGGCAGGGCAAGATGGATATCGACAAAGCGGTCGCCACCTGGCAGAAATTACTGGATACGAATCCGAACTATGAAGCCAAAGACAAAGTTCTGGAACTGATGGCCCAGGCGAAAAAGCACTCAGGCGTCAAACCAGGGACGCCGGCAAAGCCATTGCAGTAGCGGGCTGACCACAAAGAAGATCGCAAAGGAGATTCGCATCAGGCCATCGCTTTAACGGCGCCGGATGCCTCGAACTTCACCGGCCGGCTCCGCTGTTTCCGTGGATGTCATTCATGTTAATCTTGCACTCACTTCCTTATGGCGAGCCGGCATCGCGATTGCCGCTCCCCGGCCGGGAATCCGCGGGGAATTCCATCCTGCGCACACGTCGATCGCCTTCAGTGCAGGGTTGGCAAATTGCGGTGCGGCGCCAGATTCTCTCGAAGAACACATGGAACCAGCAATCTTCAAGGCAGTGATTGTCGGCGCTGGACCGGCGGGTCTGACCGCCGCGTACGAACTGTCGAAGCAACATGCCCCGGTGGTTGTCCTCGAGAGCGATCCTCAATATGTCGGCGGCATCTCCCGAACTGTCAACTACAAGGGCTTCCGCTTCGATATCGGCGGGCACCGCTTTTTCTCGAAATCCCGCGAGGTGGAAGATCTTTGGACCGAGATCGCGGGCCAGGACATGCTAGATCGTCCGCGGTCGTCGCGCATTTACTACCGCGGCCAGTTCTACACCTACCCTTTAAAACCATTCGAGGCCCTTTCGAAGCTCGGATTGATCGAGTCGACTCTTTGCGTTCTCTCGTTTCTGGCCGCGCGACTCCATCCGGTGCGCAACCCGAAGACTTTTGAAGACTGGGTCACAAATCAGTTTGGCAAGCGCTTGTTCCGTATTTTTTTCAAGACCTACACCGAAAAAGTGTGGGGAATGAACTGCAACGAGATCTCCGCCGATTGGGCGGCGCAGCGGATCAAGGGCCTATCGCTCGGTTCGGCCATCAAGCACGCCCTTTCCCCTCAGCGCAAACGTAATTCCGGTGCCGATTCCAGTTTCAACGACCGCAGGCAGGTGGTGAAGACCCTGATCGACACCTTCCGCTATCCGCGGCGGGGGCCGGGAATGATGTGGGAGGCGTGCGCGGATAAAATCCGCAAGCTGGGCGGCGACGTTCTGCTGGGCCGCCGAGTCGTTGGCTGCCGCTTCGACTCCGCCAGCAGTCTCTGGGTCGTGACTGCTCGCAATGCTGGCGGCGAGTGGGAAGAATATCGCGGCGAACATCTGGTCTCGTCCATGCCCATACGGGAACTGGTGGCGCAGATTGAACCGCAGCTTCCCGAAGCCGCACTGCAGGCGGCGCGCTCTTTGCGCTATCGCGACTTCCTGACCGTCGGACTGATCGTGCATGACCGCGACCGTTTCTCCGACAACTGGATTTACATCCACGATCCCAGTGTGCAGGTGGGCCGGGTGCAGAATTACAAGTCGTGGTCGCCCGAGATGGTTCCGGATGCCGGCTATTGCTCCTATGGCCTCGAGTATTTCTGCTTCGAGGGGGATGGACTCTGGACCACCAGCGACCGCGAGCTCATCGAACTGGCGAAGCGGGAGATCCAACAGGTAAAACTCGCTGCCAGCGCCGATGTGGTCGATGGCTGCGTCATCCGCCAACCCAAGGCCTATCCGGTTTATGACGAGGCTTACCAGCAGCGCGTCGACACGGTTCGCAGCGCTCTAGAGAAGAACTATCCCACCCTTCACCTGGTCGGCCGCAATGGCATGCATAAGTACAACAATCAGGATCACGCCATGATGACCGCCATGCTTACGGCAAGAAATATTCTGGCGGGCGAGCGGAAGTATGACGTCTGGGCGGTGAACCAGGATGCCGAATATCACGAAGCCGGAGAGAGTGGCGCCGAGTCGCTCAGCGTATTGAGAACCGAGCTTCGCGAAGTTCCGGCTCGCGCGTCATGAGCCGGCCCCGTGTTCGACGTCAAGAAACCTGAGCAATTGTTTATTCAGTCCATGAACTTCATTGACGAGTTGCGCCCACTGCTGCGGCTGCGCTGGCTGCAGTTATGCGCTTTGACCGCGCTGCTGACCGGAGTGGGAGTGACCGCATTCCAGTTGAAGTTTTCGGTCCTCGACCTCGACATCTGGTGGCATCTCAAAGTGGGCGATTGGATCGTCGAGCATCTGGCCCTTCCTCACACCGGCATCCTGTCGCGCACCGCCGCCAATCGCCCATGGGTGGCCTACAGTTGGGGCTACGAGGTGTTGCTGTCGCGAGCCTACGCCTGGTTTGGCCTCCTCGGTATCGGCCTCTACGGAACTTTTCTCACCCTCGCCGTCGCATACACCGTTTACTGGATGCTTCACCGTCTCTCGGGCCGCTTTTGGACGGCGTGCGTTTTGACCGGCGTGGCTTGCTCCGCATTCCTCTTCAACGGGATGCCCCGGCCTTTCTTTTTTTCCATGGTGTTGTTCTCCATCACGGTGACGCTGCTTCTGGAGGCAAATCGCGGCGGCCGGCCGCAAACGCTCTACTGGCTGCCGCTGATTTTTCTGCTGTGGTCGAACCTCCACATTCAGTTCATCTACGGCCTGTTTACGGTGGGCGTGTGGGTCGCCGTATCGCTGGCACAGCGGCTGGCCAACACACTCGGGATTGCTCCCAGTTTCCTGCTGCCTCCCGCGCTTCCGGCCAGGAATCAGGTAGTTCTGTTCGCGGCCTGCGTACTGGCAACTCTGGTCGGCCCCAACTTCTATCATCCATATGTGACGGTTTTCGAATATTCGCAGTCGAAAGTGATCTACTCCATCATCCTCGAATTCCAGCCGCTCAGCTTCCGTGGCTATAGCCACTATGCGGAACTTCTGCTTGCCGCTGCGGGATTCTTCGCGGTGGGATGGCAAAAAAAGATGGACCCATTCAAGCTAGCCCTGCTGACGGCGGCGAGCGTGTTAGCGTGCCGCACCATGCGCGACGCCTGGTTCCTCTGCATTCCGGCCGCGGCCTGCATCGCGGACTTCCCCCCGCCGGAGGCGGAGCGCGATCGCCCCGAGAGCTGGTTCGAAAAAGCCGGAGTGGCCACGGCTGTCGTCCTGTTGTTGGCGGTGTTTGCTCGCGGCTCCGACTTCAACCAGCGCGGCTTCGATCGCGCGATCAGCGCCCAATTTCCGGTGAATGCGGTCAACTTCCTGCGGCAAAATCCGGTGCCCGGCCCGCTCTACAACAATTTCAACTGGGGCGGTTTTCTGACCTGGTATATGCCCGACTATCCCGTGGCCATCGACGGCCGCACCGATCTTTACGGGGACGAGATGGATAAGCTCTTCTTCGATTCGCAGAACGCCGCCGAATCGTATCTCGCCGATCCTTACCTCAATGAGGCGGGAGTGGTGCTCCTGGACTCGCAACTTCCGCTGGCTAAAATCCTGAGCGCCGATCCGCGCTTCCAACTAGTTTATCGCGATGAGATCGCCACTGTTTACGCGCGCCGACAACCGCCCGCCCTATTGAAGTAACGGAAGAACTTGTGAGCTAGCTCTCTGACCGCTTGTTTGAAAACAAGAGCGGGTGCCCCAGGTCTCGATTTTGAGACCTGGGAGACCACAACGCTTCAAGTGCAAATTCACGGGGTCCGAGACCTAGGGCCTGGTCAGCACCACTGCCACGCTGTCGCTATACGCCACGCGAAATGCCGGCACGCCGCTGAGGGCCTCGCCCATCAACGAGTTTCGCGGCAGCAGCAGCGTGCCCGCCTGAGCCAATGCGGGATACGCCTGGTAAGGCACATCGGCGTTCATGGTCTTGAAATATTGGACGATGAAATCGTCGTCGTACAGGCCGGTGCGGCCGTCGATGGCCACGGGATATTCCGGCAAATACCAGATCAGGAACCCTCCCCACTCATAAGCGTTGAACAGCGGCTGCGGTAGCTGATCTTCGCGACGATTTTCGCGCTGATCTTCGCGACGATGCTCGCGAATGTAATTGCAGGCGGCCACGGGATAGGTTTGAGCCGCCTTGGCCAGCAGCGCTTCGTGGCTGCGCGGAATTCCGAGCGCGGCCGTCAGCATCAGAATCACAACCGACAATCCTCCGGCCATCGCTACCTGCGGGGTCCACGCGCGCTGGCAATCCGCGGGTGCCGTTCCGCCGGGGCAGCGGATTGCCTCCGCGATTACTGCAATCGACGCCAGCGCGGCCACCCAGGCGTCGCGCTGCGCGTGGAACGAGAGCATCGTGCAGCCTATCATAACCGCAATCCGGAACGGGTCGCGCGAACGGCGCAGACCGAGCGCCAGAAACGCCGCCATCGTCAGCAGCATCAGAACGTAGTCCTGCGGCCGGCGAAAGCTCATGGCATGGAAGTCCGGGAGGTACCGGTTTGCCACGCTGCTGACACTCGCGAAAAAAACTCCGTAGAGGCGATAAGAGTAAGGCGTAACCAGCGTGGCGATCACAGACAGCGTCGCCAGAATTCCCGCATTCGCCGGCGAAACGGCAGGCGATTTTTGCGGCGAAGGCTCCACTCCTGAGCGGCGTCCAAGACCCTGTATTAAAGACGTGATCAGGAACAGCGCGAGAAGCAGGATTCCGTACACAAACTGGATATCCAGGTTCGCCCACACCAGGAAAAGCGGCGGCAACCAAAAAAGAAGTCGAACCCTGCCTCTGTTGCGGCCTTCGTTCAGCAGAAGCAATTCGACCGCAAAGAAGAGCATCGAGCAGTAGCAGGGGCCCGGCTGAAAGCTGCCCAGTATGTATTGCGCTGTAGCCGACAAAGCGACCGCCGGCCAAAACCTTCCGCGTAAGCCCCCTGCCAGGAGGAATGTCACCATGGCCAGCGCAAATTTGAAGGCCATCAGCAAGACTGGGATGGAGCGCAGATCCAGCATTCGGAAGGCGAATGCAAGCAGCAGATCGTAGGCCCAGCTTGAAGCAATCCAGGGAAGTCCCAGCGACTGCGAGAAAAGGCCGTTATGCGGCACGCCATGGTTTTGGAGGATCCAAATTCCCGTGCGCAGGTGCCACCAGATATCGCCATTCGAAAGAGCCGCTAAAGAAGAAAGGTTTTTCGCCTCGAAGATTGCCGCTACCACGAACAACAGCAGCATCGCCCCTATCTGCGGCGTGGCCGCGTCGAACCGACCGGGTCGCGACTGGGGACGATCGCTTGTTCGCGGATCACTTGTTCGCGGGCCGGAGTTCATCGGTTTCGGGCAAGCCTTGTGACTTATTTGACTACTGGTCCCCGGTGGACCGGCCTGTTGATCTTGGAGACGCTGCCGTCGGCGTTGTGGGCCACCTCGTGGCACATCAGCGTGCACGTGTTGGTGCCGCGGCTGTACGCGATCGGAGCGCCGTTGTTTTCCCCCACAACATTCGCGTCGAAATTCACCAGCCGCTCCCCGGTAACGGTCGGGGAAGTTGCTCCCATGCCGTGAGCGGTGTGGCATACCGAGCAACTGAATCCGTACTGGGATATGTGCAGGTTGTGCTGAGTGAAGCTGTTGTTCGCGACAACGTTGGTCAGATCGTGACACTTTCCGCACATCGCATAGGGCCCGGTTACCGTCAGGTCGGGACTGGGGAAAAGGTTTGAGACCAGCCCGCCCGGCGTCACGGCCTGGCTGAATTGATAGTTGCGTTCGAGGATGTGTGAGTTGACCGATCCATGGGGACCGTTCGGGCCGGAGCCGCCGAACTCGCGATTGTCGTCGCTGTTATGGCAGTCGGTGCAGAAGATCTGCGTTCCCATGGCGCGTGAACTCGCGATTCCATTCTGGTTCAGCATGTTAAGCAGAAGGCTGGGCTGCGGCAGCGGACTGCTTCGAACATGGGTTACGGGATGGCTCGAGGTTGCCGTGGAAGCAAATTCCGGAATTACGTTCAGCCGGTCCGGCGCCGCCACCACTCGCATCGGCACATACCCATAAATGATCTGGTGCTGCTTGCCCGTGGACGTACCATGGCAGCGCAGGCAATTCTCATATTGATTGATCGCCGGAGTAAGAACCGTGACCCCATCCAGAACGCTGACCCCGCTCACACCCGCCTGCGAAGGACGCAACGCCGGCGGCGCGGTGAATAGCGTCGTCTGGTTGGAGGCGTGAGGGTCGTGGCAATCCACGCACGTAGCATGGCGGTTGTTGTTCACGACCATCGCTTCGGCAGCATCGTGGAAGTTGTTCCCGGATGGCAGCGGATGTCCGGTCTTCGCCACCTCGGCCATCACGTTCAGAGGCGCGGGCGACAAATACGTGCCCCCGTTGTGACACGTCATGCAATCCTGGGTCACCGAATCGGTTGCCGGCGCCGCCGGTGTGGCCGGACGCAGCAGCCTCGCCGGCGCAACCGCATCGTGCGACATGTGACAGGAGGTGCAGGCATTCACGCCGACGGTCGGATAAGAACCTACGTGACCATCCGGTGAAACCGCGTTGCTCGCCGTCTGATGAATGCTTCCCGTAAAGCCTGCCAGCGGATTGACCTGTCCCTGCACCACCCGGTTCGGATCATGACAGGCTAGGCACATCTGCGCGTTCGAGCTGTCGCGGACCAGAAAATCCTGCGCGATCCTGTCGATCGCTTGTACATGCGGCGAGTGACAACTGGTGCACTCGATGTTGCCGCGGATGAGCTTCACCGCGCCAGTAGGATCGGCGGTCTTGCCCTGCGTCACCAGTGTCGCCACCAGGTTGGGCGCGTCTTTTAGGGGAAGCACCAGACTGAACGGATGCGAACCGGTCAACGTCGTCCCGAAGGAATCGACGCTATTCAATGCCCCGATCACCGGGAGTGGACCATACGCCGCCGACTGTCCCACTCCCACCGTGCCATCATGACAGCTCAGGCAGAGACTGCTCGTGATTCCGAGCGTGGGCTGGGTGTTGCCTTGCTCGGCGTAGGTCGTGCTGGTGTAGGGCGTGTAGGTTTGCGTCGACAACTTCTGGTTCCACAGCGGCGTGATGCCTCCCAGTCCGCTGTGCGGAGCGTGACAGAAAGTGCAACCGAGACTCCCTTGCGAGTAGACCGACGCTCCACTCACCGCCGTCAGGTTATGCATCCCCAGCACATCGCCGGATGCCGGCGTCTGCGCCACGGCGAAACCATGCGGAAAGATCATGACCATCGCGATTGTCACGATCGAGATCATCGCACAACGTGTTTCATAAATCGGTTTTGGGTAGGGCACGGCTTTACAGCCCGCGGAAAAACTCGATTTTGCACTTGATTTTGGGTGGCGCAGCGGCTTACCGCTGTCGTAAGTGCATTGTCTTGAATCCGGCTTTAGCCGCTGAGGGCGCATCTTCTGCCCCGGAACTACTTTTTCCGCAGCCTCTTTAGCCGTGCCATTTAGGACCTGGAAAAATGCGGGCTTTAGCCCCTGAGGGACGCGCCTTCCGGACTGAAAGGCATTTGCGAAACACACTCTAGTCGCAATTTTCGCGAGGATTGCCGGGCAGGGAAGCGCCAGGATTATCTTCACTGTTTCCTCGCTTCGGCCGGCTGAGCGACGCCGTAGTAGTGAAATATCTGCACGCGCCGGTTGAACGAATCCACGACGTAGATGCGATCCTGGTGGTCAATCTGCAGCCCGGTTGGCAGTTGAAATTCCCCGGGCCCCGTCCCTCTCTGTCCGAAGTAATAGAGCAAGCGGCCTTCGCGATCGAAAACCTGCACCATGCCCCACTGTCCGTCGACAACATAGAGATGCGATTCGGAATCGAAGCCAATCCCTTTCGGACGGAACATCCATCCCGCCCCGTCTCCGATCTTGCCGATGGCGTAGCGGAACGCGCCCGAGCGGTCGAACACCTGCACCCGGAAATTCATGGCGTCGACCACGACTAAGTCCGGGCCATTCAGCCGCAGTTCGGTGGGGAAATTGAACTCGCCTTCTGCCGTGCCCGTCTTTCCAATCGTCTGGAGCACGCTGCCCTGCATATCCATCATGAAGATCTTGTTGCGCAAAGTGTCGGTCACGTAGATGCGTTGCGCCGCCGAATCCACGGCGATTCCGGTGGGACGTTTGAAATATCCCTCGCCCCCTTTCAGGCTGCCGATGGTGCGCTGGAATTTCCCGTTGGCATCGAAGACAAACACCCTGCCGGTCTGCGAGTCGGTCACGTAGATGTTGTCTGCGGCGTCGACCGCGACGCACTGCGGCGCGAGCATCGGATCCTTGCCGGCGTCGCGCCGCGTGATGAACTTATATTTCTGCTGGGTGAAATCGAAGATGTGGACTCCGGCCGCGCCCACGTCGGTGATAATGATGCGTCCCCGCGAGTCGGTGACCACGCTGTACGGACTCACCAGGTAGTGGAAATCGGGCTGGCCTGCGACCGCGTCCACCACCCGCGTCCAGAAACTGCGCTTGGGCTTGACCTCGCGCTCCAGGCTGAAGCTGCGCTCAAAAGAGAGTTTGCGTCCGCCGTCGAGCAGCAAATCCGGGGGCGGCGGCGGGCTGAGCGCATCCTTCGAACGCTTCGAAGCCCAGGCGGGCGCGGCCAGCATGACCGCCAGGCCGGCGACGGCCAGTCCCGCGCAAAACGCCGATTTCGACAACCGCGATTGGCACAGCGCAGACCCGCCCCGCCCCGATTCGCCCCGCATGGTTAGAAGAAGTCGAACCATCTGGTTATCCCGACATAATACGACGTGGTACCGACGGGCGCGCCGATTGCACTGATGCCTTGCGTGAACTGAGTATATCCGGCCTGCAGCCCGATCCTTCTCAGATGGTACTGCAATTGGGCGTTGATGATCTCCGTGTTGTTATGCGAGGTCGTGCTGGTGATGGTATCGCTGATCGCACGGCTGAAAGTTCCCGCCACCGTGAGGCGCTTCACCGGGGTAACCGAGATGCCGCCGCCGTAACTGTCTCCGGTGAAGAGGATGAAATCGGTAAGGCCGGGCGTCGGCGCGGGCGAGATCGGCCCTCCGGCCCCCAGCAGTTGCACTCCGGTGGATTGAGAATAGAAACCGTTGACTGCCAGTCGGCGCATGCTCAGCGAAGTGGAATAGCTCTCGCTGTGAGTGTTGGTGCCCTGGTACTGCGTCAGGCCGCTGCGGTTCCCGGTGAAAGCCGCGATCCACTGCAGGCCGCCCGGCAGCCGGCGGCGCACGTTGGCGCTGTAGTTGTAATAAGAGCTGGTATAGGTGATCAGCAGCGTCTGCACGTTCTGCGCATAGCTGAACTGGCCCGATGTCTGCCAGCCTGCGATGCGATGAAAATAGTTCACATTGCCCATGAATCCCACCGAGTTTTGGCCCTGGCCGTTTGAACTGTCGATCACCGAACCGGAGAAGCTGAACATGTTGAACAGTCTCTTGGCGTAGTTCACCGTGCCGCTCACATACTCGCCGGTGTAGGTATTCCCGAAGTAGTGCTGATTGTAGTAGGTGGCCTGCGCCGAGGCGGAGAGGTAATTTGTGAACTGGTAGTTCAATCCGCCACCCAGCGTGGACGAATCCGATCCCGTTCCCAGATTCACCCCGAGCGGTGCTCCCCCGCTCCCGTTGCCGAGACTCTGCGCCAGATAGCCGCTTAAATTGTCGGTGTAGTTCTGGGTGACATTAAAGCTCAGCTTCCGCGTCGGGTGGAAAGTGGCTCCGGCAGTTTCCGTGCTGTCGGTGTAGTTGGTGGTGTTCGAGGTGCCCGGGCTCTGCTCCTCGGTGGTCACGAAATCGGCGCTTTGCGACGACCGGTTGTAATTGACATAAAACAGACCATGTATGGGTAGGTTGTGCTGCGCCCCGAAACCGAAATCGTGGCCGCTTGAACTCTCCACCGCTTGCCCGTCGTCCGACAAGAACTCCGGGTAAGTCGAGTCCAAGGTGTTGTGACTGAAATAACCGGTGAGGTGGAAGCCGGAAACCTGGTAGGTCGAGCGCAAGTTAAACAGGCGCGTGCTCGAATCGGCTTCCTGGTCGGTGCCATAGATGGTGCCGTTGCCGCTTCCTTGAGAATATCCAACCGATAGCGTTGGCAAACCGGGGAGGTATGCGCCCCAGTTGATGCCGAAGCCCTGGTCCCGGCCGTAGGTCGTGAAGTTCGGCTGTCCGGGCAACCCGAAGGTGCCGGTGCTGTTGGCGTCATAGCGATAAGTGACCGAACCGGGGAAATGGCTGCCCGTGAAAAAATTGGCGGTTGCGCTGACCCCGCTGGCGCCAGTGAGGGATTGATAACTGGAATCGTCCCGCGACTGGTTCCAATAGGGGGTCGCGGTGAACGAAATGAAACTAGGGTTGTAGTAGTAGCCGGAGAGCTTGCCGTCCAGTCCAAAGGTCAAGCCATGGTCGGAGGGGATTGCATCGCCATAGTCGCCGCTATACCCGAAGGAGAACAGGCCACCGGCCGTGATCTTGGTGTTTTCTCCCACGCCGAGCTGCGCCTGCGCCAGTTGCGCCATCGCCAGAACAGCCAGCCCGATGATGCAATTTGCAACCTTCATGGACCTGCAACCCTTCCTTGCCAGAGGCTCCGATACCCAGGTTCAACCTTAACCGCTAAAGAGCACAACGATTGCCACAGATAGCGGTCGGAAGAGGCTGATACGATATTGAAAACAAAGGTGTTACTGTGACAGGAAAGGCGCGTTCCGAACCCCTGACATTACCAAAGTGCGGGATATCACCCAGTTGCCAGTACCCAGTACCCAGTTGTCGGTACCCAGTCGCAAGCGCCCCGGACCTGTGGGAGCAGTTTCAGGAACTGGCAACTGGGGATTGGGTGCTAAGGGGGTCAGCGACTGGGTACTGTCTACTGACGACTGGGTACTGGATTACCCGACTTCGATCCTCGCCTTGGCGCGCAGTTGCTTGGCGAGGCCTGAACGCAACTTCTCGTACTTATCTTTCTGCAGCTCCACCTTCAGATCGGACTTCACCTCGTCCAGGCTCCGCTTTCGGGCCGGGGTGTGGGCATTCAAGCGGATAATGGTGTATGCGGATTCAATCTGAATCAAGCCGCTGACCTGCCCCGGCTGCAGAGCGAGCGCCGCCTGGACTACCTGGGGCGGGAGCTTATCCCGTGCGATGACCTTGTGGTCGCCCATATTCACGCGGAAATCGTCCTCGGAAATCTTTTCCGCGAGCAGGCCGAATTCCTGGTAGCTCTTGGTCGTCATGGCTTGGCGCAACGCTTCTTCGGCGCGTTTCTGGGCGTCTTTGGCTTGCTCGGCTGTCGGCTTCAGCGGCGGCAGCACCGAAATGCTTTGGAAGCTGAATGACTCCCCCAGTTCGAAGCGCGCCGGGTTCTTGTCGTAGTAGGCCTTCACCTCGGCCAGCGATACTGCGGACTTGTCTTCCACGTCGCTCTTCAAAACCTGTTCGATGAGCAGGGAACGCTCGATCTGCCGGCGAACCTGCTGTGGAGATCCGTGCATCTCCGCCTGCAGGTATTGCTGGTACTCGTCCGGAGTATTGAATTGCTTGCGAAAGTCCGCCTCCGCGCGACTCAGCTTCGCTGCCGGAACGGTCAGCTTGCGCCGCACCGCTTCCTGGTACACCAACTCTTCGAAAATGATCATTTCCAGCGCGCCCTGGCGAATGGCGGCTTCCTCCGCCTTGGGGAATCCGTTGTGCTGCCGGGCGTAAGGGAAGATGGCGTACATTTCGCGGAGCAGGTCGCGATCGGTCAGCACGGCCCCATTCACGCGCGCCACCGGCTTGTCGCTCACCTGCGCCGATGCTTGCTGGGTCGGCGCTTGAGCCGCAGTTGCGTTCGCGACCGCCGTCGGGGCATGAGAGGCGACCTGGGCCGAGGTAACTGAGACTGAGAACGACAGCGCCATCAGAAGCAACGCGCCGATGGGGAGTTGGTACTTCATAATTCCTCGCTTGCCGATTTCTTTCGCAAACCGAATGCGAAAAAAAAGGGGAGAGATATTCTCTCCCCCTTTTGTACCACAGCCATTCCTACTGGAATTGCGTGGTGATGTTGTTGGTATTGTTAGACTCGTTCGCCTCGCCAAAGTGGCACTGGCGGCAGAACTGGGTCGTCGAGGGCGCCGAGGTCATGGCGTAGGTCTGCAGGTTCGGGTTGTAGGGACCGTTGATGAAGAAGTACGTGGCATACCAACCGCTGGTATTACCGGCGATCGGGCTGTTGGCAGTGGCCGTGTACACGGTCATGACGTGCTGGTTGTGGCAGGTGGTGCAAACCACGTAGGGCAGTCCAGCGGTGGTGACGCCGTAGTTAGCTCCGTGCGCACCTGGCGCCAGAGCCGGCCAGCCGTAGTTCGCTACAAACTGAGCATACGGGCTGCCAGGAGTCACTGTGAAGGCGTTGTTTGCCCACACCAGACCGTTGGCTGTGGTGCTGACGTTGGCATTCACGCCCACCGGGTGATCGTTGGTGTAATTGCCGGCCGTAGTGCCGTCACTACCGAGCAGGGTCGGGATCGGCAGCTTGCCGTATGTGGTATTGGTCAACAGGCCGATCCTTTGTTCGTACGACTCATTGGTCATCATGTTGGACTGCGTGACGTTGCCGTCATGGCAGCTCAGGCAGAGCAGGATGCCGCCGACTTCTTTGCTGCCGCTGCTGATGCTGGTCGGCAGAACTTCGACGAACCTACCGCTGTCGCCGAACTTGATCGTGGCGCCGTACAGTGGACTGGCGTCCTGGCCCCACAAGGCATAGCTGCCGGCATCGGGAGCGCCGCCGTGGCCGGAACCGAACGAGCCGCTATGGGGAGCATGGCAGCCCGCGCATCCGCGGCCTTGGTTGTTGTGGGCGCCCAGGACGTCAATTGTCGACGACCAATTCTGCGCCATCATCAACCCGGCGACGGCCAAGATAAACATTACAACTAACATCGCTCTTTTCATAAAATTTACAACCTCCATGATTTGTGCCGCGCGTTTCTAAATTCTCAGAGGCTTAGGCCGTAGACCGCGCTTCATGCCGAGGCACTCGTCGCAGCCGCCCCTCAACTTTAGTAATGCAACTGGCTGCCCGAAACGGAACGCCGCCGATATTTCGGCAGGATTTCCCGTAACTCGCTGACTCTAAATACCAAACCTTCCCGAGATGAGTCACCCTGCTCTTTGGCGGATAGTGTGGAACTGGGGGAAAAGAACCAGCTGGGAAGGCCGTGTGGTCAAATCCCGCAGTTCCAAGGTTACCTATGTTTACTACAGTGTAGGTGTTGCGAAACACAGCAGTTGCGTAGCGAGACGCAACACGACACCTGCCCGCCGGTGGAGCTTCGCTCGTGGGTGTTCCTGCCGCTCTTTAACGGGTTGGCGGAGCGGTGGCCGGGGGAGCGGGGGGCGCAACCGGCGTCGCGTCTTTCTCTGAAGCTCCTACCCTCTTTTCGCGCTGCTCTTCCTTTTCCTTGCGCAATTGATCGGCCTCGGCGTCGGTGACGTAGCGAAATTGCTGCACCCGTCCCGGAAAGATCTCCGAGGTGAAGACACGATTGTTCTTATCGATGGCTATGCTCGCCAGCCCCTGGAACTGCCCGGGGAGCAGGCCATGTCCGCCAAAGGAGATGAGTAGCTGGGCCTCCTGATTGAACACCTGCACCCGGTCCTGCATGCCGTCGGCCACCCAGATATGGCCGTCGCTATCGATCGCTACCCCCTTCGGTCGCGCGAAGTAACCCGGGCCATCGCCATTTTTCCCGAAGGTGCTGATGAATTTTCCGTCGGCGTCGAAGATCTCGATGCGATCGTTCAGCGTGTCGGCGACGTAGAGATTGCCTTCCCGATCGAGCGCCAACCCGCTTGGTTTGGCGAAATCCCCGGGGCTGGTGAGTTCGTGCTTGTGTCCGGTGGTGCCGATCTTGCGTTTCAATTTGAGCGTGTCCGCGTCGTACACCAGCACCTGATCGAGTTCGACGTCGGACACATAGAGGAGGCGGTTCTCACGATCGATCGCCAGCATGCCCGGCATGACCAGTCCCTCGGTGATCACGTCTTCCGGCTTGTGCGTGGCATCGAATATTAGAATGTGACGCAAGCCGGGATCGGAAACAAATAGACGATCGTTGTCGTCCATCGCCAGCCCAATGATGCGCACGAAGTGCCCGTGAGTCTTGTTCTTGATCAGTTGAAGGTCGCGCGTCTCGGTATTGAAGACGAAGATGGCGCCGACCTTCTGATCCGCCACATATAAGTTGTTCTTGGAATCGACCGCCATGCCGTATGGTTCGCCGAGCTGGAACAGGAACTTGGTGTTATCTGCGGCGGGCTGCGTGCCCGCGAGGCGGTCCATCCATTTCGCCTTCTTGGTGTTGTTCCCCGCCTCGACCTGCGAAATTTTCTCGGCCGAATACCAGGTCTGGTACCGTATGCGCGCAACCGCCGGCGGATTCGGCCAGACGATGTTGGAATAATCGATGACCGGAACCGTCTTGGGCGCGGCGGCCGCTTTCTTTTTCTTGTCGGCGAACGCGGCACTGGGTGCAAGAATAAGGATAACGATAACGACCGCCAGCGCGAGCATCACGCGCAATCCCAGCCGGCCCTTTTCACTACGAATCGAATTTGTTCTTACTTCAGACATCGTCGTCATCCTCCTAATGCTGAATGCAAACTACCTCTTCGTCAGATCCTTGTGACAGGCCGCGCAGAACGCAGCGTTGTTGGTCTGGTCCTTCACCAGCAGATCGGCCTGCGCCGAGGCATGCGGCTGGTGGCATGACATGCAGTTGATCTGGGCGCGGAACTTCGTGATATCGGTCGGATCGACGATATCGGCAACCGGGTGGCCTTCGATCGGATGCCCGCGTCCATACTTCAGGGGCAGCACTACTGCCTTGTTCTTGATGAAGTAGTCCTCGGGCAGTTTCACCGTCCCATTCAAGATGGTGATCAGATGTTCGGCTTCGAGCTTCTTCGGTGGCTCTGCGTCGGGCCCGTGGCATTCCAGACACAGCGTGTCCGCTTTCTTGGTGCGCAACAGATGATCGTTCTCTCCGCCGTGGGGCTCGTGGCAGATCGCGCACGCCTGTCCAAACGCCGGCTGATGAAGATGCGCCTTCTTGAACTGTTCGGCCTGATCGGAATGGCAAGCCAGACAGGCGCTGACCGGATCCGGTTGCAGGAAGCCCGGGGTTTTGCCGGCGTGGGGATTGTGACAAGCCACGCATTCTCCCTGGGCTCCGGGATGCGGCACTTTCGCTTTGTCGATCTTCTCGACCTCATCGCTGTGACAGGTGGCGCAGAGCGCCCTCGAATCTGCATTGGTCAGGACAACTTTGCCGTCCTTGGCCGGCTGGTGGCAGATCTCGCAGGTCTTGTCGGCAAACGGCGGATGCGTGAATTTCTGCATCAGCTTCGGCTGCACGGATTGGTGCGGATCGTGGCACTGCGTACAACTGGCTGTAGCAAAGGGCTGTCCCCGGTGAGCCTTGATCAGGGCGTCGTCCTTCACATCGTGGCAGTCGAGGCAGAGCGCCGGGACGGCCTTCGTCAAGTGATTGTCGAATTCCTGTTTTCCCTTTTCGCCAACTTTGTGGGTCACATGGCAGGTGTCGCATCCCATGTCGAGGGCGGCGTGGCGGCTGCCTTTCTCGGGGACGTTCACGCCCTGATTGTGGCAATCGAGACAGAGGTTCTTGCCCTTTTCTCCCGACTCCGCTTTCAGCAACTGATTCTTGTTGTCGGACGCATGCGGGTCGTGACATTTAATACAATCGCGTACAGCGGGCGGATGTACGGTGCCCTTCAGCTTCTCCGCGTCTTTGTCGGCGTGGCAGGTAAGGCAGAGTGACTGTGTAGTCGTGGTGATGAGCTTTACCCGGGTGATGTCTTTGTTGACCCGGACTTCATGGCAGCTCAGGCATCCCATCGCGATCGCGGAATGAACGAACTTGCCCTTCGACTTGTCTTCGTGGCATTCCAGGCACTTGGCCGCGTCAACGTTCTTATCCAGAGGAACGGGGTGCACCGCGGCCGCGGCGCGCGAAATCGGCAGCGCCATCAGCGCGAAGAAAACCAGCACATCGACACGTAGAACGCGATCACGGCAATTTGCGGCCTTCTTGCGGAACCACATGCGCGGGGGGAGCAGTCTCACACGGCCTCCGAAGGATTGCCTGTGCACGAAAGTAACCGTATCACAAGACGCCGGTTGCGAGTTGCAACGTGGGCGTAACTGACTGAGTAAAGGCAGGTTGAGGAACATGGTCGATCTGGCTCGGAAGCGCCTGGGATCATTATGACCCGTCGAATGGGCCTTCTGCCACAGCCTCGTCGGTGAAATGCCCCAAGGGCCAGGTTTCAAAGTTTCAAGGTTTCAGAGTTTCAAAGTTTCAAAGTGTCAAAGATTGGTTGCTGCTTGGATCGCTGAGGTTTCGTTACCATCTTTGAAACCTTGCAACCTTGAAACTTTGAAACCTGTCCTCATGTGTGAAATGCCCGTCGAGCCGTGCGCGGTTGCGCGATATCGCCCAAACCGGCGGTCGGGCCGAAGCTTCATCTCGTAAGCTAAGTCCCACCGCGTCTGTAGTTTACGTATCATGGCATGTCTGGCGTTGAACTTGCATTTGAAGCTTGGGAACAGGGAGAGGATATGGCTGTAGCTTTGCGCGCATTTGCCCACAAAACCTGGCAAACCATTGCTTCCATCAAGACCGGCGTGGTTCTCCTGATCCTGGTTGTGATTCTTTCGGCGGTCGGGACCATTGTGCTGCAGCGGCCGGTCACCGATCCCGACGAGATGCAGAGGGCCTACTCCCCGCATGTGCTCCGCATCATGGACGCGGTCGGCTTGACCGACGTATTCCACGCCTGGTGGTTCCTCGGACTGATGCTGCTGGTCAGCCTGTGCATCACCGCCGCTTCCATCGACCGCTTCCCTAACTCGTGGCGCTACTTTTCGCGTCCTTATAAATATCCCGATGAAAGTTTTCGCCGCGCTTTGCGTCCGCAGAAATCGCTGCCCATCGCGGACGAAGAATCGGGTTTGGTGGCCGCGCAGCGGGCACTGCATTCTCTGGGATTCAAACCCGAACGGGTGATTCCCAAAGACTCCCGCGAAGATCGCTTCGGAGTTTTCGCCGAGCGCCACCGCATTTCCGAGCTGGCCGTGTACATCGTCCACGCCAGCCTCTTGCTCATTTTCTTCGGCACGCTCGTCGACGGTCTTTGGGGATGGCGCGGCACGCTCAATCTGAATGAGGGGCAAACCTCCAATATCGTAGAATTGCGCGACGGCTCGACCCGCGCGCTCCCGTTCGCCATTCGCTGCGATGCCGCCGGCCAGGAAAATTACCAGGACGGCACTCCGAAGAAGTGGTGGTCGAAGCTCGCCGTGGTCAGAGATGGACAAGACGTAAAGAAGAAGGAAATTGTCGTGAACGATCCACTTCTTTACAGCGGTGTCCGCTTCTATCAATCGAGTTACGGCCCGAATGGCAAGGTCGACAAGTTCACGCTGGTTGCAACTCCGAGCAACGGTTCCGGCCAGCCGCAAGAAATCGGCCTGGCCGTGAACGACACCGTTTCACTCGACGCCGATACCACCGTGCGTTTCGCGGAATTCATTCCCGATTACGCCGTTCGCGACGGGCAGGTCTACCGGAAATCGAACGACTTTGAGAATCCGGCGGCCCACCTGGTGGTGACTTCAAAGAACGCCGGAAAAAAGATCGCCGGAGAGAAGATCGCTGCGAAAGACTTCGACGTGTGGTTCCCGCCGATGGAGGAGGTCGCCGACAATTCGAAGGCGCCCTACCAGTTCCATGCCACCGATCTGAAGATGGGCCACTTCACGGGATTGCAGGTTTCGCACGAGCCGGGACAGTGGGGAGTCTGGTCGGGCGTAGTGCTGATGGCGGTGGGATTGGCCTTCGTGTTCTACGTGGTGCACATGCGTTTTTGGGCCGTACCCGTTTCGGACCCAAAGACAGGCAAGTACTCGCTATGGATCGGCGGAACCGCGAATCGTAATCGGGACGCGTTTTCACAGCGCTTCAACGATCTCGTGACGCTGGTAGAGGAAGAGCTAGAGCTAAAGACCGTTCCCAAGGCCGCCGCGAGCGAGCAGGCCGCTGCGAGCGTCAGTAAATGAAGACGGGAAGTGAGCCTGGGAACTGAAGCGCCTCATGGGAGGATTTCAATGGCACAAGTAAAAGCCGAACCGCAGCAACCGGCCACCGGCATGACCCTGATCGTACTGGTCGGATTGGCCATCGTGTTTCTGCTGTTCATGGCATTTCTGAACGTGGTGAAGAGCGGCAATCTCCTGAACGAGACCAACCTGCTCTTCGCCGCTCTGATTTTCTATTCCGGCGCCGGTGCGCTCTACCTGGGATTTGGAATTACCGGGACCGAGTCGTACGTGAAATTTGCCTCGCTAGCCACCTGGGCGGGATTAGCCGCCAATACCGCAGCGATCGCCCATCGCTGGTACGAAGCTGGACACGCGCCGTTTTCCAGCGTTTACGAAATGCTGCTTAGCTTTGTCTGGACGCTGGCCGTGCTCACCCTGGTGGCCGAAAAGAAATATGGAGTGAAGGTGATTGGCACGGTCACCATGCCGGTGGCGATTGTCGGCGTGGTGCTGATGCAGTTGCTGCGGACGGACGTGCATCCCTTGGTTCCGGCGCTGCAATCCACCTGGCTGCACGTGCACGTTACGCTGGCCATGCTGGCCTACGCGGCATGCGCTCTGAGCTTTGCTCTCGCCATGATGTTCCTAATCCAGGACAACCTGAAGACCGAGACCGTCCTCGCCGTAACCAGCGCCAGCACGCTGGCCGTTTACGCGAGCGTCGTTCTAACCCGTTTCGAAAAGTGGGGCGGACTAAGCCTGGTGGCGTGGAATCCGGAAACTAAGTCGGAAGCCTTCATCGCCAGGGGAGTGCGCCTGTTCGTCACCATCCCCGATCTCGGATGGCTGATGACGCTGACGCTTCTGGTGGTGGCATCGCCGCTGGTTTTCTACGGCCTAGCGCATTTGAAGAAAAACGACAGCTTCCTGACCATCGCCAACCGCGCCGTGTTCCTAAGCATCCTCCTCCAGGTGATGACGCTGGTTATGTTTGTGCTGCGCGCCCGCGATGGCCGCTATCCATCGCTCGACGCGGACGGATTATTCCCGACAACCCTCGCCGCTTCCCCTTTCATACTGTCGGGCTTGGTAGGCGGCGTCTTTATCTCGCTTCTCTATCTTCTTCTGCTGTGGCGGCGTCCGGATCTGCAACGCTTGCTGCCCAGCGCCGACAGCCTCGACCGGCTCACCTATAAAACCATCTGCCTTGCCTTCCCCCTGCTGACTCTAATGATCGCCTCCGGAGCCTACTGGGCCAACCAGACCTGGGGCTCGTATTGGAGTTGGGATCCGAAAGAAACCTGGGCGGCGATTACCTGGCTGGTCTACGCCGGTTATTTGCACATGCGCATCACCCGCGGATGGCGTGGCCGGCGCGCCGCTTACTTTGCCATCCTCGGCTTTGCGGTAGTGATGTTCACTTTCTTCGGTGTGACTTACCTGCTGCCCGGATTGCACGCTTATGCTTAGCCGCCCGTGGTGCGAATACGGTTCGTATCAGGGCGTGCATTCAGGCATGCCGAATGTGCTTCGTTATCAAAGCGCCGTCAGGCGCTGATGCCAATGGAAAACTTCGAACCCAGTTCGGTACGCGTCAATTGGCAACTCAAGGCACTCTTGCCCGTAGTGGTAGTGCTGCTGGCCGGACTGCTCTTGTTCATCGTGGCGACCGTATCTTTTCGCGACCCGGAGCGCCACGCCGTGCTGATCGTAGCGGGAGCGGGGGCAGTAGCCATTTGCGCGGTGTCGATCGGAGCGCTCGCCTACTTCATTCAACGCCCCATGGTCGAACTACAGGAGAAAATCGCGCAGGTGAGTGAAGGCAATCTGGATGTCGCCGTCAGCTTCTCCAATCGCAACGACGAAATCGGAGACCTAGGCCGCAACTTCAACCACATGATGCAGCAGTTGCGCGAGAGCCGCGAAGAAATTGAGCGCCTGCATAGCACCCAAATGTCTCGCGCCGAGCACATGGCGACCCTCGGCGAGATGGCCGCGGGCTTGGCCCACGAAATTCGCAACCCGCTGGCTGGAATTGCGGGAGTCATCGAAATCATCGGCCGCGATCTGCCTTCGACCAGTCCGGCGCGCGCGGTAGTAAAAGATGTCCGCCAGGAAATCGTTCAGATCAACCGCATACTGACCGATCTTCTGGAAACGGCGCGCCCTCACCCACCGCAAATTTGCCGTAGTAACCTCAACACTACCGTGGAACACGCCGTCATGCTGGCGCGCCAGCAAGTGCTCTCCAGACCAATCCGGATCGAACTGCAGCAAGCGCCCGATCTGCCTGAGGTCGAGCACGACAGCGATCAGATTCACCAGGTGCTTCTGAATCTGCTCCTGAACGCGGTCCAATCCATGGAGAGCGCGGGCACAGTGCGCGTCGAGATCGGCTCGCGGGACGACCACGCCAGCGTGGTGGTCAGCGACACCGGCCGTGGCATCCCTCCGCAGAACCTCGCCAACATTTTTCGGCCCTTCTACACCACCAAGGGAAACGGGACAGGCCTTGGTCTTTCCCTCGCCCGCCGCATCGTGGAAGAACATCATGGCCGCATCGAAGTGAGCAGCGTGGTTGGAAAAGGCAGCAGGTTTGAGGTAATGCTGCCATTTCAAATGCCCACCCCTCAGGCCGCAGCTTCCTAGCGCGGATTCACCATATCTATGTCCTGCTCGCGATCTATGCCCTGCCCGTGTGGGGACGGGCGCCCTCGCCCGTCCAAGCCGAGCGCAGCTCGGCAGCAGTCCGAGGTCAAAGCAACTCTGGATTCAATCTAGCGCGCCAAAAACCGCGCGCCTCCAGAAGCGACGAGGCGCCTGCACTCCAGCCTGAGAGATCTGACTATTGTTTTTTCAGAGGGCCGCCCTTGCCCTCGTCTTTGTGGCCGAAATCGAGGCCCAAGTGAGGGTCCGATTTCGTGCCATGAATCTCGACCGGAACCTCGGTTCCAGCGCCGTTCTTGCTGAAAAATGGGTCCACCGGTTTCAGCAATATCGACTTCCAGCCCGTTACCATCTGCGAAAGCTTCGCATCCATGCGTGCTTTGCCATGAAAATCGAATTGCTCTCCATCCAGGCTATAGGTGCCGGTCAAATTCACTCGGGTGCCAGGAACCTGGAACTGCAGTTGCGAAAAGGAAATGAGCCCGTTGCTGAGACTGAATGTGCCCTTCATGTCGGAGTGCACATCATCGGGAACACCGTCCTGAGCCTGCTTCGGTTTGCCCTGGCTTCTCATACTGAGCGCATCGACTCTTGCCTGGATCTTGTCATTCGTGAAGTGCGCCCCAGACACTTCAACATTTCCCGCCAGCTGCAAGCGATTCGCAACGTCCGCCTCGCCCGGAGCCAGGTCAAACTTAGTCTTCAAACGAACCGTGCCGGTCATGATCGGGGGTTCGGTTCGTATCCCCATTTTCAGCAGGTCTTCGATCCTTCCCCTCTCCATCACGACGTCCAGTTCCACCCGGTGCCCATTGGGATCTCTCGTTCGCACCACCGAGCCGTTCGCCACCAGCCAGGAATTCAGAATTCTTGCTTTTACCGGCTGAAGGTATGTGTCGCCGCTGGTTCCGTCCACAGTGGCGTGAAAGTCGGTATGCAAGGGGACCGCCCGCCCGCTGACCGCAATGCGGAAATCCGGAGTGTCGGTGGCGCCATCCACAACGATGTTGTCAAGAACACCGGCGTACCTGCCGGTCGACGACAGCATTCCGCCGAGCCCCTTGATCGTGCCCAAATCGGCATGGTCAAACGAATACGTCCCGCTGACCGGAGTGTCGCGCGGGCTGTCTGGCCGCCATGGGCCAAACAATCCACTGGAAAGGATGTGTCCCACCGGCTTGGGGTTGGTCAAGTTTGCATCGAAATGCATGGGAGAACCAGGCCCAATGCTCGTCATTTTCAGGCTCTCGATGTCAAATTCCAGCGGCACCTTGCCCGCCCGCAGAGTATTGACGATCAGTCGTGCTTGGTCGCAGACAAATCCATCCACGATGATTTCTATTTTTCCTCCCGTGGGCTCCATATTATTCATCTCGCTGCGATGTTCTCTGGGCGGCAAATTCAACTGCAGTCCTTTTACATACACCGTGTCGACATGCATGGGAGTGCGGAAAAGATCCCGGATTCCCATATGAAACCGGAATTCTGCAACGTTAATTATCGGCTGAAATCCAGGTTCCCGATTGTTCGGGTCCGTCTCTCCGAAGATTCTGAGTCCGAAGCCCGAAACCTGGAATCCCTTGAGCAGCGCAACATGGAAGGCGTCAAGCTCAACTTTGCTCTTGAATCTGTTCGACAGAGTCTCAATCACAGCCGCCCGCAGGGTCGGTTCTGCGCGGTGGACCACTATGCCCAGTACGATGAGCGCTGCCATGAACAACAGAGCGATTCCGCCGATCCAGCGCCAACGGCCGACCGGCTTGCTCTTCCGAAGAGAGCTCGTCGGAAGAAAGTTCGTCCGAACCAAATCCTGTTCACCCTCTGCCATGCTCGATCCCAGCCTTCACAGCCGATTGTAGAGTAATCCGTTGGGGATGGTTGCGGGAGTCCGGCCAGCACACGCGCTACAGACCGGGCCGCCATCCTGCCGGTCGGCCAAGCCCAACGCGCCATCCCCTTCCATTTCGTAGTAAATTAAACACCGTGCCTCCAGAGAAAATCATGATCGTGGACGACGAGCGCCTGGTGCGCTGGTCGCTGCGCCAGAAGTGCGAGGAGTGGGGCTACAACGTAATCGAGGCCGATGCCGGCGAACCCGCGCTCAAACTGGCGCAGCGCGAATCGCCCGACCTGGTCCTGCTCGACGTGCGCATGCCCGACCTCAGCGGCATCGAAGTGCTCGATCAGCTCAAGAAGAATGGCGACGCCCGCGCCGTCATCATGATCACCGCCGATCCGCAACTTGACGATGTCAAAGCCGCGCTCAAGCTCGGAGCTTACGACTTCGTGGGCAAGCCCATCGATTTCGACGAGCTTCGCGTCACCATCAAGAACGCGCTCGAGGCTACCAGCCTGCGCACCGAAGTGCAGGCGCTGCGCGGGGAGGTGCGCCGCGGCGCCGGTTACAACAGCGTGGTGAGTGTCTCCGCCAAGATGACCGAGCTCATGAATTTCGTGCGCAAGGTTGCGGCCAGCGAAGCCACCACCATTCTGATTCAAGGCGAAAGCGGCACTGGCAAGGACCTCATCGCCAAAGCCATTCACTACGAAAGCTCGCGCCAGGAGAAGCCCTTCGTAGCCATCAACTGTTCCGCCATCCCCGAGACGCTGATGGAAGCCGAGCTCTTCGGCCACGAAAAAGGCGCGTTCACCGATGCCAAGCAGATGAAGAAGGGCCTCTTCGAGGCAGCCGATGGCGGCACGCTTTTTCTCGACGAGATCGGCGAACTTTCTCCCTTGCTGCAAGCGAAACTCCTGCGCGTGCTCGAAGACCAGGTCATCCGCCGCGTGGGCGGTATCCGCGATATGCAGGTGGATGTGCGGGTGATCGCAGCCTCCAACCGCGATCTCGAAAAAGCGGTGCGCGACGGCCAGTTTCGTCAGGATCTCTACTACCGCCTGGCCATTATCGCGATCTTCATCCCGCCGCTGCGCGACCGCAAAGAAGACATCATGCCTTTGGTGGACTTCTTCATCGATCGCTACAATTTCAGATTCAAGAAATCGATTCGCGGCGTTACCGATGAAACCCGCCGCCTTATATTCAGCCATAACTGGCCGGGCAATGTTCGCGAGCTCAAGAACACTATCGAGCGCGGCATGATCCTCGAAGAGGAGCCGTTCCTGCGGCCCGTGTATCTGCCGTTCTCCGTGGGCGAATCGGGCGGCCGCACCGTCTTCGAGCGAACTTCACCCGCCGACGGCGGACAGACCCTGCCCAACGGCCGCACCCTCCCACGGCTTTATATCCCGGAAGGCGGCACATCTCTGGAAGAGGTTGAGCACGCCATGGTCGAGTTGGCTATGCGCCAAGCCAACGGCAACCAGACCCACGCCGCCAAGCTGCTGGACATCAGCCGCGACGCTCTCCGCTACAAGCTGAAGAAATTCGGCCTGATTCGCGGCGATGATGAAAGCTCGCAGTCCGCCGTCTCCGAAGAGCAAAATCCCTGAGTGTGCTCCGCCGCATAGGCGTGATATTCATTTGGATTCTTAGAGCGCGGGTGGCCCGTCCTGCTGAATCAATACAGGTGAATCAATACAAATGGAAGTTGACTTCGACGGTAATCTCCTTTTCGATCGGCTGGCCGTCCTTGAGCGCGGGAGTGAACTTCCAGCGGCTCACCGCTGCAACCGCCTTTTCATCGAGGCCGTATCCCACTCCTTTCACCACCTTAATGTCACGGGTCGTTCCGTCGACCGTAACCGTCAGCGATAACAAAACTGTGTCGTTGATCTTCTTTTTGCGGGCTTGCTCGCTGTACTCGGGGCCCGGCGCGAAAGTCGCGTGCGGCATGGTTACATTGCGATCGGGCAGGTTGCCACAATCGCGCGCGCCCAGGTCCGCCACGCCAGACGCGTCGTCAAAGGGAACAAAGTGGTCCGGCTGCTGCGAGACAGACGAGGCCGGCACGTAGCGCGGCATGCCATGAGGAGGCGCTGAAATCTGCACCATGTCGCCTCGGCGGACAAGCACGCTGACCTTCTCCCCGCAGGAAAGGCTTTCTGATGAACTGCCCGAACAGGCCCCATGCACGGGCACCGAGGTCTGCCCCTCCGCACAGACCACAAATCCATCCACCAGCGGTCGCCGCTCGCCCAGCCCGGAACAATCGATCGGCCCGCGGTCGGGCACTCCAGAATCATTGTCGAAGGGCACGAACTTGTCCGGCTGCCGCGAAATGGCCGACGCGTCCACAAAGCGCGGGACTCTCTCGGAGGCCGGTATTATTCTAAGCAGGTCACCGTTACGGGCAACCACCGTCACCTTTTCCCCGCAGTTCAGACTGCCAATCTGGCGCTTCCCGCACCTGCCATAGAGTGGTACCGGCTGCCCATGGTCGTGGTCGGAACAGAAAACAAAGCCGTCGGGTCTGGGCGCCACGGGAGACTGGCCATCGAGAGCTTGCGACAGGAGCGATCCAGCCGTAGCCACGCAAAAGACTGCCACCAACAACGGAACAGATTTCATGGACGGGGATTCTCGCATTCGATGGGTCAGACGTCAATCGGACATAGGCAGGTTGCCTGCGTTCGAGGAGTGCCGGCTGATTTACTCTCGGGTGCCGAGTCCGCGGAAAATGCAGACGCTGGTGCAGGCTTGGAAGCAGCTATGGAAGTGGCGCTAGGACAGTTTCTCCTTTGCGGTTGTGGGCGGATCGGCGGACTTCGGCGCTTCCGGTGGCTTTCCCTCGCTTTCCGTCGCGTCCTTTTTGAGCACTCTGGTCTGTTCTCTGACGACGTCGGCCACGCATTGGAGTGCGCGGTTGAATTCCGCCGCGTTTTCGAATCCGGCCGACGTCGCGGCGATGTCGGCCGCGTCTTTGATTCCGAACTTCTTGTAAATGGCGGCCAGGGAGTTTGCGGCCAGGGCATTCCTTGCTGTCTCTGGGTCTAACTTCGGGGGCACCAGGTAGTTTCGCCAGTCTTGTCCTAGTTCCACGGTCTCCCCAGCGATGCTGGGGATAAGCTCCCCGGTCGGGGTTATTCGATACGACCGTGTCCGGGGCCGAAGGTTCTGGGAAAGATCTCTGACCTTGTCCAACAGCTCTTGTAGCATTTCGCGTTCCGGTCTTTGGGGTGGCGGGGCGGCTTCGTCTGGCGGGAGATTTTTTAGCTCCTTCTCCAGGTCGGGCCACCACTTCTCGAATGCTCTGTTTACGAGCGCCTCGTCCATCGACTGCTCGCCTAGCGCCTTGTTCAGATTTTTCACCAGCTGGTGGATGTCCTCTTTCGTCGCTTTGGTCGCCTGAAACTGGGCGAGGGGATCGGTCACGTCGCTGGGTTGGAGGTCGATCAGCAGCGTACACACGTAGGTTTTTTCTGGCGTCCTTGAAATTGCGCCGGCTTCGTAGATCAGCCAGGAGGCGGTGAGGTTGCTGGGTGTGAGGCAGAAAATCCCTGCGGTTACGCTGCTGAGTTTGGCGGCGAGTTCGGTTCTCCAGCGCGCGCCTTTATCGATATCGGCGGATGAGAGCCACGGTTTGAAGGCGTTCACGATCAGAGGGAGCCAGCCTCGGAGTGCCTCCGCCGCCGCGTGGCTGCGCTTGCCGTGCCAGCTGATGAAGATGTCCATCGTGTCCAGAATTGTAGTGCTGGCTTGCGTTTCTCGCCACCGCGGGGCCAGGCGGTGGGATGGTTTTCGGGTGGGAACGCGGTTAGAATTCTTGCACGATGGCGGAACTAGCTGAGCCGATGATGACGTTTGCCGAGTTCTTGAGATCGGTCCCCCCGGGGACGGAGAGGAAGGTTTCTGATCTTTCCTCCGGAATTGCTCAGGGTTACTGGGCAACGCATGGGCCGGACTTGGAGCTCTTTTGCTCGAACGAGACTTGCGATGGTCTCCGGAATTTTGCGCGCCAGACCACGGACATTTCGGTGAAAACGGAGGACCCGGTGTTTGGGTTCATGCACTACCTCTGTCGCAATTGTAGAAGGCGCAGAAAGGTTTTCTCGCTGTCGGTGCAGCGCGATGTGGGGAGTCCTTCAGGAACAGCCTTCAAGTTCGGAGAGGAGCCGCCTTTTGGGGTGCCGGTGCCAGCTCGTGTCATTACTCTGATCGGGCCCGATAAGGAACTTTTTCTACGTGGGCGTCGGTGTGAGAACCAAGGGCTTGGAATTGCAGCTTTCGCGTACTATCGCCGTGTGGTTGAGAATCAGAAGGGGCGCATCATTCGGGAGATGGGCCGGGTTGCTGGGAGGCTTGGAGCCGAGGCGCCAGTCGTGGCGCTGTTCGAAGCTGCCGCGGCCGAGACGCAGTTCAGCACGGCGATCGATCGAGTGAAGGCCGCGATTCCGCCGGTCTTGCTGGCGGAGGGGAAATACAATCCTCTCACTCTGCTGCACTCCGCGCTAAGTGAAGGTTTGCACGGTCTCACGGACGAGGAGAACCTTGAGCTCGCACAGGAAATTCGCGTCGTGATCACGGATCTGGCTGAACGGATGACCCAGGCTCTGAAAGACGAGGACGAACTGAAGCAGGCGGTATCTCGTCTGCTGAATCGCAAGAAGGCGCGGGCGGAGACCTCGCAGTGAACGGAAACTTTGCCGGGGCCTCCTACCCGGCCCTCGGTGCTGACCGCCGCGACCTCACTTCTACCTTTTTTCATCACAAACGCCCAACACCTTTTCGTCACTGAGCCGAGACAGCTAGAACATAAATAAGGACTTGCGTAACTATAAGAATTGCGGTTGACTTGCTATGCTCTAGGCACATAGATTTTCTGCGACGGTCACTGGCCTCTACCGTGACCATCGTGGAGTCCTGCGCTCATGGCTACCCAACCGAAACCACCGCAATTGCCTCCACCAGAAGATACGGAATCATTCAAGGTAGATTTTGAACAGGAAGAAGACGGACGTTGGCTGGCAGATATTCCTGATCTGCCTGGAGTGATGGCCTATGGCGCAACAAAGCGCGATGCGGAAGTTGCGGCCGTGGCTCTTGCCTTGCGTGTGCTAGCCGATCGGACTGAGCAGCGAAAGAAGCCTCCGAAAGCCATACATTTCTTGTGAGCCAGTGGCCTAGCAGCAAAGCAAGTCGAGTTTACAACGCCCTCCTCCGTATTGGATGGCGTCCGAAAACGGAGAGAAAGGGCGGTTCCCATGTTCAGCTTCAACGTGCTGGCTTTCGGGACTATACATGGGCGTGGCACGATTCCGTTGAAATAGGGCCGGTGGCCTTGCGGAAAATCGGGAAATACACTGGCCTCACTCCTAAAGATTTATAGCGTTTTATTCCACGTGGTTTGTGAAGGTGATAATTCCGAATACAAAGATGGGGGGCCTACTTCTTCGCGGCCGGGTCGTCGCCAGCTTCGTCAGAAGACCGCTTCTCGGAAGAACGATCGTCGCCGCCTTGCTCATCCCTGTACTCGGAAGGCTCAGTCGGCAACTCCACCATGTGAGCCCTCTCCAGGGCGCGGAGATACTCCGGCCGCGTATGGCGCAAATGATCGGCCGAGGCTTTGCCGTCGATGAAGGCTGTGTCCATCGGATAGACGAGCGGGTCGAAGATCACCATGTAGAAGTGCCAAATCAAAATCGAGAAGGTCGCCAGCAGCGCCTCGTAATAATGCACGGCGGTGGCCGCGTCCGACACCCACTTAGGGAAATGGCGAAGGGTGAAATTGTTGAACCACAATAGGCAGCCGGTGATGGTCATCACCACCGTTCCCCACATGAACGCCCAGTATTCCATCTTCTCCGCGTAGTTGAATTTCTTGAATTGCGGCTCGATTTTCGTGCGTCCCAGATTGTAGGAGAAGACCTGCACGAGATCGGTAGCGTCTTTCAATTCGGGCAACATCGCTTTCACGAACAAGCGCCGGTCTCGCCGATTCATGGCGAGGTGAATCACGTGGTAAACCGTGGAAGCGACCAGAACAACCGCCGCCGTGCGATGCAGCGCGCCGCGGAACCCGAAGTGGCCCTCCCCGATCAATAGCGGACGCGCCCACCATGCTTCTGAATACTTCAATGCGAACCCAGTGATCACCAGTGTCGGAAAGCTGAGGATGACGCCCCAGTGGGCAATGCGGAAGTTGCGATTCATCCGCGTCACTTGCGCTCCGGTCTCGTGCCGCGGCTGACGCCGAATGAGCTTCGCCAGAAAGTCCAGCAGGTTGTGCAGCAGCATGAAGCCCAGCGTCGCCGGGATCAGCAGCCAGTACGTCCAGCGAATCCACTCCACCACCGGATGATTCGGGCCCGCGCCCGTCTGCACATGGATGGGACCGATGGCGAATTTGGCTTCGACCACGCCTTTGTGACATTGCCCGCACGTTTTCCGGAGGTTTGCGGAATTGACGGTCGAGCGCGGGTCGCTCGAACGGAGGATGTCGTGCACCCCATGGCAGGAAGCGCAATTCGCCGCGGTCACTTTTCCCTCTTTGAGGGCCAGGCCGTGATAGCTCTCGGCGTAGGAGGTCAGACGATCTACTGGCAAATCATAGCGCAGTGCCAGGCGGGGATCGCCATGGCAGCGCCCGCAGGTCTGCGAGGAGACATTCTCGGCATTTAAGGGCGAGCCAGGATTTTTCGGGTCCATGATCAGGTGCTCGCCGTGGCAGTCGATGCAAACCGGCGCATCCCGCACGCCGTCCTTGACCGCTTCTCCGTGGACACTCTCGTTGAATTCCCGGGCGATTTCCTTGTGGCATTGCCCGCAGGTCGCCGGCACTTTCCAGTGATTGACCCTGGATCGCGCATCGGTGGCGGGATAGATGTCATGAGTGCCATGGCAACTGGAACAAGTTGCCGCATCCTTGCCGAGCGCGACCGCGCGCCCGTGCACGCTCTGCTTATAGGAATCCGCCGGATGCGCCACCGGAATCTCGTGCCGCGACAAGAACCCCGCATCGCTGTGGCACTTGGCGCAAGTATCCGCCATGTTCTTACGAGCAACGGGCGAGTCTGCTTCGCTGGAAGCTTTCACCGCGTGGATGGGACCATGGCACGATACGCATTTGGGCGCGTCGGGATCGCCGTTCTTCGCGGCCTGTCCGTGGATGCTGGATGCGAGGTCGCTTACTTCCTGCGCATGACACTCCTCGCACTTTCCGGGCATCAGCTTTTCCGCCGTGGTCAGCTCGTGCACGCTGCCATGACACGAAGCGCACGCCGATTCACCAAGGATGGAGTGGGCGCTGGCGGGGAAAGACTTGGCCTCGTCCGCATGGCAGGTGGCGCATTGCACCTTGGCGACCTTGGCGGGATGCGGGAAGTCCTTGATAGCGGTGTGGCAGTCTTTGCAGCCGAGAATTGCGTGCGCGCTGGCGGCGTGCTTCGCCGGATCGATCGAAATGCTCTTCCCCGCGTCGGACTTCATCCCCGCTTGGCCATGGCACGCCAGACATTCCTGGTCGGCAGCGGACGAAGCCGCCGTAGCGACAGTCAAAGTCAGGGCCAGGTAAATCAACGCAATCCGAGTCGCGAGCATTTCCACCGTTCTCCGCAATGCAACCGCAAGTCTGCTCTAGCGATATGCGAACAACATCGCATAGATGATCCACAACACAATGCTGAATCCCACTGCCAGCGCTGCCCAGGCAAAGGCTCGAATCGTACGGGTGACGATCGGGGGATAAGCCTCCTCCATTT
>Ga0181523_10000716_pt1 | contig 37404 bp, 44 predicted proteins | sample PEATcosm2014_Bin_43_FD_119752 | JGI IMG/M metagenome (GOLD analysis project Ga0181523, IMG submission 119752) | Peatland microbial communities from MTU Mesocosm Facility, Houghton, MI, USA - PEATcosm2014_Bin05_30_metaG | ecosystem: Environmental > Terrestrial > Soil > Wetlands > Peat | place... | reverse complement strand
GAATGCGCTGGTATTCGCCGCCATCAACCTCCTCAAGGTCGGGCCCTATTGGGCCTTGGGCCAGTTCACGGCGCCGAATCTCACCGAGTCGCTGTACCTGTTGCTGCCCGCCTTCCTCGGCGCTCAGGCGGGCATCCAGCTGGTGCGGATACTGCCGGAGCGCGGGTATTTCGCCTTCGTGCAGATCACGCTGTTCGCTGTGTCTTCAGAACTGATCTTCAAGGCGTTCAGCGCTTGAGTCAGCCGCACCGAAATACTTAAGCAACGACGCTGTAACCGCCCTCCTAACCGCCGCCGCAGTGCGCCTGTTCTGTCCTTCCTGATTAGAGGTAACACTTTATTCCGGTATAAAACGTTACCGATGTGCTCGGTAAGGACCCTGATTTAATTGGTAGCGGGGGCGCGATTCTCCTAACGCCTACCTTCCGACTGTCGCTCGCGGCCTGAGTGCCCTTTCAAGGCTGTAACACGGGTTCGAATCCCGTAGGGAGCGCCATTAAATCAATGGGTTATATATTTTCCGAGTTCTAATCAGATCGACTTATCCAACCTTTACCCAACGATGGGGGCAGGTTCTACGTCCGGTTACCCAACCATAAAAATGATCCCCAGCCGCGCACAGGCGGTCGTATATGGGCGCACAGGGTGAAGGCATTTGGGCTTCCCTTCCCAGGGGCTGCCCAAGATGCAGCGGCCCCTAATTACACGGGGCCGTAATGCTTTTCGCGGTGGCAGTTCGGACAAAGTGCTATAGCGTTTTTAACCGTGTCTTCCCCACCCTCGGCCAACTGCTTGATGTGATGGACTTCGAGGTACGGTGCTCCATCCTTGCGGCGTAAAAATGGCGCCTTCTCTTTGCAAGCCTCGCATTTGCCTTTGGCGCGCAACCTGACTTCGGCTACGACGTCCGGATTTCTGGCAAACCCCAAAATGACCACAGGGACACGCGCCGGCGTCTTTGACGCCTTTAGCAAGCGCTTGCGGCGCCGCTCAGCAGTATCCGATAGTGACTTGGCAACCGCTTTGTCGAACTTAGCCGAGACTTGTTCCAGCATACCCGGCGCACCAGCTACTAACTGGTATTTAACGGCCACGCTGCGTAAGTTGTTCATATTGCCCTGATGAGTTCGCTCGTAATAGGCAATGTGAAGCCATAGTGAACGAAGTGCCGTTTGAAGCGCCGGAACTCCGTCGTCTGCAAATATGTTCGCGAGATAGAAATCCATATCAGGCCGGCTGAGCGTCCGTTGAAATGATTCGCCCCGTCGGAGATGCTTGTATGCGTCGATAAAATCCTTGGCAGAGTTGATATTTACGCCATTGTTGCTACGAAGAAAACGAGCGCCATCAGCACGTTTGATAGCGCCTTTGCACACGTTCTTCGCAGTGGCATAAGCGGCAGCGAGTGTTTTTGGGGACGACATAGAGATTGCAGCCTTATGGAGGTCTGGAAGATCAAATTATGCCGGACATATGGGATGAAGACCGAGGGACCAACAACGGATTTGCGACAGAGCTAACTACGAAAGAAAAGCCCCGGGCGCGCAGGCCGCCTTATCGGTCAGGATGTCATTCGCTCGCCTGGATCTGATTAGGTCCCGAGACCATGATCTCCGCTTTTCCCCGGTATATCTTAATTGTTCCGGTTACACAGATTCGACGGTCCCCCAGCGACTCCGGAGCATATGGGAACGCTGCTCGATTGCTCCCCCAAATAACCGCGGTAAAGACTTGATTGGGATACGGCTTGTCGAGGTTCAAAAACGTGGGCTGGCCTCTGGTGCTTGTCGCGTATTTCGCGCTGGCCACACGCCCACATACAGTAGCCATTTCACCCACATGATTAATCGCATCGTCAGGCGATATCTTAAGGGCATCGGCATTACCGCTCGACGGAGCACCTAGTATTACAAACGCCGTAAGTAGGGCCAGCTTGCCCACCATAAAGGTCATCGTTCGCATAACGTCATCCTCCGCAATATATGGACCGTCCGCGTCGAACTAATCGGCATAGCCCTTTGACAGCCTGCCACGGTTCCCATTAGCCCTTCTGAGTTGCCATGCGGCTTAAATCCCGAGAGACTCTACGCCGAGGCATATGAACGATTTCGCGTATGGAGGCGTGGCAAGAATGAAAAGCAGTTCCACGATTTCTCGGTCGACTTTGCTGTTTGTCGGCTTTCTAGCGTTACTACCGGCGCGGGCCGGTTGTGTTTCAGATTGTCGAGATGAATACGAGTCAGCAATTGAAAGTTGCAAGACGATGTACGAAGATCCAGACGAGTCCGATGAACTTGAACAATGTTTAGACAACGCGCGAGATGAATATCAGGACTGTGCTAGAGAGTGCCGATCGTAAAGGATTCATAAACTGATGCATGCAGCGAGGTAATTACCCTCTGCCGTATTCAGATATTTCTCATCATTTCGACTGATGTATGTTACCCCAATAACCCTGAACTGGCCGTTTGCTACCGGGAATATCATGTGTTCGGCGGCGTCCGCGCCGTAGTAAGCAGGCTCATACCTGATAAAAATATTCACCTTCTCACCAGCGTTATGCTTTCCTTTTAAAGATATTCGGCCTGCAAAGGTCTTATTCAACATATCGGTTATCTTCGCTGTTCCATCCAGCTCATTCCAAGCGATTACTTTGATGCCAATAGTGCTGTTCATGTCTCGCCAAGAACTCATCCAGATCCATCCCGAGCACTTTTTCTCCGGCCATGCAACGACCTTATCATGATCGCGAAACTCGTTACAGTGAAAACCGCTAGAATGAACCTGCCGCCTAAAAAGAATTGGAGATTAAATATGCATAGTACGACCACGTAGTCGCCTGGGATCGCTAATACTCGTCATCCTCGGAATCGTCGAGGTCCGCATTCGCGGCCAACCCTTCGCTGGGTGCCTTCCACCGAAGAAATCTCTCCAGTGCATCCACACCGCCGATGAGATTCCGGGCTCGCGCTAGCCGATCCCGCATCTTCTCTCTCAGATCCGGACCGAGACCTTCAATTCGCGACTCGGCGTCTGCAAAGAATTCCTCGAGTCGCTTCGCGTTGGCCCAAGTCTTCACGATTTTAACTATCTCGTCTCGACTGTCTTGTTGTGCCTGCGCCGCGCGCTCCTCTGCTTTCTTGCGGTCGTATTCCCGCCTTTCTTGCTCCCATTTTAGGCGTTGTAACTCGGCTTTTCGTTCACCCTCTTCAATGAGTCCCGCGACAACCGGCGCTGCGTCCATAATCTCATTGACAATCGACCGGATACGGGACCGCAGGTCGCGATCCTTTGTCTCTCGCCACTGATGCGTCCATTTACCTCGCCGATCGGGTGAGTAAGCCTGAAGACAGAGCCGCCCGGTTGGGTAGTCCATTTTCGTAGTCCAACTATAGTCGTTCGCGTGTCGGCTGCGCTTGAATGGCAGTTCCTGGTCAAGTCGGACATATTCGCCCTTCACATAGCGGGCTTCGGCCTCCTCGGAGAGTTCGATGATCGTCAAGCCAATCGCTACCGTGCCGACATAGACGACCGTGACCCGCCCGGGCGACCACAATCGGCTGTAGTAGTTTTCGATCGGCTTCTTGCGCGGAATCTCGTGCTCGTCGACTTCTTCCCGATGCATGTGTCCGCCGTGGGCAGCAATCACGACCCGGCAATCGTGTGCATCTAGTTCCAGAAACAGCTGATTGGCGAACGACAGGGCCTTATCGAGCCCAGTCTTTGAGACCACGAGATCGACGAGGATCCGTTTTGCGGGCTTGAGGTAGCTAGAGTCGTAGGATGTGCGGTCGACATCGAAATGAGCCCTCGCGCCACGGATCAAGGGGTGAAGGTCACTCGCAAGAGCCGCCAACTTTGGTTTTCTTTTGAGTTTTTGCGCCGGTGCTCTAGGCAACGGTTTCTTCACCGCATGCGAACCGCCGCCCCGACTCCAAACGATCTGATCGCCGGGCTGAGGGTCAGGTAATTCAGGCTTCGTTGTGTGCTTGCCAAAGGCTAGCTTTGCCCAGTAACCACGCTCGGGGCGAGGAACGTTCATCAAGCCGCAGATGCGTGCCAGGTAACTCGAGGAGACCTCGAACCGCGCCGCCACTTTCAGCATGGGCTCGGCCCACACCAAGGCGTATAGGGCTTCCCGTGTGACGACCGATCCTGATCCGTTGCCGCTTTCGTAGGCCTGTGACCCGCTCTCAGTTCCCCGTTCCATCGATTCCACCGATGAATTGCAGTTTGCGGCTGCAATTTAGCCTCTGCCTATCGGAATCGCCAGCCGCCTACCTTCAAGCCCCAGCGACTAGAGAAATCTCCATTTTAAATTTATTGATGTTAAAGCCTGCTAGGAGATACATTTCGGATTCGTCCCTGGTTCGGAAGGCGCGAATTCCGTCCTTGAGCGAAGCCGCGAGCGCCCCTACGTTTTTATCATACCCTTCGAACACCATTACCTTAAGCGGGGCCTTGGCGAGCAGTAATTTTTCGAAATCAACTTTGATAGAGGGATAATCATGATCCCACTCCGACTCAAGCACTAAACCCACGTCACATAGGCGGCCTTCCGCGTCATTTCGGTACCAAGTCAGGTCGTAAAGCCATTCCTGATCAAAACGGCCTTCGAAGCCCGCTGTGCAGACCTTCCACCCGTTGGTGATGCCGAGATCGCCAATTTCTTCTTTGAGACGGCGCGTCCATTCGGAATTCGGCCGGTTGAGTCCTAGCTTAGAAGGCAGGGCCTGAAGAATAGTTGCTATGGCCGCCGCTGAAGTGAGTACGTTTGGGTCTGGTCTCGTCATATCAGGATCGTCCGTTAGGTGTCGAGAACTCCATTGTTCCCCCTTCAAGAATCACTTCTGTCCGTTAATCCGGTTAACTGATATCAAACGCGTTACCGGCGCAGGCCATCCGCCCACGCAATTCCGTTGCCTCTGTCAAATCGGCGCATGTGGATTCCACTTTGGTACTCGCAAGGACCTGGTTGATGCGCTCTCACGCGACGGGCGGTTTCTCAAGCATGGTAGAGTTTCTTCAGCGAACGAGCCGCTTCAATCATTCGTCGACGCAATGCGATTGGCGCCAGAATTTCCACTAAGGGTCCGAATCCGGACACCCACCACTCGAGTTGTGACGTATCGCGGACGGTAGCGGTGACAAGCACGTGGTCGGCATCGATGTTTTCAATTTTTTGATCCTCGCTGAGGGCTGTTTCATAGAGGTGCGCTGCCGCGTCGCGAACAAATTTCGCTTTGAGCTGGATTATCGGGCCAACCGGGTATTGGAATTCCCCTTGTTCAATGTAGGAGTCCAGATCAATACCATCGGACTTCGTTACCGGTTTTTCGGTCGGGGCCGCGCTAACGATGCGATGCAGTGCCAGTTGACGGATGTCTTGGTAGTTCCACAAGGTGCAGACAAGATATAGGAGCGCTCCACGAGCCACGAGTCCGAGGGGGCTTACTTCGTAGGACTTTAGTTCGTCGATGTCGGCGGCGCGCGAACGGTACTCAGCAGTAAATCGCTTGCCCGCAAGCAGGGCATCGTAGACGACTCGTACGGCCTCGTTGTTGAACTTTGGCGGCAGCAACGGCATTTCACGAGGTACGACACGGACGCAATTCGCCCATCGCCCAAGCAAATTCTCGGGACTGGCACCTAGGACCGCCCTCGCCCGCGCAAATTGGGGGGCAAGTATGTCTAGGATCGTTGGCGGCAGGAGCATCGGGATGAACTGCTCGATCATCCGGACCGTGAGGGCCGTGCGTCCGTCCATGGTTGGCAAATCAAATGCCGGCGCGTTAGCGCTCCACGACCAGCCAAAGGCGGGGCCGCGGGTATCGCTTGAGAGCGGGAACACGGCAGAGAGCTGATTGAGGTCACGCTGCAAGGTCCGTTTGCTGATCCGATAGCCGGCGCCTTCCAATTTGGTCATCAGGGTGCCAACGTCGATTTTGCGCGGTGCGCGTGGGATGGAGCGTAGAAGCTCCCATTGCCGTAACAGCGTCTCCGACATGCCAGTACCCCGGTTCATGTTGACGATTCTGCGAGTTGACCGCGACATGATATGTCGCGGCTGTGTATTAGTGTTGCGAGAGACCCGGATCAGGTCGCTTTGGGTTCACCTCGAGGAGATTAAGCCGCATGAAAAGGCGAACATTGCTGAAAAGTGCGTTGGCGTTACCACTTATGGGTCCGTCGGCGAACACGGCGATGGCTTCTGCAACCTCGGCGGTGACAAAACGGGGACCAGATGCCATTTATTCGGGGCTGCCGGGGCTTGATTACGCGCTGGGCGGCATCCCGCCCTGCGAATTGAGTTGCGTCACAGGTCCCCCATGCATGGGCAAGACCTTGCTTCTCCTTGATTTGGCCGCTCGGATTGCAGCCCGGTACGGCAGGAACGTTGTTTTCTATAGCGCGCACCAGCCGAGCGTGTATCTCTCAAGGAAATTAGCAACCCGCGGTGGCACGGAGATCACATTTGCCGGTGTTCGAGATTCTGTCAGTCAATTTGGCCAGGCAATCGGCAGTTCAGCCAGCATTTTTCTGTTCGACTCCAGAAGCGAAGACGAACCGAGGGCGCTGGAATTCGCTTGTACATTAGTAAGCGAACATCCTGGCGGGTGTGCTGCAGTGATTATGGATGGGTGGAGCACATATCAACCACCACTAGTGAACAAACAATTAGTTTACAAAGATGGGACGTTCCCGGCTGAACGATGGTCTAATGGATTGCTATCAATACAGACGCTGAATAACGTGAAGCGGTTTGGCGCCAACTTCGGAATTCCCGTAGTCATTGGCGTGACGACTGTTTCCTTGATGGACGCAGAGGCCCAAGCGCAGTCCTTCGAGGTCGAATCCGAGTTGCGCGTCAGAGCTGATCGGCTGCTAACGTTACGTCGTCCGGAAATCTACCGCGAGACAGCGCAAATGAAACCAGAGGAGCGGAACGTCGTGTGTTTGACCGGAACGAGTCCGCGATGGTGGGACACGCGGTGCTCGAGGTTGCGGTTTGATCCAAGGCGGCTGGGATTTTCGACCGTAGTATGAGAATTTCGCAGAATCATGTCTGAGACTCAACGGGGACTCACCCGGGACGAATACTTTCGTTTTAGGGGTCGGTACCTACCGAATCACCCTAAGATCGTGTTCGTACCGGAATCGCCGCCAAAATCAGGTCTGTATTTTTATAACCCAGAAGGCTCCTTATTCGAGCCATTGTTCCGGGCAATGATGAAAGACGTTCTGGAGATAAAACCGAAAAACAAGGACCAGGGTCTTAGCGAGTTTGCGTCACGTGGTTTTCTATTGATCGACGCCACATACACGCCGGTCAACCATCCCCACCTTTCGCAACACGACAGGAACCAATTAATCTTGGATAATTTTCCACTCTTCCTCGAGGACCTAGGCAGCCACGCAGCACCTGAGACCAAGGTGGTTCTCGTCAAGGCGAATGTCTGCGAGTTATTGGAACCAAAGCTTACCGACAGTGGCTTCAAGGTCCTCAATGGCGGGAGAAAGATCCCATTCCCGTCCACCGGCCAGCAGAACAAATTTCGTACGGCGGTCCGTCATGTACTCGGATTGGAACCTAATCAATGATGGCCTCTGCCTTGGATACCCAGGTAATCGGTTCAAAGCGTAACATGGACAAACACATGCTCACCAAGTCCGATCTTGCTTCGTACCGACAATGTCCCAGGAAGCTCTGGCTGGAACATCACCGCCCGGATTTGGTCCCCCAGAACGACCCCACACTCTGGCGTCGCGCGAACGACGGCAACATCGTCGGCGCTAAAGCGCGCGAGCTGCTGGGTCAGAACGTTATCTGGCCGAAGCCGGCCGATGATCCCGCTGCCGCGGCCGCAGCGGCAGCCGCGCAACTCTCTGCCAATCCGACACAGCCAGCCGTGGAGGTGCCGATGCTTCGGGAGGGCCTTTACGCCCGCGCCGACGCACTAATTCCAGCCCCTTCCGGCGGCTACGTTCTGCGCGAAACAAAGGCCTCGACCTTTCCGCTGAAGAAGGACAAAGTCACACCCGATAAACCCGAAGATCATCACCTCGATGATCTCGCCATCCAAGCCTGGGTCTATCAAGCCACCGCTTGGCGGCTTGCCGGCGCTGAACTAAATCTCCTCAACAACCAGTGGCGCTACCCCGGAAATGCCGACTATTCTAGGCTGTTTCGACAACTTCCGGTGGCGGTGGACATTGTCGGAAGAATCTCCGAAGTGCCTGACTGGCGTGCGGCGTCACAGAGCGTTCTGGCCGGCGCGATGCCGAGCGTACAAACGGGCGCACAGTGCTCGAAGCCGTACGATTGCCCCTTCTACGACCATTGCAAGCCCCTGGATGCGCCGGGACCTCAGCACCCGCTCACCCTGCTGCCCGGCGTCGGTGGGAAAAGCCTCGCCAGAAAGTTAAACCAGCAACGCGGGTACACATCTCTCCTCGAACCGCAACCGTCTGAATTCACCGGCGCCGATGCGGCTCTGTACTGCCGGATGCAAATTGCACATCGAACGGGCCAACCCGTTCTAGAGCCCGGCAGTGCGACACCTTTCGCCGCCCTGCCCTATCCTCGCTATTACTTTGATTTCGAGGGGATCGACCTCCCGGTCCCCCGCTGGGCTGGCGTGCGCCCGTACGAACAGATCCCGTTCCAATGGTCGTGCCACATCGAGCGCACACCAGGAGTCTTCGACCATGCTGAATTCCTAGATCTTAGCGGCAATGATCCTTCGATTCCGTGCTTCGAGCGCATGCTCGAGGCGATCCCCCCGGACGGCGCGGGGCCGATCCTCGTGTACTACCAGACCTATGAAGCCGGTCGATTGCGCGAGCTCGCCGAGCGACATCCACGATATGCCGCTGCCGCAAACCGATATCTCGCTCGAATCGTCGACATGCATCCAATGGTCAAAGCCAACTACTACTGCTCGGCAATGCAGGGCTCTTTCTCAATCAAGGCGGTCCTTCCCACGATCGCGCCCGACCTCGACTATGGCACCCTCGACGAAGTCACCGACGGTACCGCTGCCCAAGTTGCCTATCTTTACGCGGCCCTTGACCCTCAGACGACACCGGAACGTAAAGCCCAGCTCCGCGACCGACTCCTTGTCTACTGCAAACAGGATACTTGGGCGATGGTGGAGGTTGCGTATTTTCTGCAGCGTCAGAGGCGGCCGATGCCACCAATGGCTATTCCATAACCGCGAACAGCGGTAGCGGGATGGCTCAACCACATTCGGATGCTTTCAATTGACAGCTATTGATATCGCTCGATAGAGCGTCGCCTTAGAACACTCCAGCTTCGCCATTAGATCCTCTAGCGAAATCGCAGTTCTCCGAGAAGCCAAAACGGCATGAAGCTGGATGATTCGATCGAATTTGTCCATTTACAAGAGTCCTTCTGCCCGATTTCTCGGCATCGGCCGACTGACTTCCACGCCAAACTCTCTTGGCGGCTCCGACGCCGAACCGAGACGCGGCGCCCCATCTGTCTGTATCCACCCACTTTGCTTTCCCACTAAGCAAATAGCCCTTGCCATAAACGGCTCGGCAAGAAGCGGCGATTACTATTTTTTAGAGCTTCTCTTACACGTACCTCGTCCATCCATTCCGGATACGGTGCCTTAGGTCGCAACGACTCCGGGCCTACATTAGACTCCAGGAGTTGATGCAACTCATGCCGCATTCGAAAGTCAGCGTTGAAATATCCGTGATTCTCAAGAATGCTCATTTCCCCCTCACTGAAGTTGTCCAAATCCGTCCGAATTGCCGCAATGTATCGCTTTGCAAGTTCCTCAGAATAACCCTCCGACCCAACAGGAGACTTAGCGGATTTCCCCGAGGCCAAATGCCACCGCGTACCGTCAAACGCCCGCACCGAAGATTCTCTCTTCCAAACGCCCTGCAAAGCGCGGATTCGTAGACTTTGAGTTTGGCGCGATAGCACTTCGTTGTACCGTAGCAGCGACCGCCACGGGGGGCGTCCTTCGACAAATTCAAACGGCGCGCCGCAGTCAGAAACAAGTACTGTCGCTGCCTTTTTCCAAACGGGCTCAATCGCCATATTGTCGTAAACACCTCCATCGGTAAGCGCAATTGTCTCCGGAAGTATTGGTGCTCCATCTGAGTGAGCCGGATTACGCGGCAACATCTTGCGCGGGCTGACGATCTTCATCGGGCCAAATAGTGGTGGGAAGCAAGCCGACGCTGTAATTGCTTTGGCAATCGTCATTGATCTCGCGACCGGCGAATCGTCAGTTGGATATATGTACGCAGCCTTATAGGACCCCACCCGCGCCCGCGAAAACACCCAATTCACGCCAAACGTCATATCGGTGGCACAGAACAGGTATTCTGGGCTTTTCGGTAACTCCTGAAGGCCCAGCTTGGTAAGACGATCACGATATCGAGACTCGAGGCAATTCAGAAGCGGATTGGGCGCCCACCAGTTCCATAGGACATGTTTAACGACCGGCCATGTTCGCATGTCCCGCATCGTGAAGCGGCGGAATGGGTCCGACACTTGCGCTTGCCAATTGTCGAAATGCAGTGTGCCGTCACATCCACCGTCCACCTGACATTGCGCCAGGTGACCAGCAATAATGCTACCGCCGGAAACCGCACTCACCCACCGAAGCCGCTGAAGAATTCCCAATTCATGCAAGCGCCGCAAAGCACCAAGGTGGAACAAGGCGGCTCGGAATCCGCCGCCTGAAAGGCACAGTCCAATACCGCTTCGCTCCGCACCATCATCGATTGGACTATCTGGCGAATTCATTTCAGACGTCGCCCCTCCTTTTCGACCGCAACACACCCGTACTAGGGAGAATTTCTATCGTTCCTTGCGTGCGTATTTTTTCCTGACGTTCGTAATAATAAATGAATTCAAGCCTCTACCGGCGGTCGCCAAGAACTTCATTCTCTCTATGTTTGTCGATCCAGCGCTGGTGTAGTTATATATGTAAATAGTGCCATCCAAAAACTGCACTCGGATAAAATCAGATCCTATTTCATAGAACGCAACATTCGAAGCGCGCGACAGATTGGCATATCGTTCCATGTCATCCTCCTTGTATAATTGGGAACTTCAACTGGCCTATCGGATAAGCTCATTTCACACGCCACTCCATCTCGGTGACAGCAATCGATTGAGCAGCGGGAAGAAGCCACCGTTCCAGAGACCCGTAATTTGCTTATTAGACAAACTAAAATATGCATCGACGAAACTGCGTACGAATGGGGGGCTCTTGTTATCCCCCGCCTTCGCAAAGATCGCCTGAATGTCACGGCACCGGTGTTTCTGTAGTTGCTTTACTGTCCACACAGCTACTTTCTTCTGATTTACCCGCAATCCATGTCGACCTAAGTTTCGAGTCAAGAGAAGCATTATTGCTTCTATATTTTCGATCCCGTTTACGAGGACCATTTGATCATCTGCGTATCAAAAATAATTAGCGCCGGCCTGTAAACAAATGCTGGCGGCGTTCGCTTTGATCTTTCACGCCACGTCTGAATTGACCCCTGCAAAAGATCGATGTCCGAGTGAAGCTGCGTTCCCAAATCCTGAGTCGCTTGACCGGCGGACAACCAGCGTTTAAAACCGTCTTCGATGATGATCAATCTTTCATTGATGGCGTGCCCGAATCCTACAAGGTAAAGCATCTTGATGATATTTTGCGACTTGGGAGTTATATGCGGATTGACATCTCGCCCGATATCCACGTACACGCGCAATGTTTCGCAAATTCGTTTCCCTATCGCTTCGCCCATCATGCTGACTCATCCTCCGATAGAGGCAATCAGGCGACGCTAGGCTGGGTCATGGGAGACCGTCAAGGCGATAACCAAGCTCCGCACGGAGCGGTCTCGTAAACTGACGGCATCTCAATCAATGGTGCGATGCCACAAAACGTCCGAGCGCGCTCCAGTCCAGCAAAATAGCTGAGTCCCAGGCTAATCTAATCTACAGCGCGCGCAGTTTGTCTTACTCACGGAGGTGGTCTTTATGGGCAGCAAGCGGACCTTGAACCGATGAAAGAACTACTGGACAAAATCAGCTCCTATAACCTATTCAATTATCTCTTTCCGGGAATTCTATTTGCCGTGATTGCAGACGGCGTGACCAGCGCGAAGTTGCTGCAACATGACTTGGTCGTTGGTGTGTTTGTTTATTATTTTCTCGGAGCCGTCGTGAGTCGAGTCGGCTCAATTTTGATTGAGCCCATTCTTCGATGGATTGGATTTGTAAGGTTCATGGACTATGCGGATTTCGTAAGCGCCGCCAAATCGGATCCGAAGTTGGAGATCCTCTCCGAAACCAACAATATGTACAGGACGCTTTCTGGTCTCTTTCTGCTAATTGGGATTCTGGCGGCATATGACTTCGCCGCCGCCTCATATCCGTGGTTGCATAAGGCCGCTTCGGCCATATGCATAGTAGCGCTGTTCATGCTGTTCCTCATTTCGTATCGCAAGCAAAGCACCTATATAGCAATGCGAATCAGGGCGCAGAAGCCGCAAGGCTGATCGACAAGCACCGCGGAAAAGGTACGCTATGGAAATCTACACACTAAATGTCGGACAGGGACAATTCGTCGTCATAACGGGTGATACTCAGGCAATTATTGTTGACACGTACGTCCCGCTAAACCCAGGCACCGACATTGTCAATGTAAAAGCCGCGCTGGCCAAGATACTTCAAGGTAAGAACCTCGTGGGCCTCATAGTAACGGGTTTCGATGCTGACCATTTTAATGAGATTGGTCTAAAGATAATTCTGAATAAATACAGACCGAATTGGATTATGTATCCTAAATACTTCAAACCGACCGGAAACGCCAAGACATGCTTTTCGGTTATCGAAGGGTTCGAGCAACAGAATAAATTCATGAGAGTCTCCGTGCTTCTCGATGATGACAATTCTCGCTTCTATGAGACTTTGTCTAAAGAATTCACGTTTGAGATTTTTTCACCGCATTCTTCCGATATGAACTCATCAAACAACTGTTCGCTCGTATGCAAGGTTCGTGAGACGTCAACTCGCGCTACCTATCTCATTACGGGCGATACCGAGAATGATCGATGGGAATCCATCGTGTACTATTTTGGAACCTACTTGAAATCCGACGTTCTGGACGCGCCGCACCACGGTTCAAAGAATGGTATTTCAAGGGACGCTATTTCGCGCATAGCACCCCATACCGTATTGATAAGCGCAGGTGTCGGCAATCAATACGGACATCCGGACGCGGAGGCCACGCGGTTGTTTAATGCACACGCAAAGGAGTATTACCAAACAAATTCCAGTGGTGGGCAATCTATCCGAACTGCGGTCACGAACGCAGGAGTTAAGAGCTTCAAGTTTCAGCCGTAGTGCACTTGGCTATGTGAATCACAGTGATTTCCAATGCGCTTCAATTCCTGCTTTTGGGACTCCTCCACGACACTACAACCAACGGCAAATATTGGTAGTTGGGGTACGCGATTACACTTGAAAGCATGTGCATAATTCAAAAACGCAGAATGATCTCTACTGCCCCAAATTAAATCTTTCACCCGACTTGGACGATGACTTCCAGATCAGAGGCGAAACGAAGCTTCATACCCGATGCGAGCTCCGTCGGAACGTTCGGCTGCAGTCGGGCTCCATTTACGAAGGTGCCGTTACTCGAGCCCATGTCTACAATAGACGCCTTGCCACCCGCAACGACAATCCTCGCATGCTGACGGGATACGTTGTCGAAACCGGCTTCGGCCAATCTAGTGATCAGCTCGGGTGGGGCTGGGGGATCACGCCCAACCACCAAGGTATCACGCACTTCTTCTTCGCCCCAAGGCCAAGAGAGCCTTAATACCGAAATGCTCTGCGACCGCTCAATTAAACGAGCATCACAGTAGATGCAGCGTTCACTACCCTTGGCATTCAACGCACCACACTCGGTACAAAGAACATCAGTGGATGGCGCTACCGATGCCGCCGGCGGCTCCGCGAGCACCGAGACCTCAGACGGGTCGACCCCAACAAGGCTAACACCGCATGTCGCGCAAATTACGCACGTGACGTCATTGTCAGCCCCGCAAGTTGGGCACAGCTTTTTGACGCTCATTTACATGATCGCTCGATCTTTGTTACGCGCGCCAGGACGGATCCTTGAGCTCGAGCCCCGCCTCTCGACACCTATCCTCAAGTTTCGCAAGGTCACCCGCCACAGGTATCCCCACGAACCATACGCCTGCTTCGTCAACGGCCACTTGAATTCTGCGACGAGTTCCTGGCGCCTGTTCATCTAGCCACTGCATATAACGTTGCTGAACATCGTCGTTTGAGAAATGGAGCGTCTGATTCGTCGAACCCGTCAGCCCCGTCGGGCTCGGTCGACTCGCCACATATGGGCCCGGAACTACAACATCCGCTAGTCTCACTGTCGAGGCGAAGCCGCGCTCGAGTTGAGACAGCGCGTAACCGCTGTACACAAGAATGTCGAAATCCAGTCCAGCATCTGTTCGCCAATCGCACAGCTCCAAGAGCAGGTCTTTTAAAGCCTCCGGTTGGTCAAAGGGCTCCCCACCAGACACAGTAATCCCATCCAAACCGCCGACGCCGACCTGTTTACACCAACTAACAAGCGTCGACACGCTAACGTATCTACCCGCATCAGCTTCCCAGGTGTCGCGAGAGCAGCATCCAGCACATCCAATACTACAGCCCTGCAGCCATAGTCCAATCCGACGGCCGGGGCCAAGCACCGTCACCGGAAAGTGGGCCTTGTTGAGGCGAATCTTCACTCGATTACGACCGAAAACACGCCAGTGCTCTCTTGGATATCACTCACAACCACCCTGTCCCCTTCACCTTCTCGACGATCGAATAGCGCACGCGCCAGTGGATTAATCAGCACCGACTCGAGACGGTTACCAATACCGCGGCCGCCATTTGACAGATCCTTAAGACACCAGTCGGCAATCTTGCGGACGGTTTCATCCGAAAACTCCAACGATAGACGGTGCTCCCCTTTCACGCGGGTCTGAATATTGCGAATCATCCCGTCGAGGATCTCGTGTCCAACGTCTGGCGTAATAAAATTGAACACTACAATGTTATCGCCGATCCGGTTCACGAGTTCCGGCCTACCGAGTCGGAACTTGAAGTACTCCTCGATGTGCCGCCGCACCGTCGCATTGACCACTTCGTAGCTATCCCCAGCTTTAACATTTTGGACTCGTGTCCCATCGTCCGCTTCAACGATAATTCCAAGATTGGACGTGAAGATCAGAACCGACTCAGAAAAATAGACGGTATTACCCTGCCCGTCTGTTAGGCGACCGTCCTCAAGAATCTGCAGAAATTTGTCTAATAGCCGCGGATGACACTTCTCGATTTCGTCAAAAAGTACGACGCTGAAAGGCCGCTGCCGAATTGCATTCGTGAGTTCACCACCAGCTTCGTATCCGACGTATCCGGGGGGCGCCCCCATAAGGCGCGCTGCCGAATGCTCCTCCGAAAATTCACTCATATCAAATCGGATATAGGCCCTTTCATCACCAAAGAGCACTTTCGACAATACCTTCGCCAGTTCCGTCTTGCCTACGCCGGTTGGTCCAGCAAAAAAAAGCACGCCGCGTGGCCTGCTTCCGGCAGCACGTACTTGCGCGCCGGTAAGCCCCATAACGGATCGCATTAAGATATCTATTGTTTTCACAACGGCCTGATGCTGGCCTTTCACTCGCTCCTCAATGCTGGCTTGGCCATTGCGGATTTTCTCTCGCAAGTATTCCTTTCGCCAAGGATTATCAACCGCACCGACCTTAAAGCAGCGGACCGCGTCACCTACGTCAATGATATTGATTTGTTGCAAGCGGGCAATCTGGGCAATGTCGGCCATCGCTTGAAGCGACATTCCGTCGGTACCGTCCGCAAATTGCATCTCATACGATTTTCTATCCGCAGGCTCCGTGTCTGTATACTTTGGGAAAAGTGTAGCTAAGGTCGCTGCCGCGGCCAAACGGGTTTCGTAGTCAGGCTGCTGTATTGTAATTGCGCTAGTTCGCTCACTATCCATTCGATACCAAGACGGTATGTCCTGAGCTCGATTCAATAACCAAAATATAGAATTAAACAGCGGAATTGTCCCAGTTGAACCGACGTTACGCCCAATGACTGGACTCGCCGTTAGCGATAACTTCTCCATGCCGGCAAAGAACCGGTAATCGGTTGTTTCAGGCGACTGTGGTGAAGGCGTCAGCCGGGAAGCGTAGTCGATTACAAGCGCAGCCCGTGTACCTTTCATCGCGGTCAGGCGACGAGCAATCACCAGCAGGGATTCCGGGCTGCATGCCATCACGCCGCTTTGGAACTTAAGTTCAAGGAGCTCGGCTGCGCGCGCCTGCAATGCGGCGTCGGCTGGATGGATTCGAAGGCCGTCGATCCGGTCATACACCAGCAAAAATTCATAACCTTTCGACATTAGGCAGGACCAAAGACAGCTTAAGAACGGCGCCAGAACTGCTCCGCTTTCGGTTGGTAAAACGAATACGTCCCGAATGTTGCCAGCGAGCACGAACTGCGCGCGAATCGGCAATAGACGCTCGACATCTCCTATCCATTTTGGCAGTGATGACGATGCTCGTTGTAGTGTTTGGGTTGTATTCATTTCGCTATCCATTTAGCGTTGCTTCGTGCGATGCGCCGAGCTCGCTTGCGTTTTTCTGATGCCTGTCCGCTCTCTAGACTTGCCAAACAGCGCGGACACATCATCAGGCTTAACTACCGGTACCGGCAACACACCTGCGGGAATTTCACGCGTCATTTTCAAATCAATGCCACGCGATTCAAGAACGTTGCCCAGTTGATGCAGGCTTCCACACCATTCATTCTCGATCTCCGCATCTGCATGTCGCGAATCCGCAGGCGTATTGCCGTCTTTGTCCGGCATTCGGACGACATTAAAATTGATCGCTTCATCGACAGGGCGGACAACCATCCGAACACAGTATCGGTCCCATCCAGGTTTCTTAAAGTACGCCGTACCTCCTTGTACGAATAAGGTGTTCTCGATCGGTGCAACTTCATATCCTAGATCACCCAAGCTTCGGGCGAGAATCTCTGCAGCCGCGGCCTGTTCTGCCCGGGTCAATTCAGCGGCCGCCTCTACAACTGCTTTCTTTGCGCGATCGCGAAGATCGGCAGTTAAGCCGTTAAACCCTGCCTGCACCAACTCAAGCTCTCGCTCAAGCGCTTGCAACCGCGGTGACAAACTGGGGCCTAAACGACTCAAGAGCGCCACTGCCTCTTTATGGTCGCGTTCCTGCCGCTTCTTCGAATCGTTGAACTGCTGGACTTGCAACCGGAGTTCTATGCCGATTGGTTCAGCTTCCGCGGGCGTTCGCGCTGCAAGATATTGAGCCGCAAGCTGAGCTATTGGTGGTGGCATTGGTTTATCAGATGGAAGACGACTAAGCAGACGTTGCAAGACCTGTTGTTGTTTTACGTCCTTGTGATTGGCGTGCGTCGCCACATTGTGTGTCAATTCATCGAGTACTTCTTCCGCCGTCTTCCGCTTGGCTCGAACGCCACCCTGTGCGGCGTTTGCCGCCTCTCGAAATGCTTTATTGCCCACTGCCTGAGCGGTTGCTTCACTGAGTTGCAACGCGGTTGAAGATGCCCATTTTTCCAACCGATTTACATACTCCGAGAGCTTATCCAGATCCGCAGTTTGAGGTCTAATGGCTGGCGGCATGGTCACATCAAGGGATTCGGTCGGAAATTTACGCCTCAAGTCGTTGAGCGTGACCGCCAACTGTTCAATACGCGCCTCGGTTTCCGTGCATCGGTGAACGAGTGCTGCTAGTTGTTCCTGCCGCCGTGCCCGTTCCTCACGCACCCGGGCTTCCTCGGCTTCCCTACGCGCGTGAATGTTGTAACGAGCACTTTTTGGGCCGCTCATATATGAATCCGCATCAAGGTGCTTAGCGAACCAATCATAGGTATCTCCCTATTGCCGCAAATGTCGGCACTATTGAAGGACACATTGGTTCCCAACACGCATGTATCTCTCTTTGCAAACCCATTCCTGACCAGTGTAATCGAGTTGCGCGTGCTCAGGCATCGAGACCCAAGTGCACTCCCGCCCCGACCGTCTGTACCCTCTCTGGCAAACCCAGTCTTGACCTGAGTAATCGAGTTGCGCGTGCTCAGGCATCGAGACCCGAATGCACTCCTGCCCCGACCGTCTGTACCCTCTCTGGCAAACCCAGTCTTGACCTGAGTAATCGAGTTGCGCGTGCTCAGGCATCGAGACCCAAGTGCACTCCTGCCCCGACCGTCTGTACCCTCTCTGGCAAACCCAGTCTTGACCTGAGTAATCAAGCATCCCATATAACGGCACCACTACGCGCTTACACGAACCTGAAATCAACCGCGCTCCCCGCGGGCAGACCCATTGATATCCATTCCATTCGCGCGAGATTATCTGCCCCGTATCAATTGAAGGTTCCATACCCGGGCCAATTTTTTTCTCCGTCGCGGCCGTCGCGCCAATTGACGCGTTAGGAATAGCGGACTCGGGTGGTCGAGTTTGCTCTACCTTGGCGCGAGCAGCGGCTTTCTTCCGTTCGCTGTCAACTCGACGCTGCCGCGCGTCATCTTCATTTTGCACCGCCTTTTCGGCATCTGATATCGGTGGCAACGCTGTTACCTGTCCCACCGCCGAAGAGCCAATAATTACGCTCGACAATAGAACGACAAAGATATGAGCCAAGTTGCCTACAGATATCACCGGGCGTGCGAGTTCATGGTTCGCAAAAGGGCGAGAGCGCGCTTCCTTATCGTCTCATTATTAGTCTGAGACGCCGCTTTTTGAAGCCACTCACGCGCCATATCTAAGTTTACGGCAATTCCATCGCCCTCCTTGTATCGATAGCCAATCCATAACTGTGCCCCAGGATCTCCTTCCGCCCCCCGCATCTCCAGATATGCGTAACCCTGCGATTTCGCATTCGCGTCATTCATGGCGGCAAATTCCGGGGCTCTGCTATCCAACAACTTCGCAACATCGGTCTGTGCCGGGTTTATCGCGCGCAAATCAGTGAACGCATGAAGTGCTACAGGAATATCAGACCCCTGATTAAGCGCTTTGCTCAGCATGAGCACTCCCGCGTGCACATCCTTATCGACACCATCGCCCTTTAGGTCCCGTCGCCCGAGCCATAGCCACCCAGATGGGTCTCCCGCGTCGGCCCTGACCTGGAAATACGCGTATCCGCGTGTGCGCGCTTCAATTGATGCACTGCTAACGAGCTTCTCTGCAGCTCTACCAAGTGCTGCTTGGGCCTTCAGGTTCCCGGCACTCCGTGCTTTTTCATAGTATTCATACGCTTCCATCAAATTCGGTTTATCGCCACGCACTCCACGCTCCGCAAGTCTTCCAAGCCACAGCGCGGATTGGCCCCCATCGATCACCGAGTAAGCACTTGCGTGCGCCCAGGCGCCGCCGTCATTAGTTTCAACCGATAATTCCGTGTAATCCTTGTATTTCCGCACGTAGTTCGCTGCTGCAATACCCGCGTCTTTGGCAGCATTTCCGTCCACAGGCGACCCGATAGACTGCAATAGCCGGAGCGTTCCGAGTGCCGTTTCTAATCGGTCTTCGTTGGCGCCACCGCGCTCACCTTCAAGAGTGAGGATGGCATCGTGTAACGCATCGTCAATTGCTACCGTAGGCACGCTACCAGGTCCCAATGCACGGTCCCGCGCCAAATTTCCAACGAAATAACTAAAACTAAAAATGGCTATAAGGATTATTCCAGCTCCAAAGCCCAGGACATTCCGAATCTTGCGAGCACGCTCTGCTGCCCGCTCTCCAGCACGCAGCGCCTCGAGATCCGGAACAAACGCAATTACATGGGCCCCACGAAACGCGCGCAGCGCGGGGACCCTGGACGCAAAGCTGATAATGGTCCCGGCGGCCATGCCAGCTAAGGACCATCCAATAAAGGGGGTCCAAGGGCCGCCAAGATCATCGATTGTCGACAAAATCCACGAATCACTAAGCGACATGCCAACGAGCGTACATACGACCGATATCACGACAAATAGGGTGACCCCTTCTGTTTTATCAAAGAGCAGCGCTCCTAAGCCGCCGCGCTCCACGAACGATTTTGTGGCCGTTCGCATTTCAAGGAAGAACGCGGACAGAGCCTTCCCAATCGCATCAAATAACGTTGCAATGACCCCCAGCGCCGCTGTTACCACTATGACCCCAAGCCACAAGGCAATAATTGTGCCTATGACCCAGCCCATCAGGATTTCTGCCGAAGACGTTTTTGACCAAGGAGCCGACGACTCACGTATCGAGACGCGAGCCGTCCGGTAATCCAGAACACGATACCCGCGATCACAAGCACGGCTCCGAGAGAAAAGTGGAACTTCCACTCCGCGGCCTTGGAGACGGCGTCAAGTCGATCACCCACGAATCCCAGGGCATCTCCAGCAATAGCGTATCCAGCCAATGCCCGCGTACCGACAAAAATTGCACTAAATAGGACCCCATCGACTAGGCATTCACCCCACGATCGTCCGAAGAGGTGCGCGAGGGATTCTGAGACAAGCGTATTTCGAGCCTGGTTGAATATATTCTCTCGAAGAGCAGGAAGCGATGAAATCTCTGCATCCCATGCGCGGTTCTCAGCAATTTGCGCTTCTATTGCAACCAATTCGGCATGCAACTTTGGATGCCCCTCGAGAACGCTAGCGAAATCCGTCCTTAGCTTATCGAGTGCTGCGCCGACCACCGCCGCACTATTGATTTCCGTCTCGCCCTGCTCTTTAGCACTATCTAAAAACGGTCGAGTGACCAGGAGCGCCGCGTTGCTTCGATCAAGCTCAGCGTTCTTGAACCAGTAGCAGCGCTCGAGCACCATAGCGTGTCCCGCACTCTCCTCATCAACAACTTCCCTGTACTCCGATGACAGCGTCATCAAAAGCAGCGGCGGAAGGTACGCCTTACTCGAAGGCATTTTCTTGTCTGGACCGCCGTTGTCTACAATTTTTTTCCACAATACCGGGAAGCTCTCCGCGCCCATAACCCATTCACGCTGCCACGCTGCGCAGTCCTCGTGCCCTGCGTCGCCCCAGACCCGCAGTGCTTCATGGGTAAACAAGTCCGCGATAACTTCCGCATCATCCGCACTCCCTGACGAGGCCCCTTTACAGTGCGATGTCAACGTCTCCCGATCCAGTGAAATGGACCGCCACATCGGGGGTAACCCTCGGCCTAACCCAATTATGAGCCGCAGCAACCGATCCTCGTTCGCAAGCGAACGGTCTTCTGTGAGGTCGATCAGCAGGTTTGCCGCCTCTTGATCACGAAGTTCATCTCGCAACCACGGCAAAATTAGCCCTCGAGCCAAATGGCGTTCGCCTTCCTTCCAGTTTCGCCCGAGTTCGATAGCAAGTTCCGCCGTGGTCCAACACTCTCGCTTCGCGAATTTGTAAGGTTTCTGCGAGGGTCTCGATATTTCTTCCTCCGCAACCGGAGGCGCCTGCCCAGCTAGCCATGCCATGACTTCACGAGCGCCCCATCGTTGCTTTGGATCGCGTGCTAGTAGGCCGCGGCAAAATAGACGCCAGCGGGGGTCTGAGACGCCAGAAGTATCGACCTTACCAGTTGCGAGCAACATCGCAATTGAAAGATCAGATAGACCGTCGAACGGATGCCGCCCAACTAGGCACTCCAGTGCAATCAGTCCTAATGACCAATAATCACTCGCCGGTCCGACCGCTCCAACCGCGGACTCTGGTGCTCCATATTTGATAGTTCGGCTACGTGTCGTAAAGTGATGGGTGGCTTCCGATAAAGACGAAATCCCAAAGTCGGATAGAACTACATCCAACGGCGAACGCGATCGGATCAACACATTCTCTGGCTTGAGGTCCCTGTGAACAATTCCAATTCCGTGAATGTAGGAAAGTGCCGCTCCAAGACGTTGGATGATGGGCCGCAATTCATTAGGCGCGACAGGGCCTTCGTCACTTAGATCCCGAAGCGTGCCTTGCTCGCTGTACTCAAGCACCTCGTACCAGAGACCGTCGGATTCGCCAGAGTCAAAGGTCTCAATTACAAACTTTCGGTCACACTTCCGAAGTTTCTCAAGCACCTCAACTTTAGGATGCAGCCCGCGTCGATAGAGCTTCAAAACACAATGTCTGCCGTCGAGACGGCGTTCCGCCAGATAGAGATCTGCTTCTGCGCCGGCAGTATCGAACGCTCGAAGGATCTGATATTGAGACGCCAATACTGTCGGAAGGGAACCGCCACGAGAATATGCTTGTCCGCCCTCACTATCGAGCCGGGTAACCTGGGGCCCCAGACCGCTATCGAGGCGAGTAGGTGCACCCGCATCCAATCGTGTGCGTTCTGCCATACCTATTCAGGAAGCGTTTTCGTACCACCACCACCTGATACGCGCACCTCCACAATGCTGAAATTGTCGGGCGCACCTGCGGCAAGCACTGCTCCAACCAAAGCCCCAACACATTGTCCAGCTGGGTCTCGCACGCACGATTCCATATCATCGAGGGATACGACATCAGATACGCCGTCGGTGCAGAGCAAGAATGTATCTGCTGCACCCAACGGCAACGTTTTTACATGTGGAGTTGGCGGCACGGAATCCCGCTGAGCTCCCAGGCACTGTAAGAGTAGATTTGAGATGGGACCTTCGGCCCCTTCGCCGAATCCGAGATTGCCAGGCATGCGATCATCAATTGAAAGTAGCTGCAGGAAATCGCCCTCCCGTCGATACACGCGACTGTCACCGACGTTAAAGGCGATAGCTTCGTCAAGCTGCAGCACGAGTCCCGCGATAGTTGTGCCCATTCCCCTGAACTGCGAGGACTTGCCGGCAAGTTCTACAAGATCCGAGTGGATGGACTGAAGGATCTGAATAAGATTGATTTCTGTGAGAGTCTCGTGACCTGCCGTACGCGTGGCCAGCCACGCAAGAGCTATTCCACTCGCAACCTCGCCGCATGCATGTCCGCCGAGACCATCAGCCACCGCAACCACCAATGGAAATCCGGGGACCTCGACTGTTTGCGCGCGGAACATCGTTGCGGTTCGCACCCAGCCGTCCACTAGGCAGCTATCTTCGTTTGAAGCGCGCACTAGGCCCTGGTGGGTGATCGAGTTACAAATCATTCTCAGTCGTCAGCCCCAATTGGGAATGGCACGGCGCGATGAAAGAATGGCAGAGACCGACCCCAAATCTAAGACAGCAGAACTCCAAGAGTGTTAGGGGAAACTCCAACACAATTCACTACTTATTTCTCAATACCAACATCGCAACGGTTACGACTATCAACACGATCCACAGCCAACCGCGCCACGCCCTGCCTTTTGGCGCCTCCGGCACGGACGAATCGCTCGCCGCGTCGCGTTGTGGCTTCACCAGATTCGTATAGCTCAAGCCGGTTCCGGGCACTCCGACGGTCGTGCGCGTTCCTGTCTTGCCAAAGGTTACGTGAGCGCCGCGGACCCCGATCGAGGTCGATACGCCTCGCTTACCGATGTTCAGACGGGCCCCGGGAAAGATGCGGATTGAGCGGCGGAAACGGAAGAAGCCCATGGCCCTACCTCGCAATCACGAAGACGACATTATCTACTGAGAATGGGGAGTAGCGACCGAGCGACGATGAACACCTCTCTGCCCACCAGCACCAGCCATCGCATTATTGCCTTTTGCATTCCTTGGTCTCCCTGGCGACAGTATCCCATGGCCGTGCTCGGTGGGAGTTGGATATTTGGCGTAATCGCCGAAAAGGTCTCAACTCGATCCCTGTCCCCCTCCCCGCCTCCGCATGGCTGCCGACCTGAAACCCTATTTAGTCCGATCAGGCGGTTTAGTCCGCGGTTGATTTGCCGCTTCGGACCGAGTCTGGCGCGCCACTCGAGCGGCGAATGCTGCTAGAACCGATATCGGACACTTTCCCTAAAATGCTCCTTAATGGGAGAGTATACTGAGTCTCCATGGGCCAAGTCATTGAAATACCGAAACGCCGCAAGCGCTCCCCAATCGCCGTAAGTGGGAAAGTCGCACCGCCCCGTCGCAGACCCAACCGAGCGACGCGCACCCGAGAGTACCTGACCCCGACCGAGATGGAGTCACTGCTCGAGGCCGCCGGGGTTGGCCGCTACGGGCATCGCGACCGGACGTTGCTGCTCCTGATGTACCGGCACGGCCTACGGGTCAGTGAGACGATCAGCCTGCGCTGGGAACAGTTCGATTTGAAGGCTGGTCTTCTGGCAGTCCAACGCTTGAAGAAGGGCGTGCCCTCAACGCACCCGCTCCGAGGTCCTGAACTGCGCGCCCTGCGGCAGCTGCGTCGTGACTGGCCCGATAGCCCCTATCTGTTTGTCTCGGAGCGCGGCGGTCCGATGACGGCAAGCAACGTGCGCAAGCTCCTCACCCGCACCGGCTTGGCGGCCAAGCTGCCGTTCCCTATCCATCCGCACATGTTGCGGCACGCCTGCGGTTACAAGCTCGCCAACGAGGGTCACGACACGCGATCCCTGCAGCACTACCTCGGGCACAAGAACATCGCACACACCGTGCGCTACACCGACCTCGCACCGGATCGGTTCAAGGGATTCTGGCGGGATTAGGGGGATCACTGAAAAGGCCGCCGACATGGCTATCGGCCAGCGGCAGTCCGTCGACTGCGCCAAGTCGGTTCCACGAGGCTGCAACGATTAGTGAGTCGACGGGCGCACTGGAACTACTGCGCGCGAAGCGCGGAACTGTTTGGTGCGTCACCTCCTTCTCATTTGATCTGAGACGCCCTTCATAGTCGCCGATTAGACCGAGCGTATGCTTTTAATATTTGCGTCGCCCTGCCAACTTGCACCTCATTCGCAATTTCCGTTGGCCATGAATCGACCTGATTATCAAGCGGCTGAACTCTCGAGGAGTTGACATGAGAAGGTTCTTAATCGGCTTAGCGTTAGCACTGACAATTACCGCCTGCGCGACGCAAAAAAACATGCTCGTATATTCGAGTGGCTTCAGCTTTGCGAACTACGACTATGTGGTTGTCGATAAGCTGGACGGTAGGGGTTCTACCTCGCTATATGGAATGGATGTTGAATTCGCGAACATGCTGAGTCGATACAACATGAAGGTAATTGGAAACAAGGAGTATGGAACGCTTCCGCTCGAAGTGCAGAAAAGAACCTTAAATGCACGCATGTCAGTAAGTGCAAGCAACAAGCGGATTCTACTCTCGGTGTCGTTTGATGACGCTGTTACAGGCAGGACAGGGTCCAGCATTACGACCTATGGACACGGCGATATTTTCAACGCCAATGCTAGAATGGGGGCGTTTGAGGCTGCGTCGAGCACCATTATTCTTGCGCTTCAGAGAGACAAGGGCCTTCAAATTGCCGTTACCCAAGAGAAAGTCGTGTCGCGGTGAGATTGGAGTTCTGAATTGCGCGTCCTCTGGCAGCTCCGTCGCTACTGACCCAACAGCGCGAACTTGCTCGTCTCCGAGCGCGGCAGTCCGATGACCGCGATCAAGATTGATGCACGCCGACAAACGCCGAAGAAAAAGCGCAAAACGGGAATCCCCACGGGGAACGCGGGCGAATACTTTGTGATGGGTGAGCTACTGCGTCGTGGATATGATGCCCAGCTTGCCAACCGAAATACCAAGGGCTATGACCTGTTGGTGGGACGCGCGACCGATCCCGTCTTGCGAAAGGTGCAAGTAAAGGCCGTCAGATCACCACCATGGTATGTAAGGACAGATAGCTTTACCGGTGACCTTGCAGGTCAGGTCACTGTCTATGTCCTTCTAGGCCCCGAAACTGCTGAGAAACCAATCAGGTATTTCATAGCGAAGAACAAGAAGCTGGCAGGTTATCTGCATCGTCCCAAAGGATGGAAAGACAACGCCTTCATGAGCATTAAGGTGGTATCCAAGCACGAAGATCGGTGGAAAGATATTTTGAGTTAGCCGTTCTTCTATTGGAAGGCATCGTCAAAACGGACTGACGCCGACTGCTGCGGCCGATCGATCAGCAAACTGGTCCACAAGTGTCCGCGGACATTCGCTCACTCAGCGAATTGTCTTCACGTATGGTGTCTGGCGATTAACGCGCCGATGCGTGCCTCCTCCACGGTGTCGATTCTCTCGCAGAGGCGATTATACGATTGCCAGCGCATCCATTTCGGCTTCTCCCCGTCCGCCCCGAGCCTTGCCTCGAGCTTGTGCTGCTTCCGCCAGAATCGCCCTATAGCGTCTTCCGCCTCGCAGTCATAACCAAGATTCATACAGTGTCGGCATGAGAATCCTCCGAGATGGTGAACGCCATACACTACCGCGCAGCGCCGCGAGCAATTCGGACACAGAAACCAGGCTCGGCGGCCTCCAAAGCGGCATGGAGTCCAGGCAAGCGCGATTTGTTGGGTTATTTTACGAGGCTCGGCGCCGTGCGGGGTCCACCCATAGCTCAAAACGAAGCTGCCCGGACTGGCGGCGATGGAAATTTCGCCGAGTGGCTCATTGTCCCTCAGCCATTGCCACCGGAATGAACCAGGCTGCAACCGACCCTGCGCCTTGAGCTGCCGTATGTCGAGCTGCAGATAGTGCTCACATTTTTGCCGCAAGCTGGAGCGACCGGCGCGAGATCGAGACCCACCTGTGCCCTTTGAATTCCTCGCAGCATCACAAATCATTTGGCTAACCAATCGAAGCGCCTCCGCGAATTCGGGATTGCGGTTCCCGATTTGTGCCTCTTGCCTATGATCCTTGAAGTAAAAGGAAACCGCAAACTCCCCTACCTGTGTCGTTGTGAATTGGCGAACGCGGTTGACTGTGAAAATTGCGCTCGGCCCTTCATCAAACGAGTCCGCCTCCGTGCGATTTCTGTGCGACCTCTGTGCGACCGTGCGACCTCTCCCCATATGATCTTTGGAAAATATTTGCAGGGGTTCTATAGGAAATGGTCGCACAGTCGCACAGAGGTCGCACGTCGCACGCCTGTGCAGACCTGTGCAACCTGTCGGCTGAATTTGAGTGGCGCAGTGATCGCACATAAACAAAGGTTGAGTGCTGAGCCGCGTCTTGCATAAACAAGACCGTGCGACCTGTCCGCTGACATTGATTGGCACAGTGATCGCACATAAACATCACCCGGGGGAAGTTTATGTGCGGGCTTACCGCCCTCTGCGTTCAGTGACATCGATCCCTCTCAGAATCGCCATGCACGACCTACACCTAAGAGCTGGTAGTGTCTCAGTTTGAATGTTTAGCTATAGAGCGGCGCGCTTGACGATTTCCTTAGTTAGAGCCAGAAACTGAGTATGTGCTTCGTCCACTTGTTGGTAGTGGCCAGGATTTACAAGGCCGCGAAGCGCCCCAATGCCAACGCCATACTTTTGCGCTTCGGGCGCCAAGCTATGGAAATGCTGCACTCCACCTACTTTATTCGTGCCTGCGTAAGGCACCAAATTCGGATCGATGCCTTCAAGATCTTTGATAATGCGATCCCTTACTCGCGGGGCGATCTTATTCTCCCAATCCGCGTGTGGATTCGCCGCATTTCTTCCAGCGTTCACCTTGAACGCGGACGTTATATAGCCTAGATAAACCGGCCTTCCCTTTAATAAGCGGGCCTTGTCCTCTTTTGGGGCCAGATCTCGAATTGTTTTCCACCCCTCAATCCATTTTGCTATTGATCGGCCAACGGTAGAAAGTGCACGAAGCGAGAATAAATCGGCGGCGACAGGTGTAATGAAGAAATCACAATCGAGGAGGACTACGCGATTCAGCGCTCCTACGTTTGGACCAACGTCGTATAGAACCACATCAGCTTTAATCCTTTTGGCAACCTCATTCACCACTTGAGCTAGTGCCGTCGTTATATCGTAGCCACGAACCCGACGTGCAAAACACTCTGTCCATGCTTCTGGCAAGACTTCCTCATACTCTGAAAGCAATACATCTCCGGGGAGCAGATAAATCGAAGTGGAGTTCTCAACCTTTACTTCTGGGATCGCGATGATCCCCCCGCGACCTTCGGCCACCGGCTTGACGGCGGACCAAAGTGTCTTTCCCAAGCCGTTGTTATCTGATTCAGCGAGCAAATCTTCAAGGTAGGATTCCTCCAAATAGAAAGAAGTCAAATTACATTGCGGGTCTGCGTCCACGAGCAATACAGTGTGACCAACAGCCGAGAGCTCGGCCGCAATATTCACTGTCAGCGTTGTTTTTCCGACTCCGCCTTTGTGGTTGAAAAGGGCAAGTTTCTTCATGATGGCTCCTTCGCGTGAAGCCGTAATTCTAGACTTTCTGGTACCGCGTACAATCTTATGGACGCGAATCCGATAAAGAAGCCATTTCTTCCCAAGACCAAACGTGATCAGATACGCCAGCTTCCATTGCCGGCGTCACGCGCAGTGTTTTGTGGATACGCCCAAAATTGTAGTACATGAAATGTAGCGCGACCGCGTGAGCGTGATTTTCGACCTTCTGTGAAAACGCATTCGTCAGGCGCGTAAACCGGCGCATGCTCATCCGCATAGTGAGGTTCTGACGCTCTACGAAGCTCGTAGAGATGTGTTTCTCGTCTGGGTTACCACATACCACTCCCTTGATAGCTCCGCAGCACTCACCTGGGCTATAGCGGCGCGCAGGATCAGCGTCTTTCGGGGGGCCGTAGAGTTTGACCAGCATCGCATAGTCAACGTGTTCGCTGAAGGCGCTGTCCATCGCGTTCAGATAGACCTTATGGCCGTCAGTGGCGAGTTGGATGCGGTTCGCTAGGAGTTCGGCAACGTCGTTCATGAACTCGGTTGCGGTCCGCACGCCGCGATCCCCCACTAGCCAAGAGACCATGAGCTTGGAATCGGCGTCGATAGCTGTCCATGTCCAAACATCGCCCGCTTTGCCGTCGTATTTCATTGCGGGATCGGCGTTCTTGGCTTTGGCGTACACAAACGACCAAATCTCATCGCATTGGATGCGCTTGCATTTTAGGTCGCGCAGGGCTTTGTCCTGGTACTCGGCACATGCGGTGCCAACGTCGACCAGAAGCTTAGTTACCGTGTTGATCGAGCAATCCGCAAGGCGGCTGGTCGCGCGGAGGCTATTTCCTTCGACCAAGAGACCCAGGATCTGGGCGCGCCTTGCGAGGGGTAACTTGTTCATGGGGGATAGACTAGCCCATGATGCTTAACCGGTCATGCATTTTATTCACTTTAACTAGTTGCGTTTAGTTTGTGTTTTTGTGATATTAGACGCCATGGAGGTCATATTCAAGGATAAGGCACTCGAACGGGTCGCTTTGGAAGGGTGGATAGACCCGAAACTACCTATTGCGGTTTGCGCTTCATTGCAGCGCAAGATTTTGCTGATCAAAAGTGCACCAGATGAACGCACATTACGAAATTGGAGAAGTTTTCATTACGAGAAACTCAAAGGTGAATTTGATGGATTGCATTCCATACGGCTCAACGATCAATGGCGATTGGTTTTCGAGGTTTCAGCGGGAAGTGCTGGACCCAAGATTACCGTTATTGGTGTTGAGGATTACCACTAACCAGGAGATGAGATATGAGTGATACGTATGTCGTACCAACTCCCGGTTCTTTCATTCGGGAGGAGCTTGAGGCTCGCGGATGGAGTCAGCGGGATTTGGCTTTTGTTCTTGGCTGCACGGAACAGGCTGTTAACCCTATTCTTTCGGGTAAGCGCGGAATTAGTCCGGATATGGCGAAGGCGCTTGGCGACGCATTTGATGTAGCTCCGGAATTTTTCTTGAATTTGCAGAAAACCTATGATCTACAGCGAGCAAAGGTACCAGACCCTGACGTATCTAAGCGTGCAAAGCTGCAAGATCGTTATCCCGTTCGGGAAATGATTAAGCGTGGATGGCTTGATGAAACATCAGCGGATCTGCTGGAAGAACAACTTTGCCGCTTCTTCAAAGTCAAAGATCAGCAAAGCATTCCTTATTTCACGCATGCCGCAAAAAAAACCCATTATGACGACACACCCCCGCCTCAATTAGTTTGGTTGTTTAGGGTGCGACAACTCGCCGAGGCATTGCCCGTAAAGCCGTACTCCGCCAAGGCATTACGTGCTTCGCTAGATCAACTGAAATTGCTTATGGGTGATCCGGAAGAATCTCGACATGTTCCTCGGGTTCTCGCTGAATGCGGTGTGCGTTTTATTATTGTGGAGCCTCTCCAGGGCTCAAAAATTGATGGCGTTGCATTCTGGATAGATGCATCGCCAGTGATCGGCATGTCACTTCGATTTGATCGCATAGACAATTTTTGGTTTGTCTTGCGTCACGAAATCGAACACATTCTCCGAGGTCATGGCAAGACAAAGGAATGTCTTGATGTTGATCTCGTTGCGTCGGTTGACGCAGCTACAGAAGAGGAAGAGGTTATTGCCAATGCGGCGGCGCAGGGGTTTGGTGTGAGTGATGAAGAACTAAACGGTTTTCTCGCTAGATACTATCCGCTACTGGCAGAAGATACCTTCTGTTCTTTCGCAAAAATATTGGGAGTTCATCCAGGAATTGCTGTTGGTCGCGCTCAGCAACATTTAAATAAGTTCAATTTTTTGCGCCATCTGTTGGTGAAGATCAGAGAGTATGTTTGCTCGTCTGCGATTACCGATGGATGGGGAAAACTGGTTCACTTGGATTTATAGGAGATTTAGCATGTCCGTCTATAAAGAGCAGCTTCAGAGCCTTTACAGCCAGTACAAGGACGAAGTCCAGCCGATGGGGATGATTACGGCCCATGACGTGGCGGCCTGGGCATATCACAAGGGGCTAATGAAGCCGCGCATCATTGATATCATCAGCAACATGGCTGACGAGTTGGCCAAGGCATGGCGAGAGGAATATAAGACCGACCCCACCGGTAATCGATATAGGACCAAGCACGCCGTTGTTAAAACGGAGGGCGATAAGCAACTTACTTTTTGGGTCGATATGGCCACTACGACCCGATCAAATATGGTTCTGGCATTTGCACAGCGTCGGCGCCAGATTGTCGGTGACTGCGTTCATCTTAAGAACGATGTAGACGCCTATAACTTCAACTTTAATACTGGTAGGCCAATACAGATTCCCTTTGATTTTACAAGGGACATTCGGGAGGCACAGAGAATCAATAAACCTCGCGCCGCCTAGGATTTTGATTTTTTCCAACGAGCAGCGGCAGCCACTTTCGCAATTTCATGACGCTGCTTTGGCGTAAGACTCGCAAAGCGGGCCTTACCTCCCTTCAATCCACCTTTCCGACCCAGGCTGACAGCAGCCGAATCCTTGTCTTTACCAACGGGCTGGGAGTGTTCGCCCGTTGCCAGGTCTACAACGAACTTGGCGAGTTGGTTGGTATCGCGGGGTCTTTTGGGTTTTGCAGCCATGGCCGAGTGTGCCATAGCAAGCTTGACCGCTCAAGCATGTCAAATTCAAACTGAGACACTACCTAAGAGCTGCCAGATCGCATTCGAGGCAGCCGGCGGTGATGTGGAGGACATCCGAGACGGCCTAAAGTACGCCCACCGTCACGACTGGCTGAGCCGTGACGCTTTCCATCTTCGAGAGTGGTTTCAAACATGGAAGCTGATTAAGTTTTCGTGCTGCAACGCGATCTGGCACGATTCTTGATTTCTGTCATGTAGTGTATATAATGACCGCTGAGGCTCGTGGGAGAACCCGCGAGTAATAGGGAATAGCGTACCGCTACACAGTGTCTGCCGCCACCTGAGCCCCTCACTCAGCAAAGTCAAAGCGGTTGTCCCTCCAGTGTCGTCCGTCTGGTAGACCGCCGGAGTGCATGTATGCGCCAGCCTCCGCCCCGGTCTCTCCAACCGGCGCTGGAGACGAGGCGATGTCAAAATTCAACCCGCACGATCCTGCACACGTTCTCGCGCGGCACCTCAGCATCAATATCAGCGACGCGCGCGATCTGCTCCGCACAGGTGCGATTCCAGATCGCGATCCAGCGCGGCAACTTTGCCGGGATACGGCCTGGCTGCGCGCTGTCGAGGCTGTACGGCCTCAGTTCGATACACCCGTGACGGTGTTCCTCTGGGACATACGCGACTTCCTAATACGACAGCTCCTCTATACCCGTACCCCTGAAGACAGCGCGCCGAACCGTCGCCTTGTCGAGTTTCGATTCCACGCTTTCGGCGAGTGCGGTGAGCCTGCGTATCCGGTTGATCGCAATGTGCGGCCGTGGCGCGGGCATCGGGTTCCGGTCTCGCGCGAGCAGTTAATTCGCGCCGGTTACGTAGAGTTTCACGAACTTTGGAGTAGGTGGGGCGGCCCACGCGGCAGCTACAGCACGCCGGAAGAGCACGCGTTCGCCAATGTCAAGCATGGTGGGGAGGTACAGCTCTCTCCGTTCCAGGCCTACTGGAGCAATACCTGGACTGAGCTGTACAAGCCTCGCGGCGAGTTTCTTGAACGTCTATGCCAGGTGCTCGACGCAGATCGGGAGCACTACCTATGAGCGCCACCAAAGTAATCGAGGCCAGGCGCCGCCCGCTTGGTGAGCGCCCGGTGGACCCGCGGAGCGCCGAAATGCGCGAGGTGATCCGCACCGTCGAGGCACGGAAGTCGAAGATTCGCAGCATGCGGGCATGCGGCAACTGGCAGGCGCGGTTATGAGTACTATATCAATCGCACGCGGGCGCCCCGATAAGTTCGGCGTAATAGTTTCACAGGAAGCGCTGACGCTCGCGGCGTTCGCCGATCTGTTGCGCCAGGCACAGGCCATCCCGACGGCCTTCACTTTCGATGAATACCAGGCGGCAACTGAAGAGCAGCGCAAGCAAATGAAGCGCGCCGCGTGGTACACGTGCGGCACATTCAAGGGAGCGCGGCGCGTTAGAAACGAGCTGATAAGTTGCAGCGCCATCGTGTTCGACGCGGATAAGCCCGGCTTCACGGTTGACGCGCTCGACGATCTAGGATGCAGCTACGTCGCGGTCACGTCAACGTCGCACGGTGTTGGTGGGCAAGCTTGTTGTCGCATCGTCATCCCGCTAGCTGAACCGATTTCCGCGGACCGGTATGACGCCGTCTGGGAGCAACTCGCTTCACGGGTGCCAGGTATCGACCAGAGAGCAAAGGATGCGGTACGCCTTAACTACATGCCGCACGTACCGAAGGGCGCGCTAGGGCATGAAGTCGTGTGCGTCGACGATAGGCCCTGGCTAGATGCGGCCACGTTTCCGGAATCTCCTGCCGCTCCGGTGCAGGTCGCTACGGCAACGCGCGAGGAGTTGAGCGAAGAGCAGATAGCAGACACCCGTGCGGCGCTCTTGAGCCTGGCCGCGCGTGAAGTTCAAGCACCTGACACAGTCAATTGGACCAATATCGGGTACGCGCTGTTGAAGCACGGTGCGCGCGACTTGTGGCTCGAATTCTGCGAGGCGGCGCGAGGAGCTAAAAAGGACCACGGCGGGGAGGAGTGGTGGGCGCGACACGCGACCTCTGCACCGCGCGCCGATTTCCGCCACATTCTCAAACAAGCTGCCGCGCTCGGGTGGCAGAACCCTCACACCGTGCGGGTTGCAGCGCCCGAAGAGTTTCAGGTTGTTGGTGAGGCGCCAGCCCGGCCGCCAGGCGAACTGATCGAAGAGAGCAAGGAGGGTTCCGAATCCCAGAAGAGCAAGTTCGCACAGCGATTCAACCTACAAGTAAATGATCGCGGCAAAGCGCTCTCCAACGCGGCGAATGTAGAAAAGGTTCTGCGCGCACATAACGTGCTAACTTATGATGAATTCCGCGACCAAGTGTTAATACATTGGCCGAATGAGACGCGACGCCCTTGGCGAGATGAGGACGCAACGCGCATACAGACGTGGCTGCAAAACCGCGGCGGAATGGTGTCCACGGCGAAACAAAGCGTTATAGATGTCTGCGACTTTATCGCGCGCGATCACCGAACGAACATCATTACGGAGTGGCTGCTTGGGTTACGGTGGGACGGATCTCGGCGCTTAAGTACATGGCTGCGCTACGCCTTCGGCGTGCCGGCGGACCGCTATCACATCCGCGTCGGACGAAATATGCTTATAGCAATGGTGGCCCGCGCGATGCACCCCGGCTGTAAGGTCGATGAGTCTATGGTGCTAGAGGGGGCGCAAGGAACGCGCAAGACGCAGGCGCTAGAGATCATAGGCGGCGAGCACTTCAAAGAGTTAATAGCGCGGCCCGGTACCAAGGATTTTGCGCAACAGTTACGGGGTGTTTGGCTCGGCGAGTTCTCGGAACTGGCAGCGTTCAAGCGCCCCGAGGACATTGAAGAGATCAAGCAATTTTTGACGTGTCGCGTAGATCACTACCGTCCAAGTTACGGGCGCGTCGAGCGAGACTATCCGCGGCGAATCGTCTTCTGCGGCAGCACAAATACCGATAAATGGTCACATGACTCCACGGGCGCTCGGCGCTTCAATCCTGTCAAGGTGCAAAACATAAATCTTTCATGGCTTCGGGACAACCGCGAGCAACTGTTTGCAGAAGCGGTCAGGCTCTATCAAGCTAATCGCACTTGGTGGACGTACCCGAAACTAGAAGCGCAAGAGCAGCGGGACGCTCGCATCGTAGACGATACGTGGGATTACCGGGTCGCCGATTTCCTGAAAGGGCGCAGTAGCGTTTTCGTCATAGACGTACTGGAAACGGCGCTCGGCGTCGACGTTAAGGACCAAAGCCGCGCGCAGTCGACCCGCGTAGGAGTATTACTCCGAAAGCTGGGATGTGAACCCGAGCGAAAGCGCGTCGATGGCGAGCGCCAACCAAAAACGTTTTGGCATGTCCCGAAAGAATACGGCGCCCAGCCGCTAGCCATGAGCGGGCCGGTGCAGTTTGAAAAAACGAAGGAACCTTCTCTCACCCCCGCTAACACTTTTGCGACGATCGCAATGAAGACGACCGATATCGAGGAAGCCAAGAATTTAGCGCTCAAGGCGCTTCAGAGCGTCGTTATCGCTCGGTTGGACGCATGATGTTAAGTAGGTCTTGACGGCCTAGGACACGGTGGCCTACCCTAACGCCAGTTGACTGGAGTGGCGCTATGACGGTTTGGGTACTGGTAGTGATAATGCACATAGCGGGAGTTTCCACCCCCGTGATGGTGTATGTCGGCGTGTACGACAACCTAGCAGCGTGCGAAAGCATTGTGCACAACGATTCTACGCAGTGCATCGAGCAAAAGGTATAGAAGTGGTGAGCAAGCCCCAATGACAGCGAAGCAACTACGTAAACTCCTCGACAACGCCGGGCTGAGTCAATCTGAGGCAGCCCGGCGTCTTGGTATTTCCGCGCGCAACATGCGCCGCTACGTTGCGGGCGATTCCCCAGTTCCTCGCGCGATAGAGCTAGCGCTTCGGTACTTGATCGAACATGAGACACAGAAGGATATGTTCCAATGAAAGCCGCACTCTATGCTCGATTCAGCACCGACAAACAGCGCGACGCATCGATAGAGGATCAATTCCGCGAGTGTGAGCGCGTTGCCAAGGCCTCGGGACTAGAAGTCGTCGCCCGATTCGAAGACCGCGGAATCTCTGGCGGCACGCATACACGCCCCGGCTATCAGGCGTTGCTCACTGCCGCCCGAGCGCACACGTTCGACATCATGATTGTCGAAGACATCTCGCGTCTCTGGCGCAACCGCGGCGAGTTCGGACAGCGCTCTTGCGAGCTTGAAGACTTGGGTGTGCACTGCCTGACGTGCGTTGGTGATGACACGCGTCGCGATGGCTGGGGCCTTGTGATACAGATCAAGCAGGCCGTCGCCGAGCACGCGCGGCGCGAGGCCAGTTATCGCACGCGGCGCGGCCTTGAGGGCCGGGCGCTCGCCGGCAAGTCAACCGGCGGCCGGACATACGGCTACGTTCCTGCCCGCGACAGTGAGAACGGGCAGATCGAGATCAACATTACCGAGGCACCCATCGTGCGGCGCATTTTCGAGATGTACGCGGCCGGAGCTAGCCCGCGCAATATCGCGGCAACGTTCAACGCAGAGGGCATCCCCTCGCCTGGTGCCGGCTGGAAGCGCACCACTCGCCGGCAGGATGGCAAGTGGCTCGCCTCAGCGATACACGGCGACGTGAACCGCGGAACGGGGATACTCAACAATCTCCGCTATACAGGCGTCGTGCTATGGGGTCGATCGGAGTGGAAGCGCTTAGCGGCCGACAGCAAGAAGCGCCGCCACAGGATGCTTGAAAGCGGCGCCGCGCATGAGATGATCGACGAACGGCTGCGCATTGTCCCCCCGGACCTTTGGGACCGCGTTAAGGCGCGCCAGGTGAGTCGGAGCAAAGAGGCCGGCTCCAAAGTGAAGGGAGCGCTCCGCCAGCGGGCGCGGCCGTCCAAGTACCTCTTGAGCGGGCTTCTACGCTGCCAGGCGTGTGAATCCAGCTTCGCGCTCTCAAATGCCACGCGCTACCAATGCTCAAGCCACCACGAAGGTGGAGACCATGCTTGCGCAGTAACTCTCTCGGTTCCACGGGAGCGGATCGAGCATGTCATGCTCGACTGCGCGCAAAAAGAGCTACTAGACCCGATGAAATTAGCCGAAATCGAAGCATGGCACGTTGCGCACCGGCCGGCGACGGTAGACTACCGGCCGCGGATCGCGGAGCTTGAGACGCAGGTTGCGAATTACGTGAAGGCGCTAGGCGCCGGAGCGGATGGGATGGGGGATTTGATCGCGTCGCTGAAGGCGGCGCGAGGCGAGCTTGACCGGCTGAAGGCGATAGCTTCCCTACCGCGCGCGGCACAGCAGAAAACCGCCGGGGAACCCGTAGAGAAGCGGGCGGCGCGGATACGGGATAGGTTGGCAGCCGGCGGCGAGCTGGCGCAGGCGGCTATGCGGGAGTTGTTCCCAACCTCGATTTGGCTGGAGCGCGACGCATCCGGCCGGTTCCTGTGGGCGCGAGCTATGGGCGCCTGGCCGGCCCCGGAATCGTGGAGCTACACCCGTGACGGTATGGCGCCCTCGGAGGCGTTCCCGATGATCTACAGAGTGGGGATGGGACAGGTAGACGTAAGTGGTAGCGGGGGTAGGATTTGAACCTACGACCTTCGGGTTATGAGCCCGACGAGCTGCCAGACTGCTCCACCCCGCACCGGCGAGCCGCCTATTCTACCTGGTAGGATCATCAATGCAAGCGAGCGCAAGAATTGTCGTTTTGCAGCATTAGTGCTGCCTGGAGAATTTCGTGCCGAAAAAATCGCCGGCGTTCCACGCGGGGCGCTCGGCCTTCTGCGCCACCTCGTAGCCGATCAGGAATGACAATGTGGTGGATTTCGCCGCCGATTCGAAATAGAACGGCTGGCTCATGTT
>Ga0181523_10000709_pt1 | contig 37627 bp, 24 predicted proteins | sample PEATcosm2014_Bin_43_FD_119752 | JGI IMG/M metagenome (GOLD analysis project Ga0181523, IMG submission 119752) | Peatland microbial communities from MTU Mesocosm Facility, Houghton, MI, USA - PEATcosm2014_Bin05_30_metaG | ecosystem: Environmental > Terrestrial > Soil > Wetlands > Peat | place... | reverse complement strand
TATCCAGCAGTACATTGACAACAATAACCAGAACCCGCACGTCTTTGTCTGGACGGCTTCCGTGGAGCACATCTTCCACAAAGTCGCCAAATGTAAAGAAGCGTTAGACGCACTACACTAGCAACTAGCAATTAGCTTGCCGCCCTTCAGGCTGTCGGATATGTCAGACCTCGTTGCCCTTTGGGAACAGTCGAGCGAAGGGCGCAAAGAGCGGCGTAGGTTCGCCGCCTAGGAGATCTTGAGTGCGAACCCAGAAGGCAATTTCGCTCGCCACCATTGCAGTCTGTGTCTTACTCTACGGCTGTGGCCCGACGACGATCTGGTCAGCAGAAGCCCGATCCCCGGATGGCCTATGGCTGGCGACGGCTCATACCGAACAGTTCAGCGGCCCCGGAAATGCCGGCCTTTACACTATCGTCGACCTGAAGTGGCTCCGCGGGTCTAAGAGAGTCACAGAGATTCTGTCGTTCGACTTCAATGAGGATACGCCCGACAAAGCGACAGTGAAGATGAATTGGTTGACACCGACACATCTGGAGGTCGTTTATGGCGGCAACCCGAACCTTGGCTTCCAAGTCGTCAAGGGCGCTGGCATCGACATCTCCGTACAACACCTCTCGGGCGGTCTAACCAACGGTAAGAATTCAAAGTAGCCCACTGCTAGCCTTCATCACCACGAGCCGACTTTCACTCGGCGAGGGATATGCCTTCTCCGGCATCAGCAGCCAGTGAAAGCCGTTGTTGATGCGCTGGACTGCTCCCAAATTGGCAAACCGCGTCCATCGGCCCTGGAAGCCCGCTAGCCGGCCGGGACGACTCTGAGGCCGTCCCGCCACCCTATCGCCCTTCCTGCGGCATCCTGGGGCCAGTAAACGGCAATCTAGAACTGCTGCGATCCAAGAAATGGTATTACCGGAAATATAGAAACATCACCAAGGTGCCGGACTGCCGTGATCGACTTCCAAAAGTAAACCCTCACGACCCCACATATCTGGCGTACAAGCTTCGCGCGATGGCGGTGTCGGTGGTGCCTTTGATGATGGCTCGGCCATCGGGGAAGAGCGTCAGTTCGTAGGGTTCGCGCCAGAACTTCAGGATGAACTCGCTGTGCTTCACCGGGCCGTGCGGCGAGAGGCGGCGCGTGATCTCGGCGAAGTCGATAGGCCGCTGGCGCTCGTGAATCTGCACCGAATTGCGTCCGCACAGCGAGATGTGCGGCCGCCCCTCACCGGCGAGGTGAATGAAGTCGTGCTCCTGACAGGCGCGGCAGCCGGAGCGCGGCTTGTCGGCGCGGACTGAAGCGTAATCGTTGGTCCACACGTCATACGACAGCAGGGTGCGGCGAAGTTTGTCGCGCGCGCCAACCGCCAGCTTCAGCGCCTCGGTTGCGGCTATGGACGCCACGAAGTTTACTGCCGAGTTCAGAATGCCTGAGGTGTCGCAGGTCTCGACGATGCCACGCGGCGAATCCGGAAAGATACAGGCCAGGCAAGCGGTTTCGCCGGGAAGGATGGTCATGGTGACCGCATAGCTGGCGACTCCGGCAGCGTAGATCCAAGGCAGAGCTTTGCTGACCGCGAAGTCGTTGATCAGGTATCGCGTCTCGAAGTTGTCGGTGCCGTCGAGAATGATATCGACATCGCTGAGCAGTTCCTCGACATTCTCGGGCGTGAGATCTGCGACGTGCGGCTCAACCGCGATCTCGGAGTTGAAGGCCGTAATCTTGCGCGCCGCCGCAATCGCCTTGGGCAACGACTCAGCAGCATCGGCTTCGTCGAACAGCACCTGCCGCTGCAGGTTACTGGGCTCAACATAGTCGCGGTCGATGATGCGGAGATATCCCACGCCGGCCCGAGCCAGCAAAGAGGCCAGCGCCGAACCGGTGGCGCCGCAGCCGACGACTGCCACGCGCGCCTTGGCCAGCCGCTCCTGTCCCGCTTCGCCGATCGGCTGGAAAAGCGTTTGTCGGGAATACCGCTCCGAGAATTTCAACGTCTTAACCTCAGCACCGGGGTTCCTATTGAGCGTTACGAATTATTGTGGCACTTCGGACGGCGTCCAGCGGTTGCCATGTTGTCTGGTTGTCTGGCTGATTTTCAACACCAGCTTCACCGCCGGCTTGTTCAGCGGAAGGCTTTCATTGGTTATTATAGGTACTCCACATCAATTGCGCCTTCCCAGGATAAAAACGGAGAGGTCTCCGCGGGGACACGGCGTTTTGGACGCAAGTGCGCAAGCAATAAAGACTTGGCAGAGTCGCTGCAAATGACGTTCTGCGGGGTAGCGGGTGCGCTGAAGGGCAAGGTTTGAGGACGCCGATCACGCCATCGTTGTGCACGCTTGCTGTTTTCTGTGCTCTGGTTGCCCCACCGGCGCGGACGCAGACCGGCCAACCTTCGGCTCCCGCCGCCGCACAATCCGAGGTAAGCAATCAAAGTGGAACTCTGGCGAAGTACGAGGGTGAGACGGTCACCGCCATCGACTTCCGCGGAACCAATGGCATCGATACGGCAACTTTGCGCTCCCTGATCGTGCAGAAGGCCGGCCAGCCGTTGGATCGCGACAAGCTGCGCACCAGTATCGAAGCGCTGTATGCCACCGGACGCTTCGCCACGTTGCAGGTCGAAGCTGAACCTGCCGCCAGCAACCATCTGAATCTGGTCTTCGTCGTCACTCAGAACTACTTCAACGGATCGGTCACCGTCGATGGCACGCCGCAGAAGACCAATCCCAAGGCAAACCAGTTGGTCGCGGCCAGCCAGCTGGATCTGGGCTCTGTGTTCAGCGAGGACAAGGTCGTCAGCTCAATCGAGCGCATGAAGAAGATATTCGCCGACAACGGCTACTACCAGGCCACCACCACGTATGCCCTGGAGCCCAGCGTTGCGGATAGCCAAATGGCGGTTCATTTCCATGCCGTTCCCGGGCCGCTGGCGCGAATAGGACAAGTCACCATCCAGGGGGATACCGGAATTCCTCCTGACCAGGTGCACAGCCTCACCAAGCTGAAGGCGGGCAACAAAGTGGTTGAGGAGCATGTGACCCGGGCGCTGGAGCGCTTGCGCAAACACTATCAGAAGAATGACCACCTGGAAGCGCAGGTCTCCCTGATTGACCGGCAGTATCATTCGGCGACGAACCAGCTCGACTACGTTTTCCAGGTGGACCAGGGCCCGACCGTGAACATCACGACCGAGGGCGAAGGAGTCAGCAAGGGACAGCTCAAGAAGCTGGTGCCCGTCTACCAGGAAAATTCCGTGGACGATGACCTGCTGAATGAGGGCCGTCGCAACCTGCGCGACTACCTGCAAACCAAAGGTTACTTCGACGCCGCGGTTGAGGTCCAGCGCCACCCGGTGACGGATGAGAACCACGTCAACATCGTTTACGTTATCGACCCCGGCATTCGCCACAAGCTGGTCTCGATAAAAGTGGTAGGGAACAAGTACTTCAATACCGAAACCATTCGTGAGCGGATGGCGGTCGAGCCCTCCAGTGTGCTTATGCCCAATGGCCGCTTCAGCCAGCGCCTGCTCACCGACGACGTGACGTCGATCAAGTATCTCTATCAGGCAAACGGATTTCTGGATGTCAAGGTGAGCGGCGATCTGGAGGACAATTACGAGGGCAAGAAGAACGAAATGCAGATCGTCGTCAAGATCGGCGAAGGTCCGCAAACCCTGGTAAGCGATCTGAAGGTCGAGGGGGCCAACGGCACTACGCTCCAAGAGTTGCTACCCCGGCTGAACAATCTTAAGGGACAGCCCTTCAGCGAAGCCAGCGTGGTCAGCGATCGCGACGCCATCACCTACTACTATTACGACGGCGGCTATCCCAACGTACAGTTCGAATCCGCGGCTACGCCGGCTCCGGGCGAACCCCAGCGCATGGACGTGGTCTACAAAATCACCGAGGGCCAGCAGGTTTTTGTGAACCGCGTCCTGGTCAGCGGACTGAGGAATACTCGTCCCTACATCGTCAACCGGCAAATGCGCATTCATGACGGCGATGCCCTCAGCCAGAACCGCATGGTCGATTCGCAGCGGCGGTTGTACTCACTCGGCCTGTTCAACGAAGTCAACATGGCGGTACAGAACCCCGAAGGGCTGGAGCCGTCGAAAGATGTGTTGTTCAACATCCAGGAAGCCAAACGCTGGACCTTCCGTTACGGCGGAGGCATCGAGTTTGCCACCGGCAATATTCCCACCACCACCAACCCGCAGGGCGCCACGGGAGTCAGCCCCAACGCCGTGCTGGAGATCACGCGTCTGAACCTGTTTGGGCGAGATCAGACGTTCAGTATCCGTGGCCGCTATGGTCTGCTCACGCGCCGAGGGCTGGCGACCTACGAAGCGCCGCATCTCTTCCATCGCGAAAACTGGAAAATCATCCTCAGCGCGCTGTATGACAACACCGCCGACGTCAATACCTTTGCCTCGGAACGGGTGGAAGGCGCGCTGCAAGCCGAGCAGCGCTATAACCGCTTTACCACCCTCATCTACGGGCTCACGTTTCAGCGTGTGGCCATCGATCCCAACAGTCTGGTGATCGATCCCACGCTGATTGCGTTGTACTCGAAGCCCGTCTTCATCGCCATGCCGACCTTCACCATGGTGCGCGACCGGCGCGACGATCCCATCAATCCCAAGAAAGGCTCGTACAATGCGATGAACCTTGGCCTGGCGACCAGCGCGCTGGGATCGCAAACCAATTTTGGACGGATACTGCTCGACAACTCGACCTACTATACCGTCAAGAAGAAGTGGGTCGTCGCCCGCAGGACGCAGGTCGGAATCGAGAAGCCCTATGGCACCAACGATTTCATCAAGCTTCCGCCGGACTCTACCCTCCCGGTAGAGGCCACCCAGATTCCGTTGCCGGAGTTGTTCTTCGCCGGCGGCAGTAACTCTCTGCGCAGTTTTTCCATCAATCAGGCCGGACCACGCGATCCGGAGACCGGCTACCCTATCGGCGGTCAGGGGCTGTTCGTCAACAATATCGAGCTGCGCACTCCTCCTGTGCAGTTGCCCTACGTCGGCGACAATCTGGGATTCGTGTTCTTTCACGACATGGGCAACGTCTTCGGCACCGCCAACCACATCATCAGCGGGATGCTGACATTCAATCAGCCGTCCATCGCCGACTGCTCGGCATCAAACAGCAAGACACCTTGCAACTTCAACTACGACTCGCAGGCCATCGGCATGGGCATCCGCTATAAGACGCCCGTAGGCCCGGTGCGCTTCGACCTGGGTTACGCCGTAAACGCGACGCGCTACCCGGTTCAGGACGACAACGAGGCGCTGTCGCTGCGCAGGATCAACGTTTATTTCAGTATTGGACAGACTTTCTAATGAGACGAATTTTGTATTTCACGATTTGTTCCGTGCTGCTGTTCATGACAGCGGTAGTGCCGGCGTTTGCCGGTGAAGTGATCGATGGCGTGGTGGCCAGCGTTAATCGTCAACCCGTGCTGCGCAGCGATTGGGACGAAGCCGCGGCTTTCGAGGCATTTATGCAACAGAAGCCCGTCGCCCAGTTGACCGAAGCCGACCGCGTGCTCGCCTTGCAGCACCTCATCGACCGGCAGTTGCTAAAAGCGCAGATGGGCGATGCAAGCTACATGCAGCCCTCGCAGGAAGCTTTGCAGCAGGACCTAGCCAAGCTGCGAGCGCAGGTTCCCAGCGGCACCGACGATATCGCCTGGCATCGGGTGCTGGCCAATTACGGGCTGAACGAGGAGATCGTCAAGGAGCACCTGCGCACGGAAGTTCAGGTCATGAATTTCGTCGAGGTCCGGCTGCGTCCCGATGTGCACATCCAGCAAGACGAGGTGGAAGCGTACTACCAGCACCAACTGCTGCCCGATTTGCAGAAGAACGGTGGCAAGCCGATTCCTCTGGACCAAGTCGAGCCGAGAATTCGCGAGCTTCTGACGCAACAGCACATCGACGAAATGCTCGACGCCTGGCTGCACAATTTGCGGCAGCAGGCCGAGATTCACAGCAGCGTGCCTATTCCCGGAGTGAACGCGCCTGGTGACGCGGCGGCGACTTCCCCCGGCAACTGAGAATGACTGAAGAGGTCACAAAACGGCATTCGCACAAACGCCTCTGGATCGGCGCGGCTGTGGGAGTGGTGTTGCTGGCGGTGATTGTGTCGCTAGCCTGGTACCTGCGCAGCCCCAGCTTCGAGGGCTTGGTCCGCAGGAAACTGATCGCCAATCTGGAAGAGGCGACGGGCGGCCGCGTGCAGATGGCTGCCTTTCATTGGAACCTGTCGCAGCTTGCGTTTGAAGCCGATGGCCTGACCATTCGCGGACTGGAGCCTGCCGGCGAATCACCGTATGCCCACGTGGATCGCGCTCTGGTGCGCCTGCACATCATCGCCTTGTTCGAGAAGCGATTCAGTCTGGAGCAGGTGGAACTTTGGGCGCCGGCAATCCACATCATCGTCAACCCGGACGGCAGTACCAACGCGCCGGAGCCGAAAGTGAAGCCGAACCATCCCAAATCGCCGGTGCAGCAGTTATTCGATCTCGCCATCGCTCGCGTCGACGTGCACGACGGCATACTGTTGCTGAACCAGCACAAGATCGCGCTCGACTTCAGCATCAACCAGGTGCTTGCGGCGATGGCCTACGATCGCCTTGCCCAGCGCTATGACGGCAGCGTTCGGGTGGGAAAGATGGACGCGAAATATCAGGACCTTCGCGACGTCGCCGCGCAGGCGGATTTGCAACTCAGCCTTTGGCACAACCAAGCCGAGATCAAAGCTCTTAAGCTCGCATCGGAAGCGTCGTCGCTACAGATAGCCGGAAAAGTTACGGACTTCGAAAACCCGCAGGTTCAACTCACCTACGGCAGCACGATTGACGTTGCGCAGATGGGAGCGGTGACGCGAGTCTACTCGTTGCGCGGTGGAACCATCGTTCTCGACGGATCGGGTACGTATTCCGAAGCCGCCGGTTATACATCGACCGGGCGGATCGCAGTTCGCGACCTCGACTACCTGGACGATGTGGTTTCCCTGCGGAATGCCAACCTGAATTCAAATTTTTCACTCGACCACAACAACTTGTCGTTGACCCGCATCGCGGCCCGCTTGCTCGGAGGAATGCTGACGGGCGATGCCGAGGTGAAGAACCTGTGGCCCAAGCAGTTGACGCCAATTGCGCCTACTCCGGCAGAACCAATCGGGCTCAACGGCAAGAAGGTGCCCCGGAACACCAGCCAGGTCCATGGCACTCCGGCGGCCGTGAAGAGCCTCAGTGCTTATCCGCAAGAAGGATTGGCAAGGCTCCGCGTGAACGGATTGTCGTTGAGCGAACTGGCCCGCATGGCTTCCAGCAGATCGTTGCCGCTGGACAAGCTGAATGCCGTCGGCAGCGTGACCGGATCGGTCAACCTTAGGTGGGAGCACGTGCTTGCCGATGCTTTCGCCGATCTCGCGCTGGACATCTCGTCTCCAACACTGCCTTCGGGTAATCAGTTGCCCGTCAGCGGTCATGTGAGTGGCCGATATGGCGCGCGCGCTGAAAGCATCCAGCTCTCGGCGCTGAATCTGACGACGGCGCACACGCATCTGGACGCTGCCGGCACATTGGGAACCACTTCGGCTGCACTGAAGCTGAATGTCAACACCACCGGTTTGACGGAATTTGCGCCCATGCTAACGGCGATGGGCAATGCGCCCCTGCCGATAGAGTTGGACGGAGCTTCAAGCTTCAACGGAACGCTGAACGGCCGGCTGCGGACTCCGCAGATTGCGGGTCACCTGCAAGCGACGAACTTCGTCTACATCTACACGCCCGCTGCCGAAGCTTTTGCGCCGCATACCGTGCCCGCGCCGGCAAAGCACAAATCGCTGTTCCATCTGGCGGCCAATCCCGCGCCTCCGCCTCCGCCGCAGCCGGTTGTCCATCCCAGAAGGATCCACATCGACCAGTTTTCCGGCGACGTGCAGTACTCGCAATCAGGTGTGGCGCTGCAACACGCTGTTGTGCAAGAAGCAGGTGCGCAGTTGACCCTCGACGGCTCCTCCGCGCTGGACAAAGGCAATTTCACGGACGCTTCGCAGTTCCAGGTGCAGGCTGCGATGAAAGATGCCGACATCGCCGAGTTGGAGCGCGCCTTGGGCGTTGATTATCCGGTTGGCGGCAAACTGAATTTCACCTTTCACGCCGTGGGCACCGCAGCCGACCCGCACGGGCAGGGCCAGATTTCCATGAAGGACGGCCAGGCGCATGGCCGTCCCATCCGCTCCCTCACTTCGAAGATTGCTTTTGCCAACCACGGAGTGCAGTTCGAGGGCATTCACCTTCAGGCAGCGCATGGCACAGTGTCCGGCGAGGCCGCCTACAATTTTCACAGCCGGGAGGTGAAACTTGATCTCACGGGCCAAAGCATCGACCTGGCCGAAATCCCGGAGGTACAGCAGCCGCACCTGCAAATTGCGGGTGTCACCAACTTCACCGTGAAGGGGTCGGGCACGCTGGACCAGCCGGTTATCAACGCCCATGCCCAAGTCGGCAAGTTGATGCTGAATGACGACATCGTGGGCAACATCACGGCTGACGCGGTCACTCGCGGACGGCAGCTCACGCTGACCGCGCGCTCCAACTTCCCCGATGCGACCCTCACCCTCGACGGCAATGTCGATTTGCAGGGCGATATGCCGGGGAGCGCGACCCTGCGCTTCGCCAATCTGGATGTAAATCCATTCCTGCCGGAGGGAATGCGAAACCAGGTCACGCGCCAGGCCTCGCTTGACGGCGAGGCGCACTTGACGGGACCGCTGAAGCAGCCGCGTCTCTTGCATGCGAGCCTGAGCATCAAGCAGTTCTCCGTGGAAGTTCAGCACATTCCGATTAAGAGCGACGGCCCGGTCGAGCTGAGCCTGGTCAACGAAGTAGTGACCGTACAGCGTTGCGCCATGATCAGTCAGGACAATCGCTTGACGTTGACGGGTACGGCGAGTTTCGAGGGTGATCGTCCCTTGAATCTGAGCGCCGATGGCTCTCTCAACCTGAAACTGGCGGAAACCGTCAATCCCGACCTTACCTCCTATGGCGCAGCGAATATCAACGTCAAAATCGGCGGGACAGTGTCGGCTCCGATGATGTCAGGACGAATGGAAGTGATTCACGCCGGTCTCTCGATGATCGATTTGCCGGCCGGGCTGGGCGATGTCAATGGCACGCTGGTGTTCAATCGAGACCGGCTCGAAGTGGAGAATGTGACCGGCCGCATGGGTGGCGGCCATGTAAAGCTCGGTGGCTTCGTCACCTTTGGACAGACCGTGGGCTTTAACTTGAGCGCTGACGGAAATGACATTCGTTTCCGCTACTCGGGTATCAGCGTCACCTCCGATCAGTCGCTGCAACTCAACGGCACGCTGCAAAATGCCTCGCTCACCGGCACTATCACGGTGACGAGGTTTGCACAGATTCCATCCTCGGACATGCAATTCCTGCTGGCGCAGGCCACCGCTCCGCCCCGCATCCCCAATCCCAAGTCGCCGCTCAACAACCTCCGCGTGGATGTGCGCATTCTTTCCACTCCCGCCTTGACGGTGCAGACTTCGCTGGCAAAATTGTCGGGTGACATTGATCTTCATCTGCGCGGAACGGCAGCGCGGCCGGTGCTGCTGGGCCGTGTCAACATCGCGGAAGGCGATATCAAGGTGGGCGGCACCAAGTTCCACCTGGAACGCGCCGACATCAGCTTCCTCAATCCCGTGGTCATCGACCCGGTGCTGGATGTCGAGGCCACGACGCAGGTACGCGATTATGACATCACCATCGGCCTGCATGGCACCATGGAGAGGCTCAACACCACCTACCGTTCCGATCCGCCGCTCTCCAGCGACGACATCATCTCGCTGCTGGCGTTCGGTTCCACCCAGACCGAAAACGCCATGGGGGCCGCGCCCGCGTCCGGATTCGCGGACAGCGCCTCCGGCGCGCTGCTCAGCTCGGCCCTCAACCAGGCCGTCACCAACCGCGTTTCGAAGCTCTTCGGGGCCAGTTCCATTCGCATCAACCCGTCCTTTGGCGGCCCGCAAAACGACCCCAACGCGCGCCTGACCATCGAGCAGCAGGTCACCAATAACATCACGCTGACGTACGTTACCGACCTGGCCCGCTCCGGTCAGGAGGTGATTCAGTTCGAATACAACATCAACAGCGAGTACAGCGTGCAAGGGCTGCGCGACGAGAACGGTGTGGTCAGCTTCGACTTGCTGATCCGCAAGCGCAAGCAGTGACGGGCCTTGAAGTCAAAGCGGCGGCTGGCATTTGAAGGGGCGCAGCTTTAGCTGCGCCGTTGCGATCACTTTATGTTTGTCATCACGAGCCGACTTTAGTCGGCGAGGGATCCGCTTTTCGGATTTTTCTGCAGTCTGATTTACCTCAGCGGCTAAAGCCTATTTTCTGCCATGGTGTCTTCATGCACGCCTGAAGGCGTGCTCCGCCCATGCGAACCGGCGCGAGAAGTCCTGACCTTACGCCGGACCTTGCGCAGCAATTTGCGTTGAGGCAGCCGCTTGTTCTTGCCCAGGCTGGACGATGTCCACAAGAGGAAAACCAAGTTCCTTCCATTCGTAAAAGCCGCCCAGCAGAGGTCGCACGTGACGAATGCCGAACTTGCGGAGTTGCAGCGCCACCCGGGCGCTGGTCGCTTCGTTGGGTCAAGTACAGAAGAGAACGATTTCTCCGTCGCGAGTGATTTCGCGGTTCCGGGCCTGCAATTCCTCAGGCGAGATTTGCAGCGCGCCGGGCAGGGTGCGAGGATCGGTGAGCACGTCCAGGGAATGGCGCAGGTCGATAATGACCGGCCGCTCGCCCGCTTCCAGTTGATGCTTCAATTCGTCGGGCGTAATGCGGTCACCCTTAACCTGCCGGATAAAACGTTCCCGTTCCCGCCAGCGGTAGAGCACATAGGCAACGACGCCGCTGGCGAACACGATCAGCAACCAGCCGCCCAGTAGGTGAGCGTCGCGGGCGACGCGGTCCAGTTGCGCGCTGAAAACATAGCCGAGAACGCTATAAGCTATCGTCCACAGTAACCCGCCCAGCACATCGAAGGCCACGAACCCGGAAAACGGCACGTTCACCATTCCCGCCAGCGCCGGCGCGGCGGTATTGAGGCCGGGAACGAATTTGCAGATGAGCAGGGTGCGCGGGCCCCACTTCTCGAAGCGCGTCTCCGTGCGGCGTACGCATGAGTCGGGTTCCATCGCAATCCTGCAGAGCAGATTCAGCACCACCGCTCCGCGGCGCTTGCCGAAGCTGTACCAGAAGACGTCGGCGCCAAAGCAGCCCGCAGTGGCAGCCAGCACCACCAGCGGCAGGCTCATCCGGCCCTGTCCGGCCAGCGCTCCCGCCGCCAGCAGCAGAGGTGTGGCTGGAATGGGCAAGCCCCCCTGCTCCAGCAGCACCCAGCCGAACAGCAGGGCATAGCCATACTGGACCACGAATTGGAGCGTATCGGCCATTCAATCAGAGGAACAACCGCACAGACTTATCTGGATGCGCTGGTTCTGGGGAAGGTTCCGCTTGAGCGCAGTATAAACCAGAAATAGTGGGAAGCAGGTTACAGAACTCTCGGAATCAGCGAATCACACAATTCACCAGTTTCAGGTTGGGCGATACAATCTTGAATGGCGTTGTTCGTAAGGCCATCAGTTAGGGAAAAAGCTGTTTTTGCCGGTGGCACGCGAGTCGCCGGTTGCCAGCGTTCACCACAGAGACACAGAGGCACAGAGTTCATTTCAACACGGACGGAGAGCACGGAGAAAACTGAAATAGAAAAGGTTTTACTTTTCCTCCGTGCGCACCGTGCTCTCCGTGGTAAGGATGTCCCAATTCTCTGTGCCTCTGTGTCTCTGTGGTGAGAAAGCATCCTTGGGCCCGGAATTAGAGTCTGTGGAAACAGGAGGCATGGCATGGGAAAAACATACGGAATCGTAGCGGTTGTCCCGATAGCGGCGTTTTTGGCGGCCGCTGCCGGTGCGCAGTCGTCACAGCCGCCGATGTCAAACCAGTCGATGTCCAATCAACCAGCCCAGGGTCACGCGCCGGAGGGGACGATGTCGCCGGAGACCCAGGCGAAGATCATGAAGGCGATCAACCATGCGCTGATTATGCTGCCCTACTACGGCGTATTCGACAATCTTGCCTACCTGCTTCAGGGACGTACCGTGATTCTGCAAGGCCAGGTTGTGAACCCCAGCCTGAAACCGGACGCCGAAAGGGCGGTGAAAAAGGTTGAGGGCGTCGACAAGGTGGTCAACAACATCGAAATCCTTCCACCCAGTCCCATGGACCAGCAGATCCGCGAGCGGGTGCGGCAAGCGATTTACGGCGGCTATGGCCCACTCTTCAAGTACAGCCGCAATCCGAATCCGCCCATCCGAATCATCGTAAAGAATTCCCGGGTGACACTCGAAGGTGTCGTCGATAGCGAGGGCGACAAGAATCTGTGTACGAATCGCGTTAACCAGATCTCGTCGGTCCTGTCGGTAACCAACAACCTTCGCGTGGTGAAATCGTAAGCCGGCAGACGAGACGAGAATAGCGAGAATCGGTGCGGAAGGTGGCGCGGCCTCAGCCGCGCCGTTGCGACCCCGTTTAATCATTTTGTCATCACGAGGAGGGCTTCATCCCTCCGAGGGATCTGCTTTTCCTCCTGCCCTGCGGCCCATTTCTTTCCGGCGCGATTTCAACCGAGCCGATTCGCCATTTGTTTTCGGCGACCTTCCTGCCTTTACGAAAAACTTACGACTTTTTTAGCCCGCCCTTACCAGTCAAATGCTCAAATCCAACTGCGGGCAGCGAATGCGCTGACGTGTGCGAGAGGAGATCATGACAGATTTATTTCTCATTATCTGTGCGGTGAGCGTTGTTTTCTTCCTGATTTTTCTGGTGCAATGCTCACGCTCGACACCGAAGTCCACTGGATTCCACCAGAAGTTCAAAACGAATTCGGCAGTCCGGAAGGTAGCGGAGCCGCAGCCGACGTATGCCATCGGTGGACGACGATTCTTTGCTCATCTCGAAGAGCAGATGTCGGAGTTTCTGTCAGCCCACGGCCGAACCGCCGCACTGTTGCTACTCGTCATCACGCTGCCACTGATGGTGCGGGCGCAGTCGGCGAGCGGCCCATCGCCTGACCAGCCGTCCGCTGGTGCCGAGCAGCAGTCCACCAGTAGTGCCGACCAGCAAATTCCGGCCGCGGTCCAGAAGCAGCTTGACTCAATGCAAAAGCGCATCACGCAGTTGGAAGCGGAACTCGCCTCACGGGCGCCGGAAGGATCGGCTTTGTCCCCAAAGGCTTCCGCCCCCGTCCACGAGATCGGTGATCAATCGGCCCCGGCTGCCGAGTCCGCCTTGGCTACGCCGGAAAATCCCGGACCGCCAGCGCCGTTTTCGTTCGCCGATTTCAGCTGGCTCAACGGCAACTCGCGGGTAACGAAGCTGCCATTTGATTCAAAGTTCTTCACGCCGGAGATTCGCTCGGACGTCGACTACATCTACGACTTCGCCCATCCCGCGGACGACACCATCGGCGGCTCGAGCGAGATTTTCCGCTCCAGCGAATTTCAGGTGACCCAACTGGGTGTCGGTGGTGACTTTCACTGGGACAACGTCCAGGCAAGGCTGATGACGCAGTTTGGCATGTACTCGCAAACCACACCGCGCAACGATGCCAGCCCGGCGCGCGGTCAATGGCAGCTTGCCGATGCCTACCGTTATATCTCGGAAGCCTACGGCGGCTATCACTTCAACGTGTGGGACGGAATTAATGTGCAAGCCGGTATTTTTATGTCGTATATCGGCCTGTTCAGCTACTACAACTTCGATAACTGGGCCTATCAGCCGTCTTATGTGTCGTCCAACACGCCGTGGTTTTTTAATGGCATGCGGGTGCAGATCTACCCCAACCAGCACTTGAAGATTGAGCCCTGGTTAATCAATGGATGGCAGTCCTATGGGCGATTCAACAATCGTCCCGGCATTGGAGCGCAGATCCTGTGGCGGCCGAGCGGTTCGTTTGAATTTGTCGGCAACCAGTACGCTCTTGGCGAGGACACCCTCGGCGTCCCGGGCCGCGTGCGCTATCACACCGACGACAGTATCCAGTGGAAGTATTACGACCATCCTGACCGCGTGCTCGACAAGATGGCGTTTTCGCTGACCGGTGACATGGGCTGCGAGCACGGCGGCGGCGTCAGTTGCGCCGGCGATTCCATTAAGGGCCCCAAGCAGAGTTTTATCGGCTACATGTTCTACAACCGCTTCTGGTTCCACAAGGACCTCTACGGCGTGACCCTTGGCGGCGGCCAGATCAATAACCCGGGCCGTTACCTGGTGCTCTTGCCGCCCATTAATGGCGCGACCGCAATATCCGGGACGCCGTACTTCCCGGAGAATCCGGGCGATCCCTTCAAGGCTTGGGATACGTCGGCAACCTTCGACTACATGCCCAGCCAATACATTACGTTCCGGTTCGAGTACGACCATCGCGCCTCGAACGTTCCCTACTTCACCGGACCGGGCGGGATAACGCCATCGGGAGGCAACACTGGCGCACCCGGGTCGTTGGTCCCCGGCTTTGTACCGGACCTGGTCAACACACAGAACACTCTGGACATGGCGATTCTGGTCATGTTCTGACGAACACGAGTTATGTGACGCACACCCCAGTAACCGAACACCTGCCCGTAGTAGGCTCCTATGGGACCTGCACGGCATCCGAAGCGCGACCAGTACGGATGCCGCCGAGGAGGTGTTCAGATGATTTCAACTGCATGGTGTGGCAGATGGATGGGAAAGGCGTTGCCTCTGCTTTTGGCTCTGGCATTCGCTGGCCAGATGAGGGCTCAGCAACCGAATGCGGGAAATGCATTCGCAACGCCGCAGTCACAAACGGGGGAAACGACGCAGAAGCTTCAACAGCATGTTGAGCAACTGGAGTCAGAGGTTGAAGAGTTGCGGCAGCAAGTGAACGAGATGAAGGCAGCAATGGGGACCAAGTCGGTAACGGCAAGCAGTGACAGTGCTGAGCACAGCACGGTTGACGCGCAGGCCCCCGGCATTGCTCCCGCAGCTCTCACGCTGACTGCCGAAGACCGCAGCGTGCTCGACTACCTGAAGGGCACCACCATCAATGCGATGTTCGATGGCTATTACGACTACAACTTCAACGACCCGGTGGGAAGGGTCAATCTGCTGCGTGCCTATGACGTCCTCAGCAACGCCTTCAGTCTTAGCCAGGCGGACCTGATTGTGGAACGCGCGCCGGATGTAGCCGATGGTCGCCGCTACGGCGCCCGTATCGACCTGCAATTTGGGCAGGCAACGGCAAGCCTTCAGGGAAATCCTCTGAACGAGCCGCGTCCCGACATCTATCGCAACATCTTCCAGGCTTACGGAACCTATGTTGTTCCCGTTGGGAACGGACTCACCGTGGATTTCGGAAAGTGGGCCAGCTCTCTGGGAATTGAGGGAAACTACACCCAGTACCAGATTAACTATTCCCGCTCGTACTGGTTCGACTTCCTGCCCTTCTATCACATGGGGGCAAGGCTTAGCTACCCGGTTAATAAGAATCTCGCGCTGAATTACTGGATCGTGAATGGCACCAACCAGACCGAACCTACGAACGGCTTCAAGGACGAGCTCTTTGGGCTGGTACTCACTCCTAACAAAAACATCAGTTGGACGGTGAACTACTATCTTGGCCAGGAGCATCCCGACGCGATCCCGGTTTCCATCTGCGGACCGGTACCGGTGCAGCCCGGGTTGTGCTTCCAGCAGATCAGTCCAGCGCCCAACGGCAGGACGAACATCTTCGATAGCTACGTTACTTGGCAGACGACGCAGAGGCTTTACCTGGCGCTGGAAGGCGACTACGAAATCGAGCGGCTATGGGCCAGCACGGCGCCTGGCCAATCCTCAGCTCCGTCCGATGTGTGGGGCGGAGCCGCTTACGCCAAGTATCAATTGACCCCGCGGACCTATCTGGCTGGTCGCACGGAATATCTAAACGATCACGGTGGCCTGTTCACGGGAATTACCAGCTACATCGAAGCGCTGAAAGAGGTCACCGCAACCTATGACTTCACCTTGGCCAATGGATTTGACATGCGATGGGAGTACCGCCGCGATATGTCCAACCGTCCCATCTTTCTCACCAGTACCCAGGGCGTGTATAGCACCGACCAGAACACTGTCACTATGGGAATGATCTGGTGGTTCGGCCGCAAACAGGGACCGTGGTAGGAGTTTTTTCAACCACGGAGGCACAGAGAACACAGAGAAAACAAAGAAGAAATCAAGAAAGAAAATGAAAAATCAAGAATGAAAATCAACTCCGTGCTCTCAGTGTCGTAGCCTGCCCTGAGCGAAGCCGAAGGGTGGTGAAATTCGCTTTAGGAAATTTAGGAGTCGACAATGCAAGACCTTCTATTCGTCGCAATCACGATTGCTTTCTTCGCGCTGTCGCTGGGGTATGTAACCTTTTGCGACCGCATTAAGTAAAGGGGAACCATGCACACCGAGTCAAGCATCATGCTCGTAATCTGCGCGTTGATGATGATCTACCTTTTCTACGCGCTGTTGCGGCCGGAGAAGTTCTGACATGACTGCCAATGGATGGGTACAAATCGCGGTCTTTCTCGCGTTGATCCTGGCAGTTACCAAGCCGATGGGCGTCTTCATGGCGCGGGTCTTCAATCGCGAGCGAACCTTCCTGGATCCGGTCTTGAGGCCGGTGGAGCGCCTGCTCTATCGCCTCACTGGCGTGGACGAAACCCACGAGATGCGCTGGACGGAGTATGCCGCCGCAATGCTGCTGTTCAGCGTCGTATCGATGCTGTTGCTCTACCTGATAGAGCGACTCCAGCTTCATCTGCCGTTCAATCCGCAGAAATTCGCAGCCGTCATGCCTGAGCATCTGGCGTGGAACACGGCGGCTTCGTTCACCACCAATACCAACTGGCAAGCCTACTCGGGTGAGAGCACGATGAGCTACTTCACCCAGATGGCCGGCCTGGCCTACCACAACTTCATTTCTGCGGCCACCGGCATCGCGCTCGCGATCGCCTTTATTCGCGGCATCGCCCGTCGGCAAATGCAGACCATCGGAAACTTTTGGGTCGATATGACCCGCTCTTTCCTGTGGGTCCTGCTGCCATTCTCGATTGTCGGCGCATTGCTGCTGGTCTCGCAGGGCGTAGTGCAGAACCTGAAGCCCTATGACACCGTCAAGCTGATGGAGCCGCAGCAAGTGCAGCATGTGAATGCTGACGGCAAGCCTGCGGTCGATGCCCAGGGCAAGCCGGTAATGGATACCGTGACCACCCAGACCATCGCGCAAGGTCCGGTCGCATCGCAGGAGATCATCAAGGAGTGGGGCACCAACGGCGGCGGCTTCTTCAATGCTAATAGCTCGCACCCATTCGAGAATCCAACGCCACTCTCCGATCTCATCGAGCTGTTCGCCATCTTCGCGGTCAGCGCCGGATTGACCTACACCCTGGGACGCATGACCGGATCGCAGGCCCACGGTTGGGCGGTGTGGGGATCGATGGCGATTCTCTTCCTCGCCGGAGTCACCGTTGCGTACTGGGCGGAAGCTCGCGGCAATCCTCTCCTCCATGGCGTCACCACGCAAGCCACCGCGTCGCAACCCGGCGGCAATATGGAAGGCAAAGAGGTGCGCTTCGGCATCACCAACTCCGCCCTGTTTGCCACGGTGACCACGGACGCCAGTTGTGGCGCAATCAATAGCTGGCACGATTCCTTCATGCCGCTGGGAGGAATGATTCCGCTGGTCAACATCATGCTGAGCGAGGTGATCTTCGGCGGAGTCGGCGCCGGCTTGTACGGCGTTCTGATCTACGTGGTGCTCGCCGTTTTTATTGCCGGCCTGATGGTGGGCCGCACGCCAGAATATCTGGGCAAGAAGATCGAAGCCTACGACGTGAAGATGGCGATGCTGGTGGCCCTGGTGTTTCCGCTGGTGATTCTCATCTTTACGGGTATTTCCTCGGTGAATGGCTTCGGCACCTCGGGCATCAGCAATCCCGGACCGCACGGATTCACGCAAATGCTGTACGCCTATGTTTCGGGCGCCGGCAACAACGGTTCTGCCTTCGGCGGGCTGACGGTCAACACGCCTTGGTATGACAACAGTATTGGATTTGACATGCTGATTGGCCGTTTCTTCATGATCATTCCCATGCTGGCGATTGCCGGCAATCTGGCGCAAAAGAAATATGTTCCACCTTCGCTGGGAACATTCCCCGTCACTACGCCGTTGTTCTCGGCATTGCTGATTGGAGTGATCATCATCGTCGGCGCGCTGACATTCTTCCCGGCGCTTAGCCTGGGACCGATCCTTGAGCACCTGCTGCTGGCGGCGGGCAAGACATTCTGAGGCGATAGACAATGGCAAGCAAGAGTTCCAAAAGAGCTATCTGGGAAGGCAAAATCGTTGGGCGCGCCATCCTGGACTCCTTCGTCAAGCTGGATCCTCGTCACATGATGGGCAATCCGGTGATGTTCGTTGTCGAGGTCGGCAGCGTGATCACCACTGTGCTGCTTATCGGCGATAAGAAGAATTTTGGTTTCAACCTGCAGATCACGCTGTGGCTGTGGTTCACCGTGCTGTTTGCCAACTTCGCGGAAGCTATGGCCGAAGGCCGCGGCAAGGCGCAGGCTGACACACTGCGGAAGGCGCGCTCGGAGACCATTGCCAACCGCATCCTCGAGAGCGGCCAGATCGAGAAGGTTCCCAGCTCCAATCTGCGCGCGGGCGATATGGTGATGGTGATCGCCGGCGAATTTGTTCCGTCGGACGGCGAGATTGTCGAGGGCGTCGCTTCAGTCGACGAGTCGGCAATCACCGGCGAATCGGCGCCTGTGATTCGCGAAGCCGGAGGCGATCGCTCGGCTGTTACCGGCGGAACGCGCGTGCTCTCCGACCAGATTCGCGTGAAGGTGACATCGAATCCGGGCGAGACGTTTCTCGATCGCATGATTGCGCTGGTCGAGGGCGCGGAGCGCCAGAAGACTCCCAACGAGATCGCGCTCAACATCCTGCTCGCCGGCTTGACCATCATCTTCCTGCTGGCTGTGGTCACCTTGCAGCCCTTTGCGATTTATTCGGGCGCGCCGCAGACGGTGTTTGTGCTGGTGTCGTTGCTGGTGTGCCTGATTCCCACGACCATCGGCGGTTTGCTTTCGGCAATCGGAATCGCCGGTATGGATCGCCTGATCCAGCACAATGTGCTGGCCATGTCAGGCCGTGCAGTCGAGGCTGCGGGCGACGTGGACACACTCCTGCTCGACAAAACTGGAACCATCACGCTGGGCAATCGCCAGGCGTCGGAGTTCATTCCCGCCCCAGGTGTGAGCGAGAACGAAATGGCCGATGCTGCGCAGCTTTCCTCGCTGGCGGACGAAACGCCTGAAGGCCGCTCCATCGTTGTTCTCGCCAAGGAGCGATACGGTCTTCGGGGCAGGGAACTGAGCTCGCACGAAATGGAATTCGTTCCCTTCACCGCGCAGACGCGCATGTCGGGCGTCAACATGAACGGTAACCAGATTCGTAAGGGCGCGGTCGACGCCATCACGAAGTATCTCGCTTTGAATGGTTCGTCGATGCCGCCGGAGGTGCAAGCCGCCGTGGAATTGATTGCCCGCTCCGGGGGGACGCCGCTGGTGGTTGCCGAGATGGGACGCGCGCTGGGTGTGATTCACCTGAAGGACATCGTGAAGGGTGGCATGCGCGAGCGCTTCGATCAACTGAGGGCCATCGGCATCAAGACGGTGATGATTACCGGCGACAATCCGCTGACGGCTGCCGCAATCGCGCGCGAAGCTGGAGTCGACGACTTTCTCGCCGAAGCGACTCCCAAGGACAAGATGGACCTGATCCGTCGCGAGCAGGCCCAGGGCAAATTGGTTGCGATGACGGGCGACGGCACCAACGACGCTCCGGCGCTGGCGCAGGCCGACGTTGGCGTGGCGATGAACACCGGCACGCAGGCGGCCAAGGAAGCCGGCAACATGGTCGATCTGGATTCCAATCCGACCAAGCTGATCGAAGTTGTTGCCATCGGCAAGCAGTTGCTCATGACGCGCGGCTCGCTGACCACGTTTTCCATCGCCAACGACGTCGCCAAATACTTCGCGATCATTCCGGCGATGTTTGCCGGAACGTTTCCGGTACTGAACGCGCTGAACATCATGCATCTGAAGACGCCGCAGTCGGCGATTCTGTCGGCCGTAATCTTCAACGCGCTGATCATCATCGCGCTGATTCCACTGGCGCTGCGCGGAGTGAAGTACAGACCAATGGGCGCCGCGGCACTGCTGCGCCGCAATCTGTGGGTTTACGGCGTGGGCGGCATCATCGTGCCGTTCATCGGCATAAAGTTCATCGACATGATCATCACGCGGGTTGGGCTGGCGTGAAGACTTATTCACCACGGAGGCACGGAGAACGCGGAGGAGAATTTATTCGGATTGTCATCACGAGCGAAGCGAGGGATCTGGTGTTGGGCTGTTCATGCAAAAAGCAGATTCCTCACGCCAAAAGCGGGCGCTCGTAATGACAATTCGGGAGGACTTACGTTGTTTCGCAATCCTCAATGAGAAAACCTCCGTGTTCTCCGTGTCTCCGTGGTGAAACAAGGTTTGTAATAACGAGGGACCTATGAAGCAGAATCTGAAGATCGCAATCCTGATGACGTTAGTCACGACGGTGTTGTTGGGCATCATCTACCCGCTCATTGTCACCGGGTTGGCGCAGGGGTTGTTCCATGACCAGGCCAATGGTCAACTGATCAATCACCGCGGGGAAATCGTCGGGTCGAGGATTATCGGACAGACTTTCGCCGGTAAGGGAAATCTGCACTCGCGGCCTTCGGCGGCCGGCAACGGCTACGATGCGGCGAATTCCGGTGGTTCCAACTACGCTCCCACCAATCAGAAGCTGATCGACCGAGTGAATGGCGACGTCGCGCGTTTGCAGGCGGAAAATCCCGGGAAGCTGATTCCCATCGATCTGGTGACCACGTCAGCCTCGGGACTTGATCCGGACATCACTCCTGCGGCGGCAGAGTTTCAGGTGCCGCGTATCGCTCGTGAACGTGGACTGAGCGAAGATCAGGTGCGGGAGATCATCCGCCGGCATACGCAGGGACGTCAGTGGGGATTTCTGGGAGAACCGCGGGTCAACGTGTTGGAGGTCAACCTCGCGCTGGACGATGTGAACCGGTTGCCAACAAAATAGCTGACAGGGGTGGAGCACCGCTTCAGCGGTGCCGCTTAAAGACTCGGTAATGAGTCGGCTTCAGCCGCTGAGGTGCATTACCTAAGGCGCCGAGGCGCGCGCGGCCGATTATTGCTGCATCCATGCACGCCTGCAACAGGGCTGCGGGAAAATCGGGAAAGCAGATCCCTCGCCGACTGAAGTCGGCTCGTGATGACAAAAATAGAGGACTTGCAACGGCGCAGCTGAAGCTGCGCCCCTTCAAAACCCGGCGGCAGCGGATTTTCTTCGCAGCCGGTGAAAGGCGTGCTCCACCCGCGGCCACCATTCAAGATTCACCGTCCTTTCACAATTGGGGCCGTCTTGCGCGTTGTCTGCAGCTTAAGGTACACCTACACTGAGAGAGCATTAGCTACAGGAGAGAACTTTTGGCCGAGGCGATCATTCAGGCCCAGGCGGTCGAGAAATACTATCCGCACCCCGACGGCAATCGTATTGAGGTGATTGCTCCGACCGACCTCGAAGTGTGTCCAGGACAGATCGTTGGGCTGCTGGGGCCCTCGGGCTCGGGCAAATCCACGTTGCTGCGCATGTTGACCGGCTTGTCAAAGCCATCCTCAGGTCACGTGCTGTGGCACGGCAAAACCATGGACGGCCAAATTCCCAACGTGGCCATCGTGTTTCAAAGCTTCGCACTATTCCCCTGGCTGACAGTGCTGGAGAACGTGGAGGCTCCGCTGGTTGCGCGCGGCGTAGGCGCAATTGAGCGTCACAAGCGTGCACTGAAGATGATCGACACCGTCGGACTCGACGGCTTTGAGACGGCTTACCCCAAGGAACTTTCCGGCGGCATGAAGCAGCGCGTGGGCTTCGCGCGTGCGCTGGTGGTTGAGCCCGAAGTCCTCTTCATGGACGAGCCTTTCTCCGCGCTCGATGTGCTGACCGCCGAGAACCTGCGCTCCGAACTGATGGAACTTTGGCTCAACAAGAAGATGCCGACGAAGGCCATCTTCATGGTCACCCACAACATCGAGGAGGCGGTGCTGCTGGCCGATCGCGTGATCGTGCTGGGCCGCAATCCGGCGCGCATCCGTTCCGACTTCGAAATCGACATCCCGCAGTATCGCGATCGCAAGTCGCCGCGATTTCTTGCCTACGTCGATTACATCTACAAAATTCTCACCCGTCCGGAGGAAGAAGCTCCTGCGCTAGGCAAGGCCGTTCTGGCTGAGGGAAACGGGCAGGCGCGCGAGCGCAGCAAGTTCCAGATGCTCCCCCACGCCCGACCGGGCGGCATAGCCGGCTTCATGGAATTGCTGACGGACCGCGGCGGCCGCGACGATCTGTACAAACTCGCCGACGAGTTGTCCATGGACGTCGACGATCTACTGCCCATCGTGGATGCTTCGGTGATGCTGGGCTTTGCCGTTCTCCACGAGGGCGATGTGGAGATCACGCCTGAAGGCCGCACCTTTGGGGCAGCCGACATCCAGAAGCAAAAGGAGTTCTTCCGCGAGGCGGCGCTGAAAAACATCGCTATTTTGCGTCTAATCGAGAACACGCTGCATGCCAAGCGCGATCACGCCATCGGCGAGGAGTTCTTCCGCGACATTCTCGACGAGCACTTCAGCTCCGACGAGGTGGAACGCCAGTTCGAGACCGTCCTGAACTGGGGACGCTACGCCGAGATCTTCGATTACGACTCGGAGAGCCATCGGCTCTTCCATCGCGAAGACGCTGACGTCTTGCCGGCGGCGGAAGAGGCCTGATGGCGCGCTCCGGCTGGCAGCCCGTCCGCATTCTGGGCAAGGGGCCGTGGTCGTTGCTGCCGGCGCAGACCTGGTCGGTACTGACGGACTTCTTCATCTTCGCCGCCGGCCTTTCGGTCTTCTACGCCATTCTGGTTTTGGCGCGCAGTTGGTTCGGGCCATTCAATCCCCACGTCGAGATCTCGCGCGATCCCTCGCACCTTCCGCTGTACGCGACCTATTCGCTGCTGCGGATCACCATCGCTTACATTCTCTCGCTCGCCTTCACGCTGGTTTACGGCTATGTCGCCGCCTATAACCCGCGTGCCGAGCGCATCATGATCCCGCTGCTCGACATCCTGCAGTCGATTCCCGTGCTCAGCTTTCTGCCCGGCGTCATGCTGGCCATGGTCGCGCTGTTTCCGCATCATCAGGTCGGTGTCGAGATGGGAGCCATCCTGCTCATCTTCACCGGGCAAGTATGGAACATGGCCTTCAGCTTCTACTCGTCGCTGAAGAGTATTCCGCGCGACATGCGCGAGGCCGCCAAAATCTACCGTTTCAACTGGTATCAGCGCTTCACGCAATTCGAGTTGCCTTTCGCGGCCATCGGTCTGGTATGGAACTCCATGATGTCGGTTGCCGGAGGCTGGTTTTTCCTGATGGCCTGCGAGATGTTTGTGCTCGGCTCCAACGACTTCCGCTTGCCCGGCCTCGGCTCTTATCTGCAGACCGCTGCCAGCGCTGGCGACACCGAAGCGATCCTGTGGGGCGTCGGAACCATGATTGCGGTCATCGTGCTGCTGGATCAGATCGTCTGGCGGCCGGTGATTGCCTGGGCCGAGAAGTTCAAGGTCGAGCAGGTTGAAAGCACGGACGCGCCGCAGTCCTGGTTTCTCAATCTGATGCAGAAATCGCGGCTGCTGCATCGATTGCGCAAGAAGGCGATCAATCCCGTGCGCGAGCGTTTAGGGCTTTATTTTGCGCGCGGCCATCACCCTGACCACGAGGAGACTGCGCCGGCGGCATGGAAAGTCTGGGTCGGCCGTACCATCGCCGCGCTAGCCGTATTGGCGGTCTTCTATGCGATGGTGCGCGCCTTCGGCATGTTGACCCAGCTGAATGCGGACGATTTCCGCCAGATCCTGCAAGGCGCGGCGGCGACGTTTGGCCGCGTGATCGCCGCGCTCCTCATTGGTGCTCTCTGGACGATTCCCGTGGGTGTCGCCATTGGCTTCAACCCCAGGTTGTCGCGCATTGCGCAGCCGCTTGCGCAGATCGCAGCTTCGGTCCCGGCGACCGCGCTGTTTCCCATCGTGCTGCTGGTCCTGATCCGCATCGGCGGCGGATTAGGAGTGGGATCCATCCTGCTGTTGCTGCTGGGAACGCAGTGGTACATCCTCTTCAATGTGATTGCGGGCGCAATGGCCATTCCGACCGACCTGAAGGAAGCTGCGTCGGTCTTCAAGTTCACCACTGGCCAGCGCTGGCGCAGAGTCATCCTGCCGGGAATTTTCCCCTATCTCGTCACCGGAATGGTCACCGCTTCCGGCGGCGCATGGAACGCCAGCATCGTCGCCGAATACTTCCGCCTGAAGGACCAGACTTACACCACGGTCGGTCTGGGCGCGACCATCTCGCGCGCCACCGACTCCGGCAACTTCGCCCTGCTGCTGGGCTCGACCATCGTGATGTCGATCATCGTCGTTACCGTAAATCGACTGGTCTGGCGCAGACTGTACCGCCTCGCGTCTAACCGCTACACGCTGGAAGCGTAGAAAAGCCGCCGTTCGCTTTTCGCTCGAAGCTTCCTGCCGGGGGATCTTCTGGTGCTGGAACCCTACGGGTTGTCCGCGCTCGTTCCTGCCGCAGACCCGTCCGCGGTCGTGTATTGAATCGTAATGTTCAATCCCTCCAGCGAGCAGTTCACAGGCGGATACTGCTTGGGCGGCGGTAGGAGCGTTACCGTAATCCGGCCCTCTGCTGCAAATAGTAAGGCGAGCGGTCCGCTGTCCGCGTACGTCTGAGAACTCTCCTTGTTGAGGAAAACATTCGAGATCGGGATCTGTTGCCTTGTGACGCCATTGCTCAGCTCGATCGTATATTGCGCTGGACAGGGAATGAGCTGGCCGTTGAGAAGACGTCCTTTCACTGGGCCGTTATTGCTGAGTGCCTCTAAGCGCTGAACCACGATCGGTCCAGCAGGCGTGAGCACTGCGAGCGGATAGACCGTACGATTTGCTATCAGCACATCAGGTGAATGGATGCTCCAGGTGGAAAATGCTGGTGTGCTCCCGGGTGTGCTCTGGGCGCTAGCCCGGAGCGATAGCTGCAACAGCAACGAGAAACATGAAAACCGCTCTCTTCATGATGCTTGCCTCTTTCTACCGCGTCTAAGCAGAAACAACGAGTCGACACCCTTGGACGTTCCATCTTATCGAACGTTATCGGAATACCTGTGGGATAGGGAGTGACCCACTCCACGCCGCTCTTGCTTGGGTGCTAGAAACCCCCGGCTTTAGCCGCTGAGGTGACGGAAGCTCTTACCTCAGGCGCTAAAGCGCGACTCGAAACTCGCCTTGGCAATGCACGTCTGGAAGGCGTGCTCCACGATCCCTATATACGAAGAGTGAAACCGCCTTAGCGCTGTGCCCTCGGTTCCATTCCGGGAAGCGGTGGACGAAAATAGGAAGAATTCTAGTTCTTGTCTTGCTCTGCCCTTGCTCTCCTCCGACACTTATCTTGCAGGTACGCTTTGTATATGGACGGCTGCCAGTCAGCGGCTGCGGGCCACCGTCATGTTCACGGAAGTTCCCGCGTAAAGGAGGACATCTTATGCGAGGCAAGAAACTTTCCATCGGATTGAGGGCGTTGGCGATCTTTGCTGTGACCCTGTTGTTGACGAGCACCTGGGCGGCTACCAACTGGAACGAAAAGGTGCTGTATAGCTTCAACGGCGGGAGCGGGGACGGGTCTTGGCCGAGTGGCCTGATCTTCGATGCCGCCGGCAATCTCTACGGCACAACCAGCCGGGGCGGCACTTACGGCTATGGGACGGTGTTCGAGTTGACGCCCGACGGGAGTGGGGGTTGGACGGAGCAGGTGCTGTACAACTTCTGCTCGCAGACCAATTGCACGGACGGGGCTGCTCCCTCCGCCGGCCTGACCTTCGATGCCGCCGGCAATCTGTACGGCACGACCTGGGCGGGCGGCACCGGCAGCGGTAGATTCTGCCCTGACTTCACTAACGATCCCGGCTGCGGGACGGTGTTCGAGTTGACGCCCATCGGGAGCGGTTACTGGACGCAGACGGTGCTCTACAACTTCTGCCAGCAGGGTGGGTTTTGCCCGGACGGGGAGGAGCCCAACGGCAGCCTGATTTTCGATGCGGTCGGCAATCTCTACGGCACGACCTACTTTGGCGGCGGCGTGTTCGAATTATCGCCCAACCAGTACGGGGGCTGGACGGAGCAGGTGCTGCATACCTTCGGTTACAACGGGGACGGGTATTATCCATCTGCCGGCGTGATCTTCGACGCCGCCGGCAATCTCTACGGCACAACCTCCTATGGCGGCGTTTACTACTACGGGACGGCGTTCGAGATGACGCCCGCGAGGGGCGGGGGCTGGACGGAGCAGGTGATATGGAACTTCTGCGGCACGGACGGGTGTTATCCCGGGACCGGCCTGATCTTGGATGCCGCCGGCAATCTCTATGGCACGAACGACGCGACGGCGTTCGAGCTGATAAAGCCCCAGCCGGGCGGGTACTGGACGGAGCAGGTGCTGCATGGCTTCGGCGGCGGTCACGACGGGACTGATCCCTCCTCCGGCCTGATCTTCGATGCCGCCGGCAATCTCTACGGCACGACCGTCTATGGCGGCACGTACAACTCCTGCGTTGGCGGCACTGACTACTACTGCGGTACGGTGTACGAGTTGACGCCCACAGCGGGTGGGGGCTGGACGGAGCGGGTGCTGCATAGCTTCGGCAACGGCACGGACGGGGCTTATGCCGGGGGTGGCGTGATTTTCGATGCCGCCGGCAATCTCTATGGCACGACCGTCGAGGGTGGCACCGGGAACTGCGACCCTTATGGCGGTTGCGGGACGGTGTTCGAGATGACGCCCCTTTATCCGTGTGTCGTGTGTAGCCACAGCGCTGACCGTGAGCTTAATGTGTTGCCAGCCGAGAGGAGAGCCGTACGGGAGCAGAGCGGGATCAGACGACCGTGATTTTTGCCAGCAGCCCGGCGTTGGTTTCAATCTTGGGCAGCTCGCGCGAACCGCAACGATGATTCCGAAGCCGCAGATCTTCCTAGTGCTATCGCCGGTTGTCCGTCTGCGGCTCGGGATGGATCAGCACGCGGAATAGCTCGGGAACTTCCTGGCGGAAGCGGCCCTCCACTGCAGTCTGGATGTCGTGCACGCGCGACAGCGGTAGGTCGTCCTGCATGGTGATGTGCAGCGACAGATACAGCCTTCCACTCACCCGCTTGAACATCAGGTCGTGCATGTCGACGACTTCGGGAAAATTCTCCGTCACCGCCTGAAGCCGCTCTTCGAAGTTGGGCACGCGTACCAGGCCATCGCTGGTCTCAATGGTCGCCGGCTCGCTCTCGATGTGGGTCAGGATGTCGGAGATCTCGCGCACATCCTGCTTCATCTCGCTTTCCAGGCGGGTCACGCGGTCATGGGCTTCCTTCAGGCTGAGCCGTTCGTCCAGCTCGACATGCTGTTCCACATGCAAGCTGCCGCCAATGTCCTGCACGCTGATGTCGTGCACGTTCAGGTTATTGCGCGTGGCCACGGCGCGAATGCGGTCGAAGAGGCTCTCTTGGCGGCTGGCACGCGCTACGGTATTGACCACCACATCGGCATCGGGCAGCAATTTCCGGATGCGCGCGGCCACTTCGTTGGAAACCTGCTCCGACTTCTGGAAGGTCACATTGCGTGACATAGCGATGGAAACGTCGGCGAAATATCGGCTGCCGGCGCGGCGAATGCGCACCCGCCCCACTTCCAGCACGCCATCGACACGATAGACTTCTTCCATGATGCGGCTGCGAATGCCGGCGGGCGCCGCGTCCAATAGCGCATCGATAGTCTGTCGCGCCAGCCGCCAACTCACATACACCACGATGCACGCCACGAACAGGGCCGCGATCGGATCGGCCTTGGACAACCACGGCAGCGAGTAGTGCCGTCCAGCCAATACCAGGGCCAGACCGACGATGACTACACTGCTGGACCAGATGTCGGTGCGGAAGTGCAGCGCGTCGGCGTGCAGCGCCTGGCTGTCGTACTTGTCGGCGATGCGGCGCAGCCGACGCGAACGCCAAGAGTCCACCATGATCGAGACGCCCATCACCACGAATGCCCAGATTGTCGGCTCAATCCCGACGGAGTGAAAGAACAGGCGCTTGACGGCTTCATACACAATCCAGACGCAGGTCAGCAGCAGCAAGCCGGTTTCGACGAAAGCCGAGAAGCTTTCAACCTTGCCGTGCCCATACTGATGGTCGGCATCGGCGGGTTTGTCGGACACGCGAACCGAGAAGTAGGTCACCGTTGCCGCTACCAGATCGAGCGCGGAATGCGCCGCCTCCGACCAAATGCCCAGACTACCCGTGGCTAAGCCAACGATCACCTTGATCACGGTGATCCCAACCGCCGCCAGGATCGAGTGCAGGGCAACCGCCTTCTTCTCGCGCTGCATGTTGGCGGTGGCGGCGACGTCCGTCATATGCTCCGATTATTCACGTTCCTCTGGAAATCCGCCAACCTCCGACTTGGGCCTGGCGCCCGTCTTTGCCGAATTTTGCCCACAATGTGGTACGATTTTCTGCATCCACTTGCTCCGCCTCAGGCGGCAACTATTCTGGAGGAACACCACTTCATGCTACGTTTCACACTGTGGGCACTCGCGCTTTCGTGTGCCATCACCTGCACCACCTACGGTCAACAGCCGTCCCCGCAACAAGCACCGCCCCCGGCAGCGCCAGCCGGTCCGAACGCGCCCATGCCCGGGATGGCTGCCAACCCAGCGCCTGCCAGCCCGGCGCCCGCAGCCACCAATGTTCCTATGAATGAGGTCGTAATCACGCTGAAAGGCGCCTGCCAGGCGAAAGCCGGTGGCACACCGCCCGCCGGCTGCATAAGCAGCCTTACCCGGGAGCAGTTTGAAAAGCTCACCAACGCGCTGCAACAGCCCGACAAACCGGTGCCTCCCGAGGTGCGACGCCGATTTGCAACCCAGTATGCCAAATTGCTGACCTTTGCTGACGCGGCTCGCGAACTTGGCCTGCAAAATGACCCCAAGGTCCAGGAAATCTACCGTTTCGCCATGACTCAGATACTGGCCGAGAACCTCAATACGCATTACACCGAGGAATTCTCACATCCCAGCGATCAGCAGATCCAGGCCTATTACGACCAGAACGTCAAGAAATACATGGAAGTGACGTTGCAGCGAATCATCATCCCCGCCACTCCCAGTCAGGCGAAACCTGATCTACCCAAGCCCACCGAGGCCGAACGGACAGCTTACGCTGAGAAGATTAGGGAGCGCTGGGTAGCCGGCGAAGATCCAGTCAAGCTGCAAAAAGAGGTGATGGAACATAACGGCGTCACCACGACCGCTCCCGACATCAACGTCGGTGCTCGTCGTCCGGGCTCTCTGCCGCAAGCGCACGACGGCGTATTCGAACTGAAGGCGAACGAAATTTCGCCGGTCTACTCCGACCAGGCTGCAGCTTACATTTACAAGGTCGTGTCGGTCCGCCAGGTTCCCTTGAGTGAGGTGAAGGCCACCATCTCGCAAACTCTGCAGCAGCAGATGTTTAAAGACAAGATCCAGCAGGTGCAGGATGCCGTCACGGTCACATTGAACGACGCCTACTTCGGGCCTGATGTTCCGCCAACGCCGCAGCGCAATATGATGAGGCCGGGAGGTCCCCCGATGCGCGGTCCAGGCGCTCCGCCCATGCCGCCCGGTGCGGGGCCCGGTCCTGGCGCGGGAGGAACGCCGCCTTCGAGTGGGGCTCCTCCGGCTAACCCAGAATCGTCGCCGAAGTAGTCATGGCGACAAACCGGACTGTCCTGATTACGGGCGTCTCGGGCAATCTGGGGACCAGGCTGCTTCCTTTGCTCTCGGACTTTCGCGTGGTGGGCGTTGATATGCGCCCACCCGAGAGCTCCTCGCTTATCCAATTCGAAGAAATGGATCTGGGCCGCGAGGCCTGCTGCCGCCAGCTCATCGAACTGCTCCGCGCGACCGATGCGCAGTCCGTGGTGCATCTGGCTTTTGTGCTCGATCCCCAACGCACTGGCGTTCTCGACGTGGAACGCATGTGGCAAATCAACGTTGCCGGCACGGCGCGCGTGATGGAAGCGGTGAGCGTCGTAAATCGCACTGGCGGAAACGTTCAGCGGTTTATCTTTCCCAGTAGCGTCGCGGCCTACGGGCCGGAGACGGCTGGTCCGGTGAAAGAGGGTGCTCCACTCCGCGCCCACACCTTGCCCTACGCCATCCATAAGCGCGAGAGCGATGAAGTAGTCCGTTATCGCGCCGAAAGCCTGGGCGAGTGCCGCACTTACATCCTGCGCCCGCACATTTTCACCGGCGCCAGCATGCAGAACTATATGGTCGGAGCGCTGCGCGGCACGCCGCTAGGCGCCAGCAAGCGCGCTGCGCGCATGCGCGCGGAAGGCCGGCGGCTGCCGCTCATGCTTCCTCGCGGAGCTAAGTATCTGGAGAAGCGTTTGCAGTTTCTCCACGTCGACGACATGGCTCGGCTGCTGGTGGTGCTGCTGCATCGCCCTGAAACCGACCCGCTCATCACCGTCATGAATGTGGCCGGACGAGGCGAACCGCTTACCGTACAGCGCTGCGCAGAAATTGCCCAGGCCACCATCAAACGAGTTCCCACGCGTGCCGCCTTCCGCACGGTCTTGCGCTTCTTGTGGAGATTTGGGATCTCGTCGATCCCGCCGGATGCTTTGCCTTACCTGATCGGCTCGTACACCATGGACACCACCCGGCTGCAGCAATTCCTCGGCCCGGACTATCCGCGCGTTATTCAGTACACCGTGGAAGAAGCCCTGCGCGACAGCTTCAGGAGGGGCGAATAGGGATCCAGCACGCTTTGAGTCTGGGTAGCTCTCCCGACATCTTTTGTGAAGGGGCGCGCCTTTAGGCGCGCCGTTAAAGCCGTCGAAACCCTCCGGCTTTAGCCGCCGAGCGAACTCGGGTTATATGGGGTTTGCTGAATTCGAGTTTCCTCGGGAGCTAAAGTGTGTGCGTGAGAACTAGCTTTCGCGCCGGGCAGTGGAGTAAGAAGCCCGAAATCCGGAGCGCCGAAGGCGCGGAGTCATGATAGCCCAGCACGTAGCGAAGCGGAGTGCTGGGTTTAGTGGGGAAAGTACCTGAGTCCCTTGGGTGTCTGTGTCATAGCCGCAATTCGCGCCTGAGCGGTGGAACAAACTATCGCATTTGAGATCGAATCAGCCGCGCAGCGGCGACATTTGTGTTAGCCTGCGGGCGTGAGCCCGCGGTGAGGTGGGAAAAACAATTGAGCCGCGGAGCGGCGGCACTGCTATGACACAGACACCTTGGGGACGATAGGGTTCTCACGCAGGCTCTAAAGCGCGCCGTCAAGATGGTGTCGATCGGCGCGGCTGAAGCCGCGCCCTTCAAAGACGATGTCAACAAAGACAGTCCGTGCGAGAACTACCTTTGCAGCGCGGAAAGCTGCTACGGCCACTCAACCCCGAGAAACAAAATCGAGAAGAGCATTGTTTACACACAATTCTCTCTTCTTGTATGCGATCAATCCCAGCTTCTTGAAGCGGCTCATGAACAGGCTTATACGCGGCCGGGTCGTCCCAACCATCTCGGCCAGCGTCTGATGGGTCACTCTGGGCACGGGGCCTCCAGATGTTTCCTTGTTCTTAACGCCTGCGAGCGATAGCAGGACGTTGGCCAGGCGCTTTTCGCTTTGGTTGAACAATTGGTCTGTCAGTGATTCCTGGAGTTGGCTGTTCCGGTAAATCAGGAACGATACAAACAGACGCAAGAAGTCTTGCTCTTTCCGCAAGAGGTGCCAAAATTTCTCCACTTCGATGCGCTGCAGCACACAATCCGTAATTGCGGTCGCTGTAGTGGCGCGCAAAATGTAGCTTGGGGCAAGCGCCCTTTCACCTATAAAGTCTCCGTTCCCAGCCAGCGCCAGGATAGCTTCCTTTCCTTTCGCCGATACAGTGCTGATCTTGACCCGTCCTCGTTGGATATAGAACATCGCGTCGGCTGGCTCGCCCTCCCGGAAGATCAACCGGCCCTTGGCAAATCGTCGAACGCGTCCATCTCTCCGGCCTTCGGGCAGCAGAGCTCTCACATCCAACGTTGTCGCAGGATTTTTCTTTCGCGATGGTAAGGGCTGCAGCCGCGTCATAACTATCGACGCGCCGAGTTCCACAGCAGGACGGTGCCGAACGGTGATCTACCCGCTCGCACCTTTGGGATGCGCTCCTAGGACGTAGACACTATCAGCCTGACTATTCATCCGAAGCTTTTACTGCTTCTTCGCGCGAATGAACTGGGAGCGTTGTCTGGCTGGTCTTCCCATCCTGGCGGCCTGGCGCTCCGCTCGATACCGCTGCTGAACAGAAAGGCGCTCCAGCGCGTATTGTCAATTTCGCATTTCCGCAAAGTCAAGAAGAAAGCGCGTAGTGTCGTGCTAGATCGCGGTTACCAGTTGCTTAAAGCCCTAACCAGTTTCCGCAAATCCTATGCGAATGTCCTGAACGAACTATAGGGAAACCAGCTTAGACTGGGCTTTTTTGTGGGGTTACGGCGGGCATCCAAGCTGGCTATAATGGCAATAGGAGTCTTGCCTTGACGCATCACGCTAATAACGCCTCCGCGGAAAGCTCCGGTCCGAAGCCCGATGTGGCTATGCGCGCTGCCTGGTCACGGGCCAGCTACCATCCCAGCAAGTCCCGGATTTCGACACGGGCGGAGTCCAAGCTGGCTCCCTGCATGGTTCGTCCCAATCTCTTCTCCGGCGACTAGCGTTCCGTTCTCCCTTCCGCTTCCCGCGCTGTCGGCTCAACCAGACTGCACGCGCGGGCTGACCAAAGCTCCGGCCCACAACTCGGGCCGCAAGCCTTTCGGAGGAAAACATCATGTCCGCTAATACTCTTATTCCCGTTGCCGGTCCACACATCAAGACCGCCCTGCCCGGGCCCAACGCCCGCCGCATTCTGGAAGGCGATAAACAATATGTTTCGCCGTCTTACACCCGTTCCTACCCCATGGTGGCGAAGCGTGGCCGCGGTGTCATCGTGGAGGACGTCGATGGCAACGAGTTCCTCGACTTCTCCGCTGGCATAGCCGTCACTTCTACCGGACACTGCCATCCTGAGGTAGTCGCCGCTATTCAGGAGCAGGCTGCCGAGCTCATCCATATGTCGGGCACCGACTTCTACTACGAGAGCATGGTCACGCTGGGCGAGCGGCTGTCGCGTATCGCTCCCATGAAGAGGCCGCACAAGATCTACTACGGCAACTCTGGGGCCGAGGCCATTGAAGCCGCGCTGAAGCTGGCGCGCTATCACACCAAGCGCCAGAACATCATCGCTTTCTACGGAGCTTTCCACGGCCGCACCATGGGCGCGCTTTCGTTGACCGCGTCGAAGCCGCAGCAGCGCCGCCGCTTTGCGCCACTGGTTCCCGGCGTCACTCACGTGCGTTATCCCGATGTCTATCGCGGGTGCGGCGGCGGCAGCCAGGAGGCCGAAGCGTTCGCACTCGGCTGCGCCCGCTTCATCGAAGAAAAGCTCTTCAAGACGACGCTGCCTCCGGAGGAAGTGGCCGCGATCTTTGTCGAGCCCATTCAGGGCGAAGGCGGCTACGTGGTCGCACCCACGGTCTTCATGCAGGAGTTACGGCGCATCTGCGATCGTCACGGCATTCTGCTGGTGGCCGACGAGATTCAGTCCGGCGCGGGCCGCACCGGCAAATGGTGGGCCATTGAGCATACTGGCGTCGAGCCCGACATCGTCTGCATTGCCAAGGGAATCGCCAGCGGCATGCCGCTGGGCATCATGATGTCCAAGGCCGAGATCATGGATTGGGTGCCGGGATCGCACGCCTCCACGTTTGGCGGCAATCCGGTTTGCATTGCGGCTGCAATGGCGACCATGGACGTCCTCGAACGCGAAGGCATCAACAACGCCGAGGTCGTCGGCCATCACATGATGGAACGCATTGCCGAGTGGCCTCGGCGTCTCGACCTGGTGGGCGACGTCCGCGGGCGCGGCCTGATGATCGGCGTCGAGATCGTTACCGACAAAAAAGCCAAGACGCCGGGTGGCGCCGAACGCGATCGCATTGTCGAACTGGCCTTCGAACGCGGACTGCTGCTGCTGGGCTGCGGCCCCAACAGCATTCGCATCTGTCCGCCGCTTATCGTTACCAAAGAGCAGGCTGACATCGCGATGGATATTCTCGAGGAGTGCATCAACATCACTGCCGGCAAGCCGCACAGCAAAGGCGCAACTACCGGCAAGCAAGCCGGCGCGTAAAGTTGTCGCGCTGTGGAGAACTCAACAGCCTGGGCCGCTCGGTCCAGGCTGTTTTGCGTTGGGTCCGCCCTTATTGACTGGCGAAGGGACCGCAGACCCCTCGGCGTCGCGCGGGACGACAAGATAAGAACTTGGGATGACAAGATAAGAAAATGACTTAATCTGTTGTTTTGTCATCCCGACCGAGGACTTCAGTCCGAGTGGAGGGATCTGCGGTTCGATTCGCAGCCAGGTCCACGTATGTCAGAAGCGATCGGCGAATTGCACGCCCATTCCCTGAGGACTACACTGCCTAACGCCATGATTCGACATATCCGAACCGCCGTCGTTCTATTCGTTGCATCCACCGCACTCCTAGTCAACGCGCAATACACCGACCGCACCGCCATGAACGACCTCGGCGGTCCGAAGGAATTCGCGGCCCGTCGCACCGAACTCGCCGCCAAGCTCAAAACCGGCTACGTACTGCTCTTCGCCAAGACGCAGGAGCCTCCTGCCGATCACTACCGCGAGGACAACGACTTTTACTACTACACCGGGCTCTCCGACCCTGGCGCCATCATGTTCATGAGCGTCGCTTCCGGCAACGTCACCATCGTTGAGCCGCAACAAAGCCCGCGCGAAGTGCAGGTCTACGGGGCAAACCTCCTCTCCATGTCCAAGGACGAGCAGAAGGTGCTGGGATACTCCAACGTGGTGCCTTTGTCGAGCCTTGATTCGACGTTGAGCTTTCTGTTTGGAAACGGCGTCGATAACGATCTCTGGGTCCGCCTGGGTTTTGCCGACAAACCCGACGGCGCGCGCTTCGAAACCGGACGCGACTACGCCGCTGAATATAACAATCCCTACGGACAGAACCTGCCCGGAGATCGCGATGCGCTCGTCAAGCTACGCGAACGCTATCCCGCCGCTAACTTCCGCGACATCACCCCTGTCATGGACGCCATGCGTAACATCAAGCGGCCGGCAGAAATTGAAGTCCTGCGCCGCAATGGCCGCATCAGCGCCCAGGGCGACGAGCAGGCCATCCGCATGGCCCATCCCGGTATGTTTGAGTACCAGATCGAAGCCGAGGCCGAGTTCGTCTTTCGCAACTCCGGAGCACAGGGTCTGGCGTATCCGGCCATCGTCGGCGCAGGCCTGCATGCCAACACCTGGCACTACTTCTTCAACCGCAGCAAGATTGAGCCCGGCAGCATCGTGGTCTTTGACTTCGCCGCCGATCTCGACCACATGACCATGGACATCACACGCACCTTCAACATCGACGGCAAGTTCACGCCCGAGCAGGCCAAGTGGTACAACGTTGATCTCGAATGTCAGAAGGCCATCATCGCCATGCTCAAGGAGGGCAATACTTACGAGCAAGCCCAGGCCGAGGGCAAGAAAGTTTTCGACCGCGAGGGCGTGGGCGATCAGTGGTACGGTTGGCCGGGTCACTTTGTTGGCCTCGCCACTCACGATGTCATGACGCCGAAGGGTCCGATCCAAGCCGGTCAAGTCGTTACGGTTGAGCCCATCGTCGAATTTCCCGACAAGCACTGGCACTTCCGCGTCGAGGACACCATCCTCATCACACCCAACGGCCCGGAAGTCCTGTCGTCCAGTGTTCCCAAGGAAATCGGGGACGTGGAAAAGCTGGTGGGAACCCTGCCCGCTGCCGAGCCGATAAAGTGAATCGTCACATCAGCCGATATCAGGAAGCGGTAACATAGATAGAGTTAAGAGTCCGGGAAAGGTCCACCGTGCCTGAATTACGTAAAGATCCCATCATTGGACGCTGGGTCATCATCTCTACCGACCGCGCCAAACGCCCCTCCGAATTCGCCCGCGAGCCCGCCAAGACAAAGAATGGCTTTTGCCCATTTTGTGTCGGGAGCGAAAGCAAAACTCCTCCGGAAGTGCTGGCTTACCGCCCGAATGGCGCTTCGCCTAATACCGAGGGATGGACGGTTCGCGTGGTGCCGAATAAATTCCCCGCACTCGGAATCGAAGGCAACCTTAACCGCCAGGCCGAGGGCATGTTCGACAAGATGAACGGTATCGGCGCGCATGAGGTCATCGTGGAAACACCCGACCATGACCTGACCTTGGGCAATCTGTCGGAGAAGCGCATCGAAGATGTCTTATGGGCCTATCGTGACCGCATCGTCGATCTGAAGAAAGATCGCCGCTTCAAATACATCCTCATCTTCAAGAATCACGGCCAGCTGGCGGGCGCAACCTTGGACCATTCACACGGCCAGTTGATCGCTCTCCCCATCGTGCCCAAACATGTAGTCGAAGAGTTGGAAGGCTCCAAGCAATACTTCATCTACAAGGAGCGCTGCGTCTTCTGCGACATCATCCGGCAGGAAACTGAAGCCGGCGTTCGCGTCGTGGCGGAAAACGATAGCTTTCTAACCGTTGCTCCCTACGCGCCGCGCTTTCCCTTCGAGACCTGGATACTGCCCAAGCGCCACGAATCCGCGTTCGAGAATTCGTCGTCGCATGTGTATGAGAGCCTGGCCAAGTCGCTGAAGAACCTCCTCATGCGCGCCGACAAGGTCCTCGACAACCCCGCCTATAACCTCGTCGTGCACACCGCTCCGGTGCAGGAAGCCGCGATGGATCATTACCACTGGCACATCGAGTTCATGCCGCGTCTGACCAAGATCGCGGGCTTCGAATGGGGAACTGGCTTCTATCAGAATCCGACCCCGCCAGAAGAGGCGGCAAGATATCTGCGTGAAGCCAAGATCGAGGTCCCGCAACCGGTCGCCGTGTCATAGGTGAAAGAGCTGGTCTTCAGGCCAAGCCGGAAGAGAGGGCCTTTAAGGCAGGAGTGGTAGAGCTGGCCTTTAGGCCAGCGTCAAGCCTACCCCCTCAATTCTCCGAGCCGGCTTCACAGAGTGCTGAAAAACTCACTATGCGTTGCCAAGGAAATGATGTAAGAAGCAAGCATGCGAGGAAATGATCAGCAGCAAGACGGGGTTTTTAGCTACGTGAGTCTGGAGCAGCGGGTTCCCG
>Ga0181523_10000705_pt1 | contig 37749 bp, 29 predicted proteins | sample PEATcosm2014_Bin_43_FD_119752 | JGI IMG/M metagenome (GOLD analysis project Ga0181523, IMG submission 119752) | Peatland microbial communities from MTU Mesocosm Facility, Houghton, MI, USA - PEATcosm2014_Bin05_30_metaG | ecosystem: Environmental > Terrestrial > Soil > Wetlands > Peat | place... | reverse complement strand
TCGGCGTTATACGTGCTTACGAGCGTTCAGTGCTCCCAACAGTGCTCACGCTATGTGGCGGACAGAGTGACACGCCCGATGTCGCCGCTGGCTGCTCGCGATGGGCAGATCTTGGCCATATGGCCGACCGAGATGCCGATCCATACCAGTCTTCGGCGCAACGTGCCGCACTTCGAGGCCCCATCCCGCCAACGAACGGCCAACAAACGATCAAAAGGCCCGACCGCCGTTCCCGGCGATCAGGCCTCTGACCTGCAACTACTTGGTAGCGGGGGCAGGATTTGAACCTGCGACCTCTGGGTTATGAGCCCAGCGAGCTACCGAACTGCTCCACCCCGCGTCGGTGTCCCTTAACTGTAGGGGCATCCGGGACCGGAGGCAAATCACTGCCGCCGGCTCACGCGCCAGCCGTCCCTGCGCTGGGCGCATCCATCCAGATCGTGAAATGGACCGTAGACGGCACCGTTGGCGGCTGGGTCAGCTCATGCGGATCACCGGCCGTCACCAGGTTGAGCACCTGGACGGGGCTGCCGCCGAACGTAGCGAGTTCCCCGGCTGTGGCGCCGAGCAGAACCGGCCGCCGCCCAGACCGGGAAACCGCGCTCATGACGCTGCTGACCGCTGACTGGGGCTGACCGACCATCCAGGCCGTCGGCTCTCCGCACATGCCCCGGATGACCTGCGAGAACTGCTGAGCCACGGTCCAGTTGACGATCACGACGGACGAGTTGCGCGGGATCGACGAGCACAGGCCCTCGACGGCGGTTAGCTCGCCCGTTCCGGTGCGCTTGAACGCCATGCCATCAGCGGTGGGCCGCAGGCCGCCGGACGGTCCGGAGTGGGTCAGTCCGAGCCCGAAGGTCGTGGCCACGGTCGGCACGAGAAAGGCTGCCACGCAGAAGAGCCCGGCGACGGCCGCCGTTATGGCCTGTGCCCCGCGAGAGCGAGCGCGCCCCGTCAGCCAGGCGGCTGCCCACAGCGCGCAGGCGATCAGGCCCGGCAGCACGATCACCACCAGCCGGCGGCTGGCCCACGGCTGATCGGGAACGATGTCGGGCCGCCAGAGCACGGCCGCCGAGCCCGCGCAGATGATGGCCAGCGGCAGCGCCCAGTTGCGCCAGGTCCCGGTCGGATCCTGCCAGGTCAGCAGCGCGCGCACGGACCGGCGCACGAGCAGTGCAGCGCCGAAGCCGCCGAGCAGCACGGTGGGCAGGCCGATGTACCAGATCACCCAGTACAGCGTGTCTTCCGCGTACAGCCGGGCGGGATCAACGGGCAGATGCTGCGCCAGCTGCAGGGACGCGACGTAGCCCGCGACGGCTCCGCTCACCCCGCCGCGCACGGTCTGCACATAGGGCCGGACCGCGAATCCGATCAGCCCCGCGATGACCAGCAGCCCGGCCAGCTCGGGCAGCCACCGCAGCGGCCGCCTGGCCAGCCAGCGCCGCAGGAAGGCGCGGACGCCAGCCAGTCGCGACAGCTGGACGCAGGTGATCGTGAGCGCGGCCAGCCAGGCCGCGATCACGCCGGACAGCTCCAGAGTCGGGCTGAAAGAGTCAAGGAACGGGCGGGCCAGCAGGTAGCCATCAGCCAGGCCGCAGGCGACGCCGAAGGCAACACCGCTGCAAAACGGAACCACCAGCCTCCTCTGGCCCACCGCCAGCAGTCCCGCGAACGGGATCACCGGCAGGAGGTAGAGCAGCGCGCTCGGGCTGATCAGGACGGTCAGCCCCAGCGCCAGCCCGGCCAGCCCGGCCATGGACCGGTCGGGCGTGAGCCAGGAGCCCCACCGCTGCGGTGCGACCCATCGCCGCCAGCCGTCAGTGAAGACAAGCACGGGCGGCCGCGGCAGCGCCGATCTCATCACCATCGCGTCGATGAGCAGGCACAGGCCGCCGAAGAGCAGCACCTGGATGGCGGGCTCGGTGAAGGGGGCCCGGCTGGTGTACTGCTCGGGCAGGCTGAGGCCGAGCACCAGCGCTCCGGCCGGCGCCCAGCGCGGGCCTGCGAGGCGCGCGATCAGGCCGCCGAAGGTCAGCACCGCGAGCCCGCCGAGTACCGGGGCGATTCCGGTGGCACCGACCGTGCCATGCGCCCAGAATCCCCCGGCCAGCAGCAGCGGCAGCCCGGAGGTAGCGGCCGGCACGACCGAGGTGCCATGCGCGAAGAACCCGATGCTGGAGAAGCCGAGTGCCGGATGCGCGCCGCCGAAAGCCCGGAGCGACTGCGGGATGGGCAGTGAGCCGTGCTCGGCGATCCAGTACCCGGCCTGCAGGTACGTGCCGGGATCGCGGAGCACGATGATCGATTCTGAGTGCTCGACCAGCTGCCATGCCGCATAGCCGGCCGCGATGGCGACGGTTGCCATCAGGCCGAACCAGGAGGCCCAGGCCCGGTCGTGCGCCCGGCCCGGGATCAGCCGCGGCCAGCGGCTCGGCACCTCCCGCAGTCCGTTGACAGCCAGGGCCGCCGCCAGCGGGACCGCGATGAGCAGCATCGGGACGGGCACGAAGTCGCCGGCCAGCAGCAGCGCGAGACCCGGCAGCAGCCATGCCATGATCAGCAGCGCGGGAAGGGCGGTCAGCCGGGCAAACGCCGATCCTGCGACATCCTCCCTGGCGGCCTCATCGGCACCGCGCTCGCCGCGCGTTTCCCGCTGCCGGGCCGGCCAGAACCGCGACGAGCGCGCCCGCTGGCCAGCCCGGACGGCCGGCCCGGCCAGGGCCCGGAGGCGGCTGCGCACATCGGGGGCGGACCGCTGCGGCGAGGCAGCGGCACTGCCCGGAGCCGCCGGGACAGAGCCAGAGCCGGCCGAGGTGGCCGATCCCGAGCCGCTCTCGGCCGATGTGCTGCCCGCGGCCGAGCTGCCGCCTGCCGCGTTACCGCCTGCCGCGTTGCCGGCGGCCGGAGCTTCCCGGCCGTCCTCCCCCCGTGCGCCCGCCGGCCCCGGGCCAGCTGTCTGCCCGGCATCAGCAGGGCGGTCTGGATGGCGCACGAGACCCACTCTAGATGGACGCCGGTCACGGCTCTATATGCCTCGCGCCCGGCAGATGCGATTCAGTGGCCGTGCATGTACTGCTAGTTACTGATCATTTATTACGTCTACGTGATCTTTACGATCCGATGAATATTCCCCTAATTAAGGGCACGTACGATAGATCGTAACCCTACGGCCAGGTTCCTCGACAAGGCCGCCCGAATGATGCCCGGAGATGGAATGAGCCGTTACGACGAGCACGAAGCCGCTGGCTGGCAGCAGCCGGGCGACAGCGTCGGTCGTGCGGCCGGTCACCGCGGACGCCGCATTGCGCTGATCGCCACCGGTGCCCTGGCGTCCGTGGTCGCCGTAGCGCTGGTGGCAGGATCGCTCTTCGCGTACGTGAAATACCGGCAGGTCTATGACGGCATCAAGCGCGTGAACGTCACCCATGACCTGCGCAACCGCCCGCCAGCGGACCCGAACTCGCTGAACATCCTGCTGATCGGATCGGACACCCGGAGCGGGGAGAACGGCGCGATCGGCGGCAGCACCGGCATCCAGGGCGCCCGCTCGGACACCGTCATGCTCATGCACATCGCGCCGGGCGCCCACTCCGTGGACGTGCTCAGCTTCCCGCGCGACTCGGTCGTGCCCATCCTCGCCTGCGGCGCCGAGGATGGCACATCCGGTCAGACGGCGCAGCCCGGCCAGGTCGAGCAGCTCAACTCCACCTTCGCCTACGGCGGCCCCGGCTGCCTGTGGACCACGCTCGAGCAGACCACGCACATCCGCATCGACGACTTCATCGAGCTCACCTTCGTCGGCTTCGAGCACGTCATTAACGATCTGAACGGCGTCAACGTCTGCCTGCCCGCCGCGGTGGACGATCCGATGTCGGGCCTCAATCTGACGGCGGGCTTCCATCACATCTACGGGGCCCAGGCGCTCGCCTTCTGGCGCACCCGCGAGGACCTCGGCGAGGGCTCGGACCTGCAGCGCATCCAGCGCGACCAGTTCCTGATGGCGGCGCTGGTGCAGGGCATCGAGAAGAGCGGACTGATCAGGGACCCGGCCAAGATCGCCTCGGTGCTGGACGACATCTCCAGCAACCATTACATCGCCACCGACAGTGAGCTGAACCCGAGCCGGATGCTGCAGATCGCCGAGGGGCTGCGCGGGCTCAGCTCGGGGTCGGTGCAGTTCGTTGAGGTGCCCACCCAGACCTACGCCCAGGAAACCGCCTGGGTCCAGTGGACCTCCCAGGCCACCGCCCTCTTCTCGGCCATCGCGCACGACACCAGGTTGCCCGCCGCCAAGCCGAAGGCGAGCGCCGTCCCGAGTGCCAGCCCGGTCGCCACCGTCAGCCCGTCAGCGGTGAACGTCCAGGTGCTGAACGGCTCGGGCATAAGCGGCGTCGCCGCCACCGCCAGCACCGACCTGACCAGCCGCGGCTTCAATGTCGTGGGCAGCGGCAATGCCGCCAGCTTCGGCTACACCCACTCGGTGATCCAGTACGCATCGGCCGCCGGCCTCCCCGCCGCCGAGACCCTGAAGGCCCAGCTGAGCGGCGTGACGCTGGAGGAGAACACCAGCCTGACGCCCGGCACGCTGAACCTGATCCTGGGTTCCAGCTTCAGCCAGCTGAAGGCCCCGGCGGCGGCCAGCCCGTCGAGCTCGGCCAGTACCAGCAACCTGGCCCAGCAGTACGGCGGTATCACCGGCAACGTCGATGTCTGCCATGACAGCAACGCCTTCGCCGGGCCGGACGGGAACTGACGAGCACCAGGCCAGGTTCCGTTCCTGAACGGGCCAGCGGCTGCCGGAGCCGGCTGACTGCCAGAGCCCGCCGCGCCGGCCCGAGTCGCCGGCGGCCCGGGGACAGCGCCGCGCCGCCGCGCGGGCCGCAGTAGCCCACAATGGCGCCATGAGGCTTTTCACCGACTGGCATTCCTGGCCGCAGGCCGAGCAGGGCCTGCAGGCCTTGCTGCCCGCGTCCGCTCTCGCCGAGGTCGGCCGGGCCGCGGCGTTCGCCGCCAGCCAGCATGGTGATCAGCGCCGCCCCACCGGCGCTCCCTACCTGGAGCACCTGCTGGAGACGCTGCAGGTGCTCGCCAGCGGCGCTGGCGAGACCAGGCCGGACCTGCTCGCCGCCGCGGTCCTGCACGATGTCGTCGAGGACACCGAGTGCACGCTGCCCGAGCTGGCGGCCGGCTTCGGCCCGCGGGTAGCCGAGCTGGTCGGGTGGGTGACGATCCCGGTCGCGGGCCCGGGCCAGGACAAGGCCGCGGTGAAGGAGGCCTACCTGCGCGGCCTGGCAGCCGCGCCGCGCGACGCCGTGCTGGTGAAGCTGGCCGACCGGGCCAGCAACGTGCAGACGCTGCGCAACCTGGCCCCGCCCAGGCAGCGCGCTTATTACGCGCAGACCGTGACGCACATCATCCCGCTCGCGGCCGGCGAGCCGTTCTTCGCGGCGTGGTACGCGGCCTGGCGGGCCGACTTCGCCGACCTCGGCGTGCCCGTCGCGTGAGGCCAGGCGTCCCGGTCAGATCACCGGCGGACGGCCGATGCGAGTCATCCGCCAGATGGTCCGGACCGAGAGCGGGCGCCGCTCGCCCGGGTCCATCCGCCAGCCCTCGGCAAAGCCGCCCAGCCACGCCCTCAGGGCCGCGGGCGACCGCTCCCGGACGATCGTGAGGGCCAGCCAGTTGACCAGAAACAGGCCGGCCAGCGGCCAGGGCAGGTTCCGGCGGGCCAGCAGGACCCTGTTCCTGGCATCGAGCCGGTAGAAGCCGGCGTGCCGCGAGTTGGGCACGGCCGGATGGGCCATCCGGGCGGCCGCGTCATACTCCAGCCGGTAGCCAAGCCCGATCAGCCGCCAGGCCAGGTCGATCTCCTCGTGCGCGTAGAAGAACCGGTCCGGCAGGCCGCCGGCCTCCAGGTACGCCGATCGCCTGATCGCGCAGGCTCCGCCGCTGAACGTGGTCACCTCGGATGCCCGGCCCGGATCGCCGACCCGCAGCCGGGGCACGTGCCAGCGCGGGCCGGGTGCTCCGTCCGGATCGACCACCCCGAAGGCCAGCACGGCGAGCAGCGGATCGGCGGCGAACCGGGCGGACACGTGGGCGGCCAGGCCCGCGTCCGGGTACCACCCGTCGTCATCGAGGAAGAGCACCACGTCGCCCGAGGCGGCCCGCACGCCAGCGTTGCGCCCGGCCGCGACGCCGACATTCTCCGGCAGCCGGATCGCCTCCACTCCGGCCGGAACGGGCGGCACGTCGGCGCCGTTGCCGACCACCACGACCTGGCCGCCGTCTGCGCGCAGGGCCGCGGTGCTGTCGATGGCACGGGCCAGCTCGGCCGGGCGGCTGCCCGTCGTGAGGATGACGCAGGACAGCTTCACCGAAGCCGCCTGGACGCGACGATCGCCGCCAGGTGCGCCACCACCATCAGGGCGCTCACCACCAGGCAGGCCAGCAGCAGCAGCCGGGTGGCGGTCAGGCCGCCGCGCACGGCGTCCACGATGGCCGCGAGCAGGATCAGCAGGGACAGCTCCACGGCGTGCGTGATCCGGTGCACGCGCAGCAGGCTGGCGACCCGGCGCGCCAGCGCCAGTCCCGAGCTCTGCGGCTGCAGCGCGTCGTCGTCGTGGCCGCCGGGCAGCCCGGCCTTGGCCCGCGCGACGACCACGTTGTCCGTCTCGGCCTTGACCAGCATCGCGAGCAGGGCGGCGGCCAGGCCGGCGGTGACGTACCTGCCGGAGATGGTGAGCTCGCCCTGGGCGCGCAGGCCCAGCCCGACCAGCAGGGCCGACTCGCCCAGGTAATGGCCGATCCCGTCCAGGTAGATCCCGGTGGCCGAGGTCCGCTGGCTCCACCGGGCCAGTTCGCCGTCCGAGCAGTCGAACAGCAGGTAGGCCTGGATCAGGATGGCCGCGGCGACGGCGGTGAGCAGGCCGCCGAAGGCCACGACCACCCCGGCCGCGATCCCGCAGACGATGAACGCCACGGTGACGCCATTGGGTGACCAGCCCAGCCTGGCGAAAACCCAGGTGGCCCGCGGCGAGAACTTGCGCATGTACAGCCGGCCGGCCCAGTGCTCGTCGTTGAGCCGGTCGATGACCGCCTGCGGCTGGCCCGCTGCCCGCAGCTCAGCCAGCGATGGCCCTGGCATACTCCTCCACTCGGGTCGCGATTTCCGCCTCCGGCAGGGCGAGGCGCTCCAGGATCGTGTAGCGGCCGGGCCGCGTGCCCGGAGCGTAGGCCACCGCCTTGGTGAAATCGGCGCGGGACATGCCGAGATCATCCGGGGTGCGGGGCAGGCCGTGCCGGGCCAGGCAGGCCGAGATGAGCTCAGCCTGCTCCCGGTCCTCGCGCAGGTGCGCGCAGAACAGCGCCCCCACGCCGGCCAGCTCGCCGTGACTGGCGGTGCCGGGATAGAGGCGGTCGATCGCGTGCATGATCTCGTGGTCGCCGCCGCTCGACGGGCGGCTGGACCCGGCCACCGCCATGGCCATCCCGGACAGGATCAGCGCCTCGGCCAGCACGGTGAGGAACTCGTCGGAGCGCGCCTGCCCCCGCTGGTTCAGCACCGCCTGGGCCGCTGTCCGGGCCATGGCGACAGCCAGGCCGTCAATCTGCTCACCGGTGTCGGCTGCTGCTAGCTCCCAGTCGGCTACCGCGGACAGATTGCTCACGACATCCCCGATTCCCGCGGTAGCGAGGGCATCCGGAGCGAGCCGAACCCGGTCCAGGTCCACGATGACGGCGACCGGCATGACGACGCCGTAGGAACCCTTGCCTGATTCGTGCTCCAGCGAGCTGATTGGCGAGGCGATGCCGTCGTGGGCCAGGTTGGTGGCGACCGCCACCATCGGAATGCCGGCCATGTTCGCCGCGAACTTGGTGACATCAATAGTCCGGCCGCCGCCGATGCCAGCCACCGCCTCATAGGCGCCAGACCGGAGGCGCTTACCCAGCGACACCGCGCTGCTGTGCGTGCCGTCCCCGACCCCGAACACCTCGGCCGCCTCGATCTCCAGCTCGGCGACGATGCTCTCGCCCTGGCCGGGCCCGACGGCAACTGCCACCCGGCCCTCCGTGGCGATCCGCCGGTCGGCCAGCAAGCCGCCTAGGCTGGCGATGGCACCCGGCCGGACGTCGATGACCAGCGGGGCGGCGAGCATCCGGGCCAGCAGCGGCATGAGACTCCTCGGGCATCGTGACGGGCCTGGTCAGCCTGCGTCAGGTTAGCTGCGCTAGCGGTCGCCTGCGCCGGGCCGGCCCGGGCGAAGTGCGCTGGCGGGGCGGATTCCGCCAGGACGCCACCCACGTCGGCGCTCGCGGCCAGCCGGTGCAGCCACCCGCGAGATTAGCAGCGCGCGGCGATCTCCCGTGCCCGCATCAGGTCCCGGTGGTCATCGACCTCGACCCAGTCGACGGCGCCGATGGGCACGGCGCCGATCTCGCCCCCGCGGTCGGCCAGCTCCTGGTACCCGTCCTCGTAATACAGGCCCGGATCGCGGCGCCATGTTGCCTCGAGCGCATCGGCCAGTGAGATCGCGGCGGCGGGCGAGATCAGCGTCACGCCGATGTACTCGCCGTCTGCCTGCCGCGGGTCCATCTGCTTGCTGATCCTGGCCAGCAGCCCCCGCTCGTCCAGCACCACCTTCATTTCCTCATCGGCCAGCTGCTTTACGTCGTCGATGGCCAGGACGAGGTCCGGCTGGCCATCCCGCTCGGCGGCGGCCAGCAGCGCCTGCTCCACGCTGACCGGGTGCACCGTGTCTCCGTTCACGAGCAGGGCGCCCCGGCTGAAATGCTCACGGGCCAGCCAGAGCGAGTAGGCGTTATTCCACTCCTCGGCCCGGTCGTTGTACACGAGCTCCAGCGTGACGCCGTGCCGCTTCTCGAGCTCGATCACCCGGTCCGCCACCGCGCCCGCCGCGTATCCGACGACCACGGCGACCTCGGTGAGACCGACAGCGGCCAGGTTACGCAGGGCGATATCGAGAATGGTGGTCTCGCCGTCGACCGGGAGCAGTGCTTTCGGCAGGAAGTCGGTGTCGGGACGCAAGCGCCGCCCGGCCCCAGCGGCAAGCACCATGCCGATCACCGGCGTTCTCCCTCCCGCAGCGCCAGGCAGGTCGCCATGACGTCCCAGCAGATGAGCACACCAAGATACGCGGCCAGGGCTATGTACGCGAATGTCGCTACCCCCGCCACGTAGCCGAGCCAGAGCAGGATCATCCGGCCGTCCCAGCCGAGCCATGCTGCGCGCCGCCGCGGCGGCCCGCTGGCCAGGTCGGCGCTCCACAGCATGATCACGGCGCAGAGCAGCAGAATCACGCCGGCGGGTACGTGCAGGGCAAAGCCGAGCGCCGCGATGTAGAGGTACTGGGCGCCCTGCAGGATGGCAGGCACGAGCCAGTCAAACCGGCCGTCATGCGGGTGACTGGAGCCGAACGCCGCCAGCAGCAAGGCCGCGACCGGGGCGATGGCCACGATGGCCGGGAGGTTACTGAGCCCGAGCACGGCCAGCGCGGCGCCGGCCGCGAGCCCGACCAGGGCAGGCGGCAGCGGCACGAGCTGCCCGCGTGCCAGAGCCCCCAGCCGCCGGGCAATGGCCCCGTCATCCCGGCAGCGGACCAGCAGCGCTGGCTGCCATCGATCACTGCCGACCGAACCCCAGTCACGCCGCTCAATGAGCCCGGTGCCGTCGATGAGCCCGGTGCCGTCGATGAGCCCGGAGCGGCCGATCGGCCCGGTCGAATCGGCCAGCCCGGTCACGTCGATCGGCCGGGTCACGTCGATCGGCCCGGTCCGATCGGCGGCCCCGATGGCACCGGCCGGCCCGGTCACATCCATGGGCCCGGTCACATCCACGGACCCGGTCGCACCGGCAGGCTCGGTCACATCCACGGACCCGGTCACATCGGCCGGAACGGCCACGTCAGCCGGGCCGGCCGGCTCTTGCGAGTTCGTCACCCCAAGCGGGCTCGCAGGCCGGGGACCGGCAGCGAGATCCGGCCGGACTGCCGCCGAGTGCAGGATCGCGAGGTCGATCGGCCCGTCCGTGCCCGGCGGCGCCCCGAGATCGGGCTGACTGGCGGCCGAGTGCAGCTTCCCCAGGTCAATCGGGCCGCCCCCGTCGCCGACCGAGCCGTTGCCGCCGGGCGGGCCCGCCCCCTGGGACGCGGCAGAGACCTCCAGCGGCGAGGCCGGGTCGCGCACCTTGGCCGCCGGCTGGAGCGTTACCAGCGGCTCGGCGCGGGCCGCGACCATCAGGACCACGTCCAGGCCAGCCGGCGCCGGCCGGTGGACCGCGGCCGCGCTGCCCTCGTCAGCGGTATCTGCTGCCTCCGCCGGGGTCTTACCGCCGATGCCGTAGCCCACCGAGATGACGGCCCAGTCGAGCAGCGCCAGCAGCGCGGCCCGGCCCCCCCAGACCGGAGTGATGACCACGATCAGCAGGACGCGGCCGCCCGCTGGCATGTCCAGGGCGCAGGCCAGCAGCCAGCGGAAGGCGCCGCGTCCGTGCTCCGGCTGCTCAGATCCGGCGCAGGCGTTCATGGCGTCATGCACGGCGACCATGCTCAGCACGGCGACAGCCAGCGGCCACACGCCAGCCCAGCCCGCCGCCGACGCCCCGATCGCCAGCGCCGCGTAGACCGCGGCCTCGCAGCCCCGGGCGCTCAGCAGCGCCAGCCAGCCGGGAATCCCGGCCCGCCAGGCGGCCATGAGCCTCGCGGCGGCCACGGCAGCCAGGTAGCACGCGCAGAGCGCAACGGCTGCCTTGATGTCGGTTGCCCTGGTTCCCGCCGAGAACCAGGCCGCAGCGCAGCACCCGAGCAGGAGCGAGATGCCGGTCAGCGAGTTCGGTGACAGCGACCTGGCCGTCGACCAGGCAGCCAGCCGGCCGCCTACGGTCGTGACCGCGTTCGATCCGGCCGGGCCCCGCATCGTGCCTGACCCGGCAGCACCGCCATGTTCACTGGCCGTGCCGTCAGCCGGCCCATTCAGCCCAGCGACGATCAGATCCTCCCGAATTGAACTTACAGACCATGGGCGTTGATCTGCTTACCGAGCGTACCCAGCGAAGCCCGGACCGTACCGGGCTGATGAGCTGCGGCGTTGCCCGGCAGGACGGGAACGGCCCGGCAGCTGTCCCGGCGGCCTGCCGCCAGTAACCTCGGGCAGGTGCGGACAGTAGCGGTGGTGCTGGCGGGCGGGTCTGGCCGGCGATTCGGCGGCATGCCCAAGCAGCTGCGGGTGCTCGCGGGCCGGACGCTGCTCGAGCACTGCGTGGACGCGTTCGATCAGGCACCGGCAGTGGATGAGATCCTCGTGGTCATCGCCGCCGGCCTCGCCGGGCAGGCGAGAGACCAGCTGCGCGGCTATCGCAAGCTGACCGGGATAGTGCCGGGCGGGGAAGCGCGCTCGGACTCCACCAGGGCCGCGATCGCCGCGATCGTCCCGCCGGGTGAGCCCGCGGCAGCTGAGCAGTGCAATGTCCTGTTCCACGATGCCGCGCGGCCGCTGATCGACCAGCAGACGATCGCGGCCTGCGTCGCAGCCCTCGACAGCTACCAGGCCGTCGGCGTGGTGGTGGCATCCCCGGACACCATCGTGGAAGTCGCTGACCAGACGATGCGCCGGGTGCTGCCACGCCAGACACTGGCCCGCTGCCAGACGCCGCAGGGCTTCCGGCTCTCGGTCATCAGGGCGGCCTACCAGCGCGCCGCGGCGGACCCTGGCTTCGCCGCTGCTGCCGCCACCGATGACTGCGGTGTCGTGCTCCGCTACCTGCCCGAGGTGCCGGTCGGCGCGGTTACCGGCAGCGAGCGCAACATCAAGATCACCTATGAGGCCGACCTCACTGTCGCCGAGGCGCTGCTGCGGCAGTCCCGGCCAGGCTCGTCCGTGCTGCCGGGCTAGCCGCCAGCCGGCGGCGAGCCTCAGCCGCCGTCCCGGCCCTGGCCGGGTATCAGGCTGCGCGGGCTGGTCAGGAACCCGGTGCCCCAGGAAGCGTGCATGGTGGCCAGCACGAGCGGCAGCCGCGCGGTCGCGGCCGGGTGCAGTTCCCTGGCTGCGCGCGCTGACACGGCCAGCACGCCCCCGAGATAGCCGAGCGGGGCCGCGAAGCCCGCGACCGCCACGGTGGCCAGCGCCCTGGCCGGCCCGGCGGCCCCGGCGGCCAGCGCCGACGCGCCGGCGATGCCGGCCACCGTCCCGGCGGTGACCGCGACCACCGCGGCCGGGGGGGCCAGGTAGCGGAGGTTGATCGTCCCGGCATGCTGGCGGGCGACCACCCGCCGCCAGCGGCCGTACCGGAAGTACTGGGCGCCGAGCGCTCCGACGCTCGCCCGCGGCCGGTAGGTCACGCGCAGGGCCGGCTCGAACCAGATCAGCCCGCCCGCCAGCCTGAGCCGGTGATTCAGCTCCCAGTCCTCGGCGACCAGGAACGACTCGTTGTAGCCGCCAGCCTGCTCGATCGCCGCCCGGCGGAACACCCCGAGGTACACGGTGTCGGCCGGGCCAGCCGTGCCGCCGGTGTGGAACCGGGACGCGCCGACCCCGAAGGGCGAGGTCATGGCCCAGGCCACCGCGCGCTGGAACGGGGTGACTCCCTCGGCGGCCATGATCCCGCCGACGTTGACCGCGCCGGTCTCGGCCAGGGCAGCCACCGCGGCCGACAGGTAACCGGGCGGCAGCAGGGAGTGCCCGTCAACCCTGGCCACGACCAAGTACCGGCAGACCTTGATCGCCGCATTGACCCCGGACGGGATCTTGCCGGTCGGATTGTCCACCACGGCGACCCGGGAGTCAGCCGCTGCGATCCGCTGGGCAATGTCAGCGGTGCGGTCATGGGAGGGCCCGACGGCCAGGACCAGCTCAAGCTCGCCGGGATATTCCTGGCTGAGCACGTGGCTGACGGCTTCGGCCAGGTACCTCTCCTCGTTCCGTACCGGCATCACGATGGAAATGGGCATGCCGACGCTGATGTCGGCCGACGGGGCGGGCGCTGGCGCGGATGCGATGGCAGCGACGCCAGGGGCATCGGAGTGTTGGCTCATGACGCAGGTCACGGTACCGCCACCGGCGCCTGGCTGCTACCCGGGACCACCCGGAGCCGCCGGGCCTGCGTCTCGCTTCGCGCGGCGCCCGAAGCCACGATGCCCCGTGTGCTGGCCGGATAGCACGTCCGCGGGTCGGCCGGCTTACCAAGTCTTAACTCCCGATGAGGTCATCCCGGCGAATAGCGGGCCGCTACCAGGGCTTAAATAGACCCATGCCTCATCCAGAGTCCGGGGTCGGCCGGCCGTCGCCTGAGACAGGTGACGCGGATGAGGCGGATGAGACAGTCCAACTGGCCCGGTCCGGCGAGCCCGGTCGCGGCCGGGGCCATCGGTTCCTGCTCCCGCTGGCCACCTACGCCGTCTGCCAGCTGATCTTCCTGTTCTGGTGGGGGGCGTTCTACCCCGGCCTGATGAACCGGGACTCGATCATCTACATGCAGCACGTGACCACCGGGCCATGGGTGGCCAACCACTCCGTGCTCTATGACTCGATGGTCCTGCTGAGCCTGCGGTGGACCGGGGACCTGGGCGCCCTGACCCTGTTCCAGACCATCGCGATGTCGGCGGCGCTGGCCTACACGGTGGCGGCCTTCCGCCGCCTGGGCGTGCCCGGCTGGGCGACGGCGGTCGCGGCGGTGATCGTGGCCGCGCTGCCGCCGACCGGATCCTTCATCATCTTCATCTGGAAAGACGTGCCGTTCGCGATCTGCGCCTGCCTGGTCGTGCCGACCACGGCGCACCTGATCTCGCTGCGAGGCGGCCCGCGCTGGCAGCGGGACCGCCGGGTGACGGGGCTGATCGCCGCGCTCTTCCTGGAATTGCTCGGCGTGTGCCTGTTCCGCCAGGACGGCTTCCTCGTGGCCGGTGTCGCCGCCGTCGCGCTGGCCGCGCTGATCGGCCGGGTTCGGATCCGGGTCACGGCGGTGGCCGCGGTGGCGATCGGCCTGACCTTCCTGCTCAAGATCGTTGTCTATCCGGCCGTGGGCATCCTGCCCGCTGACTCATCGCTGACCTACGGGCCCGCCTGGGCGGACATAGCGGTCGCCTACGCGAAAAGCCCGTCAAGCTTCTCTACCGCGGACAAGGACCTCCTGAAGCGGGTGGCGCCGCTGGCGGAGTGGAAGGACAGCGCGGACTGCTACGACGCGGACTCCACCGATTACGCCAAGAACCTGACCAAGCGCGCGCTCCGACAGACGGGTCCGCTCTTCTCGCTCTGGCTGCAATTGCTCCGGCGGCACCCCGGCCTGATCATCGGCGCCCGCCTCTGCCGCGGTGCCATCGCCTGGGTCGCCTTCCCGAGCCCGGCCGCCGTGGCCGGAGATTACCTGTCGGAGATCCCGTACAGCATGTTCGCGGCCCGCAACGAGCCGGGGGTCAAGGACATGCCGGCCCGGTACTACGCCGACATCGCGACCCGTCCGCTGTGGGGTTTCTCGCTCGCCTACTCGCTGCGCAACGGGAGCGAGTCCAATTCGATCGCCTGGCTGCTGTGGCGCGGCGCCACCTGGTGCTACATCGCGTACCTGGCCATCGGGATACTCGCGGTGCGGCGCAGGGACTGGAAAATCCTGGCCCTGGCCGCCGTCATCCTCGCCAACCAGCTGGTGGTGATGGCCGACAGCCCGACCCAGGTCTTCCGCTACATGGCGGCCCCGCTGCTGATCGGCCCGATGACGCTGGCCCTGCTCTTCGCCAGGACCCGCCCCGCAGCCGGGCCGACTGCCGCCACCGGACCAGAGCCCGGCGGCGGCAGCCAGCCTGAGGCCGGCTTCAGAGAGTAGCGTCCTCCAGCATCTCGGTCACCAGGGCCGCGATCGGCGAGCGCTCCGAGCGGACCAGCGTGACATGCGCGAAGAGCGGATGGCCCTTGAGCTTCTCGATCACGGCCACCACGCCGTCATGCCGGCCGACCCGCAGGTTGTCCCGCTGCGCGATGTCGTGGGTCAGCACGACCCGCGAGCCCGCGCCGATCCTGGACAGGACGGTCAGCAGCACGCCGCGCTCCAGCGACTGCGCCTCATCGACGATCACGAAGGAGTCGTGCAGCGACCGGCCGCGGATGTGAGTCAGCGGCAGTACCTCCAGCATGTCCCTGGCCAGCACCTCGTCGATGACGTCCTGCGACGTGACGGCGGACAGGGTGTCGTAGACCGCCTGGGCCCACGGGTTCATCTTGTCCGCCTCCGAGCCCGGCAGGTAGCCGAGCTCCTGCCCGCCGACCGCGTACAGCGGCCGGAACACCAGCAGCTTGCGGTGCTGGCGCCGCTCCATCACCGCCTCCAGCCCGGCGCAGAGCGCGAGCGCCGACTTTCCCGTGCCGGCCCGGCCGCCCAGCGACACGATGCCGATGTCCGGGTCCAGCAGCAGATCGAGCGCGACCCGCTGCTCGGCGCTGCGGCCATGCAGGCCGAATGCCTCGCGGTCCCCGCGAACCAGGCGGACCGACTTGTCCGGGAGCACGCGGCCGAGCGCGCTGCCGGCGCCCGAGGCCCCGGACAGCAGCACCAGCCCGGTGTGGCACGGCAGCTCGCGCGCCTCGCCGCACTCGAGCCGGCCCGTCTCGTAGAGCGCGGCGATGTCCGCCGAGGTCACGTCGAGCTCAGCCATCCCGGTCCAGCCTGAGTCGGGCGGCAGTTCGGCCCGGTACTCCTGCGCGGTGAGGCCGATGGCGGCGGCCTTCACGCGCAGCGGCAGGTCCTTGCTGACCAGCACGACGTCCTCGCCGTCCAGCGCCAGGCTGCAGGCGACCGACAGGATCCGGGTGTCGTTGTCGCCGAGCCGGAAGCCGTCCGGGAGCACCGACGGGTCCGAGTGATTCAGCTCTACCCTGATGCTGCCGCCGTCGTCTCCGACCGGCAGATCGGCATCGAGCCGCCCGTACTCGATGCGCAGGTCATCGAGGTGACGCAGGGCCTGGCGGGCAAAATAGCCAAGCTCAGGGTGATGGCGCTTGGCCTCGAGCTCGGTAATCACCACCACCGGCAGGACGACCCGGTGCTCGGCGAACCTGCCGATGGCGGCCGGGTCGGCCAGCAGGACGCTGGTGTCCAGGACGTACGTCCGGCGCTGCCCGCCGGCTGAGTCATCACCGTCACTCTCGGGACCCTGGCTGGGCCGGGCCTGGCTGCGCCCCGCCTGGCGGCGGGCGGGCGGGCTGTGCTCGCGGATGCCCGGCTCGCTGAAGCCGGGCTCCCATGAGCGGGACACGCTGGACTGGGGCACTCGGAATCCGTGCTCTCGGGAATTGGGCACTCGCACTCCCCTAGGCGCCTGGCGCGGCGCTGCGTTCGGACACAGATGTGTCGGCGGGACCGGGACCGGCCAGCGATGGGCCGGGCGCCGGCCCTTTGCTCATCTCGCCTGCGTGCCAGGACGCGAAGCTCGAGGATCTCGAGGGCCTTCCCGTCGGGCGGCTACGCACCGCCCGTCTTGCTTCGACGGTACATCTGTCCACTGGCCGACCGGAAGTACCGCAACAAGCTGTTAACCGGCGCGGCACCGCGCCGCCACGACGGTCCCCGTCCGGGGTAGCGCCAGCAGCAGCGGAGTCCGCGGACTGCTCAGCGCGGGCTCCCGGCCCGCGGGCGGGAGCCCGCACCGGGCCGATCCGGCGGCTGAGTCAGACCCCGAACCTGCGGTGCCGTGCCGCATACGAGCGCAGCGCGCGGAGGAAGTCGACCCGCCGGAAGGCCGGCCAGTAGGCGTCGCAGAAGTAGAACTCCGAGTGCGCGCTCTGCCAGAGCAGGAAGCCGCCGAGCCGCTGCTCTCCGGACGTGCGGATCACCAGGTCGGGGTCGGGCTGACCGGCGGTGTAGAGGTGCTCGGCGATGTGCTCGACGTCCAGCACCTCCGCCAGTTCCTCGATCGTGGTGCCGCGGGTGGCGTGATCCTGCAGCAGCGAGCGGACCGCATCAGCGATCTCGCGCCGGCCGCCGTAACCGACCGCGACGTTCACCAGCAGCCCGGTATTGCCCGCCGTCGCCTCGCCGGCGTCCTTGAGTACCTGGGCGGTATCGGCCGGGAGCAGGTCGAGCGCGCCGACCGGCTTCACGTGCCAGTGCTGGGCGACCAGCTCGCGCACTGTCTCCTCGATGATCCGCAGCAGCTGCTCGAGCTCGGCCGCTGGCCTGGCCAGGTTGTCGGTGGACAGCAGCCACAGCGTGACGACCTCGACGCCCGCCTCCTGGCACCACGCCAGTAGCTCGAAGATCTTGTCAGCGCCTGCCTGGTGGCCGCTGCTGACGTCGGCTAGCCCGGCCGACCGCGCCCACCGGCGGTTACCATCGCACATCACCCCGACATGCCTGGGGATCGCCTGGGGCGACAGCGATGCCTCTAGCCTTCGCTCGTACAGCCGGTAGGCGAGGCCGCGCACTCCCATCCGGCACCCTTCCTCGCTGTCGCCGCATGGGCGAGGTACTGCTGCCCGGCTCTGTCCTTGCTTCCTCAGCGCCGGGCGACGGCGACCCCGTCATCCCGGCGAAGTCCGGTTCTCTAAGCACCGTATCCAAGAATGTGACCAGTTCGGCCGAAGTCAGGACGGCGCGTATGCCGATTCCGCCAGCTCCCCACGCCTCGATGACCGCGCGGCGGGTGAGCTGCCATCCGCCGCGCAGCACTGCCGCGCCAGGGGCGGTGACAGTCCCGCGGGCACTCATGGCGCCGGGAACGCCCGCCCGGCGGGCGATGCGCCCGGCCGCGCCCCGCGCGCTCGCGGGCCCCTTGTCGGTGCGGCGCGGCCAGGGGCGCTGCCAGGGCAGCCCGTGCTGGCCGGGGCCAGTCACTCCCGCCACGCCGGCCGGGCGCGCCACGCCGGCCGGCCCCGGCAGGCCGGTCATCCCCGGCACGCCAGTGATCCCGTGCAGGCCGGTCACCCCCGGCACGCCAGTGATCCCGTGCAGGCCGGTCAGCCCCGGCGGGCCGGCCGGGCGCGCCTCGGCGGCCGGACCGATCCAGCGCGCCGCAGAGCGGATCGTGCAGCGCAGCTCGCCCGCGCCCGCCGGGTCGCCCCGGTCCCTGGACCGCAGCGAGAAGTACTCGCAGTCACCCGGCAGGAAGGACTCCATGGGCCGGGGACCAGGGAACCTGTCGTCCGGGTCGGGCCAGCTGGCCGCCTGGCCGGAGTCCTGCCGCGCCGCCCTGAGCTGCTCAGCCAGCCGCCGGAGCTGATCGCCGCACCGCTCGCCGACCAGCGCGAACGGCGCCGCGTCTCGCACCAGCTGCAGCGTGATCTCGTAGGGCTGGCCGGCCCGGTCCCGGCACGGGACCGGCACAACAGACAGGGTCGACCCATCAGCGCAAAGTAGCTCCCCCATGACGGAAAGTTAACCATTCTCGCCGGCCTTAACCGCATCCCCACGCCGCAGCCCCGCCCGGAGGGCAGCCACGACCACGACGTCCGCGCCGGCCAGGTACTTGTCCTGCTCGGCGGCTACCCGGTCGTACTCTTCGCGGGTGATGGTCTGCCTGGTGGCGTTGGCGGAGTCGCCGACGATGAAGGTGGAGCGGGTGCTGCGCGAGTCCACCCGCGCCTTGACGACCACATTCCCGAACTCGGTGAGCTGGCTGTTCGGCATTTTCTCGGTCAGCTCGCGGAGCCGTTCCGGCGCCGGATTCCAGTCCGCCGATGCGGCCTTCACCTCATCCACCACGACTGGTCCTCCTCCACGGGCTCTGCGATCGCTGCGCTGCGGGATACTCGCAGGTCCGCAGGCGGCACGCACGGCGTGCGCCTGCGAGATCTGGGGAGTGACTCCCGGCTGGCGCGCCGGTGGCGCCCCCCCGGTGCCCGCGCGGAGCCCGCGGAAACCCGTGGACAGTGGCCTGGCCGCCCGACGGCCTAGTGGCCCGGCCCTTCGGCCCTGACCTGCTCCACCTTCAGCAGCGCTGCCCTGAGGTCAGCGAGCCAGCTGTCCTCGTGCTCGCCGACGAGCCGCACGCACCAGGCCAGCGCGTCACTGCGGCTGCGAGCCACGCCGGCGTCCACGAGCGTGTCGAGGACGAGCCGCTCGGCCTGCCGCAGCCTGGTCATGACCGGCACCGAGAACGTGGTGAACATCACGTTCCGGCCGGCGCACACCACTGCCCAGGAAACCTTGCGGCCGAACCGGTGCTCTGCCTCGCGCGCGATCTCGATCCGGTGCTCGCGCGTCTCCTCGCGGAACCGTCGGCTGCGGCCCTCGGCCGCGGCGGCCTGCTCGGCCGCCGATGCGTCCTCGCCTAGCTCGGGGCCGGGCAGAACGCCGGTGATGGTGATCTCCTCGCGATCGACCCGGACGTCGGGGACCGCGGCGAACCACTCGGCCGGTATCCGGCCCGCGAACCAGCCGCGGAGCTTCTGGTGCACCGACTGCATCTGCGCTTCGTCCGTACTCATGTAATTATGATTACATCTAGCCGGGCGCACGGCAACTCGGCGCGGCGAGCCGGGCACGTAATCCTCCCCGCCCGGCTACAGCGCCAGCACGCAGCCGTCCCAGTAGGCCTCGACGCGCGGCCGGCGCCGTCCCCGCAGCCCGATCTCCAGCACGTCCGGCTGCCGGTCGCCCAGGCCCCGAAACGAGAGCTCCAGGCCGGCTCCTGGCACGGAGCGGAATCCGGTCACTCGTGGCGGCTCCCGCGTGGCCGCGTGCATGAGCGGCGGGGTCGCGGCGCAGCACCGCCGGGGATAGGCAGCCCAGACCCACAGCTTGCCGCCGCGGAGCCGGACGAACTCGGCCGCGTCCGGGCTGACCTGAACCTGCATGCCCCGACGGTAACCCGGCCGGGCGCCCGGCAGCCAGCATGACCGGCTAGCCGGCGATGCTGCCCGCCGCCGCGGCGGCGACTCTCGGGTACACCTCGACGGCGCCGGCGAACTCAGCGCCGAAGTCGGCCGGCACCACCTGGACGTCCATGCCCGGCTCCGGGGCCTGCTCCATCAGCCCGTTGCCCAGGTAGATGGCGACGTGCGAGATGGACGTGGGGGCCGTCGGGTCGGTGTGGTAGAAGAGCAGGTCACCCGGCCGCAGGTCACTGAGCGGGATGAGCGGCCCGGTCTGGGCCTGGTCAGCTGCCACCCGCGGCATGACCAGGCCAGCCTGCCGCATCGACCACTGCACCAGCCCGGAGCAGTCAAAGGCGTCCGGCCCCGCCGCGCCCCAGACGTAGGGCTTGCCGACCCGGCTCAGCGCAGCGGTCAGGAACGCCCTGATCTCGGCCGGCGTCATGCCCGGCCCGTCGGCCGCGCTGATCCCGTCGCCGCCCGCGGCGCCGGCTGCCGCGGCCAGGCCGGCCGACGCGATGCCGGCCGATGCGACCGCGCCCGGCGCCGCCTGCGCCACCAGCGGCGCGATCGCGGCCGTGGCCGGCAGCAGCGCCTTCACCTGCCGCATCAGCGTGACCAGCTGGGCCCGCGGGGCGCTGATCACCAGGGCATTGGCGGCCGGGATGCCCAGCGAGCGCGCCACCGCGTCCGATACGACGGCGTCCACGCCGGCGATGCCGACCGTGCCGAAGCCGCCGACGCGCAGTCGCTGCGACTGGCGGCCAGTCACCTGCACCAGGCCGCCGAGCGGCAGCTTGTCCTGCTGGCCCATGGTGTAGGAGACGGCGACGCCGCCGTCGGCGACGCTCTGCCAGAGCGTGGTCGCGCGGGCGGTCGGCGCGGCGGCGAACGCGCGGAACGCGGACGGGTCGACGCCCAGCATCGCCGCGTTCGAGCCGCCGACCCGGATCGTGCCCGCGTCCACCAGCTCGGCGGAGACCACGCCGGGAAGCCTGCGGACCTTCGCGGCAACGGCGCGGGGCAGCGTGGCGGGCGCGACCACCAGCAGATCGGCCTGCAGCAGGTGCCGCAGCGGCGCGACCACGGGCGTGGCCGCGAAACTGTCCAGGCTGGCCACGGGCAACGATCCGGACGCCAGCTGACGCTGCCCGGCCAGGCTGATGCCGGCCGCGGCGCTGCCGGTCGCCTTCACCCGGCCCAGGCCCTCACCCGCCGCGGCCGGGCGAGCCTGGTGCACGGTCCCCGCCGCCAGCCGGCCGCCGTGCTCCTGGCCGAGTAGCGGAGCACTGACGAGGCTGGCCACCATCCCGGCCGCCACCGCGACCCACAGCGCCGGGCGCAGCCGGCGCGCTACGTCGCGCATGGTGCCCCCCTCCGCGCATCGGGTACTGGATACCTGATCCGGCGGCTCGTCTGATCACCCCTCACGGCGCGGGCAGTTCTACCCGGGAATTCCCATAATGCCGCGAGTCATGCGAGCGGACCAGAGTGCCAGGGAAAGATCGGGCAAACACCAGATGGTGGGCTAGCAAAGGACTTGTCAGGGTGCGGTCGGTTAACTCTCGTTAGGAGGCCAGCGCGGCGCGCAGCAGCTCGGGCTCGGTCACCGGCGCCCGGCAGGCGAAATCCCGGCAGACGTAGGCGGCGGGCTGCCCGCCGGCCAGTCCCCGGCCTTCCAGCAGCGGGATCGGCGAGTCGCTGCCATCGCCGACGGCCAGTACCGCGCCCGGCGGCGCCGCCAGCAGCGCGGCCTTGTGCAGCTCGGCCGTGCGGCTGTCGTCCGGCGCGCCGACGACCGCGATCTCGGCCGGCCCGGACAGCGCGGCCTCGGCCACGGCCAGTCCCCAGCCCGCCGCGCGCGGGTACCGGCCGACCAGCACCGGAACCAGGCCCAGCGCCGCGATCGCCGCGTCCCGGTGCCTGGCCGAGCCGGTCAGCGCGGCCAGGCTGAGCAGGGCGCCGGCTACCGCGAAGGTGCCGGACGGGGTCGGGCCGTCCGCCGGGTCGGCCGGCCGGTAGATCAGCTGCTCGCTGTCGTCGGCGGCGTCATAGAAGGCTCCGGAGCCCGCGCCGAACCGGCTCAGCGCGGTCTCCAGCAGCTCGCCGGCGATCCGCACCCAGCGCGGCTCCCCGGTCACCCCAAAGAGCGCGATGAACCCCTCGGCCACGCAGGCGTAGTCATCCAGGGCCCCGGCGCTGGATCCGGCCACGCCGTCCCGCGACGTCCGCACCAGCCGGCCGGCGGACAGGTGCAGGCTGGCCAGCAGCTCGGCTGCCGCGGTGGCCGCGGCGATGAAGTCGGTGCGGTCCAGCAGCAGCCCGGTCTCGGCCAGCGCGGCGATCGCCAGGCCGTTCCAGGCCGCCACCACCTTGTCGTCACGGGCGGGCGGGGTCCGCTGCTGCCGGGCCGCCAGCAGCGCTGCCCGGACCCGGGCGAGCCGCCCGGCGTCGGCCGGATCGGCCCGCAGCTGCAGGACCGAGCTGCCGTGCTCGAAGGTGCCGGCCGTGGTCACGCTGAACGTCTCGGCCGCGAACTGGCCATCTGCCGCGCCGAGCACCTCGGTCAGCTGGGCCGGCGTCCATACATAGAAGGTGCCCTCGGTGCCATCGCTGTCGGCGTCCAGCGCCGAGGCCAGACCGCCCTGCGGCGTCCGCAGCTCCGCGATCATCCACGCGCACGTCTCCTGCGCCACCCGCCGGGCCAGGCCGGAGCCGGTCCGGCGCCACAGATGCGCGTAGAACCTGGCCAGCAGCGCGTTGTCGTACAGCATCTTCTCGAAATGCGGCACCACCCAGTCCGCGTCCACGCTGTAGCGCGCGAACCCGCCCGCCAGCTGGTCGTACATGCCGCCGCGGGCCATAGCGCCGGCGGTGCCCTCGGCCATCTCCAGCGCGCGTGCGGCCGACTCGGCCCCGGCGGCCCGGCCGGCGGCTCGCTCGTGGTGACGGAGCAGGAACTCGAGCACCATCGAGGGCGGGAACTTAGGTGCCCGGCCGAAGCCGCCGCGGCTCGCGTCATAGTCGGCGGCGAGCCCGTCCACGGCCTCCTCGCACGCCCCGGCCAGGCTCGCCAGCGCGGCGGCCGGTCCGTCAGCCGCCCCGGCGCCGGGGACGGTACCCGGCGCCGCCGGGGGCAGCCCGGCCCGCTCGGCCAGCGCGGCGGCAATCCGCCGCGCCTGGCTGGTGACGTCGCCCTTGTCCTCCTGCCATGCCTTCGCGACGCCGAGTACCAGCCGCTGGAAGTGCTCCCGCGGGAAGTACGTGCCGCAGTAGAAAGGCTCCCGGTCCGGTGTCATGAAGACGGTCATCGGCCAGCCGCCCTGACCCGTCATGGCCTGGGTCGCGGCCATGTAGACGGCATCGACGTCCGGCCGCTCCTCACGGTCCACCTTGATCGACACCAGGTGCTGGTTCATCAGGGCGGCGGTCTGCTCATCCTCGAAGGACTCGTGCGCCATGACGTGACACCAGTGGCAGGCCGAGTAGCCGACGGACAGCAGCACCGGCACGTCGCGCTCGCGCGCCGCGGCGAATGCCTGGTCGCACCAGGGCCACCAGTCGACCGGGTTGCCCGCATGCTGCAGCAGGTACGGACTGGTCACGTTACGGAGACGATCTGCCACGAGCACCATCATTCCCTGCCCCGGCGGCCAGCGCCGCGGCGGCCACGGCGGGAGCGCCCCGGCGGCACGGGGGCTGCGGCCGCGGGCGTCTCAGCCGTGCAGCAAGGTGCCGCCAGGCTGCTACCGTGCGTGTGTGAGCTCACCGCCGTCAGCCGCTTCCCCGGCCGCCCGCGGCACCCGGGTGCGCGGGACCCGGCAGGCCGAGGCACTGGCCGTGGTCCTGGACGGGCTGCCGGGATTCTGCAGCGCCCAGCAGATCCACGCCGAGCTGCGCCGGCGCGGCGAGCACGTCGGTCTGACCACGGTCTACCGGCACCTGCAGGTGCTCAGCGAGGACGGCCGGGTCGATGCGATCAGGGACGCCAGCGGCGAGACGCTTTACCGGCGGTGCGCGAGCGACGTGCATCACCACCATCTGACCTGCCGGAACTGCGGCCGCAGCGTCGAGGTCGAGGGCCGGGCGGTCGAGCACTGGGCCGAGCAGGTAGCCGCGGAGGCCGGCTTCACCGACGTGGGGCACACGGTCGAGCTCTTCGGCCTGTGCCCGGACTGCTCGGGTTCCTGAGATCTCAGGACCGCCGGGCGGCGCCCTCGCTCGGCTGGCAATCCGGCCAGCCGATGCGGGCCGGATCGATCACATGCAGCGGAAGCGCCGGATGCGCCTGCTTCTGCCCCGGCGGATCGGTCACCAGCATGACTGACCCGGAGCCGGTGGCGAAGCCATACTGCGCGGTGACGCGGACGAACGCGCCGGTCCGGGTACTGGCCAGGTAGGTAGCGGCCGTCGTCGTCCAGGCCAGCGAGTCCGGCGCCATCGCGAGATCGGAGAAGTCCTGGCCGGGCGGCAGCCGGAATGCCAGCCGGGCCGTCCTGTCCTGCTCGGGCGAGTAATAGAGGCTGGTCAGGCTCGGGCTCAGGTAGGCAGTCCGGGTTCCGTCGGTGACCACGAAATCGGTCCCGTTCACGCCGCGCAGGGCGGCCGGCAGCGCAGCCAGCCGACCAGTGGCCAGGTTGTAGGCCCGCAGGGTGGTCTGCGCGCCCGGCGCATCCGATTCCGGCCACACCACCAGGTCTCCGTCGAAGAACGGCGGCTGCGTGTGTCCGGTGCGGATCGTGGTGACCGTGCCAGCGGACAGATCGGCCAGCCGTATCTCCACCAGGCCGCCGGGACCATAGCCCTGCGCCCACGCGGCGTAGTGGCCGCTGACGGCTGGCGCGTGCCAGGGACTCGGCCAGGGAACGCCATCCGGGCCGGCGATGGAATGGCCGAGCCGCAGGCGGTGCCCGGTGGCCGAATCCCAGGCGAAGATGGTGAAGTCATCCAGGCTGCTCAGCGAGTAAGTCTCGGCCCAGACCAGCCAGCGACCGCCGGAGGAGCCGTCCGCCTGATCGGTGGCCGGGTCGGCAAAGACCTGGATCTTGCGCAGCGCCCCGCTGGCCAGGTTCAGCGCCGCGACCCCGGCGAACTGCGGTGTCCACGCGGACACGTACGCGGTCCGGCCGTCGGATGAGACCCCGAGCGGGAGCACCTCCGCGCTGGCCGAGCCGGGAACTGCGCTGGCCAGGGCCTGCCGGAGCGGCTGCCGCAGGGCGGGTGCCGGGCTGGCCGGGCAGAAGACCAGGCTGGCTGCGCGCGCCGAGAGCGCCGCGCGCCGGCCCGCCGCCCGCGCCCCGCTCGCGCTCAGGCCCGACGCCCCCGCGCCGCGGCCGGCCGGGTGCGAGCCGGCTGACGATGAGCCGCCCGCAGCACCTCCGCTGGGACTGCCGGACTGCGCCGCCCGCCGTCCGCTCCCGGCCTCCAGCACGGCGTGAATGCCGCCGGCCAGCAGCACGAGACAGGCCAGCACGGCGAGAATCGCCGGCACCAGCGGCGGGCGGCGGCCAGGCGATGGCGGCTCAGGCAGCCGGTGCCTGCCCCGGCCGCCTGCGCCGGCCCTGCTGCCGCGGCCGGCGCCTGCAATGCTGCCGCGGCCGGTGCCAGCGCTGGCGCCCCGGCCGGGGCCGCTCGTCTCCCCGCTGCCGGTCGCCCGCTTGCCGCTGCCAGTCTTAATGTCACTTCCTCCGGTCTGCCGCCCGTTTCTCCATCGCGGCGCCGGTGACCGGCGTTACTGGTGACGCGCCTGACGCGGGCACCCGCCCGGGCCGTCTGGCCCGCCCGGCCCGCCCGGCCCGCCCGCTGGGCGGGATTCCGCCAGCGGGCGGGCCAGGACCGCTATGGTGTCCAGGTGCACAAATGGTTCAGCAAGGTGCGATCTGCACGATGCAGATGCGGTCACGATCGCGCGGCCCACGGGCACTTCCGGCGAGGCAGCGACTGCGCGCTCTGCGACTGCCCGCGCTGGGCCCGCCGCGCGTCACGTGACTCGCACTGCGCCTGACTCGCACCGCGCCTGACTCGCACCGCAACGGGACCGCATCGGCTGCGGCTACCACATATAGCCGCGGGCTCCGAGAATATTGACGATCGTGCTGGACGCCATGGAGGAGTAAGCGGGCACCTGAGTGGCCCAGCCGATGCTGGACGCGCCGTGCACCGAGTCCTCGTAATCGGTCACCGCGCCAGAGTCCTGATAGCCGCGAATGTCGAACCAGTGAAAGATCGTCTGATCCACGGGATTTCCGGCCAGATGCGGGCCGGCTGCTACTTCATAGGCATTCCCCGCGAGCGGTACGCCGCCTTTATGATTGAGGTCGGTCACCAGGTCCGTCTCATAAGTCCGGATCTGCGCGGTGGTAGGCGACCAGGGCAGCGCCACGGCGACGTAATCATTCAGCTTCTGGTTCGCATTGAGAGCTTCCGGCACCGGGTACCCGGAGGCGTTGGACCAGTCAGTGCCGCCAGGCGTCGTGCCCAGTTCCCTGGCCGCGGTGTGCTGGCTGACGGACACGTGCATCTGCGCAAGCATTTCCGAGACGGTCGCCGGACCGCAGAAGTAATCCAGGATCTGCGCCTGCTGGGTGGCAAGCAGGTCCTTCGCCGCGGGCAGCCCGGTCTGGCAGGACAGGCTCGCACACTGACTACCCGGACTGGCCTTTGCCGTCATGACCTGCATAATCTCCGCCGCTGCCGCTTGCTTTTCCGCATTGGCCGACAGCATGCTCGCGGTCATGGCCGGCGCCGCGAGACCCCGCTTGCCGGCCCGCGGCGGACCGGAGTCCGCGACCAGCGGCGCAGCTGACTGCGCGGCATGCCCGATGGCATCGGAAGTGGCCGGCGAGTGCCCGGCTGCTGCAGATACCCCCGGCACTGCCACCCACGACGCGCTGGCACCAACCGCCGTGATGGCGACGAGCCTTGCCATCCACTGCCGAGACCGCATGATCCCTCCGTTCTCGCGGCGACTCGCAAGCCATTCGCAAATCGCCATGCTGACGACAGATCTGGTCCCCCGACCTTCCCGTGGAACTACTAGTCCAGTTAGCTGATAGCCAGCTAACTGGACTAGGGAAGACATTATGTGAATGCCCTGGCACGCGTCTGCGGAATCGCAATTCCCGGCCGCCAGCAGCCGACTCCCGCGAGACTCGCGATCTAGCTGTTCAGCAGATGACGGAAATAGGAGTCAGGGTCGTTGATGAACCCGCGCCAGCGGCTGACCAGATCCAGCCTTCCAACTGGGCGGCGCGGATGCCCCAGCCCCGAGCTCGAGGATGCTGGCGCCAGGCGTGACGGCGCCGATCGGGGAATGGGTGGCCACCACGGCCCGCGACCCGGCCCGGGCAAGATCATGCAGCAGGGCGACCCGGCAGGCGGTGCAGGACAGCGGCGCGTCAGGCTCGTCCATGAGGTAGCACCCGGGCTCGCTCATCCCCGGCCGTCCTGGTCCTACTTCCTGCACCATCTTCGTGCCGGCCGGGCGCGCTTCCGTCAGCCGGGCGGTGTACGAAGGACGGATGGGCGATGATGCTGGCCAGATGCCGGTGAGGCCGCCGGGCTCACTGCGCGATCAGGCAGAACGCTGCCTCCGCGCGCTGGCGGGCCCGCAGGCGCGGTTGCGCGATGATCAGTGGACGGCGATCCGCGCGCTGGTCGAGGATCGCCGGCGTGCGCTTGTGGTGCAGCGCACCGGCTGGGGCAAGTCGGCCGTGTACTTCACCGCAACCGCGCTGCTGCGGGCGCGTGGCGCCGGGCCCTCGGTCATCGTGTCACCACTGCTGGCCCTGATGCGCAACCAGATCGAGGCCGCCGACCGGGCCGGGATCCACGCCCGCACCGTGAACTCCGCCAATACCGGGCAGTGGGATGAGGTCTACGCCGAGATAGCCGCCGGCGCCGTGGATGTGCTGCTGGTCAGCCCGGAACGGCTGAATAATCCCGGCTTCCGCGACCTGGTGCTGCCCAAGCTGGTGGCCACGGCCGGGATGCTGGTCGTGGACGAGGCACACTGCATCTCCGACTGGGGCCACGACTTCCGGCCTGACTACCGGCGGCTGCGCACGCTGCTGGGCGAGCTGCCGCCCGAGGTGCCTGTGCTCGCGACCACCGCGACCGCCAACGCGCGGGTCAGCCATGACGTGGCCGAGCAACTCGGCGCCGGGAGCCAGCGCGAGACGCTGGTGCTGCGCGGGCCGCTGGACCGCGGCAGCCTGCGGCTCGCGGCGGTCTCGCTGCCGGCCGCGCAGCAGCGCCTGGGCTGGCTGGCTGTGCACCTGGCGGAGCTGCCCGGCTCCGGCATCATCTACACCCTCACGGTCGCCGCCGCGCAGGAGACCGCCGCCTTCCTGCGCGAGCGGGGCTACCCAGTGGCCGCCTACACCGGCAAGGACGAGCACGAGCAGCGGACGGCCGCCGAGGACGCCCTGCTGGCCAACGAGGTCAAGGCGCTGGTCGCGACCAGCGCCCTCGGCATGGGCTTCGACAAGCCCGACCTGGGATTCGTGGTGCACCTGGGCGCCCCCCAGTCACCGGTTGCCTATTACCAGCAGATCGGACGTGCGGGACGGGGCGTCGAACGAGCCGAGGTGATCCTGCTGCCGGGCCGCGAGGACGCCGACATCTGGGCTTACTTCGGCTCCCTGGCGTTCCCGCCGGAACCGGTCGTGCGCACCACGCTGGCCGCCCTGGCCCAGGCCGGCCGGCCACTGTCCACGGCAGCGCTGGAGACCATGGTGGACTCCTCGCGCAGCCGGCTGGAGATGATGCTGAAAGTCCTCGACGTGGACGGCGCGGTGCGCCGGGTGGCCGGCGGCTGGGAGGCGACCGGAAGCGACTGGGCCTACGATGCCGAGCGCTACCGGCGAGTGGCGGCCGAGCGGTCCCGCGAGCAGCAGGCCATGCTCGGCTACATCGCCGCGGCCGGCTGCCGGATGGAGTACCTGCGCCGCGAGCTTGACGACCCGGCCGCGCAGCCGTGCGGCCGGTGCGACAACTGCACGGGCAGGCACTGGCCGGACGCCGTGCCCGCGGCAGCCGTCGCCGCGGCCAGGGACCGGCTGGACCGGCCGGGCGTGCAGATAGAACCGCGGCGGATGTGGCCGTCCGGGATGGCCGCACTTGGCATCGAGGTGTCCGGGAAGATCCCGGCCGCGCTGTCAGCCGAGCCCGGCCGGGCTGTCGGCAGGCTGACCGACCTCGGCTGGGGCCCGCGGCTGCGCGATGTCCTCGCGGCAGCGTCCGCCGTCCGCCATGCCAAGGAGGGCCCCGGCACGGAGGGCCCCGGCACGGACGGCCCCGGCACGGACGGCCCCGGCACGGACGGCCCCGGCACGGACGGCCCCGGCACGGGCTCCGCAGCGGAGCGGGTGGTGCCTGGCGACATCATCGCGGCGGTGGTGTCGGTGCTGGCGGCCTGGGACTGGGAGCAGCGGCCTGCCGCCGTCGTCTCGGTGCCGTCCCGGTCGGTCCCGCTGCTGATCGAGGATCTCGCCCGGCGGGTCGCTGAGATCGGCCGGCTGCCATACCTCGGCTCCCTGGCCAGCGCCGGCGGCCCTGAGCCTGAGCCCGATCCGGCCCCGTCCGGCGCTGACCGGGCCGCCGGGGACCGGGCCGCCGGGGACCGGGCCGGACCCCGGCTACCCCATCAGCACAACAGCGCGCAGCGACTGCGGGCCGTCTGGAACGAGCTGGCCGTGCCGACCTCCCTGGTGCAGGCCGTAGCCGACCTCGGCGGTCCCGTGCTGCTCGTCGACGACCGGATCGAGACAGGCTGGACGATGACGGTAGCTGCGAAGCTGCTGCGCGAGGCAGGCGCGCCCGCCGTGCTCCCGCTCGCCCTGGCCGTGACGGCGTAGACCGGGTGGCTGCAGCAGCCACGACGGCCCGCCGTCAGCAGTGCCACGGTAAAGCGGGCCACGGTAAAGCGGGGCCACGGCAGTACCGCAGTAATGCAGTAAGTACTGCAGTTGGAGCCGGTCAGACGACTTCAGCCACGGTGCGGGTCAGCAGGATCGCGGCGCAGAACGAGCGGTACACCGCCAGCGGATTCTCGCCGGTGAAGCGCAGCTCCCGCGGGCCGGCCCGTTCCACGCCGCGCACCCAGCTGGCCGCCTCGGCGATGTCGGTCGTGCGGACGGACACCTCCAGCGTGGCTGAGCCGAGCGGCGGCGGCGCCGCGCCCGCGACCGCCGGCGGTGCCCTCCATGTCGCTGGACAGGAAGACCTTCATGCATTCCTTCTTTCTGCGATCCGGACGCTGTCGCCGTCCGCGGCCAGCGCGCTGCCCGCCCTCCGGCATGGCGGCGGCCACTCAGCTCCCGGCGACGCCGAGCACTTGCCGGTCCGGTTCTGCAGAGCCGCAGCGCCTGCTACCCCGGCCGAACGGTCCGCAGGCGCGTCACTGGTGACCGAGCACGGCATGCGGGACGTACGGCTCCTCGAGGCGCCGCATCTCGTCCTCGCTCAGCTCGAGTTCCTCCGCGGCCAGCGCGTCCTGCAAGTGACCCTGCCGGGTCGCGCCGATGATGGGCGCTGTGACGCCGGGCCGGCGCAGCAGCCAGGCCAGCGCGACCTGCGCGGGCGGGACCTCCCGCTCGGCCGCCACCTCAGCCACCCGGTCCACCACGTCAAAATCGGCCTCCGCGTACAGGGAGTCGGCGAACGCGTCCGAGCCTGCCCTGGTCGTGCGCCGCTCGCCGCCGCGCGTCCGGTTGCCGGCCAGCACCCCGCGGGCCAGCGGGCTCCACGGGATGACGCCGACGCCCTGATCGATGCACTGCGGGATCATTTCGCGCTCTTCCTCGCGATAGATCAGGTTGTAGTACTAGGCTTCAGGTAGTAAAACTTCGGGAGGTTCACGTGACTCAGGCTGACGCGCTGGTGCCGGTCGTCTCGTACGCGCGTATCTCGGCTGATCTCAAGCGAGACGAGCACGGTGTCCAAGATCAGCACAAGGTCAACACGGAGACGGCGGCGAGGTACGGCTGGAGGGTCGTTCATGAGTTCACTGATAACGACAAGTCGGCAGCGAAAATCACCGTTATCCGCGATGCGTTCGAGGAGATGCTGCGCGTCGTTCGCGTCGGGAAGCTTGCAGACGCCACGATCGTCCAGGGCGTGGTCGTTGTTGCTGAAGATCGGCTGGCCCGTCGCCCGGGCGATTACGAGCGTTTCGTCGATGCGATCACCTACCGGGACGGATGCGTGTATGCCGACCAGCGCGGGCCCAAGGACTTGTACAACCCGGACGTGGAGAACATGGGGCTGGTCGGTGCTGCGTTCGCCAAGAGGGAGGTCCAGAACATCCAGCGCCGCATGCGGCGGTCGCACCGCGCCCGTGCGGAGCAGGGCAGGCCAGTCGGTGGACCCCGTCCGTTCGGCTGGCACGGCGATCGTGTGACTCTCGATCCTCGGGAGGCTGATCTGCTGCGGCAGGCTGCGAAAGAATTCCTGGGCGGCCGGTCGTTGCATTCGATTGTCACCGAGTGGCAGCGGTTCGGCGTCAAGACCTCGCTAGGGAACGACTGGACCACGAGATCGCTGAAAGTCTCACTGTCTAGCCCGCGTATCTGCGGGCTACGCGAGATCGGCGGAGAACTGGTCCGTGATAGCGACGGTAATCCCGTTCGGGGACAGTGGGCAACGATCCTCCCCCCCGAAGACTGGACGGCGATCCGAGCCATATTCGACGGCCGAAAGGGCTATTTCGTCGGTCGCGACATGAAGGTCGGGCGGCCGCACCCGGTGGACTACCGAGACCCGGCGTACCTGCTGTCCGGCATCTTGCGCTGTGGTCGCCCGGCGCTAGGCGGAACGCTGTGCAATACGCCGCTGAGGGTGAATCTCAAGAAGGGCGCCACGCACCATGCGTACACGTGCCTGAGTAAGGCCGAGGGCGGCTGCGGCGGTGTCTCCCGGCGCGGTGACCTCGTGGACCTCTACATTTCCGAAGCGGTCCTGGCCAAGCTCGGGGAAGCCCAGTTCACCGCGCCGGATGACTCTGCAGAATGGCCCGCCTATCAAGAGCTGGCGGAAGCCATGTCCCGTCGCGAGAAGCTGATCCGACGCTATGCCGCCAACGACGTCTCTAGCGAGGCCTTCTACAGGCTCCTGCCATTGCTGGAGCAGGCAATCAACCATCTGCGCGCAGAAACCAGCAAGCACCAGGCCTCAGTCAAGCTGCGTCAGGCACGCGCGATGACGGACGTGGCGGAGATCCGGCGGCGCTGGTTCCTGGCCGAGCAGGACGGCGGCCTGCCGATCTCCACCAAGAGAACCTACGTGAGAGAAGCGCTCCACGCGGTGATCGTCCATCCCGCCGGGAAGGGCCGTAAGGACTTCGACCCGGATCTGCTGGAGCCGATCTGGCGCGAAGACTGAGGCGTCCCGGACGTCTCCCGGCCTGAGGATGTCACTCCGGGGTGATGCTTTACTTACTTCGGCACCTGGGCAGCCAGACGCCAGCGGACGCCAGCGGACACAGCCGGTCGCCAACGGACGCCAACGGCCAATGTGGCAGTCATTTAGCGGCGGATTGAATGATTGACCCGAGTGGTAGAACTGAGGGGTAGCCAAGGCCACCGATCCCGCGAACGAAGGAAGGAACAGCGAGAAACCCGGCAGCGACACCTACATTCCGAGCGTGAACTAAGCGCCGGGTAACAGACACCTAACAAACACATGCTTACCGTTCCGCTGGAGGAACCCGTCCAGCGATAGGGCCATAGAACAGGCCATTCTCACCGGTTAGCCGTCGCACACAGACACTCCAAATCTCTCCTCGCTGAAAGCACCACCGCTCGTCAGGCTGTGCCATGCCCAATGGCCATGGCACGCCACGCCTGCTCTGCGCTGGTGCCTGGTCTTTCCCAAGATCACAGCGGTGGCTCCATCACGACATGAGGAGCCAACCTGAACGACAGCGACATCGCGCGAGCCCGGGAGTGGGGCAAGCGCCAGGCAGCACGGTCCCCGCGATGGCGGCCCGACAAGTGGCGTCGGATCGCGATCATCTTCGGCGTAGCGGTCGAAGACGAGCAACATAGCGCCGTCGGTGATCTCGAACGGGACGCGAGAACCGCCGCGTGACCGACGATCTCCTCCTTCCGCCCGATCTGATCGCAGCCGCTCAGCGCGCGGCCATGCCCGACTTCTCCCGCTGGCGGGAGATGGTCAACGCTACGGGTGGTTGCGCCCAGCCGATCCGGCTCCGGGGCGAACGGATCATCCTGGATGCCGCGACCGGCGAGGTTCTGGATCTGTATAGGACCTCCGAGGAGCCGACCGGATTCCTGCTCACCGCGTGCGGCAATCGCCGTGCTTCCCGATGCCCCGCGTGCTCGGCGGTCTATCGGGACGACACCTACCATCTGGTCGTCGCGGGCCTGCGCGGCGGCAAGGGCGTCCCCGAAGATGTCAGCGCCCACCCGCGGGTGTTCACCACGCTTACCGCACCGTCCTTCGGCGCGGTCCATGCTCACCGGGAAAAGGCAGGGAAGGCGCTGCCGTGCCGTCCCCGCCGTGACAACCCGCTTTGCCCGCACGGGCGGCCCGAGAGCTGCCGCCGACGCCACGGCCCCGGTGATCTCCAGATTGGGCAGGCGCTATGCCCGGACTGCTACGACTATCCGGGAGCGGTGCTGTGGAACGCCCACGCCGGGGAGCTGTGGCGCCGCCTTACCCAAGCGCTTCCCACCGTCCTGGCCCGCGCACTAGGCATCAGCCGCAAGGACCTCCGCGCCCGCCTTCGGATCTCCTTCGCCAAGGTCGCCGAGTACCAAGCGCGCGGCCTGGTTCACCTCCACGCCGTGATCCGCCTTGACGGACCGGGCGGGCCGCAGCACCACCCCCCGCACTGGGCGACGGTTCCGCTGCTGGAGGATGCCATTCGCCGAGCCGCCCGACAGGCCGTCGTCGCGCCTGGTCCTCGTCCCGCCGTGCTGCGCTGGGGCGACCAGCTCGACGTCCAACCCGTCTACATGGCATCGGAGCTGGAGGGCATGACCGATCATCGGGTTGCGGCCTACATCGCCAAGTACGCGACCAAGGGCGCCGAGTCGGCCGGTACGGCCGACCGACCCATCCGCGACACTCGTGAGATCAGCGGCCTGGACGTGACCGAACACGCCCGGCGCATGATCTGGACCTGCTTCGCCCTCTCCGAGCTGGCCGAGTATGCGGATCTCCGGCTGCGGCAGTGGGCGCACATGCTCGGCTACCGGGGCCACTTCTCTACCAAGAGCCGCTACTACTCCACCACCCTCGGCGCTCTCCGCCAGCAGCGCGCTGATCACCGTGCGGCCCAAGCTCGCCAAGCCCGCAGCCTGCCCGAACCCGCGGATGGCCAGATAATCACGATCAAAGAATGGCATTACGCCGGGAGCGGACACCGCTACGGAGAACATTTCTGGGCGGAAAACGCCCATGAACGGATCGTCACCGCCCGCCACATCCCGCCCGGCGTCCCACGTGCCGATAAGCGAGGCATCGACGCCTGAAGATCGCGCCAGACTGTCAGCTTGGGAATCCGACAGGAACATGCCATCAGAGGGCCTGAACTGGCGGTATGAGTGTTCGCCGATGACCGTGGCAGACCCTTGGTCACCGGGTCTAATAGCCCGTCAGTGGCCCGGTGATCTTGGAGTCGAGGCACCGACCTACAGCTAAGCAGGTCGGTGGTGTGAGAGCCTGGCCTACCAGGCGAGATGTTCCTGCTGGCCCGCTGGGGGTTGCGTGCCCGTGAGCGTCCGTTCGGGCCGGACCAACCGTGACCGGTCTTCGCGGCTGTTTCACTATGCGGGTTCACTATGCGGGCTCACGTCGCCGCGGACATGGGCGCTTCCCGGATCGGATGGGCGGCCCTGGGTCGGGTGTTAGATCTCGGTGGTGGCTTCGGCTCTGCCTTCTTTCACGGCGGTCTTGAGCGCGGCGTAGTCGCGTTCGTTCTGGTCGGCGTAGGTTTCGGCGAAGTCGGCGATCGCCTGGTCGAACTTGGCGGAGCCGCCGAGGTAGGCGGCCAGGGCGATGCGGTCCCCGGAGCGGGCGTGCGCCCGGGCCAGGGTCCACCCGCACAGCCGGGCGTACATCGTCATGCCCTGCGGGAGCATCATCTCGATCGGCACGGAGAACTTCCAGTCCTTCAGCTGGCGGACGTAGAAGTCGCGGTCTATCCCGTCGACGGGGTTGGTCACGCGGGTCCAGCCGAGGAAGATGTCGCTCTCGGCCTGCATGAGGTGCTGCCCGGCGACGGCGCGCTCGCCCTGGTTGCTGTACTGGCTGCGCCCGGCGTACTCCGCCAGGACCGACGCCTCGGCCTCCTTGGCCTGCAAGAACAACGGCTCAACGCCGTCACCGGCGTCCATCAGCACGACCCAGGCGCGGGTGCCGACGCTGCCGACCCCCACCACCTTGCGGGCCACCTGCACCATGGCGAACTGCTCCAGCAGGTGCCGGCGGTCGGATTGCAGGGTGCGCCGGTACTTGCCCAGCACGGTGTTCAGCAGCTGGTAGATCGCGTCGGCCTGCAGGCCGGCGAAGATCTCCTCGACCGGGACGATCAGCGGCGGGTCGCTGATGATCCGCCGCTGCCCGTCGACCACGGTGGTCAGCTTGCCCACGGCCTTCATGCTGTCGCTGGTGTGGGCCTTGGCCAGCAGCTTCCCGGCGACCTTGAACCTCTTCGCCTTCACCTGGGACTTGAGCTGGGCGATGACCGGCTCGATGTCCACGTGCGTGTACCACACCTGCAGCAACGGCTGCTCCGCGAACTCGCGCATCGCGGTACGGTAACCTTCGGCCGCCGCCAGAGTGATCTTGCGGCAGGCCTTGGCCGGGAACCCGTTGTCCCGCCCGGCCACAATCAGGCTCGCGGCCAGCCGCTTGACGTCCCACTCGAACGGGCCGGGCAGGGTCTCGTCGAAGTCGTTGACGTCGAACACCAGGTTGCGCTCCGGCGAGGCGAACGCCCCGAAATTGGACAGGTGCGCATCCCCGCACAGCTGCACCCGCAGCCCCGACGCGGGCGTGGTGGCCAGGTCGGCCGCCATCGGCAGCGCCGCGCCCCGGTAGTACGTGAACGCCGACACCAGCATCCGCCCGTGCCGCACCGGCACCAGCTCCGGCACCCGCGTCTTAGCCTGACCCAGCAGCAGCCCCACCGGATCCCGCTTCCCGGCCGGGGCGAACTCCGCCTGCGACTCCAGCGGCGCCGCCGCCCGGGCATCCTTACCCCGGGCCACCCGGTCCGCCCGGCTCAGCTGCTCGTCCGCCGCGGCCCGCGCCGTGCTCTGGCCAGATGCCCGCGCGCCAGACCTCCTAGCCGCGGCATCCTCAGTCTTTACCGTCATGGCCACTCCCTTCGGGCCGCAGCGGGGCGATGCTCGCTGCCCGCGACGCACCACGGATCGCTCCGTTGCTGGTAGTACCAGACAATCACGCCACGCAGGCGCCGGCAGCCCCCCCAAGGGGGTGAATTGCTGGCGCATGCCTATAATCCCCGCCTTCCTCGTAGGTGCCGAATCCTTGGAACGACCGTCGCGTCAAGGCTCGGCGCAGCCGATTGCGCAGGGATTGCGCAGCGACGCAGCGACGCCGACACACGGCCTGGACGCGGCGGCCGCGAGCTGGACAATCGGAGGCGAGGAAGGCGGCCTTACCGCAGGCCGCTCGCGTGACAGATGGGCCTGGCTGATCAGCCGCAGCTGCTCCTCGATGTCGGTGCGCCCGTGCCGGGCGGGCCTTCGGAGGCAGAGCCCGGTGGCGGGCGCGCCGGGGCGGCGCGGAGCGCTGCCGCCTTGTTCTAAGTATGGGGCAATTCGGCAGTCAGGCTCGACAGGCTCGATGGGCTCGGCCTCTTCGTCCCGAAGCCAAGTCGCGGTGCCGAATGCCAGCGGCGCGACGTACCTGACCTGGGAACCGTCGTCCGTCAGCGTCCACTGGTGTCGGTGGTGATTGTTATTCACTTGGTTACTCGGCCGCTCGTGGGCCGCTGACACCAGTTCATCCGCTGCGAGTGGTTGTGGCTGGAGCACGGGGCTGGCAGTGTGCTGGTTATGTCGGTGCGGCCGTCTCCGCTGTGGGCTGCGGCGCCTGCCTAGGCTGCGCGGTGAGCGTCCACGCGGACCAGAAACAACTAGCATCGGCCGGGCGCCGCAGGCTGGTCGTGCTGGGGCTGCTTCGCGCACTGGCGACGGCCGTTGTCCTGGTTGCGTTGTACTACCTGCTGCCGCTGGACCACATCAAGAACGTGCCGTTGGCGCTGGCGGGCGGGCTGCTGGTTCTGCTGGCCGTCGTCGCGTGGCAGCTGCGCGCGATCGTCCGGGCCAAAGAGCCAGCCGTGCGAGCCATCGTGGCCCTGGCCCTCACGGTGCCGCTGTTCCTGCTGCTGTTCGCCTCGGCCTACTTCGTGATGGCGCGGGCGAGCCCGGCCAACTTCAGCACGCACCAGCTCACCCGCACCGATGCGCTCTATTTCACGGTCACCATCTTCAGCACCGTGGGGTTCGGAGACATCACCGCGGTCAGCCAGAGCGCCAGGCTCGTGGTGACCGCCCAGATGATCCTGGACCTGCTGGTCCTGGGCCTGGGCATCCGCGCGTTCGTCGGGGCGGTGCAACACGGTAGGCAGCAGGCGTCTCCGGCCGCCGGACCGGGTATCCCGCCAGAGCCACGACAGCACAGCGACGGTACGTCGTGACCGCCTGGCGGATCTCACCGAACGCTGCCGATCAGTCCGATACGGGCGGGTGGAGCGGCATGCGGGCAGGAAGAGGGGACGGTAGTCATGACCGAAGCGGCCGGTGACGTGGAGCCAGGGGCGGGCAATATGGTCCGCCGGCGTTTGGGGCAGCTGATATTTGCTGCCGTGCTCCTGGGTGCCGCCGGGATCACGCTTATCATCATCGCTATCTGGGCTTTCAGCTTCCACGG
>Ga0181523_10000702_pt1 | contig 37791 bp, 32 predicted proteins | sample PEATcosm2014_Bin_43_FD_119752 | JGI IMG/M metagenome (GOLD analysis project Ga0181523, IMG submission 119752) | Peatland microbial communities from MTU Mesocosm Facility, Houghton, MI, USA - PEATcosm2014_Bin05_30_metaG | ecosystem: Environmental > Terrestrial > Soil > Wetlands > Peat | place... | reverse complement strand
GCCGATTGAAGGCCAAGAAATCCACAAGCCTGATTTCGTTTCTGCCCGCGCTCGAAGTGATCGACCAGATCGGTTACCGCTCGCTGCTGCTGGGCTTTCCTTTTATGACGCTGGGCCTGGTGACTGGTTCGATCGTTGCCCTCACCACCTACGGCCGCGTCGATTTTCTTGATCCCAAGATTCTGCTCTCGCTGTTGATGTGGGCCGTCTACATGCTCATGGTATTCACGCGCTGGAATTCGGGATGGCGCGGGCGCCGTGCCGCCTTCCTCGCGACTTTCGCCTTCGTGGCCGCGCTGGCCGCATGGGCCGCCAACTATTTCTCCGCGATCCACAGGTTCGGCGCCTCATGAAATTCCAGCTCATTGGCGTGAATCACAAGAGCGCGCCGCTCGAAGTGCGCGAGCGCCTGGCCATCCCGGAATCGCGCCTGCCCGATACCTGCCGCGAGCTCACGGCTTATCCCGGGGTCGAAGAGGGCATGGTCATCTCCACCTGCAATCGCGTGGAGATTGTTGCCCACACTTCCAATGGCCACGCCGACCTGCGCGGATTTCTGCACGATCATTTTCACCTGACCGCCGACGAACTCGACGCGCATCTTTACGAATTCCGCGAGAAAGATGCGGTCCGCCATCTCTTCCGGGTGGCTTCCAGCCTCGATTCCATGGTGGTCGGCGAAGCCCAGATTCTCGGCCAGGTCAAAGAAGCCTATGCCACGGCCCGTGCCGTCGGCGCTGTCAGAGGACAGCTCGACCAACTCTTCAGCCGCGCGTTCGCCGTGGCCAAGCGCGTGCGCACGGAGACGGCCGTCGGATCGTCCTCGGTGTCGATCGCGTCCGTCGCGGTGGAGCTGGCAAAAAAGATTTTCGGGACACTGGAAGGGAAGACGGTATTCATCGTCGGGGCCGGCAAGATGAGCGAACTTGCCGCCCGGCATCTGATGGCCCACGGCTGCGCTTCCATCTTCGTCGCCAACCGCACCTACGAACGCGCCATCGGCCTGGCGCAGAGGTTTAACGGCCAAGCCATCAAGTTCGACGACTTGTATAACACTTGCGACCGCGCCGACATCGTCATCACTTCGACGGGTTCGCCACACGCCATTTTTCGGCGCGAACATGGCGAACAGTTCCTCGCCCGCCGCAAGAATCGGCCGATGTTTTTCATCGACATCGCCGTGCCCCGCGACGTTTCGCCGGAGATGGGCAAGCTCGACGGCATCTTCACTTATGACATTGACGACTTGCAGCAGGCCGTTTCGAGCCACGTCGCCGACCGCCGCAAGGAAGCTGAACTCGCCGAAGCCATCATCACCGGCGAGGTCGAACGCTTCGAAGCCCGTCTGCACACGCTCGACGTTGTACCGACCATCGTGTCACTGCAAGATCATCTGGAAACGATTCGCCAGGCGGAAATCGATCGCGTGCGCGGCCGCATGGGCCAGCTGACTCCCGAACAGGAGATGGCCATGGAAGCCCTGACCCGCGGCATCATCAACAAAGTCATGCACACGCCGATTACGACACTGAAAACGGCTGCGAGAGAATCTGAAGCCACGACGGTGGTCGACGTAGTCCGCCGCCTGTTCAATCTGCACGACAAAGAAACGCCCACTGCAGAAAAGAAAAACGAAGTGGGGACCCGCCCGTGATGCCCACCGCTGCCGACATGCGTTCCCCACACGCTTGTCATCCTGAGCGAAGTCTGGCGATGAGCGAAGCGAATCGCCAGACGAAGTCGAAGGATCCCTATGGGTTTGTACTGCCGCCGGCAATGCGAGGATTTTCTCCTGTGCGGCAGGACCCTGCCATCTTATCCAGCGATGACAACCTTATTGAGCAGGCTTGAGAAGAATTGGCGCGGCATTATCGGCGAGGAGTTCGGGCAGCACATGGCGCGGCTCGAACAGTTTTTGCAGCGGGAGAAAGACCTCAAACGCACCATCTATCCCAAGGATCAGGAAATTTTCAACGCGCTCAACTCCACCACATTTGAGAATATTAAAGTGGTGATCATCGGCCAGGATCCGTATCACGGCGAGGGGCGGGCGCATGGCCTTTGCTTCTCGGTCCCCAAGGGCATCAAAAAAATCCCACCGAGCCTTCGCAATATCTACAAAGAGATCAAAGCGGAGTGCGGTATCGAGATGCCGCCCCATGGCGACCTGACGGGTTGGGCGGCGCAGGGGGTACTGCTCCTGAATGCGACGCTGACGGTGCGGAAGGGCAGAGCCGGCTCGCATCAGCGCAAAGGCTGGGAGAAATTCACAGACGCCATTATCCGCGCCGTTAACCGAAAACGCGAGCACGTCGTTTTTCTGCTCTGGGGTCGCTGCGCGGGGGAAAAATCCGCGCTGATCGACGACAAGAAACATCTGGTGCTGGAAACATCGCACCCTGCACCGTTTTCCGCCCACCTCGGCTTCCACGGCTGCGACCATTTTAAAAAAACCAACGAATACCTGAAGAAACACGGACTTAAACCGGTTGACTGGGGGAAGATTTAGAGTGCTAACTTTATCTCGCAAATCGTCGTTGACTGACACTTCGTCGGATGCTACTTTTAGATCGGTTCTCAAGCGCGGTGAAGTACCGTTCTTAGGCGGCTTAACCAGCCGCCTTTCGCATTTGCACGATATCCTGCCTCCGGTCGTTTACCATGTCTAAACTTCGCATCGGCTCTCGCGGCTCGCAACTTGCCCTCTGGCAGGCCAACCACATCTCCGCGCTGCTGCGCGCGCGCGGCCATGAAGTCGAAATTGAAATCATCCACACCACCGGCGACAAAATCACTGACGTCGCTCTCGCCATGGTCGGCACCAAGGGCATGTTCACCAAGGAAATTGAAGAGGCCCTGGCCGCCGGACGCGTCGATCTCGCCGTGCATTCGTTGAAAGACCTGCCCACCGAACTTCCTCCGGGATTTGAAATCGCGGCCATCACCGAACGGCAAGACCCCCGCGACGCCTTCTGCTCGCGCCATTATGCGAGCTTTCAGGAATTGCCCCAGGGCGCGCGCGTCGGCACGTCCAGCCTGCGCCGCCAGGCGCAACTCAAAGCCGTCCGCCCCGACCTTGACATTCATCCGTTGCGCGGCAACGTGGACACCCGCCTCCGCAAGCTTGAGCAGGGAGAATACGACGCGATCATCCTGGCCTCGGCCGGACTGAAGCGCCTGGGCAAGACCGAACTGGTCAAACAGATCATACCCGCCGAAATCATGTGTCCCGCCGCAGGGCAGGGCGCGCTCGGCATCGAAATCCGCTTAGGCGACGCTGCGACCCGCGAGCATCTGGCGTTCTTGAACAATCCCGCTGCCAGCGCCGCCACCACTTGCGAACGCGCGTTGCTCAATAGTCTTGGCGGAGGCTGCCAGGTCCCCATCGGCGCCTTTGCGGAAATTCGCAACGGCAAGCTGCATCTGGAGTCGATCGTCGCCGATCCCGACGGATCAAAACTCCTCCGCGACTCGCGCGACGGAAAGATTGAAGGCGCAGAACAAATCGGCAATGCTGCTGGCGCCGCCCTGCTGGCTCGTGGCGGCGACCAGATCCTCGAAGCCGTCTACGGCCGCGGCCTGGCCGTTCCACCGCAGCCCTAGTCGCCCGCTATGAGTCGAAGCATCCTCCTCAAACTTCTCGGCGGATCGAGCGCGCACGCCCTGCGCCGCTGGGTCAACTTCTGGCCGCCGTTCCTCGGTGCCGGCATCCGCGTCAAAAGATTTGCGCTCGACATGAAGGCCGTTGACGTCGAAATGAAGCTGCACTGGTGGAACGCCAACTACGTGGGCACGCATTTTGGTGGATCGCTCTTTGCCATGACCGATGCTTTCTATATGCTGATGTTGATGGCAAATCTGGGCCGGGACTACATCGTCTGGGACAAAGCCGCCAGCATCCGCTACCGCAAGCCGGGGAAGGGAACGGTGCGCGCCGAATTTCGCCTCACCGACGCCCAACTCGACGATATTCGTGACAAACTTAACACGCTGTCGAAATACGAGCCAACGTTTCAAGTGGAAGTGAAGGACGAATCAGGCGATGTAGTAGCGGCGGTGGAAAAGCTGATTCACGTGCGCAAGAAAGAAGCAGCACCGACGGAGCCGTAACTGCTTCAGCCGCGGAGCGGCGAAAGGATACAGCCCTGGGCATAAGCCGTGGGACGTGCCGTCAGAGAATTAACAAGCCCCGAAGGAGCGAAAGAAGAGAATACGTGTACATACCCGAACATTTCCGCGTGCATGACCATGCCGAGGCCATCGCGTTCATGCGGGCGAATCCGTTCGCAATCCTGATTTCGTCGGCGCCGGTTTCGTCCACGCCGGCGTCGTTGAATGACGAAGGAGCGAATGACGAAGGCCCGTTCGCCACGCACCTGCCGCTGTTCGTTCTCGCCACCGACGAGCGCGTCGTCCTCCGCGGCCACGTTGCCAAGGCCAACCCGCACTGGCGTTATCTCGAGCAGAATCCTCGATGCCTGACCATCTTCCACGGGCCGCACGCCTACGTGTCGGCGTCGAACTACGTGACGCGCGAAAACGTTCCTACCTGGAACTATGGCGCGGTGCACGTCTACGGCAGCGCCCGCACCTTCGCCGCACCCGAGGAGTTGCAAGGCATGCTCCACCAACTGATCGGCACCTTCGAACCCGCGTATGCCGAACAATGGGCCAGCCTCAGTGAGGCCTACCGCGACCGCATGCTGAGCCACATCGTGGGCATTGAAATCACGGTCACGAAAATCGAAGCCAAGTTTAAGCTCAGCCAGAATCGCACCAAAGAAGAGCAGGCGAACGTGATCGCGTCGCTGGCGAAGGCCGAAGATACGGCGATCTCGGGCGTATCGCGCCTGATGAGGGAGCAGTGTCTTGGGGATACCAAGAAATAAACTGTGTGGCGGATACTCGTGTCCGCCGATGCCGACCATGAGCAAACCAAGAAGATCATCGACGAACCGGCCCCTCAAGGGTGTGCGAGTCTTGGTCGGCCGAGCGCGCCACCAAGCAGGAGCGCTTTCGGGAGAGCTTCGAAAACTGGGCGCGCAGGTCTTCGAGATTCCCTTCATCGAAATCCGCAAGCCTCGTTCCTTCAAGCCCCTGGATTCAGCGCTGAAGAATCTCGCCGCATACGACTGGCTCATCCTGACCAGCGCAAACGGAGTTGAGGCCATGTGGGAGCGGATGGCGAAACTGCATCTTACGAAAAAAAATCTCGAACACTTACGCACGGCCGCCATCGGTCCCGCCACGAAGAAGGTCATAGAACAGCGCGGCGTGAAAGTCGATGTCGTACCTAAAGAGTACGTGGCCGAATCCGTGGTGCGCAGCTTGCGGCGGCGTGTCAAAGGAAAGCGCGTGCTGCTGGTCCGCGCCAAAGTTGCCCGCGACGTGATTCCTGTGGAATTGCGCCGGGCGGGCGCGAAGGTCGATGTCGTCGAGGCTTACGAAACGATGGTGCCGCAGTCTTCGCGCGTGCGCCTGCGCAGCGCGCTGAGGAATCCTCGCCTGCGACCGCACGTGGTTACATTTACCAGTTCTTCGACGGTGCGGAACTTTGTGCAGTTACTCGGCGCGCGCGGGGCGGCTTCCACAGCGAAACCATCACACCGGCGACTCGCCCGCGTCCACAGAAGCCTGGAGGCGACGCGCCTCGCTTCCATCGGACCCGTGACGTCGTCCACGCTTCAAGAACTCGGCCTGCCCGTAGACATCGAAGCCAGGGAGTTCACCATCCCCGGGCTGGTTGCAGCCATCGTGCGCGAATTATCCGGCCGCGAAGAATCAATAGCCTAACGCTTTTCCGCCCTAAGGAATCGAGCATCGGGCTCACAGGCAGAAGTCCCGCTTGCGGGTTCCGTTTGCCAGATGATAGGCGCCTGCCGCATAACTCGAAGGATTGTGGATCGTCTTGTCGGGAGGCAGTACGTTCACGTCATCGTAGGCAGGATCGGCTTCGCTGATATCCGGCAGTCCGGGACCCGGTTCCGGTTCGACGAAATGCATCGACTCGTGAACAATGATTACCTGCTGACACGGTGTCTTCAGACTGACGAAGCTGGATGTTAAGTTGATGGCGCCGTTCGGAAAATTACGGTTGTAGGTCCAGGCGGGGAAGATGTTTCCGTCTCTGGCCGCTCCAGCAGCTGTGGCTTCGGCGTCGGACGCGTTCTTAAATACAGTCTTGCTTTGGGTGCCGATGACGTTAAGCATCTCCTTGTAGTTCTTGATGATCCGGTTCAGTTTAACGGGTTCGGACTCGGGCGAATTGATGTGGAAGTGGACTCGGAGCACTTCCCGCGGCAAGGCATCCATACCAAGAAAGTCCGATGCCCCCATCTTGAGTCTGCCTCGAAAGCCCTCTAGTTGCGACACCGTGCTCAGCAGCCAGCGCAGAGGTTCGGCCTTCACGCTCTCCGCGACCGTTTTCGGATCGGTGGAGCTCGGCGATGCCGGCACGGCGGGCGGGGATACTCGGCTGCCCCTCCGGGCGGGGAATCCGGTAACATCACGACGTCGCCCGGGAAGATCAGGTTGGGATTGGGCCGCTTCGCGCGGAAGCCCGCGTTGTCCGGGCTGTTATAGATAGCCTGCCAGCTAGGAAGGCCATTTTTTTTCGCGATCAATGAAAGGTTATCGCCGGGCTGCACCGTGTATGCTGATGGCATGCTGGTTTCCTCCACGCATTCGGTCCGTGATTGGATCCGTACTAGTATTACACTAACGGGAGAAACGTTCTGCGGGTGTCGCTTTATTTGACTGTGCGAGAACCTTCGAATGGAGAGGCAGTCCTTCCATTTCTATTCCGTAACCGAACAGCTGCAATCCGCGGGCGGAACGTGCGCCATCAGGAAGTCGGCGACGCGCTGGTAGGCATCAATCTGATTTTCGACGCGCGCGAAGCCGTGCCCTTCATTCTCATAAATCTTGGAGTCGGCCTTGCCGCCGCGCTTCTTGATGGCGTCGACAACCTGCTGGGTTTCTGATTTTGGACAGCGCGGATCATGTCCTCCGGCCAGCAGCAACAACGGCGCCTTGATCTGATCGATGAAGTTGATGGGCGAGCGATCTTCGTAGAGCGCTTTGTTCTTCACCACATCGCCCATGGTTGCCAGATCTGACTGCTGCAGCACCGGATCTTCATTCTCAATTTCGGTGAACCAGTTCACGAACGGCACAATGGGGACGCCCGCAGCCCACACGTCGGGAGCCTTCGTCACCGCCATCATGCTCAGGTAGCCGCCGTAACTTCCGCCCATGACTGCAATCTTTTTCGGATCGAGATGCCCAGTCTGCTTAATCCAGTCGACGCCCGCCAGCACATCCTGCAAGTCGCCGCCGCCCATATCAAATAGATTCGCCTGCTGAAATTCTTTGCCATATCCAGTCGACCCGCGATAGTTGGGCGCGAGCACCATGTAGCCCTGATTGGCGGCGAACTGCACGAAGCGGTTGAAGGAATTCATGCTCTGCGACGTCGGCCCACCGTGAATGTAGACGATGGCGGCATTCTGCCCGTCGCGCGGCATGTTGAAGGGCACGTACAGAAACGCGGAGATCGTCCACCGCCCGTCGCGGCTGGGATAGTGCACCAGATACGGCTCAACCATGTCCTCGGAACGCACGCCCGCGACCAGGGAGTGCGTGGTCTGCGCCGACTTGCCGCTAGCGAGCGTATACACCCAGAGATCGCCGGGAGAGGTGGGCCCGTTGTGGTTGTAAAGCAAACGCGCGCCGTCCTTGCTGAACGCCGAGTGCCCTCCTGCCGGTTCGTTCACACCTTTCGAAATCTGCAGGGCAGTGGACTTGCCGGTGGCCAGGTCGTGCAGATAAATATCTTCGTTGCCATCAACGTTAGCGCTGAAGGTGAGGTGCTTGCCGTCAGGCGAGAACTCGTGGCCGCGAATCTCCCATTTGTCGTGCGTGAGCCACTTGATCTCACTCATTGGGGCAGGATGCGGGTCGCCCCTGGTACCTACCAAGAGGAGTCCGATGTTGTCGTAGGCATTTTCCGCATTCGAAGTGAACAGTACGGTTTGTGCGTCGTCCATGCCGAGAGAGGAAATATCATTCGCGAAATAGAGTTGCTCGCCTTCGTGCGGCGTGAGCAACGTCGTTTTTCCCGTGCTGACATGCGCGATGAAAATATTCGAGTCCGTGCCCTTGGCGCTTTGCCGTGTGTAAACAATGTAAGCCCGATCTTTCGACCAGATCGGGTTCGAGTTGCTTTTATCCTGTGGCGTATTCGTGGTGAGGTGCTTGACCTCGCGCAGCACCGTGTCGTAGATGTCGATCTCATAAGCCGCAGAAGTTTTCGCCTTCACTTCATACGCCAGGTAGCGGCCATCGGGCGACCAGGTGGGATTGAGTTCCGCGATCTCGCGGGTCTGCGTCACATTCACCACTTTGCCGGTCTTGGGCGACACCAGAAAAATGTCCCACTGCTCGTCGCCGTCATAGTCCGATTGGTAGGCAATCCATTTTCCGTCCGGCGACCACGCCGGAGCAGTCTGCCGCTGGTCGCTGACCGTCAGTTGCACCGGCCATCCGCCTTCTGCGGGGACGAGCCAAAGATTATTCCGTCCGCTCATGTTCGATATGAAGGCGACGCTCTTGCCATCAGGAGACCACGTCGCACGGCCCACTTGCCGCGTCATATAAAGCTTTTCAATGGTCAGACTGCGCGGATCAACCTGTGCGTTGGACTTGGAGGAAATCTGCTTCGGATCGGTAACCGCCTGGGGCGCGGGCAAGGTCTGGGCAGCGGTTTCGCCAACGGCAATGCTCATAAGTATGACGATAGCAAAAGGGATGAGAGTGCGCATGGAGGATAGGGCCTCAGGCGAGAGTGAAGAAAAAGTTTATCAGAGCGTGAGGGGAACGCGGCGGGGCGGGAACTACATAGGTCCTTCGCTTCGCTCAGGATGACAAAACGTTGTGAATGTGGCCGTGATCATGCTTTCGCGTTCTTATGCATCTCTACCGTGCTCCAGGTTTTGTCCCCGGCGTGGCACAGATTCTCGAGCGAGCAGTCGGCGCACCTGGGCTTGCGCGCGATGCACAGCTTGCGGCCATGCCAGATGATCTGATGCGAAAACAGGATCCACTTCTCGCGCGGGATGATTTTCATCAAGTCCTGCTCGATTTTCTGCGGATCATTTTCGGCGGTGAGCTCGAGCCGCCGCGAGATGCGGTGTACGTGAGTGTCGACCACCACGCCCTCAGCCTTCTTGAACCACGATCCCAGCACGACGTTGGCGGTCTTGCGGGCGACGCCCGGCAGAGTCAGCAGTTTTTCCATGTCGTCGGGAACCTGGCCGCCGAAATCGGCGACGACTTTCTTCGCGGCGCCCACAACCGACTTCGATTTATTGCGGAAAAATCCGGTCGAGCGCACATCGGGCTCGAGCTGTTCGGGAGTGAGCGCGGCGAACGCCTCGACTGTCGGATATTTGCGGAACAACTCAGGCGTGACGCGGTTCACGTTCGCGTCGGTCGATTGCGCGGAGAGGATGGTGGCCACCAGCAATTCCCACGCACTCGAATGAGTCAGCGCGCAGGTGACCTCGGGATAGAGCTGGTCGAGGCGGTGCAGGATTTCCGCCACGCGTTCGGGGGCCAGGGGATTGTAGCCTTTGATTTTGGCGGTGGAAACGGGAGCGGGTTTTGCTGCAGCACTCTTTCGCCCCTCCGGGGCTGCTGCCGAGGCTTTGCCTCGGCCTGGACGGGCGGGGTCGCCCGTCCCCACACGAGCATGTTTGCCGCCGGCTGATTGCTCTTGGACGGACTTAGCGGATAAGAGTGTCCGCCCTACACGAACTTTGTCCTGACGGCCGGTGCGAGCCGGTTGGCGCGGAACCATACCACGAGGCATGCGCGACTCCTTGGGGCCAATATCTTAGCAGAGCCGGCCAATGGCAGGGCCCGCCTTGGCCCTCGGTAACCATGCTGGCAATTGACGCCTCCTGCGGGCCCCGGTAGTCTGGAGGTATTCCAGTCGAAAGTCAGGAAGAATCCCGTGGCAGTCAGCTCCATTCAACTCGGGCAAGTGTGGCGCAGCGAAGCCGACGGCCAGGACTACCTGGTCACCAAGGTCTATAACGAAGTGTTTTCGCAATTCGCCATCCTGCGGCCCGCCGGAATTACGGCTCCCGATGCTCCCACCGTAAGGGTGAAGGTCACCAAAGGCCCCCAAGGTGCGACCTTGCCCGGCTACGCGTTTACCCAGGAAGAGTCGTTCTAGCGCGGAATCTCTGCCGCAAATTTCCGGTACACTCAAAGACAAGTTCACAGTTCCCGGTTTCCAGTTCTCGGCAAAGGCAAGAACAGTTTTAGCGGAGAACTGAGAACTGGGAACTGAAAACTGCGTTCTTATGACTGAAAAAATCCTCGCCATCCTGTTCATCTTCATCAGCAAAGTCATCGCCGTGACTGGCTATGCCGGCATCGCTTTTCTTATGGCGATTGAGTCGGCGTGCATCCCGCTGCCCTCCGAATTGATCATGCCGTTTGCCGGCTACCTCGTCTTCCAGGGCACGTTCAAACTGCTATGGGTGGCGACGGCGGGCGCGCTCGGCTGCAACCTGGGTTCGCTGGTCGCCTACGAAATTGGATGCTACGGCGGGCGTCCGCTGGTCGAGCGCTACGGCCGCTGGATTCTCATGGGACATCGCGAGCTCGACTGGGCCGACCGCTTTTTTGCGCGCTGGGGATATCTTGCCGTATTCCTCGGCCGGTTGCTGCCGGTGATCCGCACGTTCATCGCGCTGCCCGCCGGAATTGCGCGCATGCCCCGGGTACGTTTTCACGTCTATACATTTCTCGGATCGTGGCCGTGGTGCCTCGGCCTGGCCTGGCTGGGCATGAAGCTGGGCGAGAACTGGCGCGAACTGGGGAAATATTTTCACAAGTTCGACGCCGTGATTGGCGTGATGCTGCTGGCTGGCGTCGCATATTTTATTTGGAGTCACTGGCAGAACCGGATCAGTTCGCAGCCGTCGGCTGTCGGCCGTCAGTAAATTCTCTCAGGCTGACCGGTTGGTTTCGCCAGCTGCGATACCACGATCATCCATTTGCCGCCGCGCTTCGCGACAACATCCATGTACACGTAGCGAACAGGGATCTGCTTTCCGTCTCGCTCGACAACGTCGTCTTCGGACCCGTGAACAATGGCCACGTCGTCCCGCAGGATGCGAACCCGGCGACCGGTCGAGATCATCGATACATAGCGAATCTTTCTCGAGCTGAGATTCGCGATCACGTCCGCCTTCGTCGAGGCCTTGCCGGATTCGTCGTACTGCACATAGTCGTCGGCGAAGATGCGTGAGAGTTCGGCAACATCGCCCGCGATCAAGGCGCGGTCGCCGTCTTGGAAGAGTCGCAGGATTTGCTGTTCGTCGTTCGTCATGAAGATGGTAGTGTACAGGCTACCAATCTCAATCCCCGGAGGGATCCCATGCGCAGTGCTTTCGCCGCCCTGCTATTCTTTGCTACCGCCGTTCCGTTCGCCTCGTACGCGCAGTCTAGCCCCGACCGGCCTTTCGTGGTCGAGTACTACTACAAAACTAAGTGGGGACACGCCGACGAATTTCTGAAGCTGTTCAAGAAGAACCACTATCCCGTGCTGAAAAAAGAAGCCGAGATGGGCCGCATCGCCAAAGTCTGGATGGACCAGCCGCGCTATCACACCACCGAAGACGGCCGCTGGGATTTCCGCGTGACCATCGTCTTCAAGAACTCGACCGTCGCCAACGAGCCCTTTGACGAGGCTGCGCTGCAGAAGCAGATGTATCCTGACCAGGATACGTTTCAACGCGAAGAGCAGCGCCGCTTCGAAATCCTCGACGCCCACTGGGATTTGCCGGTGAAGCCAATGGATCTCGACGCGAAACCCTAAAACCTTTTAACCACAGAGGACACAGGGGACCCAGAGGGAAAACCCGTCTGGAATTTTCCCTCTGCGTTCCTCTGTGTCCTCTCTGTGGTTAGGTCTTTGGATCGATCTTCAGAAAGTTGGCGATGAGCTTCTCGTACCACTTCCAGGGCAGGATGCGCTTCAGCGCCAGTTGCAACTTGGCGTCGCGTCCTACCACATAGCGCAGCTTGGGATTGGGATTTTGCGCAATCGAAACGATGAGCCGGGCCACTACGATGGGATCGGCCTTGGGAAGTTTTTCAATCGCCGTCCGCATGCGCAGGCTGCGTTGGATGTTGAGCGAAGTTGGTTTCGTGGATTGTGCGCCCATGACCGCGCCGCGCGTCCAAATGTCAGTTTGAAATGCTCCCGGCTCGACCAGCACCACCTTGATGCCGAGCGAGTTCAGTTCCATGCGCAGCGATTCGCTCCATCCCTCCAGCGCGTGTTTTGACGCGGAATAACTGCTCACGGTCATCGAGCCGTGCAATCCCGCGATCGACGAAATTTGAATGATGTGTCCGGAATGTTGTCGCCGCATCGTGGGCAGCACGGCCTTGGTCATGGCCACCGCGCCGAAAAAGTTGGTCTCGAACTGCAGCCGCAACTCGTCGAGTTGAATGTCTTCCGCGAACCCGGCCACCGCGAATCCCGCATTGTTGACGAGAACGTCGATTCGTCCATAATCGCGCACCGCGTCCTCGACCAGGCTCGGGATCGCGTCAAACTTCGTAACATCGAGCGCACGAACGTCGATTTTGCCGGCCACTCCCGCCGCCGCGGCAGCCTGGTCTAGGCGCTCGCGCCGCGACAGGTCGCGTATGGTCGCCACCACGCGAAACCCGGCTTTCGCCAGTTCAATCGAGGTCAGCAATCCAAATCCGCTGGAGGCGCCGGTAACTAAGGCAGTTTTTTCAGCCATGGCAATGGTGTAACACAGGACCGCAAAAAGCCGAGCCGCAAAAAACAGCAGCTCGCGACCCGGAATCGTGGGAAAATAGAGTCAGACAGGTCGTCCGTTCGCACCCGCAAACACGTGCAAAGGAGGTCCTATGCTGGCTGCGAGGCATCGTCTCACACGCAACCCGTATTTTCATTTCCACCCGCTGCACACGCTTTTCTCCCTGGTCGGCACCTTGATCCTGCTGGGTTTGCTGGCATGGTTTCTGGTGGTGCCGGCGAGATAGAAGCACGCGACAAAGGTTGGTTGCGGAGGGGATTTCCGCGCCTTCATTCCCGTCTGCAGTGCGATGCACACACTGCACTCGCGGATATTAAACCTTGGTAACAATCACGAAGGAAATCCTTTATCGCATCCATCAAAATTTGGAATTAGACATAATCTCTACAAGATCGATAATGTATTGCATGGACCCATTATTATCAGTTGAGGACTCACATGTAGATGTACTCCACGAAATCAGCGAACGCTTGGGTACGGCGGACGGATTTCACGATGTTCTGAGCCGCGTGGTCGAATTTGCTTCTGCGCTGGTGAAGTGCGACTCCTGCCTCATTTACGTCATGGAAGGCGATGAACTGGTTCTGCGAGCTTCGAAGAACTCGCATCCGGAAGTGGTCGACCGCCTGAAACTGCGCGTCGGACAAGGCATTACCGGATGGGTGGCGGAACATCGCGAGCCCGTCGCCATTCCGCAAGAAGCTTCACACGATCCGCGGTTCCAGTTCTTCAACGAGTTGCCGGAAGACAGTTACGAGGCGTTTCTATCGGTGCCCTTGATGTGCCGCGGGCGCGTGGTCGGTGTCATTAACCTGCAGCATCGACAGCACCATGTCTACCGGCGGCGCGACATTCGCATGATTTCGACGGTCGGATTTCTGGTGGGCGCTGAGCTGGAACTGGCGCGTCTGGAAGAAGCCAACTCCACGCTCGCCGAACAATTGCAAACCAGAAAAATCGTGGAGCGCGCTAAAGGCATCCTGCAGCGCGATCTCGGCCTCGACGAAGAGCAAGCGTACCTGGCGCTGCAACGCCAGAGCCGCCAGAAACGCAAGCCGATGAAGGAAATTGCCGAAGCCATCGTGTTGAGCGACGATGTGCGCGGAAATTCACAGGTGAAGCCAACCTAGCGTGGGGCGGACACTGCTGGCCGCCGCTCTTGACGTCGTTCTCGACTTGGGTGCCTCATTTCTCGCGCGTTCTTTGCGCGAGAAGGCCTGCCCTGAGCTTGTCGAAGGGTGGGGATCTCTCGCTTCGCCATTGCAGACCTCCAAATCCCAAAACATCCCACTCAACAAACACCGAGGGCGGATAGCAGCTTCGCTATCCGCCCTCGTGTTGTAGCAACCCAGAAAACTACTGTCCCGGCACCACGGCCGTGGTAGCGGCCCTGGCGATCTGTCGCTCCCCGGAGTGCCACGGCACCGTGAAGTAGAGCGACATGCCGAACTCCGGCAGCTGCATGGCGCTGACGTAAGTGCCATCAGGTGTGGATTCGAGCACAAGTCGGCTCCGATCCGATGGTTTGGCCTCCTCCGTATCGGGCACCAGCACGATGAAGCGGGCGGGATTCCCGCTCATCTTGGTCACGTTGAGGATGCTGGAACCGCCGACGGGGTTGAAGGAGAATTCGTATTCTCCCGCCGGAAGCTTGGCGTTGCCCAAGTGGACTTCGTGGGTGAGGGTGAACTTGCCGCGTGCCTGTTCCTGTGCCGAAGCCAGGTTGGGCGAAAGGTTGAGCGCGCTGGCTGCGAGAATCGCGGCGTAAACGTAGTTGCGAATGCTTTTCATGGAATCTCCTTATGTCTTCTGTGAGCCGAGCTCGTGAGAAGAACTGGTCTGAAGAGCACACTACCGGCGCGAGGCCGAATGGCGTGGGCTCAGATTTTCGGTAGAGATCAACGGGGTCAAAAAAGACTTGCACGCCGCAGCAGGGCTGGCACGCAAACAGCAACTCAGCGGGAACCCGCAAACAGAGCTGGTCCGCCAAGTGATTCCACTATGCAATAGCCCCGCGGCAAAGTCCAACGCAAAAAATCTATGGACGTCATTCACGAGAGCGCGTGACCAGGGTAACCTCGAGCGAGAGCTGATCGCGAGCGAAACCCGGAGAGAACTCATCCCGACGTTGGTTCCTATCCCGGCGCACATAACACTGATCGCATGTGAGCCGTGGCTCCGTGGTCTGAAGCAACTGCGCCGAACTTCCGTTCCGGACGGAACAATTCACCTCCCCCAACCGTAACCATCGGACATGAACACTCAAGGCAAGGTCCGTCTCATCCTCGTTGCGATGATGGTTCTAACCACACTCACGCTTTCGGCGCAAAGCAAACCAAACTTCAGCGGTAGCTGGGAGCTGAACGTGGCGAAATCCGATCTTGGCGGAGCGCCCATTGCGAAGCTGGTTGTACAGATGGATCACAAAGGTCCAGTTCTGAAATACACGGCCGACGCGACCGTGAATGGAGAAACCTTTACCGAGTCTGGAACCATCGACACCGAAGGCAAGGCGACCACCGACTCCCGCGGAGGTCAGGTCAAGGCCCATTGGGAAGGAGCGACGCTGGTGGTGGTCACCAGTGACGGCGACGGCAACTTGCTCGATACAGCGCGCATGGGGCTTGCCACAGACGGCAAGGCGATGACTCGCGACTACGAACGCCCGGCCGATCAGCAGAAACGTCACGAAGTGTACGACAAGGCAAAGTAGTCGAAATATTCGAGTATCCTCGCGTTGCCGGTCGCGGCACCTCTCCGCTCGACGACCTGCCGTCGCAGTTGACCTGCTGTTTTCCCCATTCCGCTGCACCCATTTGCCAATCTCCTACCCCACGTGAGAGTATTTCCAGTCGCGGTGACGGTGACCAGCCACCGCCACCAGAGGGGAACAAAATGTATCAAAAAAGTGCGGGAGTATTTATGGCCGATTGGTGGGATGCCGACGGCCGCCGCCATCGCAAGCAATTCGCAACTTCTGCCGCTGCACGCGAACATGAGCATCGCGAAACCGCCCTGGCGCACGCCGAGCGGGCCAGCCGCGAGATGAAACTGGCCGCGCGAACCAGTGGCGTGAAACGGTCCTCATCGAAGAGGGAAACCGGCGCCATTGAGCCCGCCAAGGGCAAGCTCGGGGTGATGATCCCCGGCATGGGCGCCGTGGCGACCACCTTCGTCGCCGGCGTTGAGGCGATTCGCAAAGGCCTCGCCAAGCCGATTGGATCGCTGACGCAAATGGGAACTGTACGGCTCGGCAAGCGCACCGATGCCCGCTCGCCCAAGGTCAAAGAGTTCGTCCCGCTCGCCGGACTCGACGATCTGGTCTTCACCGGCTGGGACATTTTCGAAGACAACATGTACGAAGCCGCGTCGAACGCGGGCGTGCTCGACTACCGCCTGCTCGAACAGTTGAAGCCATTTCTCTCGTCGGTGACGCCGCGCGCCGCGGTGTTCGATCACAACTACGTCAAGAAGATCGACGGGCCCAACGTGAAGAAGGACAAGACGAAGATGGATCTGGCCGAGCAGTTGCGCGACGACATTCGCGACTTCCGAAAAACCAGCGGGGCCAGCCGCCTGATCACCATGTGGTGCGGATCCACGGAATCGTACATCGAGCCCACCGAGGCGCATCAATCGGTCAAGTCATTCGAAAAGGCGCTGAAAGAGAACGATGAGATGATCGCGCCCTCGATGATTTATGCGTACGCATCGTTGATGGAAGGCGTTCCGTTCGCCAATGGCGCACCTAACCTCACTGTCGATTTGCCGGTGATGCTCGAACTTTCGCGGAAGAACGAAGCGCCCATCTGCGGCAAGGATTTCAAGACCGGCCAGACCTTAATGAAGACGGTTCTGGCGCCGGCGTTCAAAGCGCGACTGCTGGGGCTGAGCGGCTGGTATTCGACGAACATTCTGGGCAACCGCGACGGCGAGGTGCTCGACGATCCCGGGTCTTTCAAAACCAAGGAAGAATCCAAGTTGGGCGTGCTCGAACACATCCTGCAGCCCGCCCTGTACCCCGATCTTTACGGCAATATTTTCCACAAAGTTCGCATTAACTACTACCCGCCGCGCGGCGATAACAAAGAAGGCTGGGACAACATCGACATCTTCGGATGGCTCGGCTATCCCATGCAGATCAAAGTTGATTTCTTGTGCCGCGATTCGATTCTGGCTGCGCCCATTGTGCTCGACCTCGTGTTGTTCCTCGATCTGGCGAAGCGCTGTTCGGAACTGCGAGGACTGGGCATTCAGGAATGGCTCAGCTTTTACTTCAAGTCTCCGATGACCGCGCCGGGGTTGTACCCGGAGCACGATCTATTCATTCAGCTGATGAAGCTGAAGAACACATTGCGTCATCTGAAGGGCGAAGAACTGATCACGCACCTGGGGCTGGAGTACTACGACTGAGGTCGATCGATCAGATGCAGGCGCGGTCTTAACGACGATTGTCGAGAATGGACGGCGGGCTAGACGGGTCTGAGCTAGTATCCTGCACTGGAAAAAGAAATGCGTCGGCGTACTCCGTGGCTGTGTGCTGATCCTCTTGTGCCGCACGCTTGACATTCACGGCGCGCCAGACACCTCCAACGAGTTTGAGCAGCAGGTCGACGACTGACATGAGTTGTAGCGTAGAACACTCCGACGATCGGCACCGGAGTCACCAAACCGTGCGAATCAGCGGGCTTCTGCGGATGTTCTCATCGCGGGTAACCAGCGTGAGTCCCTCGGCACGAGCGGTGCCACCGATTAACCGGTCGGCAGGGTCATGGGAATAGTCGTCAGGGAACTGCGCGGCAAGGGCAGCGATTTCGGGTGTAATGGGCCGAACGGCGACGCCTTCCAGAAGCAGGCTAATCGACGACTCGACGGTGCCGTATGCGCGAATCCGTCCCTTCGTCAGGAGGAAGGCTAGTTCCCAAACCGTAATCGCAGACACGGCCAACCCGCCGTGCAGTCGTGCCCGCCGGATCGTTGAAGCGGCAGTTCGTGAAAGCTCCTTCGAATCATTCACCGCCCAGACCAAGGCATGTGTGTCCAGCAAGATCACTACGAGGTCTCCCAGTCTTCCGGCGGTACCACGGGCGATTCAATATCACCCACGATTTCGATTACCCCCTTCAACCTGCCGATGAATTCATCTCTTCCGTCATCGGCCGGAACCAGCTTGGCCACCGGCTTTCCACGCTTGGTGATGACGACTGGCTCCCGCGTAGTGCGCACGTCATCCATCAAGGTGAGGCAGCGTGCTTTGAACTCTCCTGCGGGAACGGTTTTCATGGTTATCTCTCCAAGGACATAGTCATTATAACATGGTCACAACCGCTTTCAAGTTTGCTAGCTGCCTAGAATTTCCTGCGCAAGAATTCAAAGAACAGATAACCGATGGTCGCGGCGACCATAGCAATTTCAAAATTGGCCGCGGTAAGAACGTCTCCCATCGCCCATGCCAAGCCGTTCTTCCGCCCCATGCCCGAGCGTTCGAACTCTCCCATCAGAAGATTGGCGTAAAACAGGAAGAGGATGCAGGCCACCTCGACCACCGCTCTCCATACATGTTTCTTCATCTTGAATTCTCTCGCGAAACACTCGGTTTCGATGGCCCCGGGTTCTTAGCCCACTAGCGCTTCCTGCGGTATATACTTTATCGACTTCTGCTGTCTTTTTGCAGCGCATTTTGGGGTCTCGTGTATGGCCCCCACCCAGGCGAACCATGCCCAACTCGAATTCGCGGATGGATCAGAATCCGAAGAACGCTCCCGACTCGCCCGGAGTGAGTGTTCCCGCGAAAGGCGACAGCGCCGGCTCCAACCCGCCCTTGGAGTCGGATGCAACCATCGTTGATTTGCCCAATTTTGATTTCCCCAAATCGCACCTCGATCCCGACGCCACCATAATCGACGCCAATGCGTCGTACGTGAGAACGGGGCCGCCGGTTCGTCCCAGCGGCCCCGTGCCGGTGCGGCCGCTGACGAGCCCTCCTGTGCTGCGAGCGGGCGACGTGCTCGGAGGCCGTTACGAAATCCTGCAAATGCTGGGTGAGGGCGGGATGGGCGCGGTGTACAAGGCGATGGACCGGGAACTGAACCGTCCGGTTGCTCTAAAGCTCATTCGGCCGGTACTGGCGGCCAATCCGTCGATCCTGGCACGCTTCAAACAGGAACTGCTGCTCGCCCATCAAGTGACGCATAAAAATGTCATTCGCATCTACGATCTGGGCGACGCCGACGGCGTGAAGTTTATCAGCATGGAGTTCGTCGAAGGCGTGGACCTGCGCGCCCTGATCCAGGAACGAGCGGACGAGAAGAAGAAATTTACTCCCGAAGAAGCGGTCGAGATTACCGAGCAGATTTGCCGCGCCCTCGAAGCCACGCACAGCGTGGGAGTAATCCATCGCGACCTAAAGCCGCAGAACATCATGCGCGACGCGACCGGGCGAATCCTGTTGATGGATTTTGGCCTGGCGCGCACCGTTGAGGGCGATGGCATGACTCAAACTGGAGCCCTGGTCGGCACCATGGAATACATGTCGCCGGAGCAGGCTCTGGCCAAGGGTTTGGACCAGCGCTCCGACCTGTTTACGCTGGGCTTGATTCTTTATGAATTGCTGACCGGCAAGACGCCGTACTCGGCCGAGAGCGTGGTTGCCAGTTTGATCAAGCGCACGCAGGAACGAGCGATTCCGGTGTCGGATCACGATGGCACGATCCCGCAGCCGCTCAGCAACATCGTGAGCAAATGCCTGGAGCGCGACCCCAAATTGCGCTACCAGACGGCTGCCGAGTTACTGCACGACCTGGACGCGTATTCCGGCAAAGGCGCGGCGGCCAACCTGCGTTTTCAACCCGCGGTCGAGCCCTGGGGACGAACCATTCACTGGCCGCTGCTCGCCGGCATTGTCACCGTGCTGGTGCTGGCGATTGTGGGCTTTGTATACCGCGGAGTGCTGTTCTCGCCGGCAGGGCAAAAAGCGTCTGCGGTGCAGGCTTTGTCGCTGGCGGTGATTCCGTTTCAAAACACTTCGGGGGATGCGTCGTGGGACTGGCTGGGGCCCAGTCTGGCGGACATGTTGAGCACCGACGTGGGGCAATCTGCGCACCTGCGTGCGGTTTCTTCCGACCGCGTGCAGCAGGTTTTTCACGATCTGCGAATCGCGCCCAACTCCATTGTTGATTCCACGATTCTCGGCCGGGTCGCGGAATTCACCAACGCCGACACTCTGGTATGGGGGCAGTACACCAAGCTCGGCGACCAGATCCGCATCGACGCCACTCTGCAGGATCGCAAACATAATCGTACGATCCAGGTGAAGGCGGAGGCCGTGAATCAGCAGGACCTGTCTGCTGCGGTGGACCGCTTAGCAGGGATGATTCGCCAAAACCTGGCACTGTCGCCCGATCTGGTCAAGGAACTACAGGCGCAATCGTTCAAGCCGACTTCAACCTCGGTCGACGCGCTCCGCGACTACAACCAGGGGACGCAGTTGCTGCGCCAGGGAAATAATCTAGGGGCGAAGATGCAACTCGAGGCCGCAACTAAAGAAGATCCGCAATTTGCCGTGGCCTACTCGCGGTTGGGCGAGGCTTATTCAGCCTTGGGCTACGACGCAGAAGCCGAGCAGGCTTCGCGGCATGCCTTGGATTTGAGTCAGAACCTTCCCCTGGCCCAGCGATATTTCATTGAGGCCAGTCTCGCGCGCATTACTAAGGACAACCAGAAGGCGCTCGCCGCTTACCAAAATTTAGCCAAGAGTTTCCCAGATAATCTGGATGTTCAGTTTGCCCTGGGAAGTCTCTACGAGGACGCCGGAGATTTGGACAAGGCACGCGCCTGCTATGCCAACGTGCTCAAAGCCGACAGCAAGAATCTGGACGCGCTGCTGGCCAGCGGACGAGTCGAGATCAAGGCCGGCAATCCGCAAAAGGGACTCGACCCGCTCGATCAGGCCCGGCACATCGCCATCGATCTGGACAACCAGGAGCAGCAGGCGCTCATCCTGCAGGCCACGGGCATTGCTTATAAGCTGATGAACAAGCCGGCCGAGGCGCTGCGCAATTATGAAGACTCGATGGCCATCAACCAGCGCCTGGGGCAGAAGCGCGGGGTGGCTGCGAGTCTGTCGGAAATCGCGCAGGTGCAACTTCTGCTGGGCAAGCCCGACGCCGCGTTGGCGGCGTATAACGAATGCCTGAAAATCCGGCGCGAAATTGGCGCCAAAAAAGACGCGGGCGACACGCTCATCGAACTAGGCGACTTTTATTCCGATCGCGGCCAGTACGATCAGGCGCTGCAGATGTTCAAAGAATCGCTGCAGATTCAGCGCGACGCTGGGGATGAGTCCTACCAGGCTCTCTGCCTGAACAACATCGGCAACGCCTATCTGCACAAGGGCGAGAATGAAGATGCGCTCACCTACCTGCAACAGGCCTTGCAGCTCCGCGAAAAACTGAACGTACCCGACGATATCGCCGAAACCCTGCACAATCTGGGCGAGGCCTACACCAATCTGGGGCAGTACGATCAGGCCATGACCACGCTCATGCGCGGCCTCGACCTCTACCGCAAGAGCGGCAACACCCAGGGCGCGGCCGTAATCTCATATAGCCTGGGATTGGTCTTTGAATATCAAGGACGACTCGGCCCCGCGATCGGCGCCTTACAGGATGCGGTGAAGGCATTGCGCGATCTCGGCGACCGCAGCAACATCATGGCGCAAGCCTTGAATGATCTGGGCGGGGCGCTGGCCCAGGCCGGACGAGGCGCCGAGTCCGCGAAACTGCTGGAAGAGGCGCAGGGCCTGGCCCGCGGTCTGAAAAACGATGCACTCGGCGCGTCCGTCCTAAACCACCAGGGCGATGACAGTTTCTACCAGGGTGACCTGAAGTCGGCCAGGGATTCTTACCAGCAAGCGTCGCACCTAGCCTCGCACAGCCCAGAAAAAGATGTGCTGTTCACGGCGAGGCTGAATCTGGCGAAGGCGTCCATTGCCGAAGGGCATGCTGCGACTGCGGCGGGCGATCTGCGAAATCTGGCACCGCAGGCCGACGCGCTCGGAGCGAAGTATCTTTCGGTGGAATGTTCTGTCTCCTTGGCCGAAGCCTTGATCAAGAGTAAGGATTACGCTCGTGCCCGGCAGGAGTTGCAACGCACCCTGAGCCGCAGCGAGAAGCTGGGATTGCGCCTGGAGAATGCCCGCATTCACTACTTGCTCGGAAGCGCTCTCCGCTTTTCGGGGAGTGCGTCCGAAGCGACGGCGCAATACCGCGAGGCGCTGCGCCTGCTGGACGAAATCCGTAAGGAGCCAGGTGCGGAGCACGTCATCGAGCGCTACGATCTGAAGCCCGTCTACGCCGAAGCCACGCAGTTCGCGCAGTAGGCGAACAGTGTCAGTGGAGTTTATCCCCCAGGAAACTCTGCATCAGTAGCGCAAACCCTTTCGCTTGTCATCCTGAACGAAGTGAAGGACCCCTGCAAACCAAGCACAACCAGCGACCTCGAAAGGTGTTTCCGCCACAAGTCCGTCCGTCTTCGGGACCGCGCCAGACCTAATCGGAAGTCCCCCAATACTTCTGACTTAAAAGAAATGCGCCACAAGAAAGGGCGGGATCCGCAGATCTCGCCCTTTCCCGTTTGTGAACCGACCACATTATTTTCTCTTGCCCACCGTCCCGGTCAAAGTCACGGACTGTGGGCTGCCCAGGGCGTTGTCTGTGATGTACAGAGTTGCATTGCGCGTGCTGCCGGCATCGTCGGCATTGAAAGTTACCGCGATGCTGCAACTCTTGCCCGCGGCCAGCGACGCAGGGCAGTAGTTCTTGAACGAAAAGTCATCGCGGTCACACGATGCTCCGCATTGGATCGAAACGCCGCTAATCTTCACCGTCGCATTGCCAACGTTAGAGACGGTCACGGTCTGGGTGGCCGTCCTATCACATGCTACGGTTCCAAAGTTGATGCTTGTTGGCGAGACGCTGACCGTCGGCTGGGTCACCACGAGCATCACCTGCGCGGTCGCCGAGGTGTAGTTCAAGGAGCTCGGCGTAAAGCTCACCGACAGAGTTTGATTCCCCGGCGCCAGCACCGTGCCCGCTCCGGGAGTGTAGACAAACGCTCCCGGCACGTTCGCGGTGGCGTCGAGTTGGATGGCGCTCAGCGCCGTCCCGTACGGAATGGGCGCTGGGGTCGGCCAGTTGATGATCGGCGCTGCCTGGTTCACCTGCAACGATACATTCGCCGTAGCGGTGGAGTAATCGGTCGAATCCGTCGGCGTGAAGCTCACCGACAGGGGCTGGCTGCCTGCGTTCAACACCGTCCCTGCGGCCGGAGAATAAACCAATGTTCCCGGAACGCTGGCGGTTGCGTTAAGCTGTGCCGCGCTCAGAGCCGTGCCGTAGGTGATCGCCGCCGGTGTAGCCCAAGTTATGGTTGACGCGGCCTTGTTCACCTGCAACGACACATTCGCCGTTGCGGTTGAGTAATCGGTTGCATCCGTCGGCGTGAAGCTGACCGACAGCGGTTGACTGCCTGCGCCCAACACTGTTCCCGCAGCCGGAGAATAGAGGAATGTCCCTGGAACGCTGGCCGTTGCATTGAGCTGCGCTACGCTCAGAGCCGTGCCGTAGGTAATTGCGGCGGGCGTAGCCCACGTGATGGTCGGCCCGGCCTTGTTGACCTGCAACGACACGTTCGCCGCGGCGTTCGCATAGTCGGTGGTGTCGGTCGGTGTGAAGGCTACCGACAGCGTTTGAGTGCCCGCCGTCAATACTGTTCCTGCAGCGGGAGAATAGAGGAACGTTCCCGGAACGCTGGCGGTCGCGTTAAGCTGCGCCGCGCTCAGCGCCGTCCCGTAGGTGATTGCCGCCGGTGTTGCCCACGTGATGGTGGGCGTCACCTGATTCACCACCAGAGTCACGTTTGCGGTCGCGGTGGTGTAGTCGGTGGCGTCGGTCGGGGTGAAGGTTACCGAAAGGGTGTGCGATCCCGCGGTCAGCACCGTGGGAGCGGCCGGATTGTAGGCAAACGTTCCGGGCACGCTGGCCGCGGCGTTCAGCTGAGTGGCTCCCAGCGCTGTCCCGTAGGGAATTGCGGCGGGTGTCGCCCAAGTGATCGTCGGCGTTGCCTGGGTCACAACCAGCGGCGCAGTGGCCGTTGCAGTCGTGTAGTCCGTGGTGTCGGTCGGCGTGAATGTTACCGACAGCGTTTGCGGACCGGCTCCCAGCACAGTTCCCGTGGCGGGAGAATAGGCAAACGCTCCAGCAACGCTGGCGGTTGCATCCAGCTGCGTGGCGCCGAGAGCGGTCCCGTAAGTAATCGCAGGGGGCGCCGTCCAGGTAATCGTCGGCGTGGCTTGCCCCACCGAATAATTTAAGACGCTCGGTGCGCTCTGGTTGCCCACCGCATCCTGAGCGTTGATCGTGATCGTATGCGATCCCACCGAGCCGGGAGCTGTAAGAGTAAGCGTGCCCGTATTCGCAGTGGCAGGAATGTTGGCTGAACCCGTGGGCCCGCAGAGGACCACTCCAGATCCGCCGTCTGTGCAGCTATAGCTGGCCGTTATCGTTTGTCCGAATGTCGGTGACGAAGGCGAAATCGTCGGCCCGTTGATCACTGGCGGCTTTTTATCCACTTCGAACGGGCCGAACGGTCCCTGCGGGGCGGAGGTGTTTCCCGCAACATCTTGCACCGTGACCGCCGCGATAGTGGCACTGCTGGTTTCCGCACCAGCCGGTACGGCGGTCAATAGATTGAACGAAGGCGGGCCGACCAGGCCTGAGCCACCGGCATTGTCGCTGGCGGAGCAGGGCACAGTAACATCGTTTGCCTGCCACACAGGAGCGGGCGGAGTGCAGCTCACCGTGGGTGGAATCGTATCGACTTGAATGGTGAACGTAGGACTGGCGCTGCTCACGGTACCGTTGTTATTGGTCGTGGTGCTCTCGATCGTGCCCGCGGCGTCGGTGGCGTAGAAGGTCACCACCGTCGCGCCTTGCGCCGTGTTCGGAATGGTGATCGATCCCGTTTGTCCAGTGATCGTTCCCGAGGCTGGGCTGGGCAGGTTCGCTCCGGTGGCGGAGTAGTTAATGCCGGTAACGGCCGGCAAGGGGAAGAGCGCTCCGGTATTGTTGCTGGGCACCACGTCAGTGCTGTTGAGGGTTAGCGTGACGCTGGCATTCGTCCATCCCTGATTGAGTGGCGGATTTGTGGTGGGCGACGTGGTCGGTTGCACCACCCCGAGAATCGGAATGAGCGTGGAGTTGAAACTGTTGGTGTGCCCGTTGCTGGTCGCAAGGTCGCCGCTGATGCTGACGAAAATATTCGTCAAATTCTTGCAAACGTTGTCCTGGTTCTCGCAGGTCAGGGCATTGTCTGTGCCCATAATGTAGCCAGGGGCGATGATCGGCTTCTGACTGGGATCGAGATTGTAGGTATTCGAGACGTTGATGGGCGAGTTCGTGCCGGTTTGCGGGCAGTTGGCTCCGCTGGGCGTGCTGCTGCTCGAGGTTGTACACAGATCGGTGGTAATCACGCAGGCGTAGTTGCCCGAGCCCGTGTCCTGATGCTGGCAGGTGGTGCCCTGAAACGGAGTGTTCTGCACTAGGTTGTAGAACTGCGACCCCGGGCCGTTATCGGTAATGCTTTGCACCGTCCCTTGCTGAAACACACCCGTGAACGCACCGCTGCCCAGTCCGCTCTGCGAGTAGTCGGATACGGCGCTCAGCGTGGGCGTGTAATTAAAGTTGGTTTGCGTGGGCTGCAGCGGCTGGGTAATGGTGATCGGAGCCAGGGGTAGGGAACTGAACGACCAGCTGAGAACGTCATTGTTTTCGACATGTGACCCGGTCGCGGCCGTAAATCCGATGTAGGCGCCGCCGTTGCTGGTGAGGTTGAGCTGCGTCGTAATGTTTAGAGTTGCCTGCAGGATCAGCGTGCTGTCCATGTAAACCGAAAGATTGTTGCAGCCGCTGGTACAGGTTCCCGGCGGCAGATAGTTGACCGTAATGGTGTGTGCGTTCCCGTCCGACAAGGACAGGCCGGCCGGCAGGCTTTGCAGCGCGATCTTCGCCAGGTTTCCATCCGGACAGACATAGTCGTGGTCCGCGCTGTTCGGCGTCAGGGTGCTGGCGTTGTTGGGCCCGCAACTTTGGACAGCGATGTGGTTGCCGTTGGGGTCGCTGAAATTCGTGTTCTGGTAGGTATCGAGTTCAATGGCCAAGCTGTTGGTGATGGCATTGCCGGGGCCGCTGGCGGTCGAGACATCGTTATTGCCGTAAGCCATGTTCTGGCCATTCCCCGTGTAGCCGATGGCGCCGGTGCCCGCCGGATCATTCTGGATGACCAAGGCCATGCCGTCGGCGGGAAAGCTGCAGAACAAGCACAAATTCGTGTTCGAAATTCGAAACTGAAAAGCCGTGGTGAATCCGGTGGAGAGCTGCTGGGGCTGGTAGTACCAGGCGGCGCCGTGCTGGTTCAGATTCGCGCTCGTGAGCCGCAAAACTCCCCCACTCACCACCGTGGGCTGGAACGGAGAGCCGTCGGTCAACACCTGACAGGTGGACGCTGGCGTGCCGCTGTGGTTGCAAACGTCGCTGGTGGTGAAGCCAGTGGTGGCCGGGAACCCGAAGTTCTGGGCCCATGCCGCTTGCGGCCCCACGAACATGCCAACCAGCAGTAGGGCAGCAGTAAACGCACCACGCAACACGGTCTTCATTATCGTTTTCTCCGTTTTCCTGAAATCAGAACCAACAGCGATTGGCGAACCCGGGCAGACCCCATTTACCGCAGACATCCACCTGCATCAGATAAGAAAGGAATGGCCAGAACCGATAACGGCTTAAGAGGGGGAGTCAGCCGCTGAACCGCCGTCAATTTTCAGGCTAAGCCCTTGCAGTGTCAAGGGAAAACCACGCTGGACGCGGCATTCCGGGTGATTCCTTGTGCTGGAAAGAGGCGCAACTGGCTCCAGAGGCGAGGCGCCCGCTCCAGGATCCACGAATCCCGACAACCGTCATTTTCCTCGCCGGTTCCCCTAGCGCCAGATAACCCGCAGGCCGGGTTTCCGCGTCTAACCGAATGGACCAAGATTGGGACTTGGTCTCTTCCCTGCGAGCGTATAATCGTCTCAAGGAGTACCCTATGAAGCTCAGATGGCTGGCAATCGCTACCGCATTGGCGGCGTTCAGCGTGGGCCCCTGGACGTTCGCACAAGTTTCCGATGAGGACAAGGATCAGCCGAAATCCGGCGACGTGCAGAATGCGCCCAAGCAGGCGCCTGCCACGCTGCCCACTCAGGACGACAGCCAGATCAAGCATGACGGCGGCAAGACCGACGTCGATGCCGTGGGCAACCGCAACATCGGTTGCGGCCGTGGCGTGGGTAACTGGTACACCGTGGAAGGCCAGGTGGCCCGCGGCCGGCAGTACGCCCAGCAGATCGAGTCGCAAATCAAACTGGTGAACGATCCGGTGATCACCGAGTACGTGAACCGGGTCGGGCAGAATCTGGTGCGCAATTCTGACGCGCAGGTTCCGTTCACCATCAAAGTCATCGACTCCGACGTGGTCAACGCCATGGCGCTGCCCGGCGGATTTTTCTATGTGAACTCCGGCCTTATCCTTGCGGCCGATGAAGAAGCCGAAATGGCCGGCGTGATGGCGCATGAAATCGCCCACGTGGCCGCCTGCCACTACGGGCGCGAAATGACCCGTCTCCAGTTGCTGCAACTCGCCTCGATCCCGGCCATCTTCATGGGCGGCGCGATCGGCTACGGCGTATATGAGGGCATGAACTTGGGCATTCCCCTGACCTTCTTCAAGTTCTCGCGCGGCTTCGAGGCCGAGGCCGATTACCTGGGCATCGAGTACATGTACCGGGCGGGGTATGACCCCTCGGCGTTCGTGTCGTTCTTCGAAAAAATCCAGGCGATGGAGAAGAAGAAGCCGGGGACGCTGTCGAAGGCCTTCGCCACCCATCCCCAGACTCCGGACCGGATTGAGAAATCGCAGGAAGAGATTCGGAAGATTCTTCCCGCCAAACAGCAGTACGTTGTGACCACGTCGGAGTTTGACGAGGTCAAGGCCCGACTGGCGGCGATCGAGAACAAACACAAAGTCATCGACCAGAAGGACTCGAACAAGCCCAGCTTGCGGCGGACTTCGAACACCTCCGACACCTCCAGCGACGGCAAGAGCGACGACGATCGCCCCACGCTGAAGCGGCGGGATGATTCGTCGAACTGAACGATGACGCAATTTCGGTGCGCGGGTTGGAAACTTGGACTTGGAAACCTGAAAAGACGACCGGCGGCCTAGCCCGCCGGTTTTGTTTTTCCGCGAAGTTTGTGCCGGCGGCCAGACGGGATTTGGCATAGAATCGCAGGTTGGGGCGGCCCTCACAACTGGCTGTGATTGCGATCACAGATTGGACTTGGGGATCGGACTTAGGCTCGACTATGCTTGATTTCATAATTCGCTGATAAGGCGCTCGGATAAGGCGGAATATTCCCATGCCAGAGAACACACTCACCATCACCGACAATCGCACCAACAAAACTTATACCGTCCCGGTCGACAACGGCACCATCCGGGCCATGGATTTACGGCAAATCAAAACCGGCTCCGACGACTTCGGGCTGATGACCTACGACCCTGCGTTCATGAACACGGCGTCGTGCCGGAGCGCCATCACCTACATTGACGGCGACAAGGGAATCCTGCGCTATCGCGGGTATCCCATTGAAGTTCTCGCCGAGCGCTGCACCTTCCTGGAAGTCGCCTACCTGTTGCTATTCGGCGAACTGCCCACCGAGAAGGAGTTGAACGCTTGGGTGCATGACATCACGCACCACACCATGCTGCATGAAACCACCAAGAAGTTCATGGAAGGTTTCCGCTACTCCTCGCACCCCATGGCGATGTTCGTGAGCACGATTGCGGCCTTGTCCAGCGTGTATCCCGATGCGAAGAATGTCCACGATCCGGCCAACCGCATGCATCAGATCCAGCGCCTCATCGGCAAGGTGCCTTCCATCGCGGCTATGTCGTACCGGCACAACGTAGGGTTCCCGTACGTCTATCCCGACAACGATCTGAGCTACGCTGAAAACTTCATGAATATGTTGTGGAAGATGGTGGAACCGAAGTATGTGGCCAATCCAGCGCTGGCGCGGGCACTTGATATTCTGTTTATCCTGCACGCTGATCACGAGCAGAACTGCAGCACCAACGCCATGCGCTCGGTGAGCAGCTCGCAGGCCGATCCATACTTGTCGGTCGCGTCCGCCGCCTCGGCCCTGGCCGGACCGCTGCACGGCGGCGCCAACGAAGAAGTTCTAAAGATGCTCGACGAGATCGGGTCGAAAGACCACGTGCCGGCCTACATCAAGCGGGTCAAGTCGGGCGAGCTCAAACTGATGGGCTTCGGCCACCGCATCTATAAGAATTACGATCCCCGGGCGAAAATCATTCGCTGGTGCGCCGAGCAGGTTTTCCAGGTGACGGGGCGCAGTCCCAAGCTCGACATCGCGCTCGAGTTGGAGCGCATCGCGCTGGAAGACGATTATTTCGTGAAGCGCAAACTCTATCCCAACGTCGACTTCTATTCCGGCATCATGTACCAGGCGATGGGCTTCCGGCCGGAAATGTTTACGGTGCTGTTTGCGATTCCGCGCACGGCGGGATGGCTGGCGCAATGGCAGGAACTGATCACCGATCCGGAGCAGAAGATCGCGCGGCCGCGCCAGGTCTATACCGGACAAGGTGAGCGGGAATTCGTGCCGCTGGATAAGCGCGTTCCGGTGCCGATTCCGGCCGACTATCCAACGCGCTGAAATCTTTCAGAAGGGAAGAAAAAAGACGAGCAACTTGAAGCGACTGCCCCGCGATCCGGCGGGGCAGTTTCTTTTCGCGGCTTTCGTTATGACGTATCCAGGCTGGAAGCGGGAAGCCGGCAGCAAAAAGCAAATGAGCCGCAGGCGATTGACCTGCGGCTCCGGGGGTAGCTTACAGCCTGACTCTGGATCTCCTCGTGCCTTGCTTTCGGGCACAGGCTTCGACGAAGCGAACTCTTCTTTCTTACGCGCTTACGCGGCTGTTTTACGCGGCGTGCTTGGCCAGTTCGGCCAAGTGTTCCCGATGGCGCTCTGGCGAAGTGATCACCTTCATCTCCTGCCAGTCATAAGGAAATTCTCTGCCGCAATCCAAACAAGCGACGTAGGTTCCGGTCAGAGCCGCGGCCTGGGGACGGCGCGCTGCCCCTCGGATGGTTACTGGAAAGCTGTAACGCACATGTCTGCAGCCGAAAAACGCTTCCACCAATTTACCAATCATAACTTCCACCTTCCCACATTCGAGCTGGTTGACTCTGCCCCCTGGTTTCACTGTACACGCCCGTCGCGTGACTGTCTGCACAGGCGATAGCTAATTACTTAGATTCAGAAATTGACAAAACGGTTTCGGGTTTTCGCGACAGAGCCTCCCAAAACGGGAGAAAATGCCTCGAAAGCCTTACACTAGCTATAGTTACGGGAGGAGGAAAAACGTTTCATCTCGTCTTTGCGGAGGTGCCTTTATCAGACATATCAATAGGAATCAACCACGACAGATCGTGCCATGCCCGAACAATGTGCAATCTGGCTGCCTTAGGCGCACTTATGAACTGCGAAGAGAAGCAGCAAACCGCTGCTGGATATCTTCCGGAGATAGATCTTCTTTATGGGTGGCGATGGTCCAGGTCTGCTCGAATGGATCGGCGATACTTCCGGCGCGGTCTCCGTAAAACTGATCTTTGATCGGCAATAGGATTCTCGCGCCGAGGGCCACAGCCCGCCCGATCACCGCGTCCGCGTCGGCGACGTAAAGGTGAACGAATGACGATGCGCCGCCAAGTGTCCGGGGGCTCTTCGCAATGCGCCAGGGAGCCTCATCTCCGACACGGATAACCGAGCCCCCGATCATGATCTCGGCGTTTAGAACTCTTCCAGCGGGGTTCGTAAGCCTGCCCGGCAGCTCGGTGGCCCCAAAAGCTTCGCAGTAAAACTCAATCGCTGCAGCTGCCGTGCCATCGAAGATCAGGTATGGCGTGGCGCTATGAAAACCAGCGGGGATCGGGGATGCTTGCGGCATAGGAGAAGAGATAGGTGACCTTGATTAAGGGCTCAGAAGAACAGCGCTGTTCATGCAGTCTTCACACGCTCTGCGGACCGCGCTTCTTCTGCTGCTGGCACTTGGTCATAATGGCCGATCGCAGCCGGCTGCGAAGGTCTTCGGGCAGTTCGTAGAGCTGGGAGTCGCGATAAATCTCGATGGTCTTCTTGGTTGTGTCGCAGACGACGTAGCAGTTGTGGCACCAGGAAAGGTGGTTCTCCAACTCAGCTTTCGTTTTCTCGTCGAGGACGCCGTCCAGGTAACTGGTCAGCTCGGTCAGAAATTCAGAGCATTTCACTGGTTGCCATCTCCACTTGGAGCATCGCCCGTTTTAACTTCCGCCCTCTTGGGCTCACCGCTTTTGCCATCGCCATTCTCTCTTCGCTGGAAGTACCTTCCCAATCGCTCACGCAGTTGCAGACGAGCCCGCAGCAGCCGTGACTTCACCGCGGGCACGCTCAACTCCAGCGCGGCTGCGGTTTCTTCGGTCGAAAGTCCTTCCACGTCCCGCAGTACAAACACCGTCCGGAAGCCCTGGGGAAGGCCCTGGATGGTCTTACTCAAAATCTCACGCAATTCCGCCTGCGTATATTGCTGCTCCGGATTCGGGCTCCAGTCCGCGATCTCGCGGGGAAGAGAGTCGTCTTCCGTCTTAATGTCTTCGTCTAACGAGACCGTGCGCTCCGGCTTGCGCCGGCGCAACTTCATCAGCGCTTCGTTCACCGCAATCCGCACCAGCCAGGTATAAAACTTCGACTGCTCCTGAAACTGCTGCAGGTTGCCGTAAGCTTTCAGGAAGGCTTCCTGCACTACATCTTCCGCATCCTCGCGATTCTGCGTGATGTGTTGCGCGATGCGGAAAACGTTGCGGTCGTAACGGCGAACCAGTTCTTCGAACGCCGAGTCATCGCCTCGTTTCGCCGCCTGAACGAGCGTCAACTCTTCGCTAACTGGTCCTACTACTTTGTTTTGGATGGCTCCCATTCGCTTGGCGATGCAGTATTTTCCCGGACACAAACCAAGGTCACTCACACGCAGTGACCGAAATCGCGAAATCGAAACTGTTATTCTACTTGGTAACCCGCTTCTTGCCCAATAGCTTTGACGTAGGCGGCGAGAAAAGTTTGCGATAGAGTTCAAAGGGCCGGATTAAACCCGGACGAACAGGTGACCGAAGTACTCTAATGGCTGACCACAAGTGCCGTATAATCAGCACTTAGGGCAGCGTCGTTTCGGCCGCGAGGTGGTGGGCAAAACTCGGGTATGGGGAACGGTTCTCTGAGCATGGCGGAAAAGGAACTTCAACAAATCGTCGAACGTGCGGTGGCGCAGGCTCTCGAGCGGCAACTGCCAAAGTTGCAGGCCGCGTTGGTCGAACATATTCTGGCGGAATTGCCCGCGACATTGCCGGCTGCAGCGCCAACCGGCGTGGAAAGCGCGGTTCCTAACACTTCTCTGGTGCAGGCTGTCGCCAGCATTCATGCCGGATCCACCCAAAAAGAAATTTTGCGCGCGCTGCTCGAAGCGGGCAATAGTTACGGCTCGCGCGTCGCGCTCTTTGTGGTGAAAGGCGGCGCGGCTACGGGATGGCAAAGCCGCGGCCTCGGTGACGACGATGCCATCAAGGATTTTCCGCTCGACATGACCAGTGGACCCGCGGCCTACGCCTACCAGAACCGCATCGCCGCACCCGCCAACATCGCCGAAATGGACCGCCGCTTCGTAAGACAGTTTGGCGGACCGGAGAACGAACAGATCATCGTGCTGCCCCTGGTCTTGAAAGATAAAGTCGCGGCGCTGCTCTATGCCGATGGCGGCACTGAAGGCGTGCTCGATGGCTCGTCGCTCGAAGTGCTGGTGATGGCGACCAGCGCGTGGCTCGAAGTGGCGGCGCTGCGCAAGCAGGCTCAAAAGGACGTGAGCGACGCGGTGCCTCTGGAACGGCCTCCGGTTGCGCCGCCGGCGCAGACTGTCAGTTCTTTTTCGGATCCGTTCGCTGCCCACTCTCCAAAACATACTGCGGCGCAGCCCGAGCCCGAACCCGAACCAGCCGCCGAAGTGGTCGAAGTGGCGCATGCGGGCTCGGCGAGTGCGGCAGCCTCGGCACCGGCTGCAGCCGCGGATCCCTTTGCCGGCATGTCCGCCGAAGACGCCGACACTCACCGCAAGGCGCAGCGCTTTGCCCGCCTGCTGGTGGACGAGATCAAGCTGTACAACCAGGCGAAAGTCGCCGAGGGCCGCCGCAACAAGGATCTCTACGATCGCCTGAAAGAAGACATCGATAAGAGCCGCTCGACGTTTCAGAAGCGCTACGGCAGTACCGTCGCGGCCAGTGGCGACTACTTTCAAAGGGAAGTCGTACGCAGCCTGGCAGAAGACGATCTTTCCGTCATGGGCACGAATTTCCGCAAGTAGGGCCGAATTTGTGGAGCGCCAGAAAATGATTTTGGGTAGGGCCCGGCTTTTAGCTCAGGTTTTGATTTGTGAAAGGGCACGGCTTTAGCCGTGCCGTTAGCGAGACAATGAATGTGCGGGCTTTAGCCACTGAGGGCCGCTGCCGTCGTTCAAACCGCTTCGAAAAGTTCTAAAATCAATACAGATTCTGGCCTTCGCGTCTCCGCGCGAAAAATACTAAGGTGGTTCGATTGGGTCTCAAGTGGTGGTGGGTGCTCGCGCTCGCCGTGGTGTGCGGGCCTTTAGGCGGCACGGATTCTACGCCATTGGCGCAGCAGGCTTCAACTCCGGCGTCTGATAATCCCGATAAACAGGTTGGCGCGACTGCGCCAGCAACTGACAAGCCCGCGCAGGATGAGCCTGCCCCGGCGCAACCCGCACCGCATAAGCCCGCGCCGAAGAAATCTCCCGCAGCTCCCAGCAAGGCGACGGGCGCCACTCCCGCGAAAAAACCTGGACCGACCCATGCGGCGGCCGCGAGGAGGAAGCGTCCCATGTCTCCGCGGGTGCGCCGCATTCGCCAGGCGTTCGTGGCATCGACCACGTTGCGGCCCATGGCCCAGCAGTTGATTCAGGATCGTTCCGCCCCCGGGTACGCCGGAGTTGAAGCCTACGCCCGCGCTCATGCCAAAGAAGATGCCGGAGCGCTGGCTTGGCTCGTTGTGGGATACGCGCACGTCCTCGACCACGACTATGCCAAAGCGATCGATCCACTGAACCGCGCCAAGCCCCTGGCCGGCGACCTGGGAGACTACGTCGCTTACTGGCTGGGAACCTGCTACCTGCAAACCGGCCGTCAAGCTGAGGGTCTGGCCGCACTGGCAAACTTTGACAGCACCTATCCGGATTCGTTGCTGGGACGCGACGCGCACCTGAGTTACGCCAGCGCGTTGCTGACCGAAGGCCGTGCCGCCGAAGCCGCCGAACTGCTGGAGAAAGACCGCCTGCCCGCGAGGTCTGACCTTGAGTTCGCGTTAGGCCGAGCCTATGCCGCTCTCGGTCAGAATGCCAAAGCGGCCGAAGCCCTGGCCAACGTCTACTACAACATGCCAACCGCGGCGGAAGCCGACGCCGCGTATGCCGAGCTGAAGAAACTTCCATCGTCGCCGCCTGCAACCGCGGCACAACGCAAGACCCGCGCCGACTTGCTGATGAAGGCGAAACGCTATAACGATGCGACCGACGAATATCGCGAGCTGGCCATCCATGCGACTCCGGAAGCCCGTCCGGCGGCGGAATTGGCGCTGGCCGACGCGCTGCACCGCAGCGGCCGCAACCGCGAAGCCAAGGCCGAGCTGACTACCCTGCCCGGCGCGACCGCTGAGCAAAATGCCCAGCGCGTCTATATTCTAGGCGAGGTTGCCTGGTCGTCCGACGAGAACGAAGAGTTTTACCGCACGGTGGACGAGTTGCGCCAAACCGCGCCTGCCAGCACGTGGTTGGAGCAGGCTCTGATCTCGGTCGCGAATTTGCATCTCGTGCACCACGAATACGAACCGGCGCTCGACGCTTTTCGCGAGTTGCAACAGCGTTTCCCGACCGGGTCGCGCGCCTCCTACGCTCACTGGAAGGCGGCGTGGCTGACCTTGCGCTTCGGACGAAACGACGAAGCGAAAAAACAATTCGACGAACAGATCGCCATGTATCCCGGGGCCAACGAGACCTCGGCAGCGCTGTATTGGCGGGCGCGGCTGGCGGAAGAAGATAACCAGCCGGGCATGGCCCGCGCCTATTACCAGAAATTATCGGATCGCTTCAAGAATTATTATTATGCTGAGTTGGGCCGCCAGCGCCTGCAGAAGCTTCCGCAAGCCGCCGATCCGCCGGGGCAGTATCCGCTGCTCGATCGCATCCCGCCGCTCGATCATGGCGAGAAGGTCACGCTCTCCGAACTCCCGACCGACGATCTCCATCTGCAGAAGGCGGAATTGCTGGGCAACGGAGGCCTCATCGATTTTGCCGTACGCGAGTTGCAGGCCGCGGCCAGCGCCGACGGCGGCAACTGGGGGCCGTCCGAGACCGCGCAGCTCTATGTGGACACCGGCCACTACGATCGCGCGATCGAGACGATGAAGCGCTCCGTCCCCAGTTATTTCGCAGTCGACATTCCAACTTTGCCGCGGGTTTACTGGGAAGCTCTGTTTCCGCGTCCTTACTGGACGGACCTGAAAAGATTTTCCGCGGCCAACCGGCTCGATCCCTACCTGGTGGCCTCGCTGATCCGTCAGGAATCGGAATTCAATCCGTTGGCGGTTTCGCGCGCCAACGCTGTCGGCCTCATGCAGTTGCTGCCGAAGACTGGCAAAGTCGTTGCCCACGAGGTGGAACTGAAACGCTACAATCCAACCCAATTATTTACTCCCGCCGTGAACCTGCAACTAGGCACGCGCTACTTCCGCGGCATGGTCGACAAGTTTGGCGGATCGTTCGAGCACGCTCTGGCCGCATATAACGCGGGTTCCGACCGGGTCGAAGAGTGGATGGGCCAAGGCCCGTATCGCGATTCGCCGGAATTTGTCGAGTCGATCCCGTTCACCGAAACTCGCGAATATGTTCAGGCCATCCTGCGCAACGCCGCCGTCTACAAGCAACTCTACGGCGCGCCCTAGAAACTTCTTGGCCGCGGATTCGCGCGGATCAACGCTGATAGAACCAATTGGGGAAAGCCAGATCTTGGGTGGCGCAGCGCTTCAGCACTGCGATGAGGGTTGGATTTTGTGGAAGGGCACGGCTTCAGCCGTGCCGTTAAGCGCAAACGAAGATGCGGGCTTTAGCCCCTGCGGAACGGCCGGGAGTATTCAAATAACCGGCGTCTCATCCTTCGGCGTCTTGTGAAACAGAATCTCAATCACCAGCAACGAAGCCCCAATCACAATCGAGGTGTCGGCCAGATTGAAAACCGGCCATTCATAGTGCTTCACATAAAACAGCAGGAAATCCACCACGCGTCCGCTGGCCACGCGGTCCCAGAGATTTCCAATCGCGCCGCCGAGAATCAGCGAGAGCGCGATGCCGGTGATCGACAGCGGCCGCAACTGCTTCCACAGCAGCACCGTGACAATGACCATCGCCAGCACTGAAAATCCAATCAGCAGCGCGGTCTTCCAATGTGACGGAGAGTCGGCGAATAGGCTGAACGCCGCGCCCGTGTTTTCCGTGTGGGTCAGGCGGAAAAATCCGGGGATGATCTGGATGTGGGAGTACATCGCGATGCGGGCGGCGACCAGTCGCTTGGTCCACCGGTCCAGCAGGACGACCAACAGGGCGAGAAAAAAATGTGCGGTGCGCGCAGGTGTGTTGTTCATCAATCAGCTTCGCCGCCCAATTCTTTCAGCACCGCGCTGCAGCGCTCGCAAACCGTCGGATAGGTCTGGTCTTCGCCAACGTGCGTGGAAAAATTCCAGCAGCGGTCGCATTTGGCTCCATCGGCTTTCTTCACCTCAATGCGCACGCCGCCCGTCCCGTTGCCCGAGCCCTGCGCCAGCGTAACCGCCGAAACGATGAACAGGTAGCGAAGCTGGTCGCGATGGCGCGCCAGCATGGAATAGACGGGCTCCGCCGCGCTGATGACCAGTTGCGCTTCCAGACTTTTCCCAATGTTCTTGGTGTTGCGTTCCTCTTCGAGCGCCTTCATCACCTGTTCCCGCAAGGCCAGCAGAGTGGTCCAGTCGGCCGCTTGCGCATCGTCTACCGGGACGGGCGCGCTTCCCAGCATGTCGGCGGCATCCGGGAATTTTGCCAGGTGCACACTCTCCAGGCGGTCTGGCATTTTCGGCAAGTGCTGCCAGACTTCCTCGCAGGTAAAGCTCAAGATGGGCGCCAGCAGACGAGTCATAGCCTCCGAGATGCGCCAGATCGCAGTCTGCGCCGAACGGCGTCCCGCGGAATTGGGCGCGTAGGTGTAGAGCCGATCTTTGATGACGTCAAAATAAAATGCGCTCAGATCGACCACGCAGAAATGATTCACCCGCTGGTAGATCTTGTGGAAGGCAAACTCCTCGTACCACTTGCGAACGTCCTGCACCAAATCCCAGGTCTGGCGCAGCATGTACTGGTCCAGAGGATCGAGTTTTTCAAAAGCCACAGCGTTCGATTGGGGATCGAAATCATACAAGTTGCCCAGCGCATTCTTGAACAGCTTGTTGCGAATCTCGCGGTAGTTCTCGCCCACGCGCAGCATCAGCGCTTCCGAACCAACCACGTCCTCGCGGAAATCGACCGACGCCACCCATAGCCGCACGACTTCCGCGCCCAGGCGGCTGGAAATGTCGACCGGGTCCACGTCGTTGCCCCGCGACTTCGACATGGCCTGTCCTTTTTC
>Ga0181523_10000696_pt1 | contig 37910 bp, 31 predicted proteins | sample PEATcosm2014_Bin_43_FD_119752 | JGI IMG/M metagenome (GOLD analysis project Ga0181523, IMG submission 119752) | Peatland microbial communities from MTU Mesocosm Facility, Houghton, MI, USA - PEATcosm2014_Bin05_30_metaG | ecosystem: Environmental > Terrestrial > Soil > Wetlands > Peat | place... | reverse complement strand
GGCGACCGTCTTCGAGGCCATCAAACTCATGGCGGAAAAAAACATCGGCTCGCTGCTCGTCATGTCGGGCGGCAAGCTGCTCGGCGTGTTCACCGAACGCGATTACTCGCGCAAAATTGCGCTCCAGGGGAAATCCTCCAAAGACACGCGCGTGCGGGAAATCATTTCCAGCCAGGTCGTGTCCGTGACGCCGCAGCATTCCATCGAGGACTGCATGAAGCTCATGACGGAACATCGCGTGCGGCATCTGCCCGTCCTGGAGGGCGAAAAAGTCGTCGGCCTCATTTCCATCGGCGACCTGGTGAACTGGATCATCTCGGCCCAAAGCGCGGCGATTGCGCAGATGGAGCAATACATCGCCGGCGGCGTGGCGTCTTAAGACGAGGAAGAGTTCAGGAGCGTGTTCCGATGCGAACGGTGAGGGGAGCGCCCGCGTTTCGCACGCGGCGCTCGACGTCCCGTCGGGTGCATGGTTCACGCAAATTGTTCGGCGCGACGCCGAACAAGGCGACCGGGACAGTCGCGCTCCCCGAATCTTCCGTAACGGGCGAGGGCGGGAGACGGGGCAGAATTGGCTGCCCAAGCCCGCCACCGGGTGGATGATTCACCCTCTCCTCGGGGGAGAGGGCCGGGGTGAGGGCGAGCGTCAGACCGATATTCGCTTGCGCGAAATGTGGTGAGGCGCCTGTTCTGATGCGGATAGTGATTGCGCGTGAACAACTCGATCCCGAAATCTACCACAACCTGATTCAAACCACGTTTAGCCATTGCAAATAATCAATGTGTCACTATTGTCGTTTGCATGAAATCCGATTTGGGTAAGTGTGGATGGATTTTTGTGCTTCTGCTGCTGGTTTGTTCGTCTTGCATGTCGCCTCAAAGACAGGCGGAGTTATATTGCAAAGCTGGTGTTACCAAATCACAATCCGGTTATCGCTCCGACGCGATGGTCTATTTTTCCGACGCAATCAAATTAAATCCCAAATACGAGGATGCGTACCTCGCCCGTGGAACCACTAAACAGGCGCTTTTAGATCTTGGGGCAGCCATAAAGGATTACGACACGGTGATTGAGTTAAACCCCAGCAATGAGCCGGCCCTTTACGATAGAGGCCTATGCAAACTTGGTCTCAAGGATAACAGCGGTGCCGTTGCCGACTTTAGCAAGGCCATCGAATTGTATCCTGACGACGCAAACGCTTACAACTATCGTGGCTTGGCGCGGGCGCATTTGCGGGATCTAAATGGCGCACTGGCTGATTTCAACAAGGTTGTTGAGTTGACCCCGCAGGAGGCGACGGCCTACCGAAACCGTGCTGCGGTTGAAACCCTGCTTAAGGAATACGAAAAGGCGCTCGCGGATGCCTCCAAGGCCATCGAGTTGGACGGCAACGATGCGTTTTCATACCGGATTCGCGGCGACACCAAAGCCACGCTCAAGAACTTTCATGACGCGCTCGCGGATTTTGACAAGGCCATAGAATTAACTCCTGCAGCCGCGGAAGCCTATGCCGGTCGCGGCGATGTCAAAATGGAATCGGATGATTTTGAAGGTGCGAGCACAGACTTTGAGAAGGCCATTCAGTTGAATCCGAAAAGCGCGCTTGCCTTCTTCGGTCGCGCTTTCTTGAAGGAAAAACGCGGCGACGACCCCGGTGCACTCGCCGATTTCAACCGGGCCGTTGAGTTGAGTCCGCAATTTGCCGAGACTTACGCAAGCTTGGGTTTGCTCCAGTATAATTTATCCGATTGGCGCCCGGCGCTGGAAAACCTGCGCAAAGCGCTGGCACTTGGCTCCTTGACAGATGACCCGCGGTTCTACATCTGGTTGATTCAATCTCAATCTGGAAAAACGGACGATGCGAAGAAGGAATTGGAAACCTTTTTGAATTCTCTGCAAGGTGAGAAAGCAACCAACTGGACGGCCAGCATCGGACATTTCCTTATCGGCGACTTGCCGGAGGACGAGTTCCTAAATCAAGCCACCACCAAAGCCAAACGTCCAAGCGCGATAAAAGGCCAGATTTGTGAATCATTTTATTATGCAGGCATGAAGCACAAGCTCGCGGGCGATAAACAGGGAGCCGCCGACCTTTTCCAAAAATGCCTGGATACTGGAGACGACAACAGCTTTGGATACATGAGCGCCAAGGTTGAATTGCGCGCGATGAAGCAACCCTGATAACAAAGACGGGGAAGCATTGGCTTCCCAAGCCCGCCACTGGATGGATGCCCCGATTCGCATGGTGCGCTTGCGCGAAACGTGGCCAGGCGCGTGTTCCGATGCGAACGGTGAAGCGTATCCGGCTGACGGGCAACGTCTAGTTTCCGACGCTGAGTTATGAAATCATGGCGGCATGGATGCATCAAGAACTGGATCAGGCCGGCGGCGTTGGACTTCTAAACAGCCGCAACGGTTGCTAGCGCGTTTCCACTAAAAGAAAATGAAACTACGGGATTTTGCCACTCGTCATGGCGTTGGATTGTCCACCCCGAGCAAATGGTTGCGCTTGGAACCTGACGCTGTGCCCACGAAGATGAAGTTTCTGGTCCAGATCCGTATGCGTTCCGCCAGCCGTATGATTTTCGGGAATAACATTCATTAGACAATAAAAAAGAAATATTGTGGATTGACGTATTTCTAATGTTGTGATTTAATCGAGGTTTAATCGGGAGTGCTGTGAATACATTCGCGGGGACTGGTCTGGACAGCGGAACCTCGCCGGCGAAAGAGGGAGGTTTCAAGGCATTAGGGTCTTTCGCACTCTCATCTGGTTGTTTCCGGTCGCATTCCCAAAAACAAAAAGGAAATTCTATGAAAACCAAACTATATTCCCTGTTCATCGGACTGGCCTGCGTGTTTGGGATGGCCAGGCCCGCCCCGGCCGCCATCAACGTCCTGAGTTATTGGCGGATGGGAGAAAACGACAGCGGGGCCACTTCCGGAGCGGCCGCCACCGGCACCGTTGACAGTGTTGGCGGCAGTAATCTCACGTTTTTCGGATCGGCATTTTATTCGAACAACGTGGCGGTGTCGGCCTTCGTGGAAACGGGCAGTTCGCTTTCCGTCAATTTCTCGGCGCCGGGCACCTATGGGCTGGCTGACGGCGTCATTACCGAGGCGCAAGATAATTTCGGGGTGGAAGCCTGGGTCAATCCGGCTGTGCTGGGTGGGAACCAGGTCATCGCTTACAATGGCAATACCTCTACCAGCGGCTGGGGATTCTTTCTCAGTGGGTCCGCCTTTTCGGCTCTTTATGGCGGGGTGGTCGCGGTTGAAGCGAGCAATGCGACGGTCGGTGTCTGGACGCACGTGGCTTTGGTGCGGGACAGTGGCGTCGGCACGCTCTACATAAATGGGGTGGCATCGGTAAGCTTCCTCGATACCCCCAATCCTCCGACGGTCCGCTTTGCCGTGGGAAGCGATCCGCAAATTCCCGGCGCCGAAACCTTCACCGGGCTGATGGATGAAGTGCGCGTCTTCACCTTCGCCCCCGGGCAATTCACCACCAACGATTTGCTTTTGAATGCCAGGAACCCCGTCCCGGCGTGCTTATTCAATGTGCAGAGCCTCGGCAACGGCGTTGTCCGGTTTTCATTCATCAACAACACGAACACCACCGCCACCTTTACAGTCTTGAGTTCCACCAATCTGAGCCTGCCGGTGACCAACTGGACAAGTGTCGGCGTGGCGACCAACATCGCCACCAACCTCTTCGAGTTCACCTCGCCCGCAACCCCGGCCGACGCGAAGCGTTTTTACATCATCCGCACACAGTAGTATTGACGGATGGGATGAACGGCTGACTCCTTCAGGCAAAAAGAGGGGTCAGTCCTGAATGGCAGTTAGTTAAGCCCTAACGTATCCGATTCACAGTCAGGCTCTGACAAAAAGCAAAAGCCCTCAAGCTGCCTGAGCGACCGATTCCGCCTTGGCTTTGCTCCCCGCCCAGGCTCGCGGCGTGAACTGCTGAATCTCGGTAATCTTGGCGGCGGGCAAACGCGTGAATAAATCTTTCAGATAATCAAACGGGTTGACGCCGTGCCGCCGACAACTGCCCAGTAATGTGTAAATTACGGCGCTGCGTTCCCCAGCATCTGGATGCCCGAAAAACAAAAAATTCTTTTTCCCAAGTGCACTGGGCCGAATCGCATTCTCAATCAAGTTGTTGTCGATCTCCAACGTCCCGTCTGCGATGAACCGCGTCAGCGCGTCCCAGCGTTTCAGCGCATAATCAATTGCCTGTCCGAGCAATCCTTGTGGCAAAGTTTTACTCCGGATCAATTTCATGGCGCGGTGCAGCCGTGCCAATACCGGTTGGGATTGCCAAGCCCGCATCGCCTGCCGCAGTGCCGGTCTCGCCTTTTGTTCGCGCAGTTTCTTTTCCACCGCGTAGAGCAGTCCAATCTGCCGCACAAACCACGCCGCCGACTTCGTCTCGGCCAAAGCTTCGTGAAAACCTCTACGCGTATGTGCCCAGCAACCAATCAAAGTCAGATCATCACGGGTTTTGGCCAGTGATTCATATGCGGAGAACCCGTCCGTCTGTAGTTTACCCCTGAAGTTTTTCAGAAACTCCTCCGGCCCTTCCCGTGACCGGCTCACCCGCCATTCAAATAGCACATCCCCGCCGGGCCGACTGTAAGTCCAGAGATAACCTTGCTGGCTTTTACCTTTCACATCCGGGTCTAAATACCGAATCGGGGTCTCGTCGGCTTGCAGGTAATTACCACGCAATAAATCTTCCCGGATTGATCGATACACCGGTTTTAACAACTCGGCGGCCTGTTCCACCCAGCACCCCATTGTCTTGCGGCTCAATTCCACCCCAAACTGTTGGCGGAACATTTTCTCCTGCCGGTAGAGCGGTTGATGATATTCGTATTTGCTGACTAGAATCTGCGCCAGCAAGCCCGGCCCGACCATGCCTTGTTCAATCGGTTGTGGGGGCAGTGGGGCCAGGGCAAACCGTTCCTGCTTTACGTAACGCGGACGTATGAAAACGCGCTTGATGATTTTGGGCGCAACCCAGTCCAGTTGGCTGGTGCGCTCCTCGCTGATCTTTGTCCAGCCATCAGGCTGTGCCTGGACTTCCGCTGGCTCGATCACGATCTCCTGGGTCTCCAATTTATCTTCGGCCAACATCCTTCGCACCGGATGCGGCGTGCCCAGACGTAAAACCGAAGCGGGCTTCGGTTCCGGCGTTGGCAACGCGATGACGTTGGGCAAACCTTGCAGCAGCAGCTCCAGTTGGTGTTTGTCCAGACCTTCATTGCGCTGACCACCGAAGTAGTGACGGATATACTGGTCGAGCTTCTGGCGTAGCAGTCGGTTCTCGTTTTGCAGCCGGACATTTTCTTGGATTACCCGGGTGTTCTCCGCCTCCAACGTGGCGACACGCGCACCAAGTTCTTCAACTTTTTTGAGCAGCGTGGTGTCGGTCACGTTACTCAGATGCGAGCTTGAAACTTTTGTTCAAACTTCCCTCAATTATTTTTCAGCGACGATACCAGTTCTTTTTCAGCCGTACTTCCAGCCCGTGGATCAGCGCATTGAACTCTTCGCCGCGCAAACTTACTTGCCCTTGTTCACTCACCGGCCAGGTGAACCTTCCCTGTTCCAATCGCTTCGCACAAACCCACAGCCCCGATCCGTCCCACCATAAAATTTTGATGCGATTGCGCCGCCGGTTGGTAAATAGAAAGAGATTACCCGACAACGGATCCCCCTTCAGATGGTCTATGACCAGACTGTAGAGCCGATTAAAACTGCCGCGCAAATCCACCGGCGTGGTGGCCACCAGCACCCGCGTCGTGCCCGACACGTTCAGCATGGCAGCGCCCGTAACAGTTGGGGCAAGCTCTGAATCTCAGAAGTATTTTGCAACCGGACAGTCCAACCTTGTGGACTCACGACTTCCACCGCGTAACGCAGCGGTATATTGGGCAGCACGACTTCCTTAAACTTCACGGGCGGCAAGGTTGCTTTGTCTTCGCAGCGCAACCATTTGCTCAAGGTGGACAACCCGACCCCGTAGCGAGTGGCAAAGTCCCGTTGAGTCATTTCGTTTTGGTGAAAGCGCGTCAGCAACCGTTGCCGCTGTTTGGAAGTCCAACGCCGCCGGCCTGATCCAGTTCTTGATGCATCCATGCCCACATGGTTTCATAGTCCAGCGCGAGAAACCAGACGTACTCCCCCAGCCGGATACGGTGAAGCAGCGAGTTTGATGTTCGAAGATGCAAAACACTTCGGCTCAGCATCAGCCGTAAAGTGCTTTGACTGCTTTCGTGAACTCCGCGGGTGTAGCGGGGCGCGGGCTCTTTCCACGCCTTGCGGCGGGCCGCCATTTCTTTTGCGGGAATGTCCAGGTTGATTTGCCGTTTCCCGGCGTCAATGATGATGGGGTCGCCGTTCTTTACGAGCGCAATCAAGCACGGTTTTTCTTCCGGTTGCGAATGCGCCGGGCAGCACTTTGAACAGAGTGATAGTGCAGCCATTTCCGGCGGTCGCGCGTGTAGTCGCCGTTGCCCTGCTCGAATTGGCGCAAAAATCTGGCCATGCCCAGCGGGCCAAGCGCGTTGGCAAGCGCCTTGTATCCGGCGGCTCGCAGTTCTGCGGGATTGAGTGTGTCAGTTTTCATCCGTCGTCTCCTGTATAACCCATTTGGCCGGATTTTCAACCTTAACCTTTAGTTCGTTTGCATGGCGGCGGGCGCGCCGAAGGAGATAATCATCGGTCGTCAGAAAATAATCCGCCCGTGCCGCCTCCGCCGAAGCAAGATGCAATGCATCCAGCGGCGTGATGTTCCACTTCTGCAATTTCGCCGCGCGCCGCACGATGGTGGCAGTAAGTGAAATGCTTTTCGGGGTCGAGCCAAGAAGCAGTTTCACCTTCTCGCGCCGTTCAACGTCCGGCATCTGCGAAAGCTCGTCGTCAATGATGTCGCTGCCGGCGAGTTCCAGCTTCCCGGTGTCGGCCATTTCCAAAATGCTCAAAACCGCCTCGGCTTCGAGGCGCACGCGGTTCTGCGATTGATCATCGAAAGGACGATTCAAGCAACATACATCGAGATAGATTGTCATGAGTGTTGCAATAAATCACAACTTCAAATCCATATCCGTTACCGCGCCGAACGAGGCGCTGGTGACGAGCGCTGCATATTTGGCGAGCACGCCGCTGGGAATGGAGCATTTCATGTTTGTTTGGGTTTGGTCTCGCCGCTCAACAGGCGTTCCAGTTCGCTTGTGAGTTTCAGTTCCTGTGCCCAGTGTCGCAAGTAGTTTTTGTCCAAGGCATCGGCTTGCACGGCCACCACGCCCGCCGCGTCGCCAAGCTGCCGGTCTGATGGTGTGATACGATTCCAGATGAGTTTGTGCAGGATGACGTCTTCCGCGGTCGTGATCCATGCCGGTTCTCCAAAAAGTGTCAGCTGAACGCGACGGCGAAGCATTTCATTGTCGAAAGCTTCTGACTTGGGCAACCAGAAATCCACCTTCAACGCGGAGCGGGTGTCAATGGCGTTGAATTGATGCGGCGGTTGATACGCAGCACGCACGGCGGCTTCCTCGATGTAAAAATCGCCGCTGAATTCCTGAACAATCTTGGGCACGGCGGACATTGGAAGCTGCACAACGAAATCCAAGTCATGCGTTGTCCGTGGGATACCCCAGTAATTGCTCGCCATCGAGCCGGTGAGGTAATAAGTCACGCCCGTCCGGTTTAACCGACGCAGACAGTCTGCGAGCAATTCCTGTTCATTCATGCAGCGCGGGCAAGCTCAAGCCGGCGGTGCAACAATCGCTCTACTTCGGCCGCATCGGCTTTCGGATTCTGTCGGCGAATACCCTCGCGCGCAATGTTGCAGGACATTTCGTGCAGATCCAAAGCAATCTTCAACCGCTGTTCGCCGGTCATGCGACGGTATCGCTTTATCTGTTCGTCCAATGCCGTTGCCGCATTCATGGATGTTAAATAATCCCATTTCCAGTTGCTTACAACTTCAAATCCATATCCGTGACCGCGCCGAATGAGGCGCTGGTGACGTGGGCCGCGTACTTGGCCAACACACCGCGGGTGTAGCGGGGTGCGGGCTTTTTCCACGCCTTGCGCCGGGCCGCCATTTCTTTTGCGGGAATGTCCAGGTTGATTTGCCGTTTCCCGGCGTCAATCGTGATGGGGTCGCCGTTCTTCACCAGTGCAATCGTCCCGCCCACATACGCTTCCGGCGTGATGTGACCAACCACGAAGCCGTGGCTGCCGCCGCTGAACCGGCCGTCGGTGATGAGCGCCACGTCTTTGCCCAGGCCTTTGCCCATGATGGCGCTGGTGGGCGAAAGCATCTCGCGCATGCCGGGACCACCCTGCGGCCCTTCGTAACGAATGACAATCACGTGGCCTTTCTTGACCGTGCCGTTGAGGATGGCTTGCAATGCGGTTTCTTCGCTGTTAAACACAATCGCCTTGCCACTGAATTGCAGTCCTTCCTTGCCGGTGAGTTTTGCGACCGCGCCTTCGGAGGCGAGATTGCCGCGCAGAATCACGAAATGACTGTCCTTTTTGATCGGTTTGTCGAACGGCTGGATGATGGTCTGGCCTTTGGGATAGGTCTGCACGCCTTCGAGCGTTTGCGCCATTGTCTGGCCGGTCACGGTCAGGGCGTCGCCGTGGAACAGCCCTTTGTCGAGCAGCGTTTTCATCAATGGCCGGATGCCGCCGATGGCGACGAGTTCGGACATGAGATGTTTTCCGCTCGGTTTCAAATCCGCGAGCACGGGCACGTTTTTGCCCACGCGGCTGAAGTCGTCGAGCGTCAGCTTCACCTTCGCCGAATGCGCGATGGCGAGCAGGTGCAACACGGCGTTGGTCGAACCGCCCAGCGCGATGACCACCGTGATGGCGTTCTCAAACGCTTTCTTCGTCAGGATGTCGAGCGGACGCAAACCGCTCTTGAGCATTTCAATGACGCACGCACTGGCGCGGCGGCAATCGTCCATTTTCGCCGGCGAAATGGCATTTTGCGCGGAGCTGTTGGGCAGGCTCATGCCGAGCGCTTCGATGGCGCTGGCCATGGTGTTGGCGGTGTACATGCCGCCGCATGAGCCGGGACCGGGAATGGCGCATTGCTCGACGGCCTGCAATTCGGCGTCGGAAATTTTTTTGTTGGCATACGCGCCGATGGCTTCAAAGACGGACACGATGTCGAGCTTGCGCGGGTCGCCGGTGATGCAGCCGGGCAGGATGGTGCCGCCATAGACAAACACTGCGGGCCGGTTCAGCCGGGCCATGGCGATGACCGAGCCGGGCATGTTTTTGTCGCAGCCGCCGATGGCCACGAAGCCGTCCATGCCCGCGCAGCCGACGACGGTTTCGATGGAATCGGCGATGACCTCGCGCGAGACGAGCGAATATTTCATGCCTTCGCTGCCCATCGAGATGCCGTCGGACACGGTGATGGTATTGAAGACGATGGCCTTGCCGCCGGCGGCGTTGGCGCCCTGCTCGGATTCGCGCGCGAGTTTGTCAATGTGCATGTTGCACGGGGTGACGTCGCCCCAGGTGGACGCGACGCCGATGAGCGGCTTTTTGAAATCCTCCGGCTTGAAGCCGACGGGATAAAGCATGGAGCGGGCGGCGGCGCGCTCGTAGCCGTCAAAGACAATGCTGGAGAATGGGCGCAGGGAATCGGACGATTTAATATTTTTCATTGCGGAGATTGTGACAAAAAAGCTCCAAATTCCAAGCACCAAGCTCCAGAAAAACATCAAGCTTCAAATTCCAAATCGAACCGCAGGTTGCGGATTGCGGTTTGGTGTTTGGACTTTCTCTGGAGCTTGGAGGTTGGCGCTTGGAACTTTCCCGGCGGTTGTGGAGTTTTGAATTGAACAATCCGGCGCCTTGGGCCAGAGTTGCCCTTCGGGTGGAGAGATGGCCGAGTGGCTGAAGGCACACGCCTGGAAAGCGTGAGTACCTCAAAAGGGTATCGAGGGTTCGAATCCCTCTCTCTCCGCCAACTCATTAAACACCAATAAAATCAACAGTTTTAAGACGATTAGGAAATTTGAAAACGGCTTGCATAACGGTATTGCATAACGTGTTCGCCCGTGTTAGTGGCGTTTCTCTGTGTTTGTTTCCAACTTGCAATCTCAAGTGAGCGGCGCATATTCGCGCTGAAGACGGCCTGACATGGCTCATTTTTCATCAAGCCGCCAAATATGGGCAACAAGAAGAAATGGATTCTTTCCATCGTTGGGACGCTGCTCTAGGTGCTTTTGGGAGCGGGTTGTGGAGCGAGGTGTTTTCTCCGCTGACATCCTTCTTAGGGCGTGGCCTCATGTCCCTCCTCACACTTGGAATGACATCGGCGCGGGATTCCATCTATGAACGGGCCGCACGCGGGTTTTGCGAATGGCCAAGCGTGCTGCTGCTCGTTGTCTTTGGGCTGTTATTGTTATACATCCCGGTGGTTCTATCCACAGCCCCGCGCTTTTTTTCACTAATGACTCGTTGGCTTCGGAAGGGCCGCGACAACCCAGAAGCCCGACTAGCCCGCTTAGCCCAGCTTCGCCGCATGAACTTTTGGTTGGCAATCAGCACGTACTTTTTTGGAGCGGCCGTCTTTGTCCAGATATTATTCTTTGCATACACAAACACAGTCATAGCTCGCTTTAACCAGACGTTGGCTGTCGCTAGTCCTTACATTTCCGCCGAACAACGCACCGTTTTCGTCGCACGTTTCGCTTCCATGAAAACCCGAAATGATTTCGTATTGCTCTTCGAGGAATTGAACAAGATTGCCGAGTCGCACGGTCAACCTCACAGCGACTTTTCCCCGTGGTAAAGAACATACCTAACCGATGACCTCAGCTTGCCGCCCCCATGCTCCTCCGCCCGGCGCGTCCTGCGTCGTTTTAGAGCGCGTTTGATTGCGCGGTGAAAATGCCTGCCAAAGTGATTTTGCCGGATTTGGGTTTCGACCGCTGAAAATTTCGCGTCAGGATTCGAGTGGAGCGGCGATCGCGGGTTGGTCCGCTGTGGTGACACGCGGGAAAATCTTCTTTGCCAAGCGGCGCGAATCAGGCGGGCACAAAACAAGCCGCACCTCGGGTTATTTAACCGGGTGCGGCTATCTTCTTTTACGTCCACAAGGGGCATCAAACGGACTGCCCAAGTTTAAGTTTGGCAGAAGTCGGCGGGTGTGCCAACCAAAGGTTATTCATAGGGGGCATCTTGAAGTTTTTTGCGGAACGGGTATTGCGCCATGCGCAGCCTGTAGTGGCGGACATCCTCCTGCTCCAATTCTCTGTGGCGGCCATGAGGAAACATCTCAAACAATACGTGTATTCTCTGGGGGTGATAGTCGTTGGGAAGCGTAAGGGCAAACAGACCAATCAAATTTTGTGCCTTTTGGTTGGTCGGTTGCAACTCCGCATTCAAGCTGGTGTGAGCAAGGGCCGTATCCTGTGTGGATGTCCGCACATCCACGCACCTGCGAGTAAATCATCCCCAACTCGACGCGCTGTTTTACAACCGGACAAGTGAAATGTGCGATTTTTGTAATCACGCCGTGAGGTCGCCTAACCACCAGGAAATGAGCCACACTGGGCCGCTGATGTCAACCGTGAAGCCGCAAATCCGCTTGTGCTTCTACCGGCTGCGGTTCAGGTTTGGGTCACTAAACCACACAATGACATGCTACAAGGACTTCACAAGGGGTTTGCGCAGAGCGGTGAGCAAACGGGCGATGGAAACCGGCCTGCCGTCTTTTGGCCACGGCACGCCGTTCATCCTGACCCGGAATTGGCGGGAGGTGGAATAGGGACGCACAAGCTGGATTTTGAGATTTTTGTTTCGGCGATGATCCTTGATAGAAATTCGCAAGTCTGCTTTCATAGCCAGATTGTAGCGTGTGTGATGGCCGGTTACGAGGGACATCGTGGATGGCTCAATTATTTGGCCGTTGATCCCAAACATCAGCAGCACGGTTTGGCGCGAGCCATCGTCATGGAGGCCGAGCGCCTGCTTCGCAAAGCAGGCTGCCCGAAAATCAATTTGCACATTCGGACTTCCAATTATGGTGTCGTTGAGTTTTATCAGCGTCTCGGTTACTCGATGGATGATGTCGTGAGTATGGGGAAGAGATTAGAACATGACGACAAAGCAGCCTGACACAATCGGTCCAGCCAGCGCCGGTTGGCCGCTTTGAATTCCGCCTTTGCGGTTGACTTCGCAGGCATGGCGCGGCTAATGGGTGTTGGGCATCGCTACGCGCACAGCGCAAGCAAGCAAAACAAAGAAAGGAGCATAACATGAGGGCCAGGAAAAATTTCGTAAGACAGCCATTAGCCGACAATCCAATCAATCAAAGCCAACCGACTCACGAGGAAATCGCGTTCTGTGCTTATCTCATCTGGGAGCGGGAAGGACGCCCGCAAGGTTGCGAGGAAGCGCACTGGTTGCAAGCCGAGATGCAGCTTCAAGCGGATCGCAAGCAGGATGCAGGTTATCCTGTGGCCGCCGCCAGTGTGGAAACAATAGCCTGACCCATAACTGTAGCTGGTGGGCCGCCTCCGGTTCCGCGTCGCGGTTGACACCACCGGCCCCGGCGTGGCGGAGTTCTATCGTTAGACCCGAATCATTACTATGAATGCGACTGGAATCATTGACTTGGCCTGCAACCGTTCGGTTGTGGAGACCGCTGGGCGGCTCGAATCGCTGCTGAAATCCAAAGGCATGACGGTTTTTTCGCGCATCGATCAAGCCGCAGAAGCCGAGGCTGCCGGTTTGACGATGCGTCCCATGGTACTTTTGATTTTTGGCGATCCGAAAGCTGGCACGCCGCTGATGAGCCGGTATCCGTCCATCGCCATTGATCTGCCGCTTAAAGCGTTGGTCTGGGAATCGGCGGACGGCAAAGTGTGGCTAAGCTACAACAGCCCCGAATTTTTACGGCAGCGCCATGGCCTTGATACGCTGCCATTTGGCGCGATTGGCAATCTTTTTCAAGCTGCGACGCAGTAGGTGTCAGCGTAAACGTCGGCTGGAAGATTAGCTATCCGGCTCAATTCACGCCTTAGCCGGCCCAGCGTCTTGCGCTCGATTTGGCCGATTCGCCCCGGCGTGCAGTTGCAGTCAGTGCCAATCAGCATCTGCGCGCCGGATTCGATTTCAGCCTTCCAGGTGGTCTTGGCAGCTTCCGCGTGAAAAAAATCTCATCGGCCATGTACACCAAATCAGGCGGGCATAAAACAAGCCGCACCGGGAGTCATTTACCGATGCGGCTGTTTTACAACATGGAACCGTGATTGGTGGCTCCGTTTTGAAGGTGGCAGGATCCAAGCGGACAGCCAAACAAAAGATATTAAGAAGATATTCACAGGTTGGCGAATCCTCGTTGTGTGCGCAGGGCAGAGCGGGACTGTCAGTGGAACGCCTGCCTCCGGCCCGGCGCGTTGATGACAACCTCTTCGTATCACGCCGGATCGGAGATCGGCGTTCCCCCTTTGCGGAATTGACAAGCGCCCACCTTTGCTTCTAGCCTCCCACCGCAAAGACACGCGCTTTGCCCCGCCTGCGTGGCCGAAGCCTCCCGCGGCCTGTGTCTTCGATCCAACCGTCGGAGTCGAGATGCAGCCGTTTTGGTTTGACACTGCGGCGCGGCGAAGGCCCGAATTCACGTTCGGGGATTTTTATTGCGTGGGACAGGCATCCTGCCTGTCAACGGAAACAGCGACAGGCTGGAAGCTTGTCGCACTTGATTTATGGCAAACACGATTCTCGTCGGCGCCCAGTGGGGTGACGAAGGCAAAGGCAAAATCATTGACGTGCTCACCGAAAATGCGGACATCGTCATCCGTTACGCCGGCGGCAACAACGCCGGGCACACCGTTTTAATCGGTCGACAAAAATACGTCCTGCATCTCGTGCCGTCGGGCATCCTCCGCAAGAACAAACTCTGCGTCATCGGCAACGGCGTGGTCGCGGACCCCGTCAGCCTCGTCGAGGAAATCAAGGGATTGCGGAAACTCGGCGTCAAGGTCGGCAACAACCTCGTCGTGAGCGAAACGGCGCACGTCGTGTTCCCCTATCACCGCGAGCTGGACGCGCAACGCGAAGTGCTCAAGGGCAAACATAAAATTGGCACCACCAAGCGCGGCATCGGCCCGGCTTACGGCGACAAAGCCGCGCGCGTCGGCTTGCGCATGGGCGATTTGATCAACCCCGAAAGGCTCAAGGAAAAACTTGCCAGCCGCATCCGGGAAAATAACGAGGTCCTGCGGGCGCTGGGCGCGAAACCGCTCTCGTTCCAAAAAGTTTTCGCCGAATACAACGCCGCCGGGAAATATTTGAAACCGTTCGTCGCCAACACGGTGGTGTTGCTCCACGAAGCCATGCGGCGCGGCAACGACCTTTTGTTTGAGGGTGCGCAGGGCACGTTTCTTGACATTGACCACGGGACGTATCCGTTTGTCACGTCATCGAACACCACGGCGGGCGGCGCCTGCACCGGTTCCGGCGTGCCGCCGCATCGCATGGACCGCGTCGTCGGCGTCATGAAGGCTTACACGACGCGGGTGGGGGAGGGGCCGTTGCCGACCGAGAACGCCGAAGTTGCCGACATGCTTCACGCGATGGGACGCGAGTTTGGCGCGACGACCGGGCGCGCGCGCCGCTGTGGCTGGTTTGATTCCGTCGCCACGCGCCATGCCACGATGGTGAACGGCATTGATGACCTTGCCGTCACGAACCTGGACGGCCTCGACACGGTTGAGAGCGTCAAGGTCTGCGTGGCCTATCGTCGCGGCCGTACGCGCTACGATTTTGTGCCGAACGATGCGGAAATGCTTGCCGAGTGCGAGCCGGTTTATGTGGAGTTCGATGGCTGGCGCACGCCGACGAGCGAGGCGCGCAAGTGGAAAGATTTGCCGCCGAAAGCGCGCGCTTACCTCAAGGCCATCGCCGAATTGACCGGCGCAAAGCTGGCCATTGCCTCCGTCGGCCCGGCACGTGAGCAGACGATTTTTGTTTGAGCCGAGTAGCTCGCCGCGTTGGCGTCTCAAATTTCGCTCTGCCTGCTGGTGGCGGCAGAACGATTTACCTGGCGTGAGGCTGAAGCAGGACGTCCCCGGCGTTGACCACCGGCGCTCCGGCGGCAGTATGACCGGTTACATTGTCGCCAGTGTAATTCGTCTGGTAAGATTGGTAGCCGGAATGGCTGAACGCGACCGGCACTGACAACCAACCCGGATGTCGGAACAAGGCAACCACACTTTTACTGTCGAGAACAAACCTGCCATCGGCGTCCGTCCGCACGGGGCCGGGTTGTATCAGCACCTCTCCGCCATGGGGCGGACCAGACGGCTCAGCAATCTGGTTCGCCTCGACGCGCCGGACGCTCGCACCGGCCAGCGGCTGGTGGGTGTCTGCCGCCAGCACCCGACCCGACACCTCCGGCGAGGTGTAGTAGGTAAACTTTCCCGACTGGCAGCCGCCAACGAACAGCGCTATCGTGGCAATACGGGCAAACACGCCATGACGATTCAGGAAAGATTTCATGGATTTGTTTCGTTCAGTCCAGACTCGCTGCCAGGTCGGGTCCGGGTAAAGCGCGATCGACGCGCAAAACAATTCAGTGTCGGCACAGAATCACGGCTTTTCCAGCACAATCACAGCGGCTTCGGTGGATTGCACGGAGACATTATCACCCACACTGACGTCGGCCAGATTGACGTATTCGCTTACCCTGATCGTTTTCGTCGAGCGATCAGCCAGGTGGAGCGTCACGGTGTCCGCCCAGTCGTCAATGGCGGTGACTTTGGCGGTGAATGTCAGGGTCGCCACCTCGGTGGCATAGGCTTCCGTGTGGTTCGGCACCTTGACGCGGAGCCTGGTGGTATTGGCGGCGCCGGCCGGCACGCTGTTCCTGCCGAGAAACACCGCGAGTTCCTCCGCCACGGATACTTTCACCACGTCGCCCGCTTTGATGTCATCGAAACCGAACGCATTCGGGGCGGCTTTGTAGGTGACGTTGCTGCCATCCGCGCGTTTCAGCGCGACGAGGCGCTTGGTGCGATCCACAGAAACGACGGTCGCCGTCGTCGAGATGGCGTCTGTAACGATTTCACCGCCGAAGCCGGGATTACCCACAAAAGCTCCGGGGGCGACGGGTGTGCCGCCGGTGGCTGGGCCGGAAGTGGAACAGGAGGTCAGGACCAGCAGTGCCGACGGCAACAACGCCGTTGCGACGAGCTTCAAGGTCCGGTGGACGGTTGGAATTTTAAGTGTCATGGGATTGGGGAGGTTGGCGGGGCGTTTACGGTTTCTTGATGGTTATCGCCGTCACTTCATGGGAGCGCATCACCACGTCGTCGCCGGGCGCCATTTTTTCCAGCATGACGTCCTGGCCGGCTTTGATGGTCATGGTATGGCCGTTGGTAAACTGGAGGGTCAGCAAGCGGTAACTGGGGTCCACCTGCAAAACCCTGGCGTTGAAATTGATGGTCCTGGGCCGGGTGGTGCCATCGGGATTCGGCAAACGTCCATTCTCCAAAATGTAAACGGCGAGTTCCGCCTTTACCGCGGCCTTGATCCGGTCGCCCACTTTGACCTGATCCAGATTGTTGACCGTTTCGCCCACGGTGAAGGTCTTCATCGTGCCGTCATCGCGCTTGAGGGTGATTGTGCGCTGGCTGGCATCCACGGATTCCACCGTGACCGGATCCTGGATGATTTCAACCGGAATCCCGCCTTGAATCAAACCGGGTTTGCCGACGGGTTGCACATTGGCATTGGGCGTTGTCCAGCATCCAATCAAAGTCAGCGCGACCGCCGGCAACCATGCGACCATGGCAGCCGACCGGAAGTTTTTATTTTTCATGAAGTTGTTCTGGTTATTTCCGAATCCGATTTATTTCACGCCGGATTTTTGATTAAGTCAAGGCATGAAAAGTTGCGACGGACGCTTATTACAGTTTTGAAATGAGCGCATTTCCGCCTTCGCCTTGCTACGGCGCGACCAGCCGCTTAATCTGCGGCCAGGAAAATGAGTTCCGCCACTTCACATTTAAGCGCCGAAGCCAAAGCCTCGCTGCCGCGGCACGTCGCGGTGATCATGGACGGCAACGGCCGTTGGGCGAAGGCGCGCGGCCTGCCGCGCATTGAAGGGCATCGGCAGGGGGCCGAATCCGCCCGCGTCATCATCCGCACCGCCGGCGAACTCGGCATCAGATACCTCACGCTCTACGCCTTTTCGGCGGAAAATTGGAACCGCCCGAAGGACGAAGTGGACGCGTTGATGAAATATCTCGTCCATTATCTCAAAACCGAAACGTCGGAGCTGAACAAAAACAAAGTCCGGCTCGAAGTCATCGGGCAAATTTACCGCCTGCCGGAAAACGTGCAGGAACACCTCCGGAAATCCATCGCGACCCTTTCCAAAAACAACGGCCTGACGCTCGTCATGGCGTTGAGCTACGGCAGCCGCATTGAAATCGTGGACGCCGTGCGGCGAATCGGCGAGGAAGTAAAGCGCGGCAAGCTCGAACCCGCCGACATCACCGAAGACGTCATTTCACAGCACCTTTGGACGCGGAACATTCCCGACCCGGATTTGCTTATCCGCACCAGCGGCGAGATGCGAGTGAGCAATTTCCTGCTCTGGCAGATTTCCTACGCCGAACTCGTCATTACGCCGACGCTCTGGCCGGATTTTCGCAAGCCGCAATTTTACGCCGCGCTGGAGGAATACACCCGCCGCCACCGGCGGTTTGGCGGAGTGTGAAATTGGAAGAACAGCTCAACGCGAGAAGTGTTGCCAGGCAAGGGCGGCAAGTCAGTTTGGTGGGGCGAGGCTACTGACGAGATGGACTCGGCACGACGAAGCAAAGCGAAGGCGGCTCGTGGCGGTCAGCCTTCGCCCGGCTACGGCGCGACAGGCTCTCGCCCCACCGAAATTTATGTCTATTTTCAATAACGTGACGGTTGACGGTGATGAGCACAACGTTCGCGCAAGCCGCCTCCGCCTTGCCTTGGGCGCGCTGATTATCTTCGCCCTCGTGCTTGCCGTCTATCGTCCAATCCTGCCGGGAAGTTTCTTGATTGACGATCACCGGTTGATCGCGAGTGACAATCCACTCCTGAATGGAGAACTCACGCCGTATTTCATTTGGTTCCAAACCGATTTCACTCTGACTACATTTACCTGGTGGATCGAGCGGCTGGCGTGGGGCGAAAACCCGGCCGGTTATCATGTCGTGAACATGACGCTCCATGCCTTAAGCGCGGTTTTGCTATGGGGTTTGCTGGCGCGGCTGAAAATTCCGGGCGCCTGGCTGGCGGCGGCGATTTTTGCGGTCCATCCGGTCTGCGTGAATTCAGTCGCGCGGATTTCCGAGCTGAAGAACACACTTTCCCTGCCTTTCTTTCTTTTCAGTTTCTGGGGCTATCTTCATTACGAAGCGCTGGCCTTGTATCCCGCCAACCAGCAGCAGGCCGGCAACCAACAACCACGCGGCCAGGCCACCTGGTGGTTCACCCTCTCGTTGATTGCCTTCGTGCTGGCTTTGTTGAGCAAAACTTCGACAGTCATGCTGCCAGCGGTGCTGCTGCTTTGCGCAGCCTGGCAACGCGGACGGATCACGCGGCAGGACGTGTTGCACACCGGCCCGTTCTTCGTTTTGGCAGCGGCCTTTGGGCTGATGTCAATCTGGTTTCAAAAGCATCAGGCTTTGGCCGGCTTGTTCTTTGAGCCGGCCAGCTTTTGGGAACGGCTGGCCGTGGCGGGGCGAATCCCCTGGTTTTACCTCGGCAAAGCGCTTCTGCCTCTCAACCTGAACGTCTATTATCCGCGATGGAAAATAGACGTGCTGGCGCCAACAGCGTACCTCCCGGGATTGCTTTTTTGCGCTCTTTTCGTTCTATGCTGGCGGTTCCACCGCGGTTGGGGACGGCATGTATTGTTCGGGCTGGGGTGTTTTGCTGTCACTTTGTTCCCGGTGCTCGGTTTCTTCGATTCTCAATTTCTCACGATGTGGCAGGTTTCGGACCACCTCCAATATCAACCATTGATTGCCGTGGTGGCGCTGGTCGCAGCCGGACTTGCTTCATTGCGCACCAGAAGGATTTTCCGATGCACGGCCTTCGCCTTGCTGTTGGTCCTGTCGGTTTTGACCTTCAAACGCGCTGAGGTCTTCGCCACGCAGGAAAGTCTCCTGCGCGACACCCTCGCGAAAAACCCGGCAGCCTGGCCCGTGCAAAATGATCTCGGCGTCGTCCTGGCGAAAAGAAAAGACTACCCCGAAGCCATCGAACATTTTGCGGCCTCGTTGAAGTATAACCCGGACAATCCCGGCGCACACGCGAACCTCGGCTACCTCCTGGACCGGCAAGGAAGGTTTGACGAGGCGGAACCGCACTTCCGGGCCGCGCTTAAGCTCAAGCCCGACGACCCGGTGACGCATGAAAATTTCGCAGCCGCTTTGGCCCGGCAGGGCAGAGATCAGGAGGCAATCCTCCACTTCCGGGCGGCGATTATATTTGAGCCGAGGTTCAGGCCGAGGATTGAACCGCGCCTGGAGCTGGCGGCGCTGCTTTACCAGACCGGCGACCCGCGCCCGGCAGTGGCGCAGCTTCGCCAGGCGCTGTTACTCAAGCCCGATCAAACGGAAGCGCTCAACAACCTGGCCTGGATTCTCGCCACCTGTTCGGACGACCAGGTGCGTGACGGCGCTGAAGCGGTTCGCTGCGCCGCGCGGGCCTGTCAACTGACCGCGTTCAAGCAGGCAAGCGTGGTTGGGACACTGGCGGCCGCTTATGCGGAGGCGGGACGTTTCCCTGAAGCGGTCGCCACCGCCGAAATGGCGGTGAGACTGGCAACCGCCGCCGGCGACACGCAATTTGCGGCCGTCAACCAGCAACTTTTGATGCTCTACCGTGCCGGCAAACCCTGGCACGAAAAGCCGGCGGCCAACCGAAGCCAATAACTCCTCGACCGCAAACTTCTATTTGCCGGTGGTTTGCGGTGTGGCCTGAATTACATTTTCCTTCTCCAATTTTTTGAGTTTTGGGGCGATGACTACCTGGCAGTAAAAGGCGCTGGAATTTTTGTCGAAATACTCCTGGTGATAATCCTCGGCCTTGAAAAATTCCGTGAAGGGGACGATTTCAGTCACGATGGGGCGCTTGAAATTTTTCTGCGCCTCCGCTTCTGATTTTTCCGCCGCCAGTTTTTGCGCATCGCTGTGGTAAAGAATGATGGAACGATATTGCGTGCCTTCGTCCGCGCCCTGGCGGTTCAACGTGGTCGGGTCGTGCGCTTGCCAGAACACGTCGAGCAGTTTCTCGTAGGAAATTTTCGCGGGATCAAACACGATCTGCGTGACTTCGGCATGGCCGGTGCCACCGGCACAAACCTGCTGATAGGTCGGGTTTGCCGCGTAGCCGCCCGCGAAGCCGCTGGTGACGGAGATGACGCCGGGTAATCGTTCGTAAACGGCTTCCATGCACCAGAAGCAGCCGCCGCCGAGCGTGGCGGTTTCAGTTTTGTTTGTGTTCATAGATTGGGCCGGTTGCGCCAGGGCGGCTGAATTCAGCGCGCCCGCAACCAGCAAAATATAAATTGGCAGTTTCATGCTTGTTGGCAAGTCTCGAAGATAACACAGGCGCCTCGCCTGTAAAATTTTAGCGTGCAGAAGTCCGCTGCCACGCCTTCATACTGACGTGCAATCAAGCTGCGATAAAAGCCTGGGCCGACACCAGACGATCTGGCAACGCGCCCCCTCGCCCCGGCCCTCTCCCTCGCTGGCAGCGGGGGAGAGGGTGCCCGGCTTGTCGCGCCGGAGCGCAGCAAAGGCGGAAGGGCGGGTGAGGGGGTGCGTTTATCGGTTTGCATTAATTTGAACGCAATTTGGTATCAATTGGTTTCCCGGTTGTCCGGGATTTCGCCCGGCGACGCGCCGGCGAGTTTCTCGAGATGCTCCGGCCGCAGCGGCTCGGGGATGGCGTACTCACCGCTGAGCCATTTGCCGAGGTCAATCAATTTGCACCGATGCGAGCAAAACGGCCCGTCCTTTCCCGCAAATCAGTCCCCGGATTTTTTGCAGACCGGACATTGGGTCCGGTCCCTGCGCTCATTTGGTTTCAGTTGCAATCGTTTTGATGTCGCCGACGACATTGGTGGCTGCTTCCGGCGATGCCCCGCCGCTTTGCAAAATCTTTTGGACGTTGTCAAAAATCGTCTGTTGTTGCGCCGGCGAAAGATGCGAGCTGTTGAAAATGGCGTGCACGTCCTGCGCCAGTTTCTGTTGCGTTGCTTCCGATTTCACCTTCCCGGCGGTTGCCGTTACCAGGTCATCGGACAGCCTGGAAATGGAAGCCGGCGACGGTTTTGTGTCCTGGGCCGCCGTGGCCAGGTCGTTCATCAACAATTGCTTTTGGGTGGCGGTGGAGTTGGTGTCGGTCACGTTGCCGAGGGCAACAAAATCGGCGCGCAAATTGGCAATGTTCCGCAGGGTGGTTTCGAGCACCGGATCAGGTTGCGGGTTGGTTTGCGGCGGCGCAGCAGTTGGCGTTGGGTTTCCCTGGTCCGCCCTGGTCACTTTGGCGGAGACTTCATTGGCCTGCTTTATCGCCGCCGTATAAGGATCGGCCAGGACGCCGTTTGCCACGCACAAGGCGCAGGAAAAAGCGATGAACGACTTCATAAATCAGGATGGTTCGCTATCAGAATGTTGCTTTTGGACAACAATGAAACGTAATCCTCGAGAATATTTTCGGTTTCATCGAGCATCGGATCAACCGGCGGTGACATTTTTTCTCCCGTGCCCGTGGCGACCCTGTTGAGCGGGCGGGCCGCGGCGACTTCATTCGTTTGGCCAAGGAGAGGGGGCAAGCCGGGCTGGTCGCAATTCTCAACGGTCAGTTCATAAATTTTTTCGTCGGGCGCTTTGCGCGCGGCGCGCTCTGCCTCGCGCGCTTTGTTTTGCGCGACAAACTTTTCGCGTTCCTTCAGCGCTTCGCGTTCGTTGAGCGTGGCGACATCGTCGGCCTCCAATGTTTGAGGATCAGCCACGCCCGGCGGGTGATTTGGCATGCCGATGATCGGTTTGTCGCTCTGCGGTTTTTTGAGTTCGGCAATGTCCTGCCGGATGTAGGTAAATTCCTGATTGGTGGCAACGCGCCCATCTGAACGCTCGCGCAACAGGGCGAGATAGGGCTGCACCAGGTTCAGTTTGTTGTAGATCAGGTTCAGTTTGTTGTAGTCGTCCGGCGGAATCGTGTCCCACCCCAAGGCGTTCTCCAGCGTGCGTTCACTGGTCACGTCCGCATAACTCAACGTGTCCGGCAGGATGATGTCCGAAATCACGCCCCGCAACTGGGTCGAAGCGCCGGTGACGCGATAAAATTTGCGGATGGTGATTTTGAGTGTGCCCGGGTCATTGGTTGCAGACGCGGTGGCCGGCCAGATAAACGGTCGCAACGGGTCCAGATTTTGCACCGTGCCTTTTCCGAATGTGGAAGTGTCGCCGACGATCAGGGCGCGCCCGTAATCCTGCAACGCAGCGGCGGCGATTTCCGAAGCGGACGCGCTGAAACGGTTGACCAGTACCACCAGCGGGCCATCGTAAAGCACGCCGGAGTCGCTGTCCGAATCAACCGAAAGGTGACCGTTTGAATTGCGCGCCAGCACGACGGGACCGTCCTTGATGAACAAGCCGGTGAATCTGATGGCCTCTTCCAGGGAGCCGCCCGGGTTGCTGCGCAAATCGAGAATGAGACCGGCGATTTTTTCCTGCTCGAGTTTCTTGATGAGGCATGTGACATCGGCGGTGGTGCTTCTCTCCGAGTGACCGGAATTGCCCGACAAAGACACCGTGGCGTAAAACGACGGGAGGTCAATGACGCCAATGCGGTTTGTTCCGCCATGACCGTCCGGCATCTCAATCAATCGGGCTTTGGCTTCCTGGTCTTCGAGCTTGATTTCGTCGCGAATCAAGGTCACCACCCGGCGTGCGGCACGGTCATCCGCCGGGCTGATCGTCAACCGGACTTCGGTGCCCTTGGGCCCGCGAATAAGCTGGACCACCTTGGGAAGCTCCATGTCCACGACATTGACGGGCGGCTGATTGGTCTGGGCGACGGCGACGATGCGGTCTTTTTCCTTGAGCAGCTTGCTTTTGTCGGCCGGGCCGCCGCGAACCAGCGAACTGATGGTGCAATAGCCGTCGTCCTCCGTCAGTTGGGCGCCGATACCGAACAGCGAGAGGCTCATGCCGATGGAAAAATCCTGCGCGTGCTCGTTGTTGAGGTAATCCGAGTGCGGGTCGTAGGCGTGCATGAGGGCGTTGAGGTAGGCTTGCAGGACGTTGTCGCTGTCCCAGTTGGTGACCATTTGCAACCTCCAGCGGTAATGGTTCGCGAGCGTGCTGGTGATTTCGTCGGTGGCAGACTTCGGCAGGTTCAAAATCACGGTGTCATTGGTGGGCGAGATTTCGCGGCTGAGTTTTTCCCGCAAATATTCGTAACGCAGGCGCTGCCGCCAGAGCTGCCGGGCCTCGTCGAGGTCCTGGGGATAAGCCGAGTGGCGGCGGTCGAGCAAAATGTATTCGTCGGTGTTGAATTTGAATTTGTCCTGCTGGAGCAGTTCGTCCACATAGGCAACGTGCTGTTCGAAGCGCTCGACGAATCGCTGGTAAATGGCGAAAGCGGGCGTCAAGTCGGCGGTTTCGTGGCGGCCCAGCGTGAACGCGTCGAGATTGGTCCGGTAATGCGCAAATTCGGCGAGGTCCGATTGCAGGAAATTTTCACGGCCCGGGTCGAGGGTTTCCACGTAGCCAGCGAAAAATTTTTCGGAGGTCCCCGTGTCCAGCAGTTGCTGCGAGTAATGATATTCCTCCAAACATCGCGCCGTCCAATAGGCGATGTGACCGTCGTTCGGGCCGGCCTTCAGCCTGCCGGGCGCCTGTGCGGCGGCTGGTGGCGGCGGCGGGGTTTTCCGGGTGGTAACGCAACCGGCAGCGACGAGAAAGCAGAACATTGCCGCGAGGGCGATAGGACCAAGGTTTCTTAATTTCAAATGGCGCATGATGATTTGCACAACTTCGACCAAACATAACGCAAATCGTTCAGCAGCGAAACCATTTTAAGCGTGCCGGCGACGGGTTTTCCGGCATTAAAAGTGGATTGCTTTCTGGATTTGATCGGGTAAGATCCTCCCCCGCAAAATCAAACTATGAAAAACACCATTTGGATTGTGATTGTTTGTCTGGGCGCCGCCGCGCCGTTGTTCGCCGACGGCACCAACGTTTTGAACGATGAAAAGGGACGCGTCAGCTACGCCATCGGCATGTCCGTGGGCCACGACTTGCAGAACGTGCAGAACCAGGGGTTCGGCGTTGACGCCGACCTGGTCGCGCGCGGCGTCAAAGACGCGCTTTCCGGCTCCACGCTGCTCACGCCGGAACAGGCGCAGGAGACGTTGATGGCATTTCGAAAAGAATTTGCCGCCATGCAGCAAAAGAAGCGCGAGGAACTTGCCGTCAAGGACAAGGCCGAGGGCGATGCCTTTCTGGCCACAAACAAAAACAACCCCGGCGTCGTCACGTTGCCGGACGGCCTGCAATATAAAGTCCTCACCAACGGCTCCGGCGCCATGCCCACGAACACGGACACGGTGACGGTGAATTATCGCGGCACGTTGCTGGATGGCACGGAATTCGACAGCTCCTACAAACGCGGCCAGCCCGCGAAGTTTCCCGTCACCGGCGTCATTCGCGGCTGGACGGAGGCGCTCTTGAAAATGAATGTCGGCTCCAAGTGGCAATTGTTCGTATCCCCGGAACTGGCTTATGGCGAGCGTGGCCGGCCCGGCATCCCGCCCAATTCCGTTCTGGTTTTTGAAATCGAGCTGCTCTCGACTCAAAGTTCGCCTCCGCCTCCGCCGGCCGCTTCGGGCAATCCGCCGCTCACCAGCGACATCATCAAAGTGCCCTCCGCCGAAGAACTGAAGAAGGGCGCGAAGATCGAAGTCATCAAGCCGGAGGACGTGAAGAAAGCGCAGCAACAGTAGCCGCAGCCGTCCGCTCTTTGAACATTTGCGCCGCCGCAGTGTCAACTTTCAGAGAGTTATGAAATTGATTTCGAGATCGCTGACCGGTTTTTTTTCAGCGCTGGCGGGTGCGTTGGCAATCATCGCTGTTTTTCATCTGACTTCCTGGGGCAAGGATGCCGGTCCGGCCATCAAAATTGACACCACGACCCTCGAACGCAGCCCGCAACTCGGCACCAGTTTCGCGCCGGTTGTCAAAAAAGCCGCTCCGAGTGTGGTGAATATTTATTCGACGACCATCGTTCACCTGCGTCGATATTCAAATCCGTTTTACAACGACCCAATGTTCCGGCAATTCTTCGGCGACCACTTCGGACCCAACGACAACCGTGAAATCACACGGAGGCAGCAAAGCCTTGGCTCCGGTGTCATCATTTCGCCGGACGGTTACATTTTGACCGCCAACCACGTCGTGGACGGCGCGGACGAAATCAAAGTTGCTGTCGGCGATAGCGACAGCAAAAAATTCACCGCCAAAGTCGTCGGCGCCGACCCGCCGACGGACGTGGCCGTGTTGAAGATTAACGCGGAAGACCTGCCCGCCGTCACGCTGGGCGACAGCGACCAACTGGAGGTCGGTGACGTTGTACTCGCCATCGGCAATCCCTTCGGTGTCGGCCAGACGGTGACGAGGGGCATTGTCAGCGCGCTGGGTCGCAGCGGCCTTCCAGGTTTCAACCAATACCAGGATTTTATTCAGACCGACGCGGCGATCAACCCCGGCAATTCCGGCGGCGCGCTGGTGGATGCCGAAGGCCGGCTCATCGGTATTAACACCGCCATTATTACCAGCAGCCGTGGCAGCGAGGGGGTCGGCTTTGCCGTTCCCATCAACATGGCGCGGCACGTTATGGAGCGCCTCATCGCCGGCGGCAAAGTCACACGCGGTTATCTCGGAATCTTTCCCCAGGATATCACGCCGGGTCTGGCCGAGGCGTTCCACCTGCCAAACCAAAACGGCGCCCTGGTCGGCAATGTCTTCCCTGATACCCCCGCGCAAAAAGCCGGCATCCAACCCGGCGACGTCATTACCGCTTTCAATGGCAAGGACATCACCGACCGCAACGACCTGATGCTGGCCGTCTCCGAATGCTCGCCCGGCTCTCCGGCGACAGTGAAACTGGTCCGTAACGGAGCCGCCAAGACCATCAACCTCAAACTTGCCGAGTTGCCCGGTGACGTCGAACCGAGTCCTGGCGAACAAGACGGTTCGGGTCCGGACAATTCAAAAACGGGCACGTTCCAAGGCGTGACAGTCGCGAATCTGGCGGATCTGGATCAGCAAGCCCGTCAGCAATTGCAGCTGCCTGGTAATATTCAAGGCGTAATCGTCACGGATGTGGATCAGGATTCCAATGCCGCCGATGCCGGTTTGAAGCCCAACGATGTCATCGTGGAAATCGACCATCAGCCGGTCAAGGACGCCAATATCGCTGTCAAACTCTGCTCCCAAGCCAAAGGCAAACAGATTCTTCTCAAAGTCTGGCGTCGTGGAGGCGGCATCGCCGGCACGCTCTACCTGAGCTTGGATAATATGCCGAATGCGAAATAGGACGTTCGTTACGCCTTCACCGGCAAAATTTTGACAAAATCCCCCCGCGGGCACATGCTTCCACAACGTTGCCGTGACCGGCGGCGATGCTTATGCCCGTTCAATACAAAGATTACTACGAAAGCCTCGGCGTGCCGCGTGGCGCGAGCGATGCCGAAATCAAGAAATCTTTCCGCAAGCTCGCGCGCCAATACCATCCCGACGTCGCCAAGGACAAAAAGCGTGCCGAGGAGAAATTCAAGGAAATCAACGAGGCTTACGAAGTTTTAAGCGACCCGGCCAAGCGGAAAAAATACGATGAGCTGGGCGCTAACTGGAAATCCGGCGCGGACTTCCGTCCGCCGCCCGGCTGGGAGGGTTTTTCCGGCGGCCAGGCATTTCGCGGACGCGGCACGGGCGACCAGGAATTTGAATTTCATTTCGGCGGCACCGGCTTCAGCGATTTCTTCGAGCAATTCTTCGGCTCGCGGATGCGCGGTGGGGGCTTCGGTACCCGCGGCGGGTTCTCCGAACAAGAGGAACTCGCCGAGCGCGGACGCGACATCGAAGGCGACATCATGGTCACGCTCGAGGAAGCGATGCACGGTTCCGTGCGCCCGGTCAGCGTGCGTCGTCCCTCCGGCCGCTCCGTAAGAACCGAAACGTATCAGGTCAGGATTCCGCCCGGCGTGACCGAAGGCCAGAAATTGCGCGTGGCCGGACGCGGCGAAGCCGGCAGCAGCGGCGGCGAGGCAGGCGATTTGTATTTGCGCGTGCGGCTGGCCAAACATCCCGACTTCGAGGTCGAAGACCACAATTTGATTTACGAGGCGGAACTTGCGCCGTGGGAAGCCGTCCTCGGCGCGGAAATTTCCGTGCCGACGCTCGACGGGCGCGTGAACATCAAAATTCCCGCGGGGACTCAAAGCGGACAAAAACTCCGTGTGCGCGGGCGCGGCCTGCCGACCCGCGGCGGCCCGCGCGGCGACTTGATGGTGGTTGCGCAAATCGCCGTGCCAGCCAGGGTTTCGGACGCGGAGAAAAAATTGTGGGAGCAGCTCGCGCGCGAATCGAAGTTCAATCCGAGGGGTTGAATTTTCGATTTGTTGTAGTGTCGAGCCTGTGGCTCGATTCGTTCGGCGCACCCGTCCTCCGTAGCAGCAATACTGCGGAGGGTGGACAGCGCCGACACTACAGTCAAACTCATAGCGCGGCTGTCCCCAACTCGTTGTGGTCAAGACCAACGGACAAGAACGCGCTCGCCGATTTTCAACCCGAAATGTCTGGCGGCGGAACCGCCATTGACGGCGATTTCCAAAAAACCGCTGGAACCGGGCAGGGCAACAGCCTGACCCGCCCCTACCGATTGGTAGAATGCCTTTACCGGGCAAAGCCGCCTGCGCCCGGCAAAAACCTCGCAGCAGGCCCTCATTGACACTGCGCAGCCCGTTTGGAGTTCCGCCTTTAGGCGGTTTGAACGGATAAGCGTGTCGGGCCGCCTGAAGGCGGGACTCCGAACGAGATGGCCCATTTGCTTGGGGTCAACGTCAGGATGCGCTGCCCCGCGGCCCGCGTTCAAGCTCGCATTTTCGATGTTCGTAATCGCATTGCCGAACCGGTCAATGAAGACCACTTCACCTTCGATGCAGCCCCGCCGTACGCGCGGTTGGGGCCAAGGCAGCCGGATAAAATCCTTTCGCGCCGGACCAAACTTGTGCATCGGTGTGCCGCGGCTCAGATGCGCCGCGACCGGCGCGAAAATGTCGCGTCCATGGAAAGTGTGGCTGATCGGTCGTAAAAAATAATTCGCATTTCCGAGCGAATGCACTGATTTGATCTTTTCCCGCGCCAGTGCGAGGGACAACACACCGTTGTCCGGCCCGACGAAAAGGTAGTTCGACGTTTGCACCGCGATGGCCTTGCGCGCGCCGCCGACACCCGGATCCACCACGGCCACATGCACCGTTCCTTTCGGGAAGAACCGAAAACCAGCCGCCAGCGCAAACGCCCCCGCGCGAATGTCGCCCGCGGGGATTTCGTGCGTGAGGTCCACAATGGCCGCGCGCGGCGCGATGCCGAGGATGACGCCCTTCATCGTGCCGACGAACCAGTCGTGCGTGCCGAAATCGGTGGTCAGGGTGATGATTTGCACGGCAGAAGTTTAGAAGCCATCCCGCCAACAGGTCAAAGACTTCCAAGTTCGTTTCCTTCGCCCCGCAGCGAAGCGCGGGGAGCGGGCAGGGCGAGGGGCCGAGTTTTCTAAATGCCTCCTCACCCCGGCCCACTCCTCGTTCCTGCGTCAGGAGGAGAGGGGGCAAATTTCGCCGTTTTGGATTTCTGAGATGCTTACAGCTTGAGCCGCGCCAGGTTGGAATCTAGAAACCCGCCGTGCCGGCTGAAGCCCGAACTCCTACAATGCTGCATTTGCGCGAGCAAAATTATTGCTTCAAACGAAAAAACAAATTTCCCGTGGGCGGCGTGCGGTGGTCAGCAAGCTGATGGCGACCCAGGAAGCGGCTTTAGCCTCGTGGATGACCGACAGATTGAGCGCCGTCTCAGTTTCCAACGCCCACACGATAGAAGTACGGGCCGACGTTCGTGGCGGTGGTGTCCGTGTAACTCGTCGTGCCGGCTTGGCCGACAATGTTGCTTTGGATGGTGGAGAATGCCGGTTGCGCCGCCAGATTGGTGCTGCATTGGAGAAAATACGTCCGCGTGTTCACGCTTTCCCAAGTCACAACCAAGCCCGCTGGATTATTGGTTTTAACGGGCGCCAGCATTTTCAACACCGACAAGGCGTTGGTGGGATTTAAGCCGGCGACCCAATCCTGGTAAACGTTCATGCCGGTGCCGTTCAGGTCGGCGTGGTCCGCCGAGCCGTCGGTGGGCAGGCCATATTGCTGGAGCCAGGCATAGGAAATGATGGAAGTCGGTGTTTGATATTCGTAAGCGCCGATGTCCACTGTGCCGAAGACGATGCGGGGATTGCCGTCCAGGTCGGTGCTGCCGACGACATAGGCGTTGTTGCCCGAGTTGATGCATGGGGAATTGGATTGCAGGCGCAGGTTACCGTCGGCGTAATCCACGAACAGCGGCGCGTTGGTGATGTTGCCGACACCGTTGGTGGGCATGGGCGTGGTGCAACAGTAAGTGAGAATTCCGCCATACTGGTCTTGATAGTTGGCCCCGTTCGTGGCGGTGTTAAAATAAACGATGCAGTTGTTGAGCGTGCAGCCAATTGCCCCGCCGCCCTCGGCGGCCGAGTTGCCGGTCAACGTGCAGTTGTTGAGCGTGCCGCCTGCGGCCCCGCCGCCGTCGAATGCCGAGTTGCCGCTGAGCGAGCAACTGTTGAGCGCGCTAACACAAGCCCCGCCGCCGTCATTCCGTGCCGAGTTGCCGGTGAGCGTGCAGTTGTTGAGTGTTCCGCCACACGCCCCGCCGCCCGCGCCGGCCGAGTTGCCGGTCAGCACGCAATTGGTCAGCACGGCGTTGGTGGATGCGCAGTACACGCCTCCGCCGTCGGCCCAACCGGCCCAACCATTGGTCAACATGAAGCCCGCCAGCACAGCGTTATTCATCAGGTAAACGCATGTGGCCGTGCCACCGCCATCAATTGCAGTGACGTTCGGGCCGTTGACGCTTTGCAACGTCAGCAGCTTGTCCACTACGACGGGGGCATAGGTGCCGTTGGTCACCAGCACCAGCGCTCCTGGTCCGAAGGCATCCACCGCGTCCTGGATGTTGGTGGCCGCCGTCGCCCAAGACAGGTATGGCGCGACCGGATTCGTACTGCCCAAGGCCACATATTGCACCGGGTGGTCCAGAACTCGCACCGTGACCGTCGCGCTCACCCCTTCGGGATAGCTGTCGTTGTAGGCCCACAATGCCACGAGGTAATCCCCCGGCGCCGTCCAAGCATGGGATGCATAGGGATGGTTGCTGACCACACTGCCGTCGCCGAAATCCCACACGCTCAGGTCGGTGCGGCCCGCGATGAACGCCGTCAAACTCACAGGAAAACCTGTAACCACGGCCGTATAGGTGGCCGTCAGGCTCACCGTCAAGGGTCCCGTCACCGCCCCGGCGTGGTATTCATCGCAGCCGATGGACGGTGGGTTGGCCCAGGCGTCGCCGTCAATATCGGTGCCGCTGGCGTAGGTCGCGCTACCCGCCCCGATGCAGGGGGATAAGGCACTCAGATGCGATGCGCTGGCCAGTTCTGGGTCGGCACTGATGTTGCCGACGCCGTTGGGGGGCAGAGGCGTAGCGCAGCAGTAGTTGAGCGTGCTAGAGGGGTCATAGTTGCCACCATCATTGAAATAGACGATGCAGTTGTTCAGCGTGCAGTAAATTGCCCCGCCACCCCCGGCGGGAGAGACGGCCAAGTTGCCGGTCAAGGTGCAGTTGTTCAGCGTGCAACCGGCAGCCCCGCCGCCGCCCTCAGCCGTGTTACCGGTCAACGTGCAGTTATTCAACGTGCCGCCATAGGCCCCGCCGCCATAGCTAGCTGAGTTGCCGGTCAGCACGCAATTGGACAGCACGGCGCTGCTGGATTCGCAGTACACCCCTCCGCCGCTGCCGTAGGTGAAACCGTTGGTCAAGGTGAAGCCCAGCAGCACCGCGTTGTTTGTGAGGTAAAGGCACCCCGCCGTGCCACCGCCATTGATTAAGGTGACGTCCGGGCCATTAACGCTTTGCACGGTCAGCGGGGTGTTCACTGTGACGGGGGCGTAGGTGCCGTTGGTCACCACAATCTCGTCACCCACCGCTGCCGCATCCACCGCATTCTGGATGTTCGTGGCTGCCGTCGCCCAGGAAGTGTAGGGCGCGACCGGATTGCTACTTGTGGCCGCGACATAATGCAGGACCTCCGCCTCCACGTGAACCGTCACCGCCGCGCTCACCCCTCCCGGATAGCTGTCGTTAAAGGCCCACAACGCCACGAGGTAATCCCCTGGCGCTGTCCAGGCGTGCGAGGTATAAGGCTCGTTGACCGCCACGTCACCATCGCCGAAATCCCACACGCTCAGGTCGGTCCGGCCCGCGATGAACGCCGTCAAACCCACGGGGAAGCCTGTGGCCACGTTCGTAAAGGTGGCCATCAGGCTCGCAGTTAAGGGTCCGGTCACCGCCCCGGCGTGGTATTCATCACAGCCGATGGACGGAGGGTTGGCCCAGGCTTCGCCATCAATGTCGGTGCCGCAGGCGTAGGTCGCGCTGCCCGCCCCGATGCAGGGGGAATATGGACTCAGATATGACGCGCTGGCCAGTTGCGGGTCGGCACTGATGTTGCCGACCCCGTTGGGGGGCACGGGCGTCGTGCAACAGTAGTTCAGCGTGCTGTAAGAGTCATAGTTGCCGCCAACGAGGGCTGAGTTGAAATAGACGATGCAGTTGTACAGCGTGGAATCGGCAGCCCCGCCGCCGGGGCCGAAGTACACTGAGTTGCCGGTCAACGTGCAATTGTTCAGCGTGCTGCCAAAGGCCCCGCCGCCCCAGTAGGAACCCGAGTTGCCCGTCAACGTGCAGTTGTTCAGCGTGCTGGAACTGGCCCCGCCACCCCAGCCGACACCTAAGCCGGAGCCATTTCCGGAAGCCGAATTGCCGGTCAACGTGCAGTTGTTCAGCGTGCAGGATATTGCCCCGCCACCGGACGTGGCCAAGTTGCCGGTCAGGGTGCAGTTGTTGAGCGTGCAGCCATAGGCCCCGCCGCCCACATCTGCCGAGTTGCCGGTCAGGGTGCAGTTGTTGAGCGTGCAGCCATAGGCCCCGCCGCCATACTCGGCCGTGTTGCCGGTCAGCACGCAATTGGTCAGCACGGCGTTCGTGGATTCGCAATATGCACCGCCCCCTAGGCCAGCCACACCATTGGTCAAGGTGAAGCCCACCATCGTGGCGTTGTTGGTGAGGTAAAGGCACCGCGCCGTGCCACCGCCATTGATTATGGTGACGTCCGGGCCGTTAACGCTTTGCAACGTCAGCGGCTTGTCCACCACCACACGGGTTGGGTAAGCATAATCTGGGTCCACCCGACTGCCGCCGGCGTAGGTGCCGTTGGTCACCACAATCTGGTCACCCGCCCCTGCCGCATCCACCGCATTCTGAATGAACGTGGCCGCGGTGGCCCAGTTGGTGTAGGGCGGCGTGGGGTTGGCGTTATTGACGTTCACGTAGCGCACGGTGGCCAAGGCGCTACTCGTGGCCGCCAGGAGCAGCAGCAAAAGGACGATGGAAGATGGAGGATGGAAGATGGATGTTCCGGGGAGGGGAACCTTGAACCCTGAACTTCGAACGTCGAACTTTGAACTAAGCGTTGGATTCGTTTTCATAAAGTTACTTTCTCGTTTTACGTCGGATTTGGTTTCTCAGTTGAATGCTTGGCCTTCGTCACCTCCACAGGGCTGGTATCGCAGGCGCTTGTCAGCGCACCCGGGCGCGGTAGAACTGGGAGCCCAGGGATGGGGAGGGATTGACAAAGGAATTCGTCCCACCCCCGAGGAGACAGGTGCCGACGACCTCCCACTGGGATAAATCACCCGAAGACTCGATGTTCACAGCCAAGTTGGGAACGCCAACAATGCCGAAACCAAACTGGCCGGCGCTCAGGCTCGGCGGCTGTAACATCGGCGCTTGTACTGAGCTGGCGGGAAACCCTTTCCGGATAGTGTTATTGTATGTGTCCGCCAGATAGACGTTGCCCGCGCTGTCCAACCTCAAGTTGTTGAGATTAGCAAACCGCGCGGCGCTCCCCGTCCCGTCTATCTCGGCCAAACAGCCCACCTGTCCAGCCAAGGTCGTCACCACCCAATTCGTTCCGACCGGCGTCATTTTGCGGACTGTGAAGTTGTCATTATCCGCCACATAGAGGTTGCCTGCGCTGTCCACCGCCACGCCACTGGGATAAGCAAACCGCGCGGCGCTATTCGTCCCGTCGGCGCTGCCAAAGCTGCGCGTCAGTCCGGCCAGGGTCGTCACCACCCAATTCGTTCCAACCGGCGTTATTTCTCGGATCGTATTGTTGCCTTGGTCTGCTACATAGACGTTGCCCGTGCCATCCACCGCCACGCCCTCAGGATAATAAAACCGCGCAGCGCTGTTCGTCCCGTCCGCGCTGCCATAATTGAGCGCCAGTCCGGCCAGGGTCGTCACCACCCGGTTCGTTCCGACCGGCGTTATTTCTCGAATCGTGTGGTTGTATGAGTCCGCCACATAGACGTTGCCCGCGCCGTCCACCGCCACGCCCTCAGGATAACGAAACCGCGCGCCGCTCCCCATTCCGTCTGCGCTGCCAGCACTGCCCGCCAGTCCGGCCAAAGTCGTCACCACCCAATTCGTTCCGACCGGCGCCACTTCCCGGATAGTGCAGTTGTTAATGTCTGCCACATAGAGGTTGCCCGCGCCGTCCAGCGCCACGTCGGCAGGATTATAAAACCGTGCGGCGCTGTTCGTCCCGTCGGCGCTGCCAACGCTGCCCGCCAGCCCGGCCAAGGTCGTCACCACCCAATTGGGTCCGACCGGCGTTATTTCTCGGATTGTATTGTTGTTAAAGTCTGCCACATAGACGTTGCCGTTCGTGTCCGCCGCCACGCCATCAGGATAATAAAACTGCGCCGCATTCCCCGTCCCGTCCAAGCTCCCTGGATTGTAGCCCGGCCCGCCGGCCAAGGTCGTCACCACCTGCAACGGTGTCACTTTACGGATCGTATTGTTGAAATAGTCCGCCACATAGAGGTTGCGCGCGCTGTCCACCGTCACGCCACAAGGCATTTGAAACCGCGCGGCGCTCGCCGTCCCGTCATTGGTTCCTCTACTGCCCGCCAGTCCGGCCCAGGTATTCACCACGCCCGCCGACGTGACGTTGCGGATTGTGGCGTTGCCTATTTCCGTCACATAGATATTGCCTTGAGTGTCCACCGTAATGCCATAAGGAGTGTGAAACCGGGCGGCGCTCCCCGTCCCGTTCGCGCTTCCCGCACTGCCGCCCAGTCCGGCCAAGGTTGTCACCACCCAATTCGTTCCTGTTGGCGTCACCTTCCGGATCGTGTGGTTGGCTGTGTCTGCCACATAGACATTGCCTTTCGTGTCCACCGCCACGCCGCCAGGCCCGTTAAACCGCGCGGCGTTCCCCGTCCCGTCATTCGTGCCGGCACTGCCCGCCAGTCCGGCCAGGGTCGTCACCACCCAATTCGTTCCGACCGGCGTCACTTCCCGAATCGTGTGGTTGGCGGTGTCCGCCACATAAAGATTGCCGTTGGTGTCCGCTGCAACGCCGTATGGATTATTAAACCGCGCGCTACTCCCCGTTCCGTCATTGGTTCCGGTGCAGCCCGCCTGTCCAACCAAGGTCGTCACCACCCAATCCGTTCCGACCGGCGTCACTTCCCGAATGGTGCAGTTCACTGCGTCCGCTACGTGGATATTGCCAGCACTGTCCACCGCCGTGCCGAAAGGAAGAGCGAACTGCGCGGCGCCATTCGTCCCGTCCGCACTGCCGTAGAAGCTTTTCCCGGCGAGGGTGATGAAGGTGTAGGGTGTGGCGTAATTGTCCTGGCCGAGCGCGGCCAGAGGCAGGACGGCCAGCCAGAGCAGGACGCCCGGCAAAGTGCCGGCCAGCCGCCGGAAAAGGCTATTGGGTTTCATCATATACCCTGTGCCGAACCAGCGTCCGGCACGATTTGAAAAAGCAATGTTCGTTTTCATAAATTTGCTGATTTGAACCGATTTTTGTGTCCTAATTACATAAGCGCCATTTCTTCCGAGTTTGCTTCACGAAAAATCAAAAATTCTTCAGTCGTGCCTCATTGGATTGGCTCCTTTCGAGGCGGTCCCGACCGGTACGGCTTGCGGGCGAGCGAGATCCCCTTTGGCGGTAACACGTTCGCGGACGGGACAAAGGTGACCCAGGTCTGGCCGGATTCGGGGTTGTACCCGGCGGTTCGGCTGGTTTCATAGGCGAACGAGCTGGTTCAATTCACGGGGCTGACCGGGTTCACTTTTCTGCACCACTTCGTGTGTTAGTCCGAGGACCGAGTTCACGCCACATCTGATTGTGCGCTTACTGACCCAACGAAAGACTGAACACCGTGCCATAGTCCGAAGGGCCGCCATTATGGGACATCCCAAACAGGGTGTTACCCGATAAAATCAATCCGTAAGGATTACCTCCCTCGTCGGGGCGACCGGCGAAATCATGCAGCTTCGTAAAACCCGTGCCATTGGTGTTGACGGCAAACACTGTCCCATTGCCGGAAGTGCCGCCATCATACGCCGTCCCATACAAGGTGTTGCCCGATAAAATCAATCCTGCACGCGGTCGAGAGCCGTCATTGAATGTGAAATTATGCAGGTTCGTAAAACCCGTGCCGTCAGTTTTCATGGCGAACACCGTGCCCCGGCCCGAACTGCCAACCGCCGCCGTCCCATACAGTGTGTTGCCCGATAAAATCAATCTGTCCCACGGATAAGCCCCGTCGTTGAATGTGAAAATATGCAGGTTCGTAAAACCCGTGCCATCGGTGTTGATGGCAAACACCGTGCCACCGGCCGAACTGCCGCCTCCAACCGTCGTCCCATACAAAGTGTTGCCCGATAAAATCAATCCGCCAACTGGATTAGCTCCGTCCCTGTTGGTACCATAACCGCCTGTAGATCCGGCGGTTGCCGTGAAATTATGCAGGTTCGTAAAACCCGTGCCGTCGGTCTTGATGGCGAACACCGTGCCATTGCCCGAACTGCCGCCATATTGCGCCGTCCCATACAGCGTGTTGCCCGATAAAAGCAATCCGGCAATTGGACCAGCTCCGTCGCGGTTGACACCATAACCTCCTGCAGATCCGGAGGTGGCCGCGAAGCTATGCAAGGTCCTAAAACCCGTGCCGTTGGTGTTGACGGCAAACACCGTGCCCCAGCCCGAACCGCCGCCAGATTGCGTCGTTCCATACAGCGTGTTGCCCGATAAAATCAATCCGGCATTAGGAGCAGCTCCGTCGCTGTTGGTGCCCAAACTATAATTACCGTTGGCTCCAGAGGTCGCCGTGAAACAATACAAGGTCGTAAAACCCGTGCCATTGGTGTTGACGGCAAACACTGTGCCCAAGCCCGAACTGCCGCCAACTTGCGCCGCCCCATACAAGGTATTGCCCGATATAAGCAATCCCAGAAACGGATGAGCTCCATCGCGGTTGGTGCCATTATAACCTTCAGATCCAGAGGTTGTCGTGAAACTATGCAGGGTCGTGAAGCTCTGCGCCCGACCGTTGCCTGCCAGCAGGCGCAGCTTGATATTGAGTTCGACGGGTTTGAAACTGGCGAACAGGGTGCCCTCCGCGCTTTCGTATTCGGGCATGGTTATTTTCCATCGCTTGAGGCCCTGAGCCACCTTCGTTGCGTTGAGGGGGGAGTTGCCGACAGGCTCCCATTTAGCGTTGAGGGCGTTGTAATCTCTAATGAACACCTGCGCACCCGGGGGCGTGGTCTCGACCGAAATCACACCAACGGCCCGCGCCGAAAGCGCCTGGAACCGCGGATTGTCCGCGATGAAGGGCCGGGCCTGCTCGACCAGTTGGAAGGCGGCCGTGTAGTCTTGCTTCTCGAGTGAGCGCTCGATCTCGGGCAGCGCCGTTTCCGAAGCCCACTTCACGTTCCGCAGGTTTCCCCGTTCTTTCTCCGCCTCCCCCGCCCGCCGGGCCAGCCACACGCTGAGCGTCACCCCCAAAACCGCCATCAAGACCAGCGCCCCCGCCGTCGCCAGCGCGCGGCGATGGCGGCGAACATATTTCGCTGTCCGATAACCCAGGGTCGGCGCCGCAGCGCTCACCGGCTCATGCTTCAAATGGCTTTCGATGTCCCGAGCCAGCTCATTGGCTGTGTCGTAACGCCGCGTCCGGTTTTTCTCCAGGCACTTCATCACAATCCAGTCCAAGTCGCCCCGCAGTGACCGGATCAGCTTGGGCGGTTCGGTGGCGCGCCGCTGGGCGGTGGTAGTCTGCTCCTTCGGCTCCAGCCGCATCAGCCGTGTCGAAGGTTTGGGCGGCTCGTCCTCGCGGATGCAACGGATGATTTCCTCCAACCCGGCCTGCGCCAGCGCTCCAGGCTCGAAGGGCGTTCGGCCCGTCAGCAGTTCGTAGAGCAGCACCCCCAACGCATAGATGTCGCTGCGCGTGTCCACGTCCAGTCCGCTCAGGCCCGCCTGCTCCGGACTCGTATACGCCGGAGTGCCAATGAATTGCTCGAACCGGGTAAAGACCGTCTTGTCGGTGAGCCTTTCGCCGATCGCCTTG